>JAEEGL013566617.1_pt1 | contig 32186 bp, 25 predicted proteins | sample 9134231 | NCBI WGS metagenome assembly JAEEGL01 (sample SAMN16246548, study PRJNA631951) | gut metagenome | biome: gut microbiome; feature: rumen; material: fiber-attached | host: Bos | place: Iran: Karaj | collected 2018-10 | reverse complement strand
GGCAAGAGCATTTCTACAATTGACCGTCATTTAGCCATCCTTGTGAAGGAGGGTTTGATAGAACATCGAGATTCTGATAAGACCGGTGGATATTATGCAAAATGAGGATGGCAATCCCTTGGCCACCTTTTGGCCACCTTTCTGACGTTTTACCTGTTTTTGTTGTATCAATTTGGATTTGCAAATAACTGTAAAGGCCAAAATATCAAATAGTTAAACTCAATAAGAAACAAATAAGGCGTTCCTGTTCCTGACACCAAAAAAATGGCAGTTTATTGGTAGTTGCTCCTCGTTCTTGCTATTTTCTCGTTATCTTCATGCTAACTTCTCGCTATTTTGTTTCTCAACAGGCAAGAACTGCCTAAGCATTTGCCAAGGAGTAGGCAGCAGGGTCGAGACTTTGGGGACAAGCAACCCCGAAGGATGGGATGATTTGGATGGTTGTACCGATGCTTTTCGTATATTATTATGTGATGGTGCAAGTTTGTGTTAGTGGTGGTACATAATATATTATATTATTAGTGCCATGTGGCACATCCTTAAACAATATTACAATATGAAAAGGAAAACTACCCTAAGAATTATGTTGGTGACGTTGTTGCTGTTGTTGCCACCATCCCTTATGGCGGGCAGCACACCAACAAGAGTGCTGTCGCAGCAGCATGCTGCCCATTTGTTGTAGCAGTTCAGTCAGCCTTTGAACGACCCACCCTACACTTTGTCGCTTCCCTACTCAACCGGTTTTGAGAGCGATGTGTCTAATCAGGCCCCATCCTGTTGGACTACCCTGCTGGGAGAGGCCTATCCTTCAACATTGTCTACTATGCCCACAGCGGCAACCAGGTGCTGGCCCTCAATTCAGCCTCTGGCGAGGCCCGTATTGCCACTCCGCGCATTCCATTGCCGCTGAATCAAGTAAGGGTGACGATGTGGTATGTCGACCTGGCTCTCTCCCTCTCAGGACTTATGCGCGTGGGTTTTACAACTAACCTTTCTGGCACAGTGCAATGGATTGACACTATCCCCACTTGCTACGATTACACCTACGTGGACTTGAACTTCTCGCACCTCAGCATTACCGATACCGGTTACTTGGTGTTTGCCTACACCAATGGCTCCAGCGTGGGCAGTGGATTGGTGGACGACTTGTCCATCTTCCGCCGTTCGGTTTGCACCCCCGTGTCCAATCTGCGCCTTTCTGGAATCACCAATAGTGAGGCCACGCTGACCTGGAGCGAACCGAGCAGTGCCGTGGGTTACCATTGTTATATTGCAACTACCAACAATCGTGCCAATGCCTTCGATAGTAGCTTCGTGGCCGTGGGCAACGCCTCTCACACCTTCGGCTCTCTGGCAGGCAACACGCGCTATTATGCGTGGGTGACAGCCGATTGTGGGAGTGATGTCAGTATGGAGGCGACCATTTCGTTTGTGACCAATCCCGACTGCGGAGGAGTTAGGAACTTACAGGCTGTGAGCGGCTACCGCTCCATGGCGTTGAGTTGGGATGCCCCTTCCGATGGCGAACCCGTGACGGCCTATAGTGTGGCTTACCGACGTTCCACCGACACAACGTGGCTTACCGACACCATTTATGACCGTCATTATTTCCTCTACGACCTAACTCCCGATACCCGCTAAGACTATCGTGTGGTGACCCATTGCTTCGACAGTGTCGGCATGGTTGGGAGCTCGGCATATACCCACTCTTGCTCTTTGTGGGTGGCCGACTCCGCTGCGACCCATGCCAGCCTCCCCGTGAGCTATAGCATCAACAACAGCTACTCCCAACAAATATACCTTGCTTCCGAGTTGGGCACAGCCGACACACTTACGGGCATCACCTTTCTGATGACCGACTCCTACCAGATAGACACCACCCCGGAAGTGGTGTACCTAGGCAATACCTCCAAGACGCAGTTCAACTCCAGCACCGACTATGTCGCCCCCTCCCACCTTATGCAGGTCTTTGCTGGCAACATGACAAGCCAGGGTCGCGAGGTGTTGCGCTGTTCGGTGGGGCCATCTCTGCCCACAACGTTGTCTGTGAACCACTTGTTATCGGGAGTTTACTTCGTCCGTCTGGCCGATACCCCCAATGGCCCAGTTCGTAAGCTCATTATCCAATAGCACATTCTTGAGATATTGGTTGCAGCACCTCGGCATAGCAGTCTCTTCTGCCTTGTCGAGGTGCTTTGTTTTTTCACTAGATGGGTTCGTACCCTTTCGTGATAATTTTGGGAGGTTGTCTATACTAAAATGAGTTTTTTTTCGTTTATTATTATACTTTAAAAATACGAAATAATGAAACAATCACTTACGCTATTATTGTTACTTTCCATCTTCTTTCTTGGCAGTTCTGCCATGGCTCAAACCTACACCGTCAAAGGCATCATAACCGACCGCAAGTCGGGCGAGAAAATGCCTTATGTCAATGCTGCCCTATACCGTCAGCGCGATACCCTTTTTATGCGTGGCGCCACCACTGGCCCCGAAGGCCGTTTTGAGATAAAGGATGTTGCACCCGGACAGTATCTTATGATGGTCACCATGGTGGGCTATGAACGATGGACTCAGGTCACGCAGGTTACTGGCAACCTCGACCTCGGGACCATAGCCCTCCGTCCCGGCACCACCCTCAAGGAGGTTGAGGTGGTGGCAGAGAAACCTCTCTACACCATGGATGGAGAGAAACATATCTATAGTACTACCGACGACCCCAGCATCCAAACCGGTACCGCCAGTGATGCATTACAAAATGCCCCCGGTGTGGAGGTGGATGCTGACGGCAATATCACCCTCCGCGGCACCGAGAGTGTCGATGTTTGGATTAACGACAAGCCCAGCCACATGAGTGGTGAGAGCCTCAAGCAGTATATCCGTACCCTCCCCGCCAACAGTATAGAGAAAATAGAGGTTATCACCAACCCCAGCGCCCGCTATGGCGGCGGCACCCCGGTGGTGAACATCGTCACCAACAATGCTGTCAAGCGCAACGAGTTCGTCAGCTTTGGTCTTAACGCCTCCAGCCGGCCTGAGATTACCCCATGGGTATCCTACGTCTTCTCCAACGAGAAAATCAACTTTAACATCTATGCCAACGTCGGCTATGACGGCAGGAACATGCATGGCGACGGCACCACCGTCATGCTTGACCCCCATGGCGACACTGTGCGCAAGGAAAGTTATTCCACCATTAGCGACGACCGTACCATCAACACCTATCTCGGTGGTCACTTCAATTACACCATCAACAAGTGCAATGACATCTCTGCCTATTTTGGCACCTACCCCTACTGGAACAAGTGGTTCAACACCCACACCACTTCCCGCTACGAGCGGCTGGATGGCACTCAGCCCTTCAGCAATTTCGACTATCGCGACAGCTCCTGGACCGATGGTTTCCCCGACCGACCTGGCGGTGGTTTCTATGGTGGAGCCTGGTACACCCACAAGTTCGATGACAGTACCGGACACAAGATCTCTTTCTCATACAATGTCAACAGCTGGGCCAGCAACCGCCACTATTTCTACCTTCGCAGCTACAGTTGGCAGCCTGCTGAGGATATTGTTTATGAGTTTAAAGATCTCGGCTCCGATTATAACAATGGTTTCGAGGTCAACTACACACTCCCCTTTGGCCAGCGCAACAAGGACACTAAGAACTACGCCAACGAGCTGCAGGCAGGCGTGGAGTTTGACTTCGGTCGTGAGATCACCCACGACATTTTCGACACCCTCAACATACATCAGGACAGCACTTCCTGGGTTCTTTGCGAATACCTTGGTGCCTACTATATCTCCCATACACGTGACCTGGGTGCTTACCTCACCTATCTTCGTCGCTTTGGCAACTTCAGCATCAAACTAGGCCTCCGCACCAAATACGCTTACGAGCGCGTTGACTATTACGACGATCCGGCCTCCAACATCGACACCGGCTTCCTCTCGCTCACTCCTTCGCTCCATCTGAGCTACCACACCAAGGACATGCACGATTTTAGCCTCAGCTACACCCACCGAACTAACAATCCCAGCGCCTCGTCCCTCAGCACCTACATGGCCTACAACCTCGAAGACTATTCCACCGGCAACCCCTATCTCAAGGCCAGTTACTCGGACCGTATCGAGGTCATGTGGGACAAGTATTTCGACAAGTTCGGTAGCGTAGGCCTTCAGGCCTATTACACCGGAAACATCAACGCGAAGGGCGCCCTCACTGATGTTATCTATAGCGACTTCTTCAACCGCGTGGTTTCCTACTCTAAGCCTATCAATATTGGCAGCAGCTATAATGCTGGCATCGATGCCCATGTCACCTACCGTCCCAGTGCCTTTGTCAATGTACGCTTCAATGCCTCCCTCTTCTACGACACCCTCGATGTCACCTACCGACCTGACCAGCCTGCCTATCGCAACGGCATGTGGTGCTACCGCCTTCGTCTGAATGCCTGGGCAAAATTATGGAAAAACTACCAGTTTTTTGTCAACGCCTACTACCGCAGCAGCACACAGAACGTCTTCAGGATCAATCAAAGCGAAAAAGGTGTTGACTTGGGTGCTAATGCCGATTTCTTCGACCGCCGCATGACCGTAAAACTGAATGTCAGCGACATCTTCAACTGGGGTACTTGGAACTCCAGCATCGTCAACCCCTTCTATGCTACCACCTCCAACCGCAAGTACAATTCGCGCTTCATTACCTTGGGCATCACCTTCCGCTTCGGAAAGATGGAACTTGCCGGTATGGCACAAGAAGGTGGCGGCTCCTCCCCCAACGCCATCAGCCTCGAATAAGAGGCTGAAAAATATGGTACGCTCTTGTTCCTCAGGATAATCCAATCATATTCCAAATATCTGATTGTCAAGGGGTAGTAGTTTCTATTGGTCCCACAGTTGCGCTTTCTCAAAAAAAAATTATACCTCAACTGTAGTATTTTTTTGCTTTGCGCGTTTATATAGCAAGAAAGTGCAAAAATGACTCAAAAAGAATACAACAACGGGGTGAGCTTGTGGGCCGACGAAGTGTACCGTTTTGCTGTGCATTGTGGCGGAGGTGAGGAGCTGTCGAAAGACGCAGTTCAGGAGGCCTACGCTTCGTTGTGGGAGTGCCGTGAACGGATTCCTGTGGAGAAGGGCAAAGCCTACTTGTTGACAGTGGCACACAATCACTTGATGAGTCACCACCGCCGTGAGCAGGTCTACCAAAGGGTTCTCCCTCAGCTGACACCAGCTGTCTCGGTGGCACCTGATGAACGGTTCGACCTACAAGAGGCGCTGCGCAAGGCCATGGCTCGTTTGCCACATGTGCAGCAGGCCGCCATAGAACTCAAAGATGTGGAGGGCTATAGCTGTAGAGAGATTGCCGAGATACTTTCATTGACCGAGAAGCAGGTGTCGGTTTATCTATTCCGCGCCCGCGTCTCATTAAAGAAAACATTAATTGCATTAGGCTATGACAATAACAACTGATAACTACGAGCTATACTTCTACCAGTATGCCGAGGGCGAACTGGATGCTGCTGGGCGGGAAGCCGTTGAGGCCTTTGCCTCTCAGCATCCCGAATTGGCCGAGGAGTTGGCCCTGTACGACCCCGACCTCAAGCTCACCGAGTCACACATTCCTTGTCCCAACAAAGAAAGCCTGTTGCACCACGATAGGCAGGTGCTGCCCCTCTGGCGGTGGGTTGCGGCGGCCTGTTTGGTGGGTTTGTTGGGAGGAGTTTGGCTGTTTTGGCCGGTGTCCCAGACCCCACAACAGCTTGCTGCCCTTCATCCAGCCGAGGTTTCCAATCCATCGACACAGCCTAAGGGTGAAGCGGATACTGTAGAAAAAACAGACCCCTCGATTCTGTCTAAGCCGCGGTTGGCTGTCAGGACTGTACGGAAGGTGTCAATGCCCAGTGTGACAGAGGAAAGACAGTCGGTGGCTGATGTGGCAGAGTTGCAGATGCCTGTCGAGGACCAGCCAACCATTCAATCCGAAATATCCGCCGACCCCATGCTCCAGTCAGCCAATGAGTCAGCCCCTCAGTTGTTGGCTTCGGCTGAACCAGTGGCAGTGGAGGAGCCTACCAAGACCCTTGTGATTGAGTATACCGACATCGTGTTGGCCTCTAATGTCGTTGTGGAGGAGGTGGATAGAGTGGAGGAGGGTAAAGTGAGCACCCGCTTGCGCAATCTGCGTAGTCGCGTGAGCAACACCATCCGCGACTATGCCTACCAGGCCTATGCCGAGACCCGCGGCGAGCTACTGGCATTGGCGGATAGATAATGGATAAAAGATTTTGAGTGGGAATGAAACGAGACAATAATAACAATTAAATAAATATTATGATGAAAACCAAAGTTTTATTATTCGCAGCATTGCTGATGGCTGCATGGGGTGCCCAGGCAGGCAATGATGACACGCTGAAGGTGCACCGTGTCTATTTCAATGGTTTGGAGAAAGTTCAGTTTTCAGGCTATTGCAAAGTGGAGGTTGTGAACGATAGTGCTACTTATCTGGAATTTAATGATCCAAGCGTTCCCCAAGGCTTGGAGTATCGTCTTTCTGGCAAGGGCCTGAAGAACTTAAACATTGAAGCAGCTTCAGGAGTTGGCAAGTTCAGGATGCATTTGGAGATGGATGCCTCAGTCTCGATTGAAACCGAGGACTACACGCAGGTGGAAGTGTTGCTTCCTCCGAAGGTGGTAAAGCTCTCAGTGTTGGCAGATGATTATAGCAGGGTGAACGTCAGCACCCTCAAGGATGTGGATACTTTGCGCTCACGTTACATCATTCTCAAAGGTGAGGATTACGCCACTGTGTCGCTGAAGACACCTTGCGTGGTGGATGAGATAGGACTACGTGCTGAGGACTATGCCTTTGTAAATGTGACTTATTGTAAGGGTGACAAACTTTACGTTTCTGAGGTGGACCGCGGCAGGGTTAATGTGGCGGCTCATAATATGCAAACAACAGAAAGCACAGCCGATTATAATTTCTCGGGTGAAGAATTCCTTTCGATGACCGACGACGTGCTGGGCAAAACTAAGACTTCCGAGGTAAAGCGTGTGGCCCGTTCTATCACAGACGACTTCCGTTTTGACTTCCTTTGGGGCTTTCACAACTGGGGCAGCACTCCTTTCAATGGGCTGATGAGAATGGACGGAGGCTATGCCTTGCAAACAACCTTCTCTTCCTATCAGTTAGAGGCTGTTTACTATCCCATGGTTTCAGACAACTGGCGTCTGGGCTTAGGCTTGGGCTACGGCTCCGACGTGTATAAGTTCAGCGACGACTATGTGGCCGTGGTGGACGACAATACTGGGACCATGCAGACCTTTACTCCAATGGATCCTGCCGACGGTGGTCAGTGGTCCACCAAGCTGACGGCACGCTACGTCACCCTTCCTCTAATGGTACGCTGGGAACCTGGCAACAGCAATTTCTTCATTGGCCTTGCCGCCATTCCGGGACTAAACTACAATGGAAAACATACCGGACTAAAGCATAAAGCCGAGTACCCCAGGGGCAATTTCAACGATAGAGACAATGTCTCTAAGGTAATGAACCCATTCCGCATGGATGCCCGACTGAGCATTGGTTGGCAAAACCTATACGCTTTCTTGCAGGTGGCCATGCTCCCAGTAAACACAGGCATGGACAAAGAGGTCTATCCTATCAAGCTGGGCGTTGCCCTGTCGTTGGGTGACGATTGATGCGGTCGTGCCTTTTTGTTGAGCACAACAACTGCCAACGCGGTTGTTGTGCTTTGTTTATGCCAGTAGCATAATACCTGCCAACTTGGATTATTTGCCAGTAGCAAGTGGTGTTAGCTAATACACCTAACCACAAGTATGGGTGTTAGGGGATGAAATGGTGAATGAGGGGTAGGAGAGAGGGTTAGCGTTTGGAAAGTTGGAGCTTGCTGAGGAGGACATCGACCTCGGGGGAGATGTGGAGGCGACGGATAGCAAGGTAGGCGATGATGGCAAAGAAAAGGGTGCGGATGAGTGCCTGAAGGAGAGTAGGTAGGAGTCCGCTGCCAAGGTGGGTAAAAAGGGGCGAGAGAAGCCAGCCCCAGAGGAAGTTAAGTCCAAAGAGGCAGAGGGTGAGGAGGACGATCCACAGCTGTTTGGTGGAGAAGAGGGTAACACCGAGGCGGCGCCAGAGGAAAGTGAGGAGGGGGATGAAATAAATAATATAGGCAAAGAGGGTGGCACAGGCAGAGCCTGTGAGACTCCAGCGGGGTATGAGCCAAAGGTTGAGCAGGATGGCAGAGGCGGTGAGGAGGACGATAAAAAGGAGTGAGAAGGCGTACTGCTTGGAGAAGTTGAGGATATTGGTGGCGATGCAGAAAGTGGAGTTGAGTATGTTGGCAATGCCAAGGAAGAGAACTACACCGATGCCCGAGATGTACTCCTGGCCGTTGGGAATGATGGCAAAGAGGGGTTCGAGGTTAATCCAGATGAAAAAGAGCAGCATGCTGGCCACCAACAGCTGATGGAGGGAGACCTGCTGGCCGAGGCGGTTGACTTCGTGGAGGTCGTTGTTGGCGACAGCCTGGGATATGACTGGGCTGGAGATGGCACCGAGGGAGCGATAAGGGATTTCGATGACGTTGGCAATGTAGTTGGCAATGGTGTAGATGCCGGCAAGAGCAAGGGTTTGGTGGGCGAGGAAGATGGTATTGAAGAGTTTGACATTGCCAGCAAGGACTGCGGCGGTCATGACTAAAGTGTAGGTGGCCACCTGTCGGAAGAGGCTTTTGTTGATGAATTGCCAGTCGAGCTTGAAGCTAATGCGGCGGAGGGTGAGGAGGTAGCAGAAGTTGATGACTGTGGCGATGGCATAGGAGGAGCAGAAGAGGATGACGAAAAGGTCGAGGGAGATGAGATGGTGGCCATAGAGCAGATAGGCTACTAGGTTGAGGAGGCGAATGACTACCTCGCGTACGAACTTGGGCAGGGCGATGTGTAACAAGACGCTGGCATTGGTCTCAAAGACCGTCATGTAGAGCATGAAGAAGGTGAGGGGGAGCACCAAGTAGGCATAGTTGACCAAGAGAGGCGATTTCTCAGCGTAGAAGCCGATGATGCTCTCTTTGAATAGGAAGAAAAGGGCCGCAATGATGAGAAATCCAAGGAAGGGGAGGATGAGTGTCCAGCCAAAGAAACCGTGGTCGCGGCTGTCGGGGTCGCAGAAGCGAGGATAGAACTTGAGGATAGAGGCATTGGTGCCCAACTGGGCGAGGCCGGAGAAGAGCATGGCGGCATCGACCATGACGCGGGTGAGACCGATTTCCTCTTGAGTGAGAAGGTCGGTGACCACGAAGAAAGTGGTGATGGCGCCGATGATAACGCCGAGGTAGTTGGCAATGGCACCCCGGATGCTTTGTTTTGCTATTACGCCCATTTTTTTGTGTGGTTGGTGTCCCTTTTTTGGGGTGCAAATTTACACAAATTTCCTGACATACACAGTGTCGTGAGGGAAACATTTTTTTTAAGGTGGGTTCTATAAATTGCTTTCAATCGATTTTGTTCTTATTTCGAGCAGATTTCCGTGCGGAAGGAGGGAGCAATGCGGTGCATTGTAACCGACTGACAATCGGAAAGATGCCGAAATAAGGACAAAAGCGCTGAAAAATTTAAGTACACTCATATTAATTTATTGTTTTTAAATGTGGAATTTATAGAACCCACCTTTAGCACGAATTATCATCATTTTACCATATTTTAATTCATGTGTTCTTGCTGGGCAATTGGTGTGAGTAGCGTTTTTTTGGAGTGGAAAGGAACGTTTTTTTGGAGGCATAGATAAATAATTCTTGTATCTTAACGATTAATTCAAAAAAAGTTTGTATCTTTGCCATTCCTAATTTTGGGGTGGAAGACCTATGTTTTCCATATCAAGGTGTTTATAATAAGATAGATAATAAATTAATATATATATTTTTGACAATGAAAATTTACCAGACTAACGACATTCGCAACATCGCCCTCGTGGGCGGCGCTAAATCGGGTAAGACCACCATGGCTGAGGCCATGGCCTTCAATGGCGGCGTGATCAACCGCCGCGGCACCGTAGAAGACAAGAACACCATCTCCGACTACCGCGACATCGAGCTTGATCGCCGCAACTCCGTCAACACCTCTCTGCTCTACACCGAGTTTGGCGGTAAGAAAATCAACATCCTTGACGTTCCCGGTTTTGCTGACTTCCAGGGTGAACTGGTGGCTGCTTTCAATGTTGTTGAGGCTGCCGTAGTGGTTGTCAATGCTCAGGCAGGTATTGAGGTGGGTACTGAGATTGCCTACCGCAACAGCAACAAGCTGAACACTCCCCTGATTTTCACCATCAACCATCTGGATGCTGAGAAGGCCAACTTCGACGACAGCGTGAACCAATTGAAGGACTATTTCGGCGGCAAGTGCACCGTGCTGCAGTTCCCCGTGAACCAAGGATTGGGCTTCAACCAGGTTGTGGATATCGTGCTGAATAAGCTGCTTACCTTCAAGGACGGCAAATGCGAGATGAGCGACGTGCCCGCCGAGTTTGCCGATAAGGCCGAAGAGCTGCGCATGGCCCTCGTCGAGGAGGCTGCCGCTGCCGACGACGCCCTGATGGAGAAATATTTTGAAGATGGCGACCTGAACCATGAGGACCTCACCAAGGCTCTGAAACTGGCTATCGACAAGCGCGACCTGTTCCCCATCCTCTGCACCTCCGCCAAGGAGAATGCCGGCATCAGCCGTCTGTTGGAGTTTGTGGCCGACAATGTGCCCGCTCCCAATGAGGTTACCAATGCCAAGAAGACCAAGGCTGGCAAGGAACTGAAATGCAACAGCACCAATCCTACCGTGGCTTTCGCCTTCAAGTGCGACAAAGATAAGAGCATCGGTGAGATTACCTATCTTCGTATCTATGACGGCGAGCTGACCGAGGCTCAGGATGTGGTCAACAGCTGCAACCAGTCGAAGGAACGTCTGAGCCAGATTCTCGTTTGCGCCGGTAAGAACCGTCAGCGCGTTGAGAAAGCTTGCGCCGGCGACATCGTTGCCACCATCAAGCTGAAAGATGTGCACATCAACCAGACCCTCACCACTCCAAAGAATACCGACGACGTGGTGACCGAGATTGTGTTCCCCACTCCTATCTATTATGTGGCTGTGAAGGCTGCCAACAGCAATGACGATGAGAAGGTCGGTGCCGCTCTGAAGGAGCTCTGCAATAGCGACCACAGCCTCTCCCTCGAGAACAGCCGCGAGCTGCGTCAGGTAATCCTGGGCTGCCAGGGCGAGCTGCACCTCAACACCATCAAGTGGTATTTCGAAAACCAGTACAAGCTGGGCGTTAACTTCACCGCTCCTAACGTGCCTTACCGTGAGACCATCACCAAGAGCGCCGAGGCTATGTACCGCCACAAGAAACAGTCCGGCGGTAGCGGTCAGTTTGGCGAGGTTCATATGCTCATCGAGCCTTACTACGAAGGCATGCCCAACCAGACCAAGTACCCCATCCGCGACACTCAGGAGTATCCTCTCGAGTGGGGTGGCAAGCTGGTCTTCAACAACTGTATCGTCGGTGGTAGCATCGATGCACGCTTCATGCCCGCCATCCTCAAGGGTATCATGGAGAAGATGGAGCAGGGTCCTCTGACCGGTTCCTATGCACGCGACATCGTCGTCAACATCTACGATGGTAAGATGCACCCCGTTGACTCCAACGAGACCGCTTTCAAGATTGCCGGCCGTACCGCTTTCCGCGAGGCCTTCAAGCAGGCTGCTCCTAAGATTAAAGAGCCTATCTACGACATCGCCGTCACCGTGCCTACCGAGGCACAGGGTGGTGTGATGACCGACCTGCAGGGCCGCCGCGCCATCGTCATGGGCATGGATGCCGAGGGCAAATATACCACCCTCAAGGCCAAAGCTCCTCTGGCCGAGATGAACCGCTACTGCACCGCTCTGAGCTCCCTCACCAGCGGCCGCGGTACCTTCACCATGACCTTCAGCAGCTACGAGCTCGTCCCCGCCGACGTCCAGCAGGCCCTTCTCAAAGCCTACGAGGAAGCCGCCAACGAGGAAGAATAATCTTCTGCTCCGCGAGGTGCAGTCGCGAAATTCGCGACCATCAGCGCTCAGCATCACCAATATCAAAGGGTGTCCCCATCGGGATGCCCTTTTTCTTTATCGCCCTATTTCATTTAACGACTGTGAGTATGAGAAAAAATCCGCATATTCGCATTATATAGATTATATCTATGTAGAAGGGAAGAAAGTGGCACTACATGTACATAATACCACCGCCAATGCTGACAGCCTCTACTATGTGCCGACCGACCTCCTTGGAAGATGGGATCGCATAGTGAATGGTAGCAAATAGGTGGTGCAGAGTAGCCACTTCGACCCGTGGTGAAATCGCACAAGTGCCTCCGATTGGACGTTGCCGCAGGACGGCAGTTGCTTCACTTTCAGCCGCGGTTTCACAGGCCATGAGCACTACGACCACTTCGGCATCATCAACATGAATGCTCGACTCTACGATCCTGTGCTGGGACGCTTTTTCTCCCCCGACCCGCAGGTGCTTTCAAAAAACATGGATTGAGGCAGCTTTTTCTGAGAAGGGTGTTAAACTATGTTAATGTGTTTGACTCTTACCTTGGGTGTGGTTGTATCTTTGCATTTGATTTAATTGCGCAATGAATCATGGAAACAATTAATTTACAGATTGGTGAGTTTTCAAAACTCTGCGGGGTGACGGTAAAGACGCTCCATCATTATGAGAAGTTGGGTTTGATAACCCCTCAGCGGGTAGATGAGTGGACTGGTTATCGCTACTATCATGTGAGTCAACTTCAGACCATGGAAACGATACGCCGTTTTAAGGATTTGGGATTCTCTTTGGAGGAGATTGGCACCTTGATGGACAGCGATTCCCAAGTACCATCGATGGACCTGCTGGAGGCCAAGATTCTTCAGACAGAGGTTCAATTGCGACAGATGTTGCTTCGTCGTGACCGCCTGCAGACTATTGTCAACACACAACAAAAGTATCAAATTATGGAAAGATTTTCAATTCAAAGCATCCCTGCCATGACGGTGGCATCTTACCGTAGTATTATTCCCAACTATGCTGCCATAGGAGACCTATGTGTGAATGTGATTGGTCCTGAGATGGCTCGGTTGGGCTGCCAGTGTCCAGAACCAGGCTATTGCTTCACACTTGAGCATGACAAGGCATACAAAGACCACGACATCGATTTCGAATACTGCGAACAGGTCTTGGAGGCCAAACAAGACAGCGAGATTATCAAGTTCCGTCAAGAACCTGAAATACCTATGGCTGTGTGCATGAAGGTATTTGGTCCGTATGACCAATTGTACAAGAGTTTCATTGACCTTTTTGCCTACATGGAAAAGGAGGGCTATAAAATGATAGGTGCTCCGAGGACCTGTTATGTCGACGGCATTTGGAATCAGTCAGACACTGAGAAATGGTTGACAATCATACAGGTTCCTGCTGAGAAGGTGGGAGAGGTGAAGCGTCCGGTTATGAATCGGCTAGCTATCTATTGTTGTCCCACTTGTGGCAATGTCACCCTCACCTATGGCAAAGGGAAGGTGGAGTGCTGCGGACAGGAGTTGAGTCCCATTCCCATCAAACCGATTGACTCGGCAGACAAGCCAACGATAAGTGAGTCGGATGGGGAATATCTCCTTGAGTATCATCACCCGATGACCAAGGATTTCTATATTGCCGCTGTGGTGGTGGAACGTTACAACAGCGTTCAGCTGTTCCGCCTTTTCCCAGAACAGAGTGCCCAAGTACGTGTTCCGGTGATAGCAGGAGCAAAAATCTACACCATCTTCCGGCAAGCCAGTCGGGTATGGGCCACGATAGGATAGTTGGATGAGAAACAAAAAGCACAGATTCCGAAACGGGAGTCTGTGCTTTCTGTTCTGAAATGATTCTCAACCAACTGATTCTTTCAGTTTCTCGGCGTTCTCGGCCAGCTGGAGGGCATCAATGAGGTCTTCGATGTCACCGTCCATAAAGGCGGGCAGGTTGTACATGGTGTAGCCGATGCGGTGGTCGGTGACACGGCTCTGGGGATAGTTGTAGGTGCGCACCTTCTCGCTGCGGTCGCCGGTCGCCACCATGGTCTTGCGCTTGCTGGAGAGCTCTTCCATGTATTTGTTGTATTCGCGCTCATAGAGGCGTGTACGAAGTACCACGAGGGCTTTCTCCATGTTCTTGATTTGTGATTTCTGGTCCTGCATAGAGACCACGATGCCGGTGGGGATATGGGTGAGACGGACAGCCGAATAGGTGGTGTTGACGCACTGGCCTCCAGGACCGGAAGCGCAGAAGGTCTCTTTCTTCACGTCCGACATGTTGAGCTCCACGTCAAACTCTTCGGCTTCTGGCAGGACCACCACGCCTGCGGCAGAGGTGTGGACACGTCCTTGGGTCTCGGTGGCGGGAACGCGCTGGACGCGGTGGACACCACTCTCATATTTAAGCATGCCATACACTTTTTCGCCGGTGACGTTGAAGGTGATGTCTTTGTAGCCGCCTGCGGTGCCCTCGTTAAAGTCTACAATGTCTATCTTCCAATGCTTCTTCTCGCAGTAGCGGCTGTACATGCGGAAGAGGTCGCCGGCAAAGATGCAGGCCTCGTCGCCGCCGGTGCCGCCGCGAATCTCCACCACGGCATTCTTGCTGTCGGTGGGGTCTTCGGGGATGAGCATGATGCGGATGTCCTCCTCCATCTTGTCTTTCTTCTCGTTGCTTTCGTTCAGTTCCATCTTTGCCATTTCGCGGAGCTCCTCGTCCTTTTCGGTCGTGAGCAATTCCTTGCATTCGGCAATGGTGTCAAGCAACGCCTTGTATTCATGATAGGCCTTCACCACGGGCTGAAGGTCTTTGTAGTCCTTACTAAGTTTGACATAGCGTTTCATGTCGGAGGTGATTTGTGGGTCGTTCATCTGCTCCTCAATTTCTTGGTAACGCTTGTAAATGGCTTCTAATTTATCTAACATTGTTTCTATTTATTGCATTTGAAATATCCGAGCCGTGCGAAGGCTCAGATGATATTATTGTATATGATTATTCAGTAGGAGGACATGCTCTTTCGAGCTAATGGAGGGCGCCGCTATAGATGCCAACGAGGGTGTCGCGGTAGCCGGGGATGTCATACTGTTGGCAGGCCTTGTCGAGATACTGCACAAACTGTTGCTTCTCCTCGTCGGTGTAGTGTTCGGCATGCGAGATTCCGGTCATCAGCTCATGGGCGATATAGTTGTTGGGCCAGAGGTGGTAGTTCTGGTAGATGCGTTGGTCGATGATCTCTGCCACGGTGTCGTAATTGCCGTTGGCGGCCTCCAACTCCTGCATCTGGAGCGGTTGGCAGAAAGTTAGGTGCACATGGCCCTTGAAGTCGGAGATACCCGAAAGGATGCTCTGGGTGTCCTCACCCGGAGCTTTCGTGTAGGGGCCTTGTCGTTTCAGGATCACCTCACGGGCTTTGAGGAGTCCGCAGGGTTCCCATTCGTAGGAGATACTGATGGGCACGATGTTCATCTCGGCCAAAGACTGGGCTGGGTTGTGCCGATTGCCGCTGTAGGCAATCATCTTGATGAGGGCAGGATTGGTGCGGTCGAAGCCGTCCTTGGTGCGGCCGTTGCGTTGCGCAATCCAAGCACTCTCATGACGTTCGGTCAAAATGTGCCGCAGGTAGCGCGACATAGCCATGAGACTGTTGTAAAACTCCTTTTGGTTACCTCCGCGACCGATAGGATACATCTTATTGAGACGTGCCATCAGGGCCATAATCGGCATCTCAAAAAGATTGGACCCGATGACCACATGCGACGATTTGCGATGGTTGGAAATCAGGATATACTCCGTCATGATGGCATCCACGGTGATGTCGCGGTGGTTGGAGATGAAAAGGCAGGGCTTCTCACCTACATTTTCAAGACCGCTATAGGTGAAGTCGGCCATGCTGTTGCGGATGATATAGAGGCAGGCACGTATCATAACAGAAGATTGGAACTGGTCCACGTCTGCCAGATCCAAAATCTTTTGCTTGAGTTCCTCTGGAGGGTATTCTGGAAACAATTTGGCGGCCAACGGCAGATAATATTGGCTCTCTACCAACTGCTGTAAGGCTGCTTTAAGTTCCTGGCCCTCATAGGGATAGTAACTGCTGAAATCTTCCATAATGATTTGCAAAGATACGACTTTTTGCTGGATTAGCAAGGAATGTATATATATTTAACAATATGCGGTTAACAGTTACCGATTAACATCTGAGAAACAGTAGGTAGTATGCAGTTAGTTTTCTTCGTACATCTGCTTGACGTTTTTTTCTGTTTTGTTTATCTTTTTTTTGCTATTTTTGTTAGATGAAATATGTTAAGATTTTACTTGTTATATTGCTGATAGTTAATTGTGTAGGTGCGAATGCGCAATCTCGTCGCATTCCCAAAACCAATGTCACAGCTACGGTCGTGGGACAACTGAGTGACACGCTGAACAACACCTCCTCTCTTTTCTATTGGCAAGACCGGCTGTGGACACTCAACGACCACGGCGACATTGTTTTCTATGCCATTGATGCAGAGACTGGTGCCATTGAAGGCATCATCGACACACACCTCCCCATAGAGGATATGGAGGAGGTTGCGCAGGACGAAGACTATTTCTATTTTGGCGATTTCGGCAACAACCATCCTCAGCTGCGCAGCGAGTTGTACATCTACCGAATGTCCAAGTCTGATTTGTTTAGGGGCAACTATGTGGTGGACACTACCACCTTTCTCTTCTTTGGTTATGACCCAGAGGCTCCCAATGACCATGAGGCCCTCCCCATCACCGACTTCGACTGTGAGGCCATGGTGGCAGCAGGCGACAGCCTCTATCTGTTCAGCAAACAATGGACCACCCAGCAAACCATCTGCTATGCTCTGCCCAAGCAACCAGGTGAATATACCGCTGCTGCTTGTCATCAGTTTAATATCGGAGGGTTGGTTACAGGGGCATGGCTTCATCCCGAGACTTGTTTGTTGGTGCTGTGTGGTTACAGTCTTTTGTGCCAGCCTTTTGTCTGGTTGTTTTATGATTACCAGGGACATAACTTCTTCGGTGGAGAGAACCGACGATTGGTGTTGGGAAACGGTGTCGGTTCGCAGATGGAAGCCATCGTCAGTAGGGACGGCTTGCATTATTATCTTACCCAGGAGCGATTCAATCAACTGGGTATAAGCAATCAGGCAGCCCTGTTGGAGTTGGACTTATCGGAATACTTGAGAGACTACCTCTATCCCGACACGACATCGGTTGAAGGCTTCGGGGCCTTGGAACGTCCGATGCTGAAAGCTTTCCCCAATCCCACAAGGGGTTTGCTGAATCTTGAAATACCTAAGGCAACGAATGACTTACAGGATGCTCGTGTGGTTCTCTATGCCACCGATGGCAGGGAATTGTTGAAGCGGCCTGTCACCTCAGAACGGATGCAGCTATCGTTGAGTGGCATGCCTGCTGAACAGTATTTGGTGCGGGTGGTGTCGCAAAGGGGAAGCACACAGCCGTTGCGGGTGGTGAAGATGTGCCCATGAGTTGCTATCCCCAGTTCGCATCATTTATCTTGCTGGCTGTCTAGCCATATCTGCCAGCTGAGCTGGGCTTGGTGCTCCAGCATGGCGAGTCCGTTGACGATGGAAGCTCCGCATCTTTTGGCTTGTTGGAGAAAGCGTGTTTTGGTGGGATTGTAGATGAGGTCGTAGCAAAGATGGCGCTCGGTGAGGGGAGGGGTGTTGGGCCAAGGCGATTGGTCCACATCAGGGAACATCCCTGCGGGGGTACAGTTGACAATCAGGTAGGTTTGGGAGCAGCAATCCAATGCTGCGGCATAGCTGATGGCATGAGGATGCTTTTCGGGTGTGCGGGAGACAAAAGTAAAGCTGATTCCGAGCTGCTGGAGCGCGTACGCCACGGCTTTGGAGGCTCCGCCGGTGCCGAGGATAAGGGCCTGGCTATGCCATGGATGGAGAAGGGGTTGCAGCGTTTGGGCGAAAGCTGGAGCATCGGTGTTGTGACCAATCATCCTGCCCCCTACCACCTCCACGCAATTGACGGCGCCAATGGCTTCCGCCTCTGGGTCCAGGCCATCCATCATAGGGATGACCTTCTGTTTATATGGGATAGTAACATTGAATCCAAGGAGTCCTTCCTGAGCCACCCATTGGGACAGGTTGTCGGTAGTTGGTAGCTCGTAAAGCTGGTATGCTGCATCTCGAATGCCTTCCTGCCGAAACATCTTCTCAAACCAGTCTTTCGACCACGAATGGCCCAGTTTCTTTCCTATAAGTCCATATTTTTTCATGGTGCAAAAATACAAAAAAAGGCCGAATTGGTAAAAGAAAGATTGCCCGAGACGTTGGCTTGGGTATGGGCGTAAAAAATGAAAGGTGCTAAAACAAATAATTTTCGTATCTTTGCAATTTCTATCAATATGAGTTTATGAGAAAGTTCTTTCGCTACATCTTACTGATTTTAAACTTACTATTTGCCGTAGTGATGTTGTTGTCCACTTTTGCTGGGCTCATTCCGCCCACCAAAATCTGGTGGGTTTCCATTTTCAGCTACGCCTATTTCCCATTGCTCTTGGCCAATGTGGTATTTGTTATCCTCTGGCTCTGCCTCTCGCGATGGGAGTTTCTCATCTCTGTCGCCGCCATTGCCATCCGGTTTTCTTTTGTGCCGCTGTTCTTTCAGGTGGGCGGTACCTTGGAGGTGGCTCCCGATGCCAACACCCTCAAGGTGATGACCTTCAACACCCATAGCTTCACAGGCCTCGACGACGACACCCTGATGACCCGCGATTCGGGCGCGGTGCTTTTCCTCCGGATGCTTGACGAGGAGCAACCCGACGTGATGAGCCTGCAGGAATGTTATGCTGGGGGGAAGGTCAATCTGTTGGACAGTTTCCTCACCCGTGGATATGTCTACCACTATGGCGTGCATGGCAATAACACGCGGTCGCCCCTGGTGCTCTATTCGCGCTATCCCTTCTCTCAAGTGTATGACATGCACAAACCTTCCAAGTTCTTTGTTGATGTTGTCAAGAATGGTCACCCGGTACGCATTTGCTGTGTACATCTGGATTCCTATCAGTTGGACAATGAAGACTTGCGAAGCTTCGAGCAGTTGAGCCATGCGCAGTACGACAGCACCTCGACGCACAAACTCCTCAGCAAGTTCAAGGAGACTACTCGTTGCCATGAATTTGAGTGGAAAGAGGACCTGAAACCCTTGGTGGAGAATTCCCGCATCCCCATCATCATAGCAGGCGATTTCAACGACACGCCCGCATCTTATATTTATCAACAAGCCACAAAGATGCTCTGCGACCCTTATGTCGAGCAGGGCAGAGGATTCGGCACCACCTACCATGGCCCCTATCCCGCCTTCCGCATTGACTATATTCTACACAGCGAGGATATCAAGGCACTTTCATACAAGCGCATCAAGACCAATATCTCCGACCACTATCCTATTGTTGTCCAGTTCGACCTTGCCCCTCAACCCGAAGAAGAATAGCGCTGCATAGTACCTCAAAACGCAACACGATGACACAGAAAGAACGATACGCCCGACTAATAGCTTATTTTGAGGTAGCACGTCCCACGGCGGAGACGGAGTTGCACTATAACGACCCATTCCAACTGTTGGTGGCGGTCATTCTTTCGGCACAATGCACCGACAAGCGGGTGAATATGACCACGCCGGCACTCTTTGCTGCCTATCCCGATGCCGATGCCATGGCCAAGGCCACCCCTGAGGAGATCTTTTCCTACATCCATTCCATCTCCTATCCTAACAACAAAAGCAAGCATCTGGTGGGTATGGCGCAGAAACTGGTGGCCGACTTTGGAGGCCAGGTGCCAAGCGATGTGGACGAATTGCAGACCCTCCCCGGTGTGGGCCGCAAAACCGCCAACGTGATAGCGTCGGTAGTGTTCAATCTGCCAGCCTTGGCCGTGGACACCCATGTCTTCCGAGTAGCCAACCGCATCGGCCTTACCAAAAACAGCAAAAACCCGCTGCAAACCGAACGCGAACTTACCAAGCACATTCCCCCAGAAAAGATTCCCATCGCCCACCATTGGCTGATACTCCATGGCCGTTATGTGTGTCAGGCCCGCAAGCCCCATTGCACCGAATGTGGCATCGCCGACATCTGCATTTATTTCAAAACCCAACAAGAGAAAAAGAAATAGCCCATGCTCACCGTCCCACTCTACCTCATAGGCCTTGTGGCCGTAGGCATCCCGATAGCGATACACTTGTTGCAGCTGCGCCGCTACAAGAAGGTCTATTTCAGCAATGTCGATATGTTGGAGGAGCTGCAGAGCGAGAACCGCAAGCAGAACAATCTACGCAAACTACTGATACTGTTGGCGCGAATCCTCACCATTGTATTCTTGGTGTTGGCATTCTGCCAGCCTGTCATCCCCAACAAGAACTCCCAGCTACGGGCGGGTGGCACCGTGGTGAGCGTCTATGTGGACAACTCCTACAGCATGGAGAGTGGAGGCATGGAGGGCAGCCTGATAGAAAGTGCCAAGAAAAAGGCTCGTGAGATTGTTGAAGCCTACAAGCCCGATGTGCATTTTCAGCTGCTCACCAACGATGCCCAAGGGGCTCAGTTCCGTTGGCTTAGCCGCGATGAGTTTCTCTCCTCCATCGAAGAACTGGAGGTAAGTGCTGTCTCGGTGCCTATCTCTTCTATTGCCTTGCGGCAGAACGAATTCCTTCACTCGGCTACAGCTGCCAACCGCCACGCCTATCTCATCAGCGATTTCCAGCAGACAACAGCCGACATCCACAATTATCCTACTGACAGTTTGATTCTCACCACCTTTATCCCCTTGGGTGGTACTGAGGTGGCCAACCTCTTCATCGACAGTCTCGCCTTCAATAGTCCGGCCTTTTTCCGCGGAGCCACGGTGTATGTGGAAGTGTGGGTGACGAACAATGGCGACAAGGAGGTGGAAAATCTGCCTCTGCGCCTCTTTGTCGGCGACAAGCAGCGGGCCCTCACGGCCGTGAATGTCGGTGCGCATAAGCGGGCTAAGGCTGTCATGTCATTTTCAATAGAAGAAGAGGGTGTGGTGCAAGGATATGTGGAGACCTCCGATTATCCCATCACCTTCGACGACAAACTCTTTTTCTCCCTTGCCGTCATGCATCGAGTGCCCATGTTGGCCATTAGTGGGGGAGGGGAGAACCCCTATTTGCAAAAGCTTTTCCAGGACGATTCCTTGGTGGATTACAGCCAGGTATCAGTCTCCCAAGTGGACTATGCCCATCTGACCGACAACCAATTCATCATCCTCGACGAGCTGCACAGCATTTCCTCCGGCATGGCCCATACCTTGCAAGAGTTTGTTGCGGATGGAGGCTCCCTGCTAATCGTGCCAGGTGAGAACGTTGAGGTCACCTCATACAACCAGTTCCTTGCCGCCCTGCAGATGCCCCAGTTGGGTTCATGGGTGGAGCGGCAGACCCGTGCCGAAGAGGTGCAGCTGGTGGCAGAGCTCTATCAGGGAGTCTTCCAAGGCCAAAACAAGGAGATGGAACTTCCCACAGCCATGGGTTACTATCGCCTCAACCTCTCGGCAAGCACCGTGGCGCAGTCGCTCATTCGTTTGCTCGACGGTAGCGAATTCCTCACAGTAACGCCGGTGGGTTCCGGTCGGTGCTATCTACTCTCCACACCCTTACGCAAAGAGCACACCGACTTCGTTCAGCAGGCCTTATTTGTGCCTACCCTTTACAATATGGCGCTCTATAGCACTCCTTTGCAACAGCCCTACTATCTGCTGACGGGCACCGAGCCCATCCCGCTCACAGGCAGCTATGATGCCGAGCGTGTGGCACACCTGCTCAACGGCGACGGCAGCGTGGATGTGATACCCGACATCCGCCGTATGGGGGCGGTGCAATGCATGGTGCCGCATGGTGAGGTAACCGTTGCAGGCAACTACCAGCTGGTTGATAAGGGTACAGCAATCGAGGGACTCTCCTTCAACTATAGCAGGCAGGAGTCGGACCTGGCTTTCTATGACCGTAGCGAAGTGAAAAAGCTGATAGCTGATGCCCATCTTGACCATTGTAGTGTCGTGCCCTCAGCCCAGAAGTCCATGACCGACTACATCCGCCAACGCAGTCAGGGCACCCCGCTCTGGCGATGGTGTCTGCTGTTGGCTTTGCTGGCCATCTTGGCTGAGATCTTACTGATTCGAATACCACAAAAAAGATAAGTCGCCATCATAAGTACATTTCTCTGCACAATATGCTATTATGTTACAAATCAATAATATCACAAAAACATTCGGCAACTATCGTGCGCTCAACGATGTGACCCTCCATGTCAGCCAAGGAAAGGTTTTCGGTTTGTTGGGCCCCAATGGTGCCGGCAAGTCTACGCTCATCCGCATCATCAACCATATCATCCGTCCCGATAGTGGCCAGCTGATTTTCCAAGGACATCCCATGACGGATGCTGATGTGATGCAGATTGGCTATCTACCCGAGGAACGAGGCCTCTACAAAAAAATGAAAGTGGGCGAGCAGGCCATCTACCTGGCCCGTCTCAAAGGGTTGGACAAGGCCACGGCCGAGAAAAGGTTGCACGATTGGTTCGACCGATTGGAAATAGACAATTGGTGGAACCGCAAGGTGGAGGAGCTCTCCAAAGGCATGCAGCAAAAGGTGCAGTTTGTGGTGACGGTGTTGCATGAGCCACAGCTGCTTATCTTCGATGAGCCTTTTAGCGGTTTCGACCCCGTCAATGCCGATATCCTCAAGCGCGAAATACTCCGTCTCAAAGCGCAAGGCACAACCATCATCTTCTCCACCCACAATATGCCCTCCGCCGAGGAGCTTTGTGACGACATTGCCCTTATCAACCATTCCGAGGTGGTCCTTTCGGGGCCGTTGGCTGACATCAAGGCGCAATATCCCGGGCAGGACCTCGACCGTATCTTTATCAACACCGTGACTGGAAATCAGTCTAATTATCAGAAATAAACGTAGTAATACAAAGACTACTTGTTGTATATGAACAAAATTCTCCTCGTCATACAGCGCGAATACCTCACGCGTGTCAAAAAGCCCTCTTTCTGGGTCCTCACCCTGGTGGTGCCCATCTTGATTGCTGCCATCTATGCCATACCCATCGTCTTGGCTTCCCGCCCACTCGAGCACTCCAATGTGTTGGTGGTCGACGACAGCGGCCTTTTCAAGGGACAATTTGTCTCCGGTCGCGACATCACCTATTTCGATGCCGGCAGCATCGACTATGCCAAGCGTCAGCTGGAAACTGTCGACTCCTTGGATGCCATTGTCTATATCCCAGCACGAGAAACCACCTTGCCTTCCGATGCCTACCTTTACTATCGCACCGATGCCCCTTCGGTAACGGTGCAGAGCGATGTCAACAATCAGTTGCAGAAGATTTTGCGTAATGTCATCCTCTTGGATGTCCACGGCATCACTCCCGAGGATTATGCCCTCATCACCAGCACCAGCATCAAGCTCCGCACGCAGGATATCGAAACCGGCCGTGCTGGCTTCTTGCAGATAAAGCTGATTATTGGTGCCCTTTTGGCCATTCTGGTGTTCATGGCCGTCTTCATGTTTGGCTCGCAGGTGATGCGAGGAGTCATGGAGGAGAAGACCAGTCGCATAGTGGAGGTTATTGTATGTAGCGTCAAGCCTTTCCAGCTGATGATGGGCAAGGTGGTGGGCATTGGTTTGGTAGGCCTCACGCAGTTTGCCCTCTGGGTGTTGCTTTCGGGCGTGGCGTTGGGAGGGCTGCGGTTCACCAATGCCGATCTCTTCGAGCAGGTCGAAAGCCGCCATGTCACCGAAATCTCCACCAAAGGTACCGAAGCTACTAGCCAATATCAAGCAGCTCAGTATCAGGCTGCCCAGTATGAGGCGGGTATGGGTGTCGACAACGAGATACAAGACCTCATCGAGGGGCTCAGCAGCATCAATTTTGGTCTGATTCTGCTGCTCTTTGTCTTCTATTTTATCTTTGGCTATCTGCTCTATGCTTCCCTCTTTGCCGCAGCGGGCTCATTGGTGGATAATGAGACAGACTCTCAGCAGTTTACCCTACCTATGACCATCCCGTTGATACTCTCTATCTTGCTGATGCCGGCCATGGTCAACGAGCCTTCTGGCACCATCAGCACATGGCTTTCCATCATTCCCTTCACCTCGCCCGTCTCCATGCTCTTCCGCATTCCCTTCGGAGTGCCCATCTGGCAGGTAGTACTCTCTATGGTGCTGCTCCTGCTCACTTTCCCACTCTGCATCTGGGCCGCCGCCAAGATCTACCGTACCGCCATCCTGCGCTATGGGCAGAAATTCACCTGGGGCGACCTGTTCCGCATCTTTAAGGGTAGAAGTGGGTGTTGATAAGACCCTCTTCGCCATTTCTGGCTGTTGAGTACAATGTTCAGTATTCATAAGATACTGATTTTTGGTCTATTGCCTTCTGCTTTTGGCTTATTTTTTATAATTAGAATTATGAAAAGTTTTGCCATATCGGAAAAAAGTCGTATCTTTACGGCCAGAAAGAAATGAAAGAAAAACGTTGGATTTTAAGGAAAGATTATGATATAGAGGTAGTTGACAAACTTGCGGAGTCGTTAGGCGTTGATAAAATTATCGCCACGTTACTTGTTGAACGTGGTGTTACCACATTTGAAGAGGCCCGATGTTTTTTCCGACCCAGTCTCGACCAACTTCATGATCCTTTCCGTATGAAGGACATGGACCGTGCCATTGCTCGTATCAATGAGGCGGTTCGACGCCGTGAACGCATCCTTGTTTACGGCGACTATGATGTTGACGGCACCTCTGCGGTTGCCCTTGTCTATTCCTATTTGCAGTCGTTCCACCACAATATCGATTTCTATATCCCCGACCGCGACAGCGAGGGCTATGGCATTTCTTTTCAGGGTATCGACTATGCAAAAGAAACGGGTGTGAAACTTGTCATCGCCCTCGACTGTGGCATCAAGGCCAACGAACAGGTGGCCTATGCGCGCAGTTTGGGCATCGACTTCATCATTGGCGACCACCACCTGCCCGACGGCGATAACATCCCCGAAGCTGTGGCGGTACTCGACCCGAAACGTCTCGACTGCCCCTACCCCTACAAGGAGCTCTCGGGTTGCGGCATCGGCTTTAAGATTGTTGAGGCCCATCAGGAACAGCGTATGGGTGTGCGCCTGTGCGACAATCCCGACCAGCTCGACGAGGTCCGTAAGGAAAAACGCGAGGACCTCAAGCTGCGCATGCTCAAATATCTCGACTTGGTGGCCGTGAGCATCGCCTCCGACATTGTCCCCATCATGGGCGAAAACCGCGTGCTTGCCTTCTATGGCCTCAAGGTCATCAACACCCATCCTCGTCCCGGCATCGAGGCCATCCTCACCTATGGCCATATCGAACGTCGCACCGAGGAGTACAAGGCCAGCCATCCCGAGGATAAGTCCTATTTCTGCAAAGAACTTAGCATCACCGACCTGGTTTTCCTCGTAGGGCCCCGCATCAATGCTGCCGGACGTATTCGTAGCGCCTTTGACTCGGTGCGCCTGCTTCTGAGCGACAATCCCGAGCAGGCGGGCATGCTGGCAGAGGAAATCAATAACTACAATACCGAGCGTAAAGACCTCGACAGCGCCGCCACCGAGGAGGCCAAGCGTCGCATCGAGAGCAATCCCGAGTTCCGTGGCAAGAAGAGCATCGTCCTTTACGACGAGAGCTGGCACAAGGGTGTGGTGGGTATCGTGGCATCGCGACTGGTGGAGGCCTATTACAAACCCACCATCATCTTCACCCGTTCCACCGATGACCTCATCACCGGTTCGGCCCGAAGCATCAAGGAGTTCGACGTGCATACCGCCCTCGAGCAATGTAGCGACCTGTTGGAGCATTTCGGAGGTCACAAATGTGCTGCCGGCGTGAGCGTCAAGCCCGAGAACTTCGAAGCCTTCAAGGCTCGTTTCGAGGAGGTGGTGGAGCAGAACCTGAAGGTCGACAGCATGGTGCCTGAGATTGAGGTGGATGCCGTGGTGGATTTCGGCACCCAGATAACTCCCAAGTTTCTGCGCATCCTCAAGCAGTTCAGTCCCTTCGGCCCCGAAAACAATATTCCTATCTTCGTCTCGCACGATTTGGTCGACACGGGCTATGCCCGCGTGGTGGGTGGCAAGCATCTCAAGTTCAATGCTATATCCCTTACCGCCCGCTCGCGTTCCTATCCGGCAATCGCCTTCCAGCTGGCACAATACTATTCCAAGGTCAAGGCCGGTCGCTCCTTTACCCTATGCTATTCCTTGGAGGAGAACTACTGGAACGGCAAGACCGACATCCAGCTCAATGTCAAAGATATGCGCTTCGAAGAAGACTAAGAGGGTGCACATTATTTGTTGCACCTCAAACATTTTTTAGTATTTTTTTAAATTTGAACACTCATGGCTGACGACAAAAAAATCATTTTTTCTATGGTAGGTGTGGGCAAGCTCATTCCCCCCAGCCGCCAGATTCTGAAAGATATTTATCTCTCCTTTTTCTATGGTGCCAAAATCGGCATCATCGGTCTCAACGGTTCGGGCAAGTCTTCCTTGCTGAAGATTATTGCCGGGGTCGACAAGGACTATCAGGGCGAGGTGGTTTTCTCCCCCGGATATAGTGTGGGTTACCTGGAGCAGGAACCCAAGCTCGACGACTCCAAGACGGTCAAAGAGGTGGTGCAGGAAGCCGTTCAGCCCATTGTGGATGCCCTCAAAGAATATGAGGAGGTGAACAACGCCTTTGGCGAGCCAGATGCCGACTTTGACAAGCTCTGCGAGCGCCAGGGCGAGCTGACCGAGTTGCTCGACCAATACGATGCCTGGAACCTCGACAGCCGTCTGGAGCGCGCCATGGATGCCCTCCGTTGTCCCGAGGAGGACCAGCTGGTGAAGAACCTCAGCGGTGGCGAGCGTCGCCGTGTGGCGCTGTGTCGTCTGCTGTTGCAGGAACCCGACATCCTGTTGCTCGACGAGCCTACCAACCACCTCGATGCCGAGAGCATCGACTGGCTCGAGCAGCACCTGCGTCAATATAAGGGCACCGTCATCGCCGTCACCCACGACCGTTATTTCCTCGACAATGTGGCTGGCTGGATTCTTGAGCTCGACCGTGGCGAAGGCATTCCTTGGCAGGGCAACTACAGCAGTTGGCTCGACCAGAAGACCCAGCGTCTGGCCATGGAGGAGAAACAGGAAAGCAAGCGTCGCAAGACCCTCCAGCGTGAGCTGGAATGGGTGCGCATGGCTCCCAAGGCCCGTCATGCCAAGGGCAAGGCCCGTCTGGCTGCCTACGACCGCATGATGAACGAGGACGTGAAGGAGAAGGAACAAAACCTCGAAATCTTTATCCCCAACGGTCCCCGTCTGGGCAACAAGGTGTTGGAGGTGGAAGGCGTGAGCAAGGCCTACGGCGACAAGCTGCTCTATGAAAATCTCACCTTCAGCCTGCCACCTGCCGGCATCGTGGGCATCATCGGCCCCAACGGCTGTGGCAAGACCACCCTCTTCCGTCTCATCATGGGATTGGAGAAGCCCGACACCGGCACCTTCACCGTGGGCGAGACGGTCAAGATTGGTTATGTCGACCAGCAGCATGTGCAGATCGACCCCGAGAAGAGTGTCTATGACGTGGTTTCCGAGGGCAACGAGCTTATCTCGATGGGCGGCCGTCTGGTGAATGCCCGAGCCTATCTGTCGCGTTTTAACTTCACCGGCACCGACCAAAACAAGAAAGCCGGCGTGCTCAGCGGCGGTGAGCGCAACCGTCTCCATCTGGCCCTGACCCTCAAGAGCGAGGCCAATGTGCTGCTCCTCGACGAGCCCACCAACGACATCGATGTCAACACCATGCGTGCCCTGGAGGAGGGCTTGGAGAACTTTGCCGGCTGTGCCGTGGTCATCAGCCACGACCGTTGGTTTCTCGACCGCATCTGCACCCATATCCTCGCCTTCGAGGGCGACTCGCAGGTCTATTTCTTCGAGGGCTCCTACAGCGAGTATGAAGAGAACCGCCGCAAACGCCTCGGCGACGACACCCCCCACCGCCTGCGTTATAAGAAACTGATGAAATGAAAAAGGCATTGCTTTTGGCTCTATTGGCCCTCTCGGCCCTGTCTGCCTTGCGGGCGCAGGAGGCCGTCATCAATCGCGATGACGACGGACACCTTGTCTCCTCCTCCCATAAGGTGATGGATGCTGATGACCATCTTGCCGTGCTTATCACCTACACCTACGACAGCCTTGGCGTCGTCAGCACCCGCATGTTGCAGAGCTACGACCGCCAAGGACGTCCCGAACGCAAAGAAATCTACACCGCCGACGAGTATCTTCTCTACACCGAAGTCAACCGCTACGACTACCACGGCAACCGCATTCGCTGCATCCAAACTACCTACGACGAGGATGGCCGCCCCACCCGCAACACCTACCGATACTACTACACCCGTCGGCCCGACGGCACCTACCGCCTCTCGGCCATCCGCTTCAACGGACAGAAGGTCCCCTTTGAGGAATAGCCCCTGTCCGCTTGACACTACCGCATAGAACCCTGCATAGTAGTGCCTCGCTACCATCCGCCTCCTATTTGTTTTTGTTGACCATAGACAATTTAAAAAAGTTGCAAAATAGTTTGTCTAAAGCATCCCATTTTTTCTCTCAATCCCATTATTTTTTGTATCTTTATATTCAAAACAGAGGGAATATGAAACAACAGGATTTTGACAAATACCTACGGCAAGTGGAACCTTCGGCGCGCGAAAGTGCCTTTGTGTCGGCCCTCCTGGGGCTGAAGCCCACTCAAACCAAAGCCTATATCTACCAACTACTGGACCAAGGAAAGATAGTCGCCCACGGTGCCAACCGAAACCGAACCTACACCCTGGCCACATAATAAATCCCCTTTTCATCATGCCCATCGACCGAAACAAAATGCTGCGCTATCAGGTGCTCAACCGCTGTTTTCAAGACACCTCCCGTCGCTATCGCGCAAAAGACCTGCTCGAATGCTGCAATCGCGAGATGCAGAAATACGACCTGAACACCATCTCCACCCGCACCATACAACAAGATTTGCAAGACCTCCAAGCCGAGCCCTACAACGTGCAGTTCGACCCCGAGCTGAAAAAGCAGTATTACTACCGCTATTGCGACACCTCCTATAATCTCGAGCTGCTTCAGCTCACCGCCCCCGACCACGATGCCCTCACCCGCACCATCGACCTGCTTCGCGAGCGTTATAGCGATGCCGACGAGCAGAATCCCCAATGGCAATGGATGCTCACCACCCTGCAGGCCATAACCGACGGCCGTCCCCTCGACACCGCCCAGCCCTATGTCAGTTTCGAGAACAACAACGCCTTTGCAGGTAACGCCCACTTCGCCACCCTTCTCGAGAGTATCATCAACCGCCACCCTGTCATCGTCCGCTACAAACCCTATCAGCAGCCCGAACCTGCCGAGCTGAAGATACATCCCTACTATCTCAAGCAGTTCAACAGCCGTTGGTTCCTCTTCGCCGCTGCCGACGAGACGGGCGACCTCCTCAACCTTGCCCTCGACCGCATACTGACCATCCGCCAATGGCGGCATGCATACCGAGAAGCGGAGGTGGATTTCCATACTTGGTTCGACGATATGATGGGTGTGAGTCGCAACAGCGACATGGCCATCGAACAGATAGTCCTGCGGGTGTCTAACCAGCGTTATCCCTATGTGGAGACCAAGCCCTTTAGCGAGAAGCAACGCATTCTCAAACACGACGAGCAAACCCACACCATTGCCTTTCCCATGCGGGTCAACAACGAACTGGTGGCCGAAATCCTCTCCTTCGGGGCTGACATCGAGGTGCTTCAACCCCAACACCTCCGCCGACGCATAGCCGAAACCGTCGCCCAGATGCAGACCCAGTACGCAAGTACATCCTGACCCCAAGATTTCAGGGATAGAGTGTTTTTTGATGAAAGAGATTTCTGAGTCAGGGTGTTTTTTAACAAAATAAATATCTGGAAAGAGGGAAAGTCAAGTCGCACTTCGTTAATGTGGAAAATAAGGAAGTTTAAATGGGTGTAAATAGGTAAAATAAGGAAGTTCCGATAGTAAATAATGGTAAAATAAGGAAGTTTTAAGAAGTGTTTTCGTGCAAATAAGGAATTATTTCGTATCTTTGCAAAAAAAATCACAGTATGTCAGTTGAAGAATTAGCCCAGATAATAGCTGACCAGCGCGAGGAAATCCTATCAGAGGATATGAGTGTTTTCTGCCATCGCCACGAAGCCTCTCAGCTGTCACACGATAGTAGTTTGGCACAGGTTGTCATCGGCGTGCGACGGAGCGGGAAATCCACCCTCTGCACCAAGTACCTAATCGATAATGCCGTCAATTGTGCATTTGTAAATTTCGACGACGAACGTTTGTCGTCGATGCAGACCGACGATCTGAACAAACTGCTCGAAGCCATCTATATTGTTTATGGCAATGTGGATTGCCTCTTCTTCGACGAGATACAGAATGTAGAATCCTGGCCGCTGTTTGTCAACAGTCTGTTGCGGCAAAAAAAACGTATCTTCCTTACGGGGTCTAACTCCAAGTTGTTGTCCAACGAGCTTATCACCCATCTTACAGGCCGCTACAACAAAGTGGAATTGTATCCTTTCTCTTTTTCCGACTATTGCCGTATGGGCGGTGTAGATGTCGCTTCTATCTCCACCAAAGCCGAGGGTTTGCGGCAAAATGCACTACACAAGTATCTTCAGGCAGGCGGTTTCCCCGAGTTGCAGAACGAGAGCAACCCCAAGAACTATATCGACGGCCTGTTCAATGCCATCATCCGCAACGACATCTCCCGGCATTTCCGTATTCGTCAAGTAGATCAGCTTGCCAAGATGGCCGCCTATCTCGCCGACAACTTTGCACAGGAATTTTCGGCTACCGCCATTTGTAAGTTATTCGGCATCTCAAACCATACGGCAGAGAAATATTTCGGCTACTTGAAGGAAGCGTTCCTGTTCGTTGGGGTAAGGAAGTTCTCCTACAAGGCGAGCGAACGTTTGCGCAACGAGAAATGCTATGTGGTGGACGTGGCTTTGTCCACCCAGCGCAACGATACCTTCTCGCTCGAAAATCTGGGATGGCGTTTAGAGAATGTGGTGTGCATCGAACTCCTGCGACGTTATCACCATCAGTATGCCGAGATATTCTACTATAAGGAGAAATCCTTCGAGATTGATTTCTTAGTGGCGAAGAACGGCATCGTGCAGGAGTTGATACAAGTTAGTTACAACGTCACTTCTGAAAGGACGCGCCAACGCGAAATCAACGCCCTGCTGCGAGCTGCCAAAAAGTTCAACTGCCGTAACCTCACGCTGATTACCTTCAGCACCGAGCAGACGATTGAAAAAGACAACGAAACAGTCAACGTACTCCCCGCCACCAAATGGCTGTTGGGGACAAAAGAGAACAGATAGGGGGAACACCGTTTCCGATAAGCCGAGAGTAGAGGGCAAATCATGTAGAGTTTGCACTATGCCAAGGCGAGAAAACGTCTGTTGCGAAGAAACAAACATAATCAATAGCCGTGAGCCGAAACAGATTTGAAAAAGACGTGGAAAGCGATAGAATAGAATAAGAAGAAAGAATAGAGATACAGATAGAAAAACCACCGCGCAAAAAGATTGTACTTCGAGGGTGTAATTTTACAGCCGAAGACGAAACACATAAACTAGAGTAGAATAAATAGAGATATGGATAAAAGTAATGAGATGAAGAAGAATGAGGCAACAGAAGTGTCACAAGTTGATACCCTCTTTGAGCGTATATCAGGACTGATAGAACAGGCAAGGAGGTTTGTGACAAACTCCGTAAATGTTGCGGAGGTGAGGACACGTTTTGAAGTAGGACGGTATATCTTCGAGAGTGAGCAACAGGGTACACGGGCAGAGTATGGAAAACAGGTTCTGAAAAACCTATCTGTCCGGCTGATTGAGCGATTCGGGAGCGGTTGGAGTTATGATATGCTTAAACGCTGTCGCTTTTTTTAT
>JAEEGL013681699.1_pt1 | contig 32187 bp, 32 predicted proteins | sample 9134231 | NCBI WGS metagenome assembly JAEEGL01 (sample SAMN16246548, study PRJNA631951) | gut metagenome | biome: gut microbiome; feature: rumen; material: fiber-attached | host: Bos | place: Iran: Karaj | collected 2018-10 | reverse complement strand
ATCTATGAGGGCGTCGAAATAGAGGACAATGTCTTCTGTGGGCCGTCCTGTGTTTTCACGAATGTAAATACTCCGCGGGCGCACTTCCCGGTGCACGGAGTTTATGCGCGTACGCGCGTGCGCGAGGGCGCGTCGTTGGGCGCGAATTGCACGATTGTGTGCGGTCATATGGTAGGGCGCAGCGCGCTAGTCGCCGCCGGTGCTGTTGTGACTAAAGACGTAAAAGATTATGCCTTGATGGCCGGTGTTCCGGCCAGGCGGATCGGTTGGGTCTGCGAGTGCGGTCGCCGGCTGGATGACAGCCTGGTCTGCACCTGCGGCCGGAAGTACAGGCTGGTCGGGGAAAACCTCGAGAAGGCCGAATAATGTCATTCTGAGGAGGCCGTGAGGCCGACGAAAGAATCTTATAATCAAGTAGTTGCTTGCTTTTATATTGGGCGAGCATTGGCGAAGCCATGCAATTCAGAGATCTAAAACAACAGTATCAGGTCCTCCGTGAGAAAATGGACCGAGTTATCCTGGATACTCTCGCCAGCGGCGCATACATCATGGGCCCGCAGGTGAAAGAGTTAGAAATACAACTGGCGGATTATGTCGGCGTCAAGCATTGCCTTACCTGCGCCAACGGGACGGATGCCTTGACTTTGGCGCTTAAAGCTTGGGGTATCGGCCCCGGCGATGCGGTGTTCGTACCGGACTTCACATTCTTCTCATCAGCCGAGGTTGTGCCTCTTGAGGGCGCGGAGCCGGTTTTCGTAGATGTTTGTGAGGATACGTTTAATATCGACGCTGCGGATTTGGAGCGAGCCATCCAGGCGGTTTTAGCTGAGGGGCGTCTCCGCCCTCGCGTCGTAGTCGCAGTCGACCTTTTCGGACTCCCGGCCGATTATCAGGCTATCCGGACCGTTTCCGATAAGTATGGCCTCCTGATTCTCGAAGACGGAGCGCAGGGTTTCGGAGGAACTATCGGCGAAAAGCGCGCCTGTTCCTTCGGTGACATCGCAACGACCTCGTTCTTCCCTGCCAAACCCGTCGGCTGTTATGGTGACGGCGGTGCCGTTTTCACGGATAATGATGAATGGGCGGCGCTGGTCGATTCTTACCGTGTACACGGCAAGGGGCAGTTCAAATATGACAATGTTCGGATTGGGTTCAATTCTCGCTTGGATACCGTGCAGGCGGCGGTTCTGCAGGTCAAGTTCAAGGCGTTTGCCGAGTATGAGCTGGATGATATCAATGCCGCGGCCGATAAGTATACGGAGCGTTTGAAGGATATCGTCGCGACGCCGATCATTCCGGATGGTTTCCGCTCCAGCTGGGCCCAGTACACCATCAAGCTTGAGGACAGCGCCCAGCGCGACGCCCTCCAGGCGGCGCTAAAGGCTGAGGGAATCCCTTCGATGGTCTATTATCCGAAGCCGATGCATCTGCAGACGGCGTTCGCGGGTCATCAGGATGGTAAATGCCCTGTGGCGACCTCGCTCTGCTCCCGTGTCCTCTCCCTTCCTCTGCACCCGTACCTCACGGATGAGCAGATAGATACCGTTTGTACCGCGATCCGGAAATTTCAGTAATGAGACTGTTCAAGCGTAAACCCTGGGTCGAACTTCAACACGAGGAAGAGTTCATTCCGAAGGACTACTCCGAGGTTGGCGTGGAGAGAGGAGCCAAGCTGGAGGAGGACCTGGTCGGGAACCGGGATCTGGAGCGGATTCATGCCCGGACGAAGGACATGGGCCTGCCGGAGATTCTTGCCTGGCTGGACAAGCATCATGAGGAATTCGACGAGAGCACTTTCATCGTCAACACCGACGATGGAAACGCCCTCGAAACTTTGAAAGGCCATCATCCTAGACTCATTATCAACAAGCTTGGCCTTACCCGCATCCGGCATCTGAACACATTCCTGAACAAAGCGAACGAGACGATGGTGGACGGCGGATATCTCTGGTGCCACTCGCGGACATCGGGGTTGAAGAAGGAGATTATCCTCCGATCGCATCCCGGTTTCTTCGGCAAGGTCATCTATGCCATGCATTACTTCTGGCATCGATTCTGTGCGCGATTGAAGCTGACACGCTGGTTCTACATGTGGGTGACGAAGGGAAAGAACCGGAGTTACAGCCGCGTGGAGCTGCTGGGCCGGATGTATCGGGCCGGTTTTGAAGTCGTCGACGAGCGCTTTCACCAAGGTGAGTATTTCATCCTGGGGCAGAAGTTCCGCAAGCCAATCTGGGATGATGATCCCACTTACGGAGCTTTAGTCAAATTGAACCGGGTAGGTTATCATGGGAATATGATCGGCGTGTACAAGTTCCGTACGATGTATCCTTATTCGGAGTATCTACAGCCATACATTCTGGAACATGAGGGATTGCAGAAAGGAGGTAAGTTCGCGCATGATTATCGGGTGAATTACTGGGGACGGAAACTCCGCAGCAGCTGGTTGGACGAACTTCCCATGGGAATCAACATTCTCAAAGGACAGATGAAACTGGTGGGTGTCCGGCCTCTGAGCCGGCAGTATTTTAAAATGTATTCGCCGGAGATGCAGGATCTTCATATCAGCGTGAAGCCGGGGCTGCTTCCTCCTTTTTATTACGACGAGGTGACACCGGAAACCATCGAGGACGTCCAGGCATCGGAAAGGAGATATATAGAAGCCTACCACAAGCATCCCTTCGCCACCGACTGGAGGTATTTCTGGGGGACAGTAGGCAATATATTGTTCAAGCATAAAAGATCACATTAGATATGGCAGAAGAGAAGTGGGATATTGTCATCAAACCTAAGGACAAGCTTCTTGCGGTTGATTTTAAGGAGCTTTGGGCCTATCGGGACCTTTGTTCCTTGTTCGTCAAGCGGAATATAATCACGCAGTACAAGCAGACGATTTTAGGTCCGGTCTGGTTTGTCGTCCAGCCGGCATTAACGGTCATCATGTACATGATTGTGTTCGGCGGAATTGCAGGCATTCCGACGGATGGCGTCCCTAGACCGCTGTTCTATTTGGCGGGTACTTGCATGTGGAACTATTTTGCGGAGTGTCTTACGAAAACGTCCAATACGTTTGTTACCAATTCGAGCATTTTCGGAAAAGTTTATTTTCCAAGGCTTGTAATGCCGATTTCAGATGTTATCAGTAATCTATTGCGATTAAGCATACAATTCGGATTCTTTGTAATCGTTTACATTTTTTACTATTTTGTTGATCCGACTTGCCATGCTCATTTGACTTGGTTCGCCTTATTGCTCCCCGTACTTGTATTGATGTTAGCCGGTCTTTCTCTTGGATTCGGTACTGTTATTTCATCAATGACTACAAAATACCGCGATCTTCAGGTCTTGTTCTCATTCATTGTTCAACTGTGGATGTATGCGACTCCTATTGTGTATCCGTTGAGCAAGACAAACAGTATGACCTATTTTGGAATTCCAGTCCATAAGTTGATGTGCCTCAATCCCGTAACGCCTATTATTGAGACTTTCAAATATGGTTTTCTTGGATGCGGTGCATTTGTGGGCTGGCGCTGGCTGATTTATAGTTTTGTTTTTATGGTTGTTCTTTTGTCCGTGGGCATTGTGGTGTTCAACAAGGTTCAGAAGAGTTTTATGGATACGGTATAATATGGCAACTGCAATAGAATTCGATCACGTTGGAAAACAGTATAGGTTGGGCCTGGTGAGCACCAGGACTCTGTCACATGATCTTAACAGGTGGTGGCAGATGGCTGTGCTGAAAAAGGAAGATCCGTATTTAAAAATCGGAGAGACTAATGATCGTTCTACGTTCGGAACAAGTGAGTATGTTTGGGCGCTTCGAGACATTGATTTCAAGATTGAGCAAGGGGATGTTGTCGGTATAATAGGCAGAAATGGCGCGGGCAAAAGTACGCTCCTCAAATTGCTCTCCAAAGTGACCGGGCCAACGGTAGGTACCATTAGAGCTAGAGGAAGAATTGGCTCTCTGTTGGAAGTGGGGACTGGGTTTCATAGAGAAATGACCGGAAGAGAGAATATTTTCATGAACGGAGCCATTCTTGGAATGACCAAAGCGGACATTAAGCTCAAATTGGATGATATTATCTCTTTCAGTGGATGTGAAAGATATCTGGATACTCCTGTCAAACGATATTCTTCCGGTATGACTGTCCGTTTGGGATTTGCCGTTGCCGCTTTCTTGGATCCGGAGATTCTTGTAGTTGATGAAGTTTTGGCTGTCGGCGATGCAGAATTCCAAAAGAAAGCCATTGGAAAGATGCAAGATGTGGCCGAAGGAGAAGGAAGAACTGTTTTGTTTGTCAGCCACAATATGAGTGCTGTAAAGAATCTTTGTAAAAGAGGTATTCTTCTAGACAAAGGTCAAATCAGTTTCATGGGAACTGCCGAAGAAACGATCAGTGAGTATTTGATTGGTAATTCGGCAGTCCTGGGGACAAGTTTGAAGGACCGGCAGGATAAAAAAGGAAACCTTAAAATAGAAGTCGAGAGGATCACATTTCGAGATTCGCGGGGTGTTGACTGTAACCAGGTTTTCTCGGGTCAGCCCATGTCCATCGAGTTTGATATAAAAAAGAATGAAGAGGTCGATCTTTCCAAGTTAATTGTGGCCTGTAGTTTTTCGGATAATTTTGGTTCTCCCCACGTCCTTTGGGTTTCAGATGAGATGAAGCATTCTTTTGAGCACTTAGGTAACAGGCTAATACTTAATATTGACTCTCTGAGTTTGAGACCGAACAATTATAGTTTTAATTATCAGTTCTCAATTGGCTCGACATCTCGTCAAGATTTTTGTGACGTATTATCCAATGCTGCTATTCTGACGGTTTTGGGAAACAACACTTTCTCAGACGATATCATCGTCAAAAGAGAAGGTTATGGAGCCCTTCTCAAAGCGTCTTTTACAACAGAATAATAACCGAATGAAGAAAATAGCAGTCATCGGGGCCAGTTATCTTCAACTCCCTCTCGTAAGAAAAGCGAAGGAGATGGGGCTCGAAATTCATTGTTTCGCGTGGGAGGAAGGCGCTGTCTGTAAGAATGACGCTGATTTTTTTTACCCTATCTCGATTATTGAGAAAGAAAGGATACTGGAAATCTGCCAAACAGTTGGAGTAGATGGGATATGCACAATTGCTTCAGATGTTGCCGCTCCAACCGTAGCTTATGTCGCACAGAAGATGGGACTGACTTCAAACACCTATCACAGTGCCGTCGTCGCGAATAACAAGTTTTTGATGAGGCGGGCCTTTTCAGAGTCCGGAGTCCCTTGTCCCAGGTTTTCCACCATAAGTTCAGCAGAAGATATTGAGTGCGAAGAATGGCATTTCCCAATTATTGTGAAACCGACAGATCGGTCAGGTTCGTTAGGTATCAATTTGGTGAATTGTAAGAAGGATTTAGATGAGGCCGTTCAGATCGCCATGGATGTATCATTAGAGCACAAAGCGATTGCGGAGGAATTCATTGAGGGTAGAGAGATCAGTGTCGAGTTTATTTCTTTTCATGGTAAACACTATCCTCTGACGATTACTGACAAGGTAACAACTGATGCGCCGCATTTTGTTGAACTGGAACACCATCAACCAGCTGATTTGTCTCAGAATCTATACAAAACGATCTACGCTCTGAATAAAAAGGCTTTATCTGCTTTAGGAATCACTGACGGAGCGTCTCATGCGGAGTATAAAATTACTCCGTCAGGAGAATTGTTTGTCATTGAAATCGGAGGACGGATGGGGGGGGATTTTATAGGTTCCGACCTCGTACAACTTTCAACCGGATATGATTTCCTTAAGGGCGTCATCAATGTGGCTCTTGGCCAGTTCGAGAAGCCGGTGGTGAAGAATGAGCATCATTCGGGTGTTTATTTCCTTTGTAAGAAAACGGAACGCATACTTCCGGTGATGGAGCATTCCGAGAAGTATCCCGAGATTGTGGAATGCAAAATTCATAACATGGATTTGAAGGATATTCTGAGCAGCAAAGACCGCAGCGGATATGTGATCTACCAGAGTGATAAAAAGTGGATAATTTAATATGGGCCAGAAAGTCATAATCGTAGGGGGAGTGGGTAATGGAACCGTTATCGCCCAAGCCATAGTGGAGGCGAATCGGCGTGGCTTCAATGATTTGAAGATGGTTGGATATCTAAACGATAGAATACCGGTCGGGGATGACATTCAAGGTTTTCCGGTAATGGGAACGGTAACAAAAGAGAGTGTTGTGAAGTTCTCGGCGGAAGGATATAAATTCATCTATGTCATTTATAGAATTGACGGACAGGAAGAACGTATTCAACTATTCCATGAAATTGGCTTGAATGAAACGAATCTTGCTACATTCGTCCATCCGCTGGCTTATGTCGCGCCTGATGTAATTATCGAACCAGGTGTAGTAATTATGCCATATGCCATGATTTCTGCTGCAGCTCATCTTTGTATGGGTACACTTATCATGACCGGAGCAACAGTGGGCCATGATACGGTCATCGGGCCCAACGGACATGTCGCATCTCAGGCCGTTGTTGGTGCATATCTTACAATTGGCAAGGGTGTTCATGTCGGCCTGAACAGTTGCATCCGTGAAGAGCTTACCATTAAAGATTATGCTACAGTCGGCATGGGTGCCGTTCTTACAAAGAATGTCGGAGATAAAGAGATTTGGGTTGGAAATCCTGCCAAGTTTCTTCGTAAAGCACAATAGACGATGAAGCAATCGATATTAGGCCTCTATTACGAGGATTTTGAAGTCGGCTCGACCATTCATCATGCTTTGAGCAAGACGATATTCGAGAGTGACAACAACTTTTTCTCACTGCTCACGATGAATCACCACCCCGTTCATACAAATTCAGATTATGCAAGCAAGAACCAACATGGGAAGATTCTGGTTGTGGGGACACTGGTTTTCTCCCTAGCAGTGGGAATCACGGTTCCTGATATCAGTGGCAATGCCATTGCCAATCTGGAATATGAGTGTGTGAAGCACCTTGCTCCAGTATTTATCGGTGACACTATTTATGTTCGTTCAACGATTCTCGACAAGCGTGAATCGAAGTCAAAGAACGACCGTGGAATCGTTTATGTGGAATCGATAGCCAGCAATCAGCTCGGAATGGATGTTCTTTCCTTTCGTCGAACAGTCCTGGTAAAGAAATTCAATCGAGAACAATAATATCATTAGTTATATAATGCAGCATCTGTATCGTAGTTTGATGTTCGTTCCGGCAAACAATACGCATCTGCTGGATAATGCTTCTGTCAAGTTCAACCCTGATGTTTTCTTGTTTGACGTTGAGGATTCAGTCCCCCCGTCCGAGAAACAGACCGCGCGCGAGAACATCGTCAAGTATGTGCAGGAGGGGAAGTTTGACGGGAAGTCCGTTTTTCCACGTATCAATGATCGCGAAAGTGGAGAGCTGCTCCACGATCTTCTCCAGCTTACCATTCCGGGAATTGAGGGCTTCATGTATCCGAAGTCAACCAATGGCAAGGATGTGTATTTCATTGACAAGCTTCTTGAAACTATTGAATACGATAAGAATATTCCTGTTGGCACTTTCAAGATCATTCCTCTCATTGAGACCACAGGGGCGATCGTCAACCTCAAGGAGATTTGCACTGCAAGTCCCCGTGTGGTGGCCGTTGCATTCGGATGTGAGGACTATGTGACCGACCTTCACGGTGAACATGACCTTGGGAGCCAGAGCATTTTCGCCGCACGTTCTTATATTGCCATTACTGCCCGTGCATGTGACGTGCTTCCGATTGACACCGTGCACGTGCGTGTCCATGACCTTGAAGACCTGGAAAAGAACTGTGCGCTTGGCCGTGCCATGGGCTTCGAAGGCATGCTTGCACTCAATCCCAAGGAGCTCCCCATCATTCACAAGTATTACACTCCCAGCGAAGAGGAATACAGGGAGGCCAAGGAAATGGTTCGTATGCAGGACGAGGCGCTTGCCGAAGGCAAGGGCGTAGCGATGATGAATGGATTGTTCATCGGTCCTCCCTTCCTCAAGAGGGCAAAACAGATTATTGAAAAGCACGAACTTGTCCGTGAAGACTGATTCGTTCAAGAGCCTTCTCTTTGTGCCTGCAAAAGCCAAAATGCTGGCGAAGCTGGCCACGATGGGGGAATGCGCTTTCATACTCGACTTGGAGGATTCCATCATTCCAGACGACAAGGCTAAAGCCCTGAAACGTGTCTCGGATTTCCTGTCGGAGAATTATTCTAACAAGGGATTTGTTCGAATCAATGCTGACAATTCAGAGGCGGAACTGAATGAATTGGCCAAGTATGAGACTGGTTTCGTGCTCCCCAAATTTGAGAATCCGGAGTACTATGAGAAATCTTTGGACATCCTCCAGGCGCATGACGTCATAGCTTTGGTTGAGACCCCTCTCGGAGTGGTAAACATCGAGAGAATCGCAAAGACTCAGTGGGTTGATGCAATAGCTTTCGGTGCCGAGGATTACACGGCGGCTGTAAACATGGAGAATAAGATAGATTTCCTGCAGTATCAGAAAAGCCGTCTTGTCACCTTCGCCAAGGCTTACAATAAGTTTGTTTACGATACGCCCAGTTTCAAACTCGATGATGTGAATGAATTCAAGCGTGAGGTAGACAATGCAGTGGCTTTAGGCTTTGACGGGAAACTGGCCATCACTCCTCGGCATTTAGCATACATCAATGAGTCGTTCATGCATTATGATTTGACTTATATCAAAAACGTGATAGAACAATTTGAAGCATCCGGACTTGGCGTATTAGTGATTGACGACCACATTTACGAAAAGCCTCATATAGAAAGATTGAAGAGAATCCTTCGTGAGCACAATGACTAAGTTATGCGCCGCAGAGGTTGCGGAGCAAATCCACAATGGAAGCGTGATTGCGTTCAGTGGCTTCACCGCCAATGGAACGGCCAAAGCTGTTGCCAGAGAGCTTTCCCAAAGAGCTTTGAAGCTTCATGAGAAAGGCATTCCATTCACAGTTGGGATCATTTCTGGAGCCAATTCCGGACAAAGCGTAGAAGGTGACCTTGCAAGGGCGAACGCCCTCAAATTCAGGGCTCCATTTTCTGCTAATCGCGACTTCAGGAGTCACACGAATTTTGGCCAGATTGACTTTGAGGACACTCATGTCGGCCATATGGCCGAGAGGCTTCGCCGTGGGTATTACGGAAAAATTGACTGGGCCATCATCGAGGTTTCTTCTGTCGAAATAGTTGGAGATAAGTATCGTGCAACTTTGACTTCCGCAGTAGGGTGCGTGCCTACGGTCGTCAGACTTGCCGAGAAGGTGGTCCTGGAGCTGAATTCTTTTCACAGTCCCGACTCCGGATTGCTTCACGATATTTATGAATGCAAGGAATGGCCTGACAGGGAACCGATTCCGATGAGGCGCATCAATGCCAGAATAGGCACACAATACATTGAAGTTGATGCTTCAAAGGTTCTTGGCATCGTTGAAAGCCATATCGAGGAAGAGTCCTCCGATTTTGGCGCAGTCAACGATGTTACCAGGGCAATAGGTCAGAACGTTGTTGATTTTCTGCTTAATGAACAAAAGCAGGGACGCATTCCCAAGGAGTTCTTCCCGATTCAAAGCGGTGTTGGTAAGACCGGTAATTCCGTAATGGCGGCCATTGCAGAGTGCTCCGGACTTCCTGTAATGAATGTTTACAGCGAAGTCGCCCAGGATGCGGTTGTGAAGATGATCGAGAAAGGTCGTGTTGACCAGGTGTCTTGCACCTCTCTATCCGTCACGAATGAATGTTTGAAACGTGTCTACGATGACATAGACTTTTTCAGCAGACATATAGTCCTCCGTCCGAGTGAGTTGTCAAATTCCCCGGAATTAATCCGCCGGTTTGGCGTTATTGCCATGAATACCGCCATTGAGTGTGACCTCTATGGTGACATTAACTCCAGTCACATCTGTGGAAGTAATCTGATGAATGGCATTGGCGGTTCTGCTGACTACGCAAGGAACGGTTCCATAACAATTTTCTATACACCTTCCGTTACTAAGAGCGGGAAAGTATCCGCGATTGTTCCTTTCTGCTCACACATTGATTCATCCGAACATGATGTTGATGCAATCATAACCGAACGCGGCATTGCCGATCTTCGCGGAAAAGGTCCTCTGAAAAGGGCCAGGGAAATCATCGAGAACTGTGCTCATCCTGATTACAAGAATCTGCTTAGAGAATACCTCAGAATAGCCGAGCAAGGACATGAGCCCCAGAGCATGAGGGCTGCGTTTGCTTTTCATGACACATATCTGAGAAAGGGAAGCATGAGGTTGACAGAGTTTGACCGGTATTTGAAATAAAAAGCGATGAATCTTCGTGTTTTATCCTTCATAAGTCTTTTCATAAGCTTAACGCTGTCTTCCCAGTCTTGCCAAAAGGAGTTCCAAGTAGAAAGACAGCCGGATGTAATTATTGAAGACAAAGAAGATAGCATTAAGGCGAATATTTATGCATATCCTGCAAGGATTCTCGCAGAAAAGGATTATTATTATTACAAAGACGCAGTTTATACCGGGCCGAATCCCTCGCAGAATAATATATTCATCACGTCTCCGGACGGATGGATCAGAGACTTTGACGATACAAAGCTATGTCTGAATATGACTGCCGGCAGTCATGAAGTTACGATCAAGGTATGTGATCTTTCAGGACAACTGTTGGCGGAAAAAGCATTGCCGATTATTGCGGTCCCGAAACCGATACGGAAGTTGGAATCAGCAGGTGAATTACTGGTGTTCTTTTTTGGTGACAGTATCATTGATCAGAACAGTAACCGGATAGGCAAGGATTTCACACGGGAACTTAATGGGATTTGCGAGGGGAAAATCCGGCTGGTCGGCTCGCATTCATATAGAGGTGCACGTTGGGATTATTGCATGTTTTTAAAAAATGTGTTTACCGGAAAGAATGATGTGAAGCAAACTGTAAACAATCCATTCTATAACCCGGATTCTACAGAACCAGATGAGTTGGGCGAGGATGGTTTTAATAAAAGAGTGGATTTTCGATGGTTTTTTGAGACAATATGTGGGGACGGGAAGTATCCCAAGCTTTTTTATATAAGCATCGGCGCAAATGACATGGGCAGATCTGATGGCTGGTCAGGAGATATAATTCCTGATAACGCAAAAAGACTCCTTTCTTTATGCAAAAAAATCAAATCCGCTTGTGACGAAATTGAGGGAGGGGATAGCGGTATTGTGATAAAGCTATTCAACCACCAGACATATCCATTGAGTATCAATGAATTATTGGGATATGGAATAGGTCAGAGGAGGATCGTTCAGAATTATGCCTGGGACGTATATTACGAGGCGGTGACCAGTTCGTTTAATGGTGTTTCAGGCTATGTGGAAATAGTTGACTGTGCTTCCCATTTTGACTGGGAGAAGGGATATGATCCTAACGGAGACAATATCCATATGAATAGTTTCGGTGCATCTCAATATGCAAATGTTTTGGTTGATGATTTCCTGGCCGATACTAGATTCGATTAATAAATTGCATTGTCATGGCGATTACAATTCCATTTAACAAACCTTATCTTACCGGAAAAGAAGCACACTTTATATATCAAGCCGTATCTAACGGAAAATTAAGTGGCAATGGGGAGTTCACCAAGCGGTGTCAGCGTTTCTTTGAGGATAAATATAAGTTCAAGAAATGCTTGCTTACCACCAGCTGTACTGATGCGTTGGAGATGGCCGCAATACTGTGTGACTTAAAGCCGGATGATGAAGTTATTGTGCCGAGCTATACCTTTGTGTCTTCTGCATTAGCCTTTGTCCGGGCTGGAGCCAGGATTGTCTTTGCTGACAGTATGGAACGCAATCCCAACATTGATGCTGATAAGATAGAGAGCCTGATTACGCCGAGGACGAAGGTCATCGTTCCCGTCCATTATGCAGGGGTGGCCTGTGACATGGATAAGATCATGGAAATAGCTGACAGGCATAATCTTTTGGTTGTGGAGGATGCAGCACAAGCAATCGATTCATTTTATAAGACCAGACCTTTAGGTGGCATAGGTCATTTGTCGGCATTTAGTTTCCATGAAACCAAGAATGTTATCTCCGGTGAAGGGGGTATGCTTGTTATCAATGATGAACGGTTTATCCGCAGAGCCGAGATTATCTGGGAAAAGGGGACTAACAGAGCTGAATTTTTCCGAGGTGAGGTCAATAAATACGGTTGGTGTGACATTGGATCATCTTTTCTCCCAAGTGAGGTGATATCGGCTTTCCTTATGGCCCAATTGGAGGATATGGATGAAATTCAGGAAAAACGCAAGCTATTGTGGGGCAAGTATTATGAGTTGCTTTCGCCGATGGCGGAACGAGGTTGTTTCCGCATACCGGACATCCCCGATTACGCCACAAATAATGCGCACATGTTTTATATTGTCTGCAATTCATTGAAAGAACGAACGGAACTTATACAGAAGTTGAAGGAAAATGGTGTAAGCGCCGTCTTCCATTATCTCAGCTTGCATAGCAGTCCTTTCTACTCAGACAAGCATGATGGCCGGATTTTGCCCAACTGCGACTTATATGCTGACCGTCTGTTACGTTTGCCGATGTTTTATGAACTGTCTTTATCGGAAGTCTCGTATATATGTGATGTAATTGTCAGGCATTTCTCTGAATGAATTATCATATAATCATACAAGACAAATTCTTCAATGATTACATTGAGGATATTTATCGGATTCACGAAGAAGACAATAATATTGTGTTGGTACGTGGAGAAGTCAATGGCAATCCTTTTTTCCATACAGACAGACCGGTGGAGTACATCGGTAATAATCCGGAACTTATTGCAAAACGACTCGGTCAATTATCGCCTAACGATCATATTATCGTGGCCTGGTATGACTTGTTCATTGGCGAGATAATTTGCAGGCTGAATCTGAAGAATGAATTATATGTCTATCCGTTGGGTGCAGATTTTTATTGCGAACCGGAATGGTGGCATGACAAGTGGGTTTACGACCCGATGACATATAGGAAGTATATGAGCGTGGAGATGCTTCCTCGCTTTTTTTCCAAACGTCCTTGGAGATGGTATCGTGGTTATCGATGGTTCGTCTTTAAACATGAAATGAAAAAACAGTATGAACGAAAACTGGAGACCATCAGGAGGATTGATTATTTGATAATGCCGGAGCATTCTCAGAAATCCTACGAGTTTGTAAAAAGATTATACCCCACCTTGAGAGCCAAACGTGTATGTGGAACTTTCAACCAGAATGTCAATAAGGCAGTTGATTATGGCCTCAAGCCTATCCCGCAAAAGAATGAAGCCTTAAATGTTTTGCTGGGGAATTCAAGCGATCCTACCGGAAATCATCTTGACGCAATTAAGTTTCTTGCCGGCAGGCTTGAGAAGGATTCTCAGATTTACTGCTTGTTGTCATATGGCGATTTCGCCTCACGTGATTGGACGATTGCATATGGAAGAAAAGTGTTTGGCGATAGATTCCATCCTGTTCTGGATTTTATGCAGAAAGACGAGTTCGTTTCTTTCATGCTGAGTATGGATATAGTGATTGAATATCATAACCGATCGCAGGCGGCCGGCAATATTATCACGGCTCTGACTTTGGGGAAACCCGTTTTCATGAAACCGACAAGTACTTTTTTCTCTCATCTGAATGCCATTGGCGTTTCTTCTGTTCATTCGGTCCGACAGATTGGTGAATGCGATTTAAGGGAGATCATCAAAGTGGCCCAGAACAATAAAACGGAGAATACTCGCTTAATTAGGTTGGAGTATTCCGACGAGACTCGCTTGAAGCATCTAAAAGCATTGCTTTGTAATTGATTTATTGGAAGATAAAGGAATGATAAAGGAATGATAAAGGTATCTTTTATCCTGCCTTGTTATAACGTCGAGCCGTATATTGCCCGATGCTTGGATAGCTTGCTGATGCAGGACTTGCCTCAGGATGAATATGAAATCATCTGTGTGAACGATTGTTCTCCAGACCATTTGCGGGATGTCGTTTTGGAATATCAAAAACGTTATCCGATTGTCCGTCTGATAGAGCACACGGTAAATAAAACTGCCGGAGGAGCGCGGAATACCGGGCTTGATGCCGCAAGGGGTAAGTATATCTGGTTCGTCGACCCGGATGACATGATATCCCAGGGTGTCATGTCTCCTATATTTGAGAAAGCGGAATCTGAAGATTTGGACATTCTATACTTTAACTTCGACTCGGACAAGCATCTTAAAAAGAAAGAACTGAATACTTTACCTCCCGGATCAGCAATGGATGGAGAGACTTTCCTGAACAGTTTCTTTCAGAATAATCTCACCGGAGTTTGTACAATTTGGCGAGCGTTATATAAGAAAGATTATCTGGATTCAAATGCAATACGCTTTCCTCAGATTAAATCTAGTCAAGATGTCGTGTTTGCTTGGAAATCCATCTTTTTGGCAAAAAGGGTCTCCAGCATCCGGACAATTGGATATATCTATTACAGAAGGCAGAATTCGACAACCGGAAGCAAAGGGAGGATTAAGCCGGAGGCCGCTTTTTCAGCTTCCATCTTATACCCGAACGAATTGTTGAATCTCATTGACAAGATAGGTATTAAGAACGATTGGATTATTCACGAATTACATCGAGAAGTAAAGACCTCCGTTAATGATGATTCGAGAAAAGTCTTGTCGATGACCAAAGAATCATTGAGAGTTTTTTATGGGTTGTTCTGTCTGCAAAAGGCCATGGTGGACAGATTGTCCACCTATATGAATACAAACACCAAGAGGATATTTAACTATAGGAAGCCTTATCTTATTTGGGTGAATTCGATCAAGTGGCTTTCATTTAAAAAAAGGTTTAGAGAACTCTTCTGATATATTATGACAGGATTTCACGAATCGGTTTTACGTCCTATTGTTGATTCAATCGTACAGAAAGCAGACTCGAATGCATTTCTAATTGCTGAGGAAAGGTATTCTTTTCGGGAGTTTGGACAGATCGTATCATCCGTCCGAATGGCCATCCATCAATTGGATGTCAATGAAAAAGTCTTTGCGCTTGCGATTCATGATGATATTTACACATACGCGTCCATAGTCGCTTTATGGATGGAGGGGAAAGCTTATGTGCCTCTTCATCCGAACCAACCAATTGATAGAAGTGTGTTGATTCTTAATCAGGTTGGGACTGATTATGTTCTTGATTCCAATTATGAATCAGCGTTTTCGAATTCTCATAGGACAGTTTGCACAAGCAGACTGGTATATACGGAGGACTTCCTTTTCAATTGGGTCGAAACTTCTGAAGAAGATTTGGCATATATTCTCTTCACTAGCGGGAGCACAGGAACTCCTAAAGGTGTTCCCATCAGCAGAGGCAACCTTGTGGCGTTCATTGAGTCTTTCTGGGATTTGGGCTATCAGCTTTCGGATCAAGACAGGTGCCTTCAGTGCTTTGACCTGACATTCGACCTTTCAGTCATGTCATATCTTTTACCTCTTTTGGTTGGCGCATGCACATATACTGTTCCTTATGACAAAGTCAAATGGAGTTACATCTATTTTCTTTTGGAAAAATACCAGATTACTTTCGCTATGATGACTCCTTCGACTATTCAGTACTTAAAACCCTATTTCTCAGACATATCTTTGCCTCAAATGCGTTATTCGATGTTTGCTGGGGAGGCTTTGCCTGTCAGTACATTGGAGGAGTGGGCTGTTTGTGTCCCTAATGCATTGATAGACAATGCGTACGGGCCGACAGAGGATACCATTTTCTGCACAGTTTACCGCTATTTGAGGGAGGGAGCGAATATTGAGCATAATGGAGTCCTGTCTATTGGAAAGACGGTGAAAAATGTCCAGGCCATTATTGTTGACGAGAATAATGATGTAATTGAAGCAGAAGGGGAAATAGGTGAGCTTTGTCTCTCTGGAAGACAGCTTACGAAGGGCTATTGGAATAACCCCACCAAGAATAAAGAATCTTTCTGGACCGCCGAGAGTGGGATAAGGTATTACCATTCAGGAGATTTATGTTGTTTCGGAAATAACAGGAATATTCTATTTGTCGGTCGTAAAGATTCGCAAGTCAAAATCAACGGATATAGAATTGAACTTTCTGAAATAGAGTATTATGCACGTTCTTTTCTCAATAAAAACGTCGTTGTCTTTTCCTCTGAAATCAACGGAGGAAGTGCAATTATCATGTTTGTAGAACAAGAAGAAACGGATAATGAGTCTCTTCTTTCTTTCTTAAGGACAAAACTCCCTCCGTACATGATTCCCAATATCATTATCAATGAACCTTCATTCCCTGTTAATAACAGTAATAAAATAGACAGAAACAAACTAAAACAAAGATTGAAATGACAGTCGATGAGCTTCGCACCGAATTGAAACCGGTCATTTGTGAGATTTTCAATAAAGCGGATTTAGAGATTGACGATGCTTTATGTGCCAAGAATTTAGAGACATGGACATCTCTATCTTTTCTTCAGTTGCTTTCGGCCATTGAGAATAAGTATCATTTCAGATTCAAGATTATGGAAATTCCCATGCTTGATAACCTTGGGCAGGTTTTGACTGCTACGATTCGCCATATATCCGAATGAACAGGTTTGATCTAAAGCTTTATTCGGTCCGGAATCTTCGAGATTGGTTGTTTTACAACCTGCATGTGGAGGGCCTGGATGAAAGCATAATCTCTCGTAAGAGAGCCTATGCAATCATTCATAATCCTTATGTGAAAGATTCGGATCATGTCGTTTCTGCGATTTTTGAGAATGGCGTTGTCGCCGCATATACCGCAGCCTTCCCTGATTTGCTTGAGGGGAAGCGCATCTGGTGGTTTACAACCCTTTGGTGTGATCCTGAGAGTAGAGGAAAAGGATATGGATTGTTAGCAATTGGTTCTCTCTGTGAAGAGTATGGGACCAATAACGTTTTTGATCTTTGGAGCGCTCCTGAAACTGTTGAAATATTCAACTATTTAGGATTAGAGAATCGCTCCATTCCAGAATATCACCTTAGAGAAAAAGTGATTGACCGTCATTCTATCAAAGGGAGGATTGTGCGTGCATGGGATAAAATTTCAGCACTTAGTAAATGTAAAGAGCGAAATCTTAAAACGGTCATTGCCACTGACAAGTACAAACTGGAATATGTTAGTTTTGTTGACGATGAAACATATTCTTTTATGAAGAATCACTCAAACGGCAATGTTTTTCGAAGATCACACGAAATGGTGAATTGGATTCTACAGTATCCATTTATTCAGGCAAGCCCCTTGAAAGAAACAGTAATAAGGAAAGAATCATTCAGTGATGTTTCTTCAAAATATGTATTAACCGGAGTCAGAGTACTTCATGATGGAAACTTAATAGGTTTTTACATACTTAAAGATTCGGATCAGGGGATGGATATCAAGTATCTATACTATGATTCTGACCGTGCAAGAGCTGTATTCAGTTCAATCGCAGAGCATATTTTACGTTATCGTCCCCGGGTATTCATGACGAGATGCAGACCGCTTTATGAGTATTTGAATTCGTTCTCTATCTTTCCCAAGGCCGAAGAACTACCAGTTTCTTTTTCTTATCCACCTTCCTTTGTTTTTGACCATGCTTCGATAGTTCAAGCCGGAGATGGTGATAATTTCGTATAACAGAATGTATAAGAGAATCCGTCGTTTCTTGAAGAAATCAAGGCTTCGTCCTATCAAAGTTTTTTTGTTTCATCAGGTCAGTGATGTCTTTGATGATCGGACTATGAAAAAAGGTGACTGGACGGAAATAGAGCATTTCAAACAAAAGATTACCGAGTTAAGAAAAGGCAACCGCTTCATTTCATTGTCTGATGCATATCATAAGCTTAAGAAAGATGTCTTTCGTTGTGGACGATATGCAGTATTGACTTCTGACGATGGTTGGGCGTCTTTGAATTGTATTCTTCCTTGGCTTGATGAACATTCTATCCCTATAACCCTGTTCGTCAGTCCGGCATATTTTGACGGGGCGCATTTTCGGGAAAAGGATACTGAGAGATATTTGACCTTTAAAGATATTATGGAGATTTGTTCAAAATATCCATTGGTCAGCATCGGATTTCATGGTTGGGAGCATGTCAGAGTTTCCAGGCTTAATGAAATTGAGTTTAGAGACAGTCTCGATAAGGGTCTGGAAATACTTAAACAGTTACCAAGTTTCGTTTCTTTTTTCTGTTATCCTTATGGTGATTACAACGAGATGAATGAGAGAGTCCTGAAAGAGTATAATCTTGTCCCAGTGCTTGTCGATGGTGGTAGTAATATTGATGAATACACTCATATCCATCGGATTTTAATTGATGGATAAAATATAGTATTGTGTTATGGAACTTGCGCCGATAGTTGTTTTTGCATATAATCGTCCTGATCACCTTAGAAGGACACTTGAAGCTCTCAGTAAAAATGAGTTGGCGAAGGAGAGTACTCTTTTTGTCTATTGTGATGGTCCAAAGGCATTGGCATCGTCTGACGAAGAAAAAAACGAGGATGTCCAAAGGTCAGCACAGCGTTTTTTTAAAGGGTCGCTTGAAGAGTATAGAGAGTATTGCCATTCTATAAAAGAATGTATTGAATTGGCGCAATCACAGTCATGGCCCCAAGAGCTGCATGTTATCTCTCGTGAGAATAACTGGGGATTGGCAAAGTCAATTGTTGGTGCGGTTACAGAGATCGTGAATCGTTATGGACGAGTGATTACTTTGGAAGATGATATCGTAACATCCAAGGGTTTCCTTCGTTATATGAATGATGCCCTTGAATTGTATAAGGATGAAGACAAAGTAATGCATGTTTCGGCATATATGTTTCCACATAAGAAGCGATTGCCACAAACTTTTTTTTATCCTGTTCCTTATCCCGGAGGTGGATGGGCAACATGGAAGAGAGCTTGGGCCTTCTATAATGACAATACGAAAGAATTATACGATTATTGGAGCAGTCGTTGGGAAGAGTTCGATGTTAATGGAGGGACTCTATACCGGAAACAATTAGAAGATAACTTAAGCGGTCGGATGTCAACGTGGTTTGTTAAGTGGCATGCTGTTGTATTACAAAGGAAAGGTCTTACTTTATATCCAGGGAAATCGCTAACGACTAATATCGGCTTTGACTCTTCAGCGACCAACTGCTCACCGACAAATAGGTACTATATTTATGATTTGGCCGATTCGATTACCGTAAAGAAATCTCTAGTGAAGGAAAATAAAAAATGCGGCAGAGTTATATACGATTTTTATCAAGGTCATTGGTATAATAAACGGAGACGGCGTGCCCTAATTCGTAGGATTACTTCAAAGTTTGTATTTTGGAGGCAATAGGATGAAGTCGCTAAAGGAAAGAATCAGGTTTTTGAGGCAATGCTTTTTGTCCGTTATTCAAGAAAACGAGTGGCGGGATATGAAGCAATATGGATGTATTGCGGCGTCGGCAAATTTAAAGAAGCCTTTAGTCGTAGCTAATCCTAAAGGTTTTTTCATGTATCCTTTCTCCAGAATTCAGGCAAATGCTACTATCTTGAATTATACTGGTAGGTTTATTATAAAGACCTATGCTGTGTGTTCAAATAATCTGACGGTGGTAACCGGTAACCATACACCAACAGTGGGGATACCGCAATTCTTTTTAGGTATTACCCATCTCAATGACAAGGAGACGGATGTCATTATTGAGGAGGGAGCTTGGATTGGAGCAAATGTTACATTGATTTCCGGAGCAAAGATTGGCAGAGGAGCGGTGATAGGAGCCTGTTCTATGGTCAATAAAGAAATTCCGCCTTATGCGGTTGCCGTTGGTATTCCAGCCCGTATCATTGCATCAACATTCTCCAAACAACAGATTATTGAACATGAGAAAGCGGTTTTTAAACCGGATGACCGCTTACCAAAAGAAACACTTGATCTTTTATTTGAGCAATACTATAAAGGGTTGAATTCAATTGGGACAAGTGATGCCCGGAGCTGTCCAGAGAGTCTTTTATCTAAGATTAATGAAACATTGTCTGCATATCCATATTGTTCATCATTGAATAATGCTAGTCTAGATGATTGTTAGTATTATAACCATTAATAGAAACAACGCAACAGGGTTGGAAAAGACAATGCAGAGTGTCTTTTCACAAACCTGCCGGGACTATGAATATATAATTGTGGATGGTGCCAGTACGGACACGAGTGTTCAAGTCATCCAACGTTTTGCCCATCTTTTCGGAGACAGGTTGAAATGGGTATCAGAATCGGATAGTGGCATATATAATGCAATGAACAAGGGCCTTAAAATGGCAAGTGGTCAATATGTCGAGTTCCTCAATAGCGGCGACTATTTAGCATCTGGTGATGTGATTGAAAGAGTATTGGCGGCTCTCGGTGATAACAGCTTCCCCTCTATTCTATATGGAAATTTAAATAAGTCTTTTAGTAATGGAGCTTGTTGTCAAGATAAAGGATTTGCTGGTAAGGATATCTCGTTTCTCATGTTTTACAAGGGAACAATGAACCACCCTTCCGCTTTTATCCGGAAAGATCTTTTCGATAAGTACGGGAAATATGACGAAACGTTGAAGATAGTGTCAGATTGGAAATGGTTTCTACAAGCAATCGCATTAGGAGAGGAAGAACCCGTGTATGCCGATATTGATGTGTCTGTTTTTGACATGAATGGAATCAGCGAATCAAACAAGAGCTTGGCAAGTAAGGAACGCAAGATAGTACTTGATCAATTAATACCGAAAAGCATTCTTGTTGATTATGAGGATTGGTCATTCCCGATCTCTCAAATAAGAAGGTTGAAACGTCATCCCTGGGCCTATAAAATCGTGTGGTTTTTGGATAGGGTGCTCTTCAAAATTGAAAAGCTTAAAAGATGATTCTGTCTGTTATAGTCCCGGTCTACAATACGGAAGCATACTTGGAAAAGTGTGTTAACAGTTTATTGGATCAAGATCTTCCAAAAGAAGACTATGAAATCATCTTGATTGATGACGGATCAACTGATTCAAGTGGCTCTTTATGTGATGTTTTTGTATCCGCCCACGATAATATCAGAGTCATCCATCAATCCAACAGGGGATTGAGTGCTGCAAGGAATACGGGAATAGCATTGGCCAAGGGTAAATATATCCAGTTCGTTGATTCTGATGATTATCTGAATCCTAATGTGCTTCATGGAATTGTTCTTGCTCTGGAAAGTAAGAACTTGGATATTCTTAGGATAAACTATCAGAATGTTAATTCTGCTGGAGAAGTAATCGAGCCGAATAAGCACAAAAAGCCATTTGTTGACTATTCTGAATGTATTAGTGATGGCTTAACCTTTTTAAATGAGCGCCTAGGGTATGCTTGCTATGCTGTCCAGTTTATTATTAGAGCCTCGATTCTTCAGCGGGAGGGTAACTTTTTTAAGGAAGGAATCGTCTATGAAGATGTAGAGTGGGCTCCCAGAATCCTTCTACAAGTCCGGCGAATAACCTCATCCCCGACAATGGTATACAATTATTTATTAAGGCAGGATTCTATTTCTAGAAACACTGATATCGAAAGAAGAAGAAAAGCGATGTCGGACAGATTTAGCATTCTTGCTGATCTATGTGGTTATAAATCTAGTGTAAATGATAGTAGATGGTTTGAAGGAATGATTGCCCAGATTTCACTTGGGATTATTATAGAAACAAGCAGGTATTTTTATTCTGAGCGGGGGCGGATTTTCAATTCTTTGAAAGAAAAGAAAGTCTTTCCCTTATCCTATTATCATTCTACACCGACAGCCAAGAAGAAACTCTTTTTAGCTAATCTATCCCCTTATCTCCTTTGTGCACTTTTAAATTGGAATAAATAATTTAGGTCAAATGATCCCGTTTTTCCCAAAACAAATATCAAATCGAGCTATTATTGTTTATCTGATATCGATTGTTACTATAAGTTTAGTATACTCCCGGTTTGCAATGCCTGTGGGGTACATTGTTCTTGGCTTGGTTTTCATATTGGGTTTTTTCCTTATTACCAACTACTGGACGAAAGATTTAGGTGGCATACAGGATGAACGTTTTTTGAGTTATCTTTTCTTCTTTGCACTTTCGTTACGTCTGGTATGGGTGGTGGGTTCATATTATTACTACATCTCTGCAACGGGAAGTCCATTTGGATATGAGAATAATGATGCTGTGGGATATCATGAGACAGCCTTATGGCTTGCAGAATCCCGTTGGAGCAGAACTTTTGACTATTTTTTCCGCACCCCTGGAGTCCCGATTTCAGATGCGGGCTATCCTATTTGGTTGACAATCATTTATAAAGTATTTGGCCCTAACATTTTGATTCCTCGCTTGTTCAAAGCACTGATTAGCACATGGATGTGTATCTTGATTTATAAGATTTCCATTCGTACTTTCGGAGAAAGAACTGGCAGAATGGCCGGAGTCATGAGTGCATTGATGCCAAACTTTATCATTTATTGCGGATATCATCTGAAAGAGATTGAAATGATTTTTTTAGAGGTCGCGTTTCTTGAGCGATTAGACTTCTTGCTGCGTAGTAAAAAAGTCAATTTCTGGGTGATTCTGCTCACCACTTTTCTTGCTCTATCATTGTTTCTCTTCAGAACCGTTCTTGGGGCTGTGGCCATTTTTACGGCAGCAACAGCTGTTTTAGTCTCTTCCTCTCCGGCATTAAAGGTTGGGTGGAGAAGATTTGCTTTAATCGCATGGGGTATCCTTTGTATATTTATTGCCGGTAGTGGAACAATTTTAACAGAAATCGAGGGCTATTGGGCTGAAAGAGGAGAAAATGCTACAATGAAAAGATATGAGCAAACTCTCCGCGGGAATTTGTGGGCAAAATATGCAACAGGAACGGTGATGGCGCCCATGGCATTCGTTCTTCCGTTTTCCACGATGGTCAATGTTGATGAGCAATATGGACAACAGGAGAAGCATAGTGGCAACTTCATCCGGAATTTTATGGGCTTTTTCACCCTCCTCGCTATATATGAAGCGTTGCGTCGAAAGAAGTGGAGGGATTTTGTCCTATTAGGTGCCTTTGTTATTTCTTATTTGGGAATTGTTTCAACAAGCGGTTTCAGTAACTCTGAACGATTCCTCCTTCCCGCCCTTCCAGTGTTAATCATGATGTGGGCATACGGAATCTCCGTACTTAGGGCAAAAACATACAAGCTACTGACTCCATGGTGCTTCATTGTTTTTGCTATGGAATTTGCGTGGGCTTATTTCAAACTAGGAAGCCGTGGCTTATTCTAAAAGAAAGATTGCTTTTTTCCTGGGTGCTCTGAGAATTGGCGGGGCCGAATCCTTGATTCTTGATGTTTGCAAGAATTATGACAAGGAACAGTTCGATATCTGTTGTATCTACCGGAATGAAGGCGAGTTGTCTGGACAAATGGAACAAACCGGAGTAAGGTTGCTGAAACTTGGCCGTTCAGGAAGCCTGTTCAAATACATTTGGCGGCTTCGTCGGTGCATTCTCAAGGAAGGTATTGAAATCGTTCATACTCAAACCATTTCGAACACGATTATCAGTATTATCGCACTTTCTTTCACTAAAGTAAAGATAATTGTTACGTTTCATGGTTTTTTCGATAGCCTATCTGACAGGCGACTGCATTTTGTCCGTTCACATTGTGAGAGGATTATCTGTGTCAGCGATACGGAAAGAAAATATTATGAAAATCGTCTTAATCTTGAGGACAGTTCTAAACTTATCACAATCTACAACGGAGTTAATTTCGACAAGATTACTGAGGCCTGCCCTAATATAGACTATCTGCGGACAGACGGAAGGATACAATTGGCGATGGTCGGCAGTTTTGTGGGCGGAAGGGATCATTTACTCGTTGCGAAGAGCATCTTGGAGTTGAAGAACCGGGGTGTTTCTTTCTTTGATTTCTTTTTTATCGGGCGGAAAGACAGTCACGAGGAATGGGTTTATGACAATTGTTATGATTATTGTCAAAAGAACGGATTGACTCATGTCCATTTCCTGGGGGAGAGGAAGGATGTGCCTTCTCTCCTGAAAGCTATGGACGGTTATATCTATAGCACCAAAAAGGACACTTTCGGGATTGCCGTTATAGAAGCTTTGGCAGCAGGACTACCTACGGTTGTCAACGACTGGGAGGTGATGAAAGAAATCATTCGAGACCCCAATGAGGCGGTCAGGTTTTTTAGGACCGGAGATGTCATTGATTGTGCAGACAAGATGCAGACTCTTCTTTCAGATTTGACCAACCATAAAGACAAATTGGTGGAAGATTGTGAGATAATGTCTGAACGGATTAGGGAAGAGTTTTCCATCGAGCGGCATATCAATGAATTAAGCAGTGTTTATTATTCAGTGTTATAACCATGAAGTTGGGTGTTTTAAAGAGTTATCCTGACTTGGATCCACTCGTTGAAAGTTATACCAACGCCTGCAAGGCATGCGGTGTTGAGTCTGTCGTTCTAGATCTGTTTGCGGATGATTGGATCAATCAAATCCAGCAGGCTGGCATCGATGGAATCCTGGTCCGTGAAAAAGCAAACGTACAGGATTACAAAGAGATGTACAATGAACGCCTGTGGACGATTAATCATTATCTTGGGATTCCTATTTATCCTTCTTGGCATGAGCTTTTCCTATATGAAAACAAGAGGATGTATGCTTATTATTTCCAAACGCATCATATCAAGACTCCTCCCACTCATGTATTTTATAATAAACGTCAGGCTCTCGATTATTGCAAGAATGCCCAGTTCCCCTTGGTTTTCAAGACATGTGGAGGTGCTGCAGGGCAGGGTGTAACAATCGTGAAGTCCTATCATAAGGCTTCTCGGATTATTAATTGTATTTTTGGTTATCTACATCCCCGTTTAGCGTTAGGCCGTTTCCCCCGCGTGAAAGTCGCCAAGGTATTCTCAATCCCAAAATTCGGAATGGGGCAGAGGCATTATGTTATAATCCAGGATTATATTGATATTGAGACAGAGTGGAGGATTATCAAGATCGGAGATACATATGCGGGGTATAAACGCCCTATGGAGCATGGACATGGCAGTTGTAACCTGATGGAGTACGGATTCCCCCCTACGGATCTTTTGTTTTTAATCAAACGGATTTCCGAAGAAGACAATTTCGGCTCTCTTTCCCTGGATGTCCTTGTTTCAACGGATAACCAGTATTATGTTACAGAGATGCAGTCTTTGTATGGTAGTTTCAGCCCGAACCAGTGTATGGTTGACGGGAAGGCTGGTAGGATTGTATTCAAAGATAATCATTTTGAGTTTGAAGAAGGTTCGGATTTCTTCCAATTCAATAGCAATATATTGAGAGTAAAAGACTTTATCAAGAGACTGAGTCATGATGAATAGGACCTCGATATTTCGTTTCCTGATTTCTCTCCCTTTTCCGAGAAAGTTCCGGCTAAAATTATGGGAGAAACTTGGACTTCATTATAATCATGACATTCCCCCGATTTTGGATAATCCAATCATTGTCGGCAACTATTCCAACATCTATCTGCAAGAGAATTGTTCTATTTATCGGGGTACAACTTTGGTGGCCAGAGAAATAATATCCATTGGCGCAAATACAGCAATAGCATATGGGGTGACTATCATTACAAGCGCAAATCCCGGTCCTTCTAATCTTTTGTATAGAATATATGGAAAGAAGCATGCTCCTGTTACCATTGACAAGAATTGTTGGATTTGTGCAAATGCCACGATTTTGCCTGGCGTCCATATTGGTGAGGGGAGTGTGGTTGCTGCGGGTGCAGTTGTAAATAGTGACGTTCCTCCCTACTCGGTCGTAGCGGGTGTTCCTGCTAGAGTAGTAAAGAGCAATTATGAGAAACTAGAGAATTATCTCAAAAAAAACGAATCATGAAAATCCTCATTACCGGCGGAGCCGGATTCATCGGCTCCAACTTATGTGAATATTTTGTTGGCAAAGGTCATGACGTAACCTGCCTGGATAATTTGTCCACGGGGTTCATACACAATATCGAGCCCCTAATGAAAAAAAAGAACTTCCGGTTCATCAAAGGTGACATCAGGGATCTAGCGACATGCAGGGATGCAGTCAAGGGATGTGACGCAGTATTGCAGCAAGCAGCACTCGGCAGCGTACCACGCAGTATCAATGACCCAATAACGACGAACAGCACAAATATTGACGGCTTTCTGAACATGCTTGTCGCTTCACGCGATGAGTGCGTGAAACGTTTCGTATACGCCGCCAGTTCTTCCACCTACGGAGATAGCAAGGAACTACCCAAGATTGAGCACAACATCGGCCGTCCTCTATCCCCTTATGCCATCACCAAGTTCGTCAATGAGTTGTACGCCAATGTCTTTTCGAACTTGTACGGCATGCAGACCATCGGACTCCGGTATTTCAATGTATTCGGCCGGCGGCAAGATCCCAATGGTGCCTATGCTGCGGTAATCCCATTATGGGTCAAGGCTTTGATTCACCATGAGTCTCCGTTCATCAATGGAGATGGCAGTTATTCCCGCGATTTTACCTATATCGACAATGTGATTCAGGCCAACGAATTGGCAATGACTACGTCACAAAAGGACTTGTTGGAGAGGGCGAAACTTTACAACATGAATCTTCCCGCAAATGCTCCGGTTGACATGGTCTTCAACATCGCTTATGGAGGGAATACCACGTTGTTGCAATTGTTTACCTGTCTGCGGGATAATCTTTCCGAATTCGATCACGCAATTTCGAGCATCAGGCCCGCTTTCAGGGAAAACCGGCCCGGTGATATATCGCACTCTCAGGCCTCCATTTTGAAGGCGCAGAAGATATTGGGATATCATCCTGAATATGACGCGCTTACAGGATTCCATGAGGCATGTGAATGGTATTGGAAGAATATGCAATGAAAGTAATCTTTGTCGCAAGCGGCAATAAAACCGTAGGCAGCGTAAGTGCCTTTGTCCAGTCCCAATTCGATTCCTTGGAAGCGGACGGTCTGAATATGGTCATGTTTCCCGTGGTGGGCCATGGTGCCAAGGCGCATATCCTTGCCGCAAGGAGCCTGAGGAAGCTGGTCCGGAAGGAAACCCCCGATATCGTACATGCCCACTATTCGGTTTGCGGTTATGTGGCGACGCTGGCTACAATCTTCTTGAAACCCAAAGTCGTTGTGTCCATTTTGGGTAGTTTCCCCCGGAAAAACAGGAAATGGAGGACAGTTCGGTTCTTCATCAAGCATATCTGGGACAAAACGCTTGTAAAGTCACAACGTACTGCCAATCAATTAGGTCTTGACCTTCCCGTTATCCCCAACGGAGTCAATTTAAAACAGTTCCAATTGATTGATTCGTTATCTGCCAGGATTAACTGCCATTTCGAGGATGGGAAGAAGTACATCATCTGGTGCTCCGACCCTTCACGCCCGGAAAAGCGCTTTACATTGGCCAAGGAATCGGTTGCAAGGTTAAATGATGAGAACGTCGTCCTTTTCCCGGTTTATAACCATCCCCATGACGATGTGGTCCAATATATGTGTGCTGCAGATGCTCTCCTGCTAACCTCCGTCAGCGAAGGTTCTCCGAATGTGATCAAAGAAGCCATGGCCTGCAACTGTCCTATCGTCTCAACAGATGTTGGGGACGTCCGTTGGGTGACTGAAGGGGTAGAAGGAACGTTTGTCGCAGACCGAGACGACGCAGTTACTGTCGCTGACTGTATCCAAAAAGCCCTGGCTTTCCATAAGAGGACCAAAGGAAGGGCCGTCATCGAGGAGAAAGGGCTGTCAACCGTACGTATTGCAACGATGATTCTAGAATTATATGACACCCTTTAATTGGTTTTATAATGTCATGAGCAAGTTTAAAGAGGCTTTATTGATAGATGGGATATTCCCGATATCTGACCTGTTTTTTCATACCCATATTAACTATTGGTATAAATACATAGGAAAGATGTTGTCCTGGAAACCCGAGGCTGTTTTGGCGTGGCAAACAAGGAAGATAACAGAATTGGTTAAAGATGCTTATTCTTTTTCACCGTATTATCACCAATTATTTCAGTCATTGTCTTTAGTGCCGGATGACATCCGGACCATCCAAGATTTGGAGATGATCCCCCCTCTCACAAAAGATATAATTAGAGAGCGCTACGATGATATCATTTTACATGGGAAAAGGGGGTTGACATACAGGCATTATTCCACTGGAGGATCGACCGGAAATCCTACCCGATATGTCAAGGATAACAACTCCTGGGGCTTTGACAATGCTTTCAATATCCATATGTGGAAGCAGACCGGCTATCATTATGGGGATCGGTTCCTGGCATTGGGTAGTTCTTCCCTTTTCCCGGTGAACAAAAAGTCTCATCTCCATGATTTCTATTATCAACTAAAGGGGAAAATCCCGTTCAATTCCATGAATATGTCGGAAGAGGTGCTGAAAGACTGCGTCACCCTGATCCGGGAAAAGAATATCCACTATATCTACGGATATGCTTCTTCTTTGTTTATTCTTGCGAAATACGTTCAGGACCAGCATCTTCAAGATATGCTTGACATTAGAGCCTGCTTCCCTACATCAGAGATTCTCACACCTCTTTACAGGTCCACAATCGAGAGAGTCTTTGGCTGTGTTGTTTCTGACATGTATGGCGCCCATGACGGGGGCATCGTGGCGCATAACATCAGCGGGGGTTATAAAGTCGGATATAACTGCATTGTTCAGACTTTGGATGGCACACAAACCGGGACTGCATTACTGACTGATGTAACTAGTACATCTTTTCCTTTTATCCGTTATCAGTTGGGGGATGAATTGAGCATAGGCAAGGGATACAACGAGACCTATTTCAACGGGCAAGTACTTGACAGTGTTATAGGGCGTTCATCCGATATCATCCTTTTGGAGAATGGACATACTTTAACTGGACCGGGGTTTACAATTCTATTCAGCAAGCTAAATATCAAAGGATATCGCTTATACAAAAGCGGGCCTATGGAGATAACGGTCGAGGTGGTAAAGACGGATGCGTATGATGCCGTTGCGGAAGACAAGCTGATTGTCGAAACGATTTGGAAACACGCTGGTTCTGAATGCCACGTTAACGTGAAATATGTAGACAAGGTCGAAAACCGGAAGAATGGTAAGAATCTTTTCTTCCTAAATGCGAAAGAATAGTCATGGCAAACAATCATAGGACCGTCACATCTGTCATCAAAGGCATATGGATCCGATTCTGGTCCATCATTGCGCCCATTACCTTCCCGGCCCAGGTGACTACGTTCATTCACCGCTTGAGGGGTGTCCATGTGGGCAAGGGTTCAAAGATAGCGCGCAGTGTGCTAATCGATGATTCCCGCCCGGATCTGGTCACCATCGGCAGGAATGTCTGGGTTACGGCCGGATGCCAATTGCTTTGTCACCAACGAGACTTATCGCAGTATAAGGTCGGTGTACCAGTCATGGACCTTCCACTTAAATATGCTCCAATAATAATAGACGACGGAGCTCATATCGGTATCGGCAGTATTATCATGCCCGGCGTCACGATTGGTAAAGGTGCAGTCATTGGAGCAGGCTCCGTCGTAACGAAAGATATTCCGCCCTATTGTGTTGCCGTCGGTGTCCCGGCGAAAATCATAAAGACCTTTTCGGAAGAAAAATGAGAATTTGGATTGATATCACCAATACGCCTCATGTCAATGTGCTGATGCCCATCATCCGGCATCTGGAGAAGGACCACGAATTAATCTTCACAGCCCGGGATTTTTCGGAGACCCTGCCGCTTCTGAAGAAGAATGGGATTACCCCCATTGTGTACGGGAATTATAAAGGAAAGAGCCGTATCAAGAAGATGATGGGACTGCTGGGCAGGATGTGGACGATGTTGTTCAAGCTGCCCAAGTTCGATCTGGCGCTTTCGCTGGGAGGGAATTATACTTCTGCCATCGCGTTCCTGCGGGGAAAGAAGTCCATCGTTTTCAGCGACAATGACATCTCCTTCAAGTTCTTTTCCTTCGCGATGGGGAGTTACTTCATCTTCCCGTACTATTTCAAGTTTCAGAAGGTCCAGAAGAAATACCGCATCAAGGATGCGCAGATTAAGACGTTCAACGGTTTCAAGGAAGATATCTATATCGCCGAGTTTGAACCGGATCCCGCTTTCCCGGAGCAACTTCCTTTCCGTGATTTCATCACCATCCGGCCGGAGAACCTGAAGGCGTCCTATGTCCCCAAGGACAGCACGACCATCGTGCCGCAGTTGTTCGAGGTTTTCAAGGACAAGAACATCCTGTTCCTTCCCCGGTATGAGGAAGAGAAAAAGTATGCGGAAGGTTATGCCAATGTTTGGTATCCCAACGGCCCACTGTCCGGTCTGGATGTGTGTTATTACACGAAGGCCATGCTGACCGGTGCGGGTACTTTCGCCCGCGAGGCTGCGCTTCTGGGCGTGCCCGCAGTGAGTTTCTTCCCGAGTCCGGTATTCCTTTCCGTTGATGAGGCGATGCAGGAATTGGGCATCGAATTCAAGTCCCGGAATCCGCAGGCCATCCGGCAGTATGTCGATACGGCCGCCCGAAAGGAGGCCTCCACGGAGAGAAGCAAGACGGTGCAGCAGGAAGTTTTCGATATCATTGACGGAATCATCGAGGAAGTAAACAAACGCTGAGATGGACTTCACGTTGGAGAAATATGCCGCGCTGCTGGACGCTTTAAAGGCCTATGGCTTCGAGTCATTGGACCTTCGTCATGACGTGGACCTGTTGCCTGGGAATTCCTTGCGTACAGCGCGACTGGAGGCGGAGAAGGGCATGCTCGGCATCTACTATTTCCGGGCGGTTCCGGAAAGTTGGGACGAGGGCATTATCCGGGAAATCGCGGCCTTGGGCCACGAAGTCGGATATCACTATGAATCCTTGACTACTTGCGACGGCGATGTCGATAAGGCCTATGCGGATTTTTGCAAGAATCTTGAGGCCCTGCGGAAGTTGGTGCCGGTCCGGAGTATCTGCATGCACGGTAGCCCTCGATCGCCATATGACAGCAAGGATATCTGGAAGAAGTACGATTACAAGGCCCTCGGAATTGAGAGTGAACCCTATCTGGATACGAATTTCTCGAAGGTCTTCTATCTCACCGACACCGGCCGTCGCTGGGACGGTTACAAGGTGAGCGTCCGTGACAAGATCCCGCAGTATCAGGATGAGTGGACGGCCAAAGGTTTGACTTTCCATACGACGGATGATATCATCGACGGTCTCCGGCAGGGTGTCATTCCCAAGGATTTGATGGTGACGGTTCATCCTCAGCGTTGGAATCCTTTTGGCATCGCCTGGTGCAAGGAGATGGTGCTGCAGAATGTGAAAAATATAGTTAAAAGAATAATCATCAAGAATTAATGATCAACGTTATCGGCCTCGGCTATATCGGCCTTCCCACGGCCTTGATGCTGGCCTCCCACGGACTGGAGGTCATCGGAACGGATTACAATAAAGAGCTTGTTGCGACGCTCAATGCAGGCAAGACGACCTTCAAGGAGGATGGACTGGACGAACTGTTCGCCGCTGCAGTGAAGGGCGGAATCCGTTTTACCACGGAGTATCAGGAGACGGACATGTACATCGTCTCCGTTCCCACTCCGTATGACAAGTTTTCCAAGAAGGTAGCCCCCTGCTATGTTGTCGCCGCGGTGAAGCAGGTGCTTTCGGTGTGTCCCGAAGGGGCGACCGTCGTCATTGAGTCGACAATTTCTCCCGGGACCATTGACAAGTCGGTGCGTCCGGTTATCGTCGCTTCCGGTAAAAACGTCAACCTGGTACATGCCCCCGAGCGCATCATTCCGGGCAACATGGTCTATGAACTCCTGCACAACAATCGCACGATCGGTGCCGATGACAAGGCGGTGGGGGAGAAGGTCAAAGCCTGCTACGCCAGTTTCTGCCAGGGCGAAATCGTGGTCACGGATATCCGTACGGCTGAAATGACCAAGGTCGTCGAGAACACTTTCCGCGCGGTGAACATCGCCTTCGCCAATGAACTAGCACGCATCTGCCGCCATGACAATATGGACGTGTATGAGATTATCCGCATCTGCAACATGCACCCGCGGGTGAACATCCTGCAGCCCGGCCCCGGCGT
>JAEEGL017039571.1_pt1 | contig 32189 bp, 31 predicted proteins | sample 9134231 | NCBI WGS metagenome assembly JAEEGL01 (sample SAMN16246548, study PRJNA631951) | gut metagenome | biome: gut microbiome; feature: rumen; material: fiber-attached | host: Bos | place: Iran: Karaj | collected 2018-10 | reverse complement strand
GAGCCCCAACGTCTGCGCCGTGTATACGGAAGAAGGCTACCGCTGCAGAGGCATCGCGGGTCACTTGCTGAATATTGCGGTAGAGGATCTCAGATCCAAAGGGATCACGCCTGTATATCTGGTAACGGATCATACGGGCTTTTATGAAAGGTACGGCTGGGAGTTTCTCTGCATGGTACAGGGAGACGGGGAGCCGGAAATGACGAGGATGTATATCCACAGGTAGAAGCCATGGCAGAAGAAAAGAAGAACGAAATAAGAGCCGCCCGGCGCGGCGACTGGAAAACAAAGCGTATGCCTGAAAAGCGCGAGACATTCGTGCTGTGCAGATCTTTCAGCGCGGAGGAGATGGACGCGCTGCGCCTCGGAAACGTTCCGCAGGGCATGGAGGACAAGTGGTTCTGGTACATGAGAGGATCCACGCTTTGGGCATACCGCAGCTGGACGGGGTACTGCATCTACCGTATCGACTTTAAGGAAGACGGCAGGCACGCAGTAACTGTCAACCGCGACCCGGGACAGTACGGCTGCACCAGCATAGAAGAGGATAAAGAGTCCCTGAACAAGCTTTTGGACTGGTGGACCAGCAGGCCCTACGATCACTATAACGAGTGGCTCTCGGAAACGTACGACGCGCTTAAGAAAGCCGGCAGGGAAAAGGACGGAAAATGACGCACAGCGAACAGGATCTGAAATATGCAGCGGAGTTTCGGGAAGAGATCCACAGGGAGGCTCTGGCTAAGGTCAGAGGTGTCTTTCCGGGTGCGGACAATAAGGAGAGGACAAACAAATGGCATCGAGCAAAGAATATCTGGGATTCATACTGGATCAGCTTTCTTGCCTGGACGGGATAACCTACAGGGCGATGATGGGAGAGTTCATCTTATACTATCGGGGCAGGATAGTAGGCGGCATATACGATGACCGCTTCCTTGTAAAGCCCGTAAAGGCTGCCCAGGACCTGATGCCCGACGCGCCGAGGGAGCTGCCCTATGAAGGCGCAAAGGAGATGCTTCTCGTGGATAATGTGGACGACAGGGAGTTTTTAAAAGAGCTTGTTCAGGCAATATACGGGAAAGACAGTACGAAAGGAGGACCTGCGATGGATAACTATCGCTTCATGGAACTTGTTGAAAAGGAAAACGGCTTCGAGTTCTACCAGGCATTCCGCGATGAAGTGGACTGGATAGTAGGCGGCAAGGACGACACGTACTGGTTTGCGGTAATGAAGGACCAGTCCGTTAAGGAAACGTATGTAGGAACGCTGAAGGACGGCGTATGGACGGACTGCCTGATAAAGGGCAAGGGAAAAAGACGGACCGAAAAGGAGATGCCCGCCGGCAGCACCATAAAGCGCATAGAGGAAAGGGCGTACTTCATGCAGGATGAGCCGTGGGTAAAGGACAGAAAGCCCAGGCTCATAGAGGATGCGCATCCGCATCTTCACTATGTATACGGCATAGGAGACAAGGCTCTGGACGTTTCAGAGGCCTACGGAGTAAGCATAGCATATTCGGATATAAAGGATCTTTCGGCAGGCTATCATCTGAGGTATCTTTACACCGGCGAAGAAGTAGAGAAGCCGTAAGGATCCGCGGATCATCGAAGGAAAAGGATCAGAGAAGATGCATTTTGTCGACGCCAAGGGAATACTGAGCGGAAGCGGCGGGCGCGTGGGGATGAACATCTACCGCGGCTGTACCCACGGCTGCATATACTGCGACAGCAGGAGCAGGTGCTATCAGTTCACGCATCCTTTCGAGGACATAGAGGTAAAGCAGAACGCGCCGGATCTTCTGGAAAAGGCACTTAGCTCAAAAAGAAAGAAGTGCATGATAGGCACCGGCTCCATGTCAGACCCCTACATGCACTGCGAGGAGCAGCTGCAGCTTACGAGGAAGTGCCTGGAGATAATACTTCGGCACGGCTTCGGCGTTGCCGTCCAGACGAAATCGGACCGCATTCTGAGGGACATAGATCTTCTGGACGAGATAAACCGCAGCGCCAAATGCGTGGTGCAGATGACGCTCACTACCTGGGACGATGAGCTCTGCAGCATCCTGGAGCCCAACGTCTGCAACACAAAGCGCAGGATAGAGGTCCTGGAGGAGATGCGCAGAAGAGGCATCCCCACCATAGTCTGGATGACGCCCATCCTGCCTTTCATAAACGATACTGAGGAGAACGTCACGGCCATACTCAACGAATGCGCCCGCGCAGGCGTCAAAGGCGTCATAGATTTCGGGATGGGTCTTACGCTTAGAGAAGGCGACAGGGAGTACTACTACGCAGCGCTGGACAGGCACTTCCCGGGCATGAAGGAGCGCTACATCAGGCGCTACGGAAACGCGTACGAGCTGCCGAGCCCAAACGCCAGGCAGCTTAAGGATATATTTCAGGATATTTGCAGGGCAAACGGTATGCTCTATACTCCGGATGAATGCTTCCGCTTCATGAGCGAGTTTCCGGAGAAGGACACGCAGCTGAGCTTGTTCGATATGTAAGCGTTATTACGGAGGTAAGCATGAGCACGTTACAGGATACATACAGAAAGCAGGCGGAGGAGCTTATCCCCAAGTTCGCCCGCCGCAACATGGAGGCATTCTACTGCGGGACGGCGGAAGAAGCAAGAAAGCTGGTGCTTTCGATGATCCCGGAGGGGTCTGTCGTCACCAGCGGAGGATCTGTGACGCTGGAGCAGACCGGGATCATTCAGGAGCTGCAGAGCCCCCGGTACAAGTATATTGCGCGCTGCTTTTCCAAAGACCCAAAGGAAGTTCAGGCGCGCTTTGCGCAGCAGGTGCAGGCGGACTGGTACCTTATGAGCACCAATGCCTTTACGGAAGACGGGGAGCTTGTGAACATAGACGGAAGCTCCAACCGCCTTGCCATGCTTCTGCACGGACCGCGGAACGTCATAATCGTTGCAGGCATGAACAAGCTTGCCGGGAGCAGGGCGGAAGCTCTGGACCGCGTCCACAACACAGCCGCGCCTCCGAATGCCGCGCGTTTGAATAAGAAGACGCCGTGCGCTCTTACCGGCGCCTGCGGTGACTGTCACTGCCCGGATACGATATGCTGCCAGGAGGTGATCACGCGCCATTCCATGATACCAGGGCGCATTAAGATAGTGGTTGTAGGAGAGAGTCTCGGGTTCTAGGGCGATGGCTGTCAAACTGAAGTACGGAAACACGAGCACCTATTATATCCCTGGAAGAGACGGAGGACTTCTTGTCGATACGGACTACGCCGGGACGCTCCCGGCGTTCTACAAGGCACTGAAGGAGAACGGGCTTACGCTTAGGGACATCAGTTACGTCATGGCCACGCATTATCACCCGGACCACATGGGGCTTATAGGCGAACTTGCGAAGCAGGGCGTAAGGTTGCTCCTATTCGATGTGCAGAAGGATTCGGTGCATTTTTCGGACGGCTTATTCAGAAGAGACGGGCTGCCGTTCGTCCCCTTGGATGAAACGAAGGCCGAAGTGATATCCTGCGAGGAGAGCAGGTCTTTTTTGGACAGTCTGGGCATACAGGGGGAGGTCATCCATACCCCGAGCCACAGCGCGGACAGCGTGTCGCTGATACTTGATGACGGAGACTGCTTCGTCGGGGATCTTGAGCCCTTTGAATATATCGATGCCTATGAGGACAACGCGGCGCTGAAGCGCGATTGGGAGCTGGTATTATCCTTCAGGCCTAAGAGGGCGTTCTTTGCCCACAGGCCGGAAAAGGCTCTGCGTGAACATACGGAGATATTCTCCTCCGAGCGGATCAGCTTCGTTGAGGTGTCGGAGAGCCTTGTTGACGAGTATCTTGCCATGGTCAATGACTATGAGAACGTTAACAGATTTCTAGGCGGCAGTAAGACAGCATTTACCGCGGAGCAGGAGATCCTGTGGGTGCGCAGCAAGCTTGACAGGAACGATACTGTCTTTTCCATGATCGAAAAGAAGACAGGAAGGTTCATAGGCAACATAGAGCTGATGGATCTTACTGATACCGAAGCCGAGCTGGGGATATCCCTTACCGCGGATATGCAGGAAAAGGGTTTCGGGAGCGAAGCCATACTTGCGCTTGGAGCATACGCTGCGGATAAGTTCGGACTTAAGCGCATATATCTGAGGACCGTGCCATTCAACAGCAGGGCCATCCATGTCTATGAAAAGTGCGGGTTTAAGGAATACAGCCGCACCGAAGACCATGTTTTCATGGAAAAACTGCTGAAACAGCCCTCCCTTTAAAAGATCCCCTTGATTTTCCGTAGAAATGAGTTACAATATATCCTTCGGTTAGTTATCGCTAACTAAAATGACTGATCCCTTGGAGGTAAAGAGAATGAATAAGGTGATACTGAAGATAGACGGCATGATGTGCGGCATGTGCGAGGCTCATGTAAGCGACGCCTTAAGAAATGCTGTCCCGTCCGCAAAGAAGGTCACTGCTTCCAGAAGCAGAAAGGAAGCGTCATTTATCACGGAGGAAAACGTTGACGCCGCCGCTCTTAAGGCGGCCGTGGAGGCTACAGGATACGATTGCCTCGGAGTTGAGACAGTTCCTTATGAAAAGAAAGGCTTGTTCGGGCGGAGATGAAGACTGTTGTCCTCGGGCTTATAATACCTTTCATCGGTACCGCGGCAGGCGCGGCATGCGTATTCTTCCTTAAGAAGGACCTTAAGTCCGGCGTTCAGCGCGCTCTTACCGGCTTTGCCGCAGGTGTCATGGTGGCTGCTTCCGTTTGGAGCCTCATAGTGCCCGCTATAGAACAGTCCGCAGGAAAGGGCAGGTGGGCATTTCTTCCGGCCTTTACCGGCTTTTGGCTGGGCGTTCTGTTCCTCCTTCTTCTGGACCATGTGATCCCGCATATCCATATGATGATAGACCAGGAGGACCAGACCGAAGGTCCGAGGAGCAGACTGGACCGCACCATTATGATGGTCCTTGCCGTAACTCTTCACAATATCCCGGAGGGAATGGCCGTGGGCGTGGTATACGCCGGGCTGTTTTCCGGCTCCGCAAACATTACTGCGGGCGGGGCGCTTGCACTGGCTCTGGGCATCGCCATACAGAATTTTCCGGAGGGCGCCATAATCTCCATGCCGCTGTTTGCGGAAGGTAAGAGCAAGCCCAAGTCCTTCTTTCTTGGTGTGCTTTCGGGAGCGGTCGAGCCCGTGTTCGGAGGGATCACAGTGCATATTGCAGGCATGGTCGTCCCTGCCATGCCTTATCTTCTTTCTTTCGCTGCAGGCGCCATGCTTTACGTGGTAGTGGAGGAGCTTATCCCGGAGATGTCTGCCGGAGCGCACTCCAACATAGGCGTCGTATCTTTTGCCGCAGGCTTCAGCCTGATGATGGCGCTGGACGTGGCGCTCGGATGATCCTTTAGCATCTTCAAAACCTCCTTGTTTTTTGATACAATATAAACGATATGTAATAACGATCGCAGGCAGTGTATCGGAATGCCAGAGGAGGATCAAATGGCTAAAAAGATAGTAGTAGTAAACGCCGGCCCGCGAAAGGGCTGGAACACTGATACCCTCATAAGTGAGGCCGCAAAGGGCGCCGAGTCCGCGGGTGCCGAGATAATAAGATTCGATCTGTTCAAACTCGAAAAGTTTACCGGATGCATATCCTGTTTCGGCTGCAAGAGGGAGAAGTTCAAGGGACACTGCGTATGCAGGGACGGCCTTACGCCTGTGCTGGACGCCATAAGGGGAGCGGACGGACTTATAATTGGCTCCCCGAACTACCTTTCCGAGCTCACCTCATCGTTCAGGGCTCTTTACGAGAGGCTCATCTTCCAAAACCTGACATATAACGTTGAGACGCCCTGCTGCAGCGGGCGTCCGGTTCCCGTGCTCCTGATAATGACCAGCAACGCGCCTGACACCATGTACACGGGCCTGCTGGACAGATACAGGCAGACTCTCAGCCGTTTCGTAGGTCCTGCAGAGGTCCTGGTGAGCGGGAATACTCTTCAGCTTAAGGACTACAGCAAGACAGACTGGCCGTGGACCATGTTCGATCCTGCAGCAAAGAAGGAGCGCCATGAGACGGTCTTCCCGAAGGAGTGCAAAAAAGCCTTCGAGATGGGAGCGGCGCTTGCCGGCGGCGCAAAATGAAGATACTTGTACTTAACGGCAGCCCCAAGAAGAAGAGCGACACCTTCCGCATGACGGACGCCTTCCTAAGGGGTCTGAACAGGAGCGGAGAGCACGAGGTAAACATCGTAAACGTCATAGAGAAGGACATTGCTCCCTGCAGAGGGTGCTTTGCCTGCTGGCAGAACATGGACGGCCACTGCGTCATAAAAGACGACCAAAACGGCATACTGGACCTGTACAGGACCTCGGACGTCATCATATGGAGCTTTCCTCTGTACTGCTACAGCATGCCTTCGCACCTTAAGGCCGTGCTGGACCGCACCATACCCCTGATAAAGATGAAGATGGTGCAGGAGGACGACGGCAGCGTGCATCACGAACCGCTTGCGGACTTCTCGAGGATACACACCGTGGTCATTTGCGGCTGCGGCTTCCCGGACTGGGACGGGAACTTCGAGAGCCTGAGGCTGCAGTGCAGGCAGTGCTTCGGGGATCCTGTGACGGTATTCGTTCCGGAGACCCCGATGCTGAACGTGCCGCAGGCGGCGCCTCTTGCGGATCCTCTTCTTGCACGTTTCGAGAAGGCAGGGGAGGAGTACGCTTCCTCGCTTACGCTTTCCCGGGAGACCGTAGCGGAGCTTGAGGCTCCCATGATACCTAAAGAAGCATACATCAACATAGTCAACGGAAACTGACAGGAGATACCGCATGAAGACTAAGACCAAGTTGGGGCTCATAGGCGCGGCGGCCGCGGTCTGCGGCTGTTTTGCAGCGCTTTTGGAGCTCGGAAGACGCAATGAGTGGGGCCCGTTCTTCTACCTGAATTTCAAAGAGCGCGAGAAGGAGATCGTAAAGGAATACGACGCGGGCGAGAGAAAGAACGAGATCGTGTTCTACGGTGCCTCCAATTTCCGCCGCTGGGAGGAGATGGAGCAGGACATGCTTCCGTACAGGGTGCAGAACCACGGCTTCGGAGGCAGCACGGACGCAGAGCTTATGAGGAGCGCAGGCAGGCTGCTTTACCCCTACAAGCCCGCGGTGGTGGTTCTTCAGACGGCGTCCAACGACTGCGCCAGGATGATGTGCAGGGAGTCCAGGCTGTTTGAGAAGGTCTTAAGCAGAAAGCTCAGGATGCTGGAGACCTTCCGCAAGGCTCTCCCTGATACGTACTTCATAGTAATAAGCGGAGTGCTGATGCCGGGGAGGCGCCAGTACGACGGGATAATAAAGAGGATCAATCGGGCCGTAAAAGGCTACGCATCCGAGACAGACCGCATCATCTATCTGGATGCCGAGGACATGACGGTAAATGAGAACGGAAAGCACAGGAAGGACCTGTTCGTAGAGGACGGAGTGCACCTTACCCACGAGGCGCGCGTCCGGTGGGCGGAAAAGTACATCAAGCCCGCTCTGGACAGGCTCATTAGCGCGCATCCGGAGCTTGAGTACCTGCGTAAGGAAGGATAAGAATGATAAGGATCAAAAGGATACAGATACCTGAGCTGCCCACTAAGCAGCCCAGGCGCCTCTACGTCTATCTGCCGCACGGTTATTACAGTACGGACAGGCGCTATCCCGTGCTGTACATGTTTGATGGACATAATGTTTTTTATGACGATCACGCGACATATGGCAAAAGCTGGGGCATGAAGGAGTACCTTACCCGCACAAGGCTTCCCCTTATCCTTGTCGCCGTGGAGTGCAACACCGAAGGCGAGCGCAGGCTGAACGAGTACTCGCCCTGGGATATTGACGTCATACCGGAGCTTGGGCATATGGAAGGCCTGGGCAAGGTGACCATGGACTGGATGAGCGGGCCGCTAAAGCAGTACATCGACAGCACTTACCGCACGCTGACTGACAGGGATAACACCCTCATAGCCGGCAGTTCCATGGGAGGGCTGATGGCTCTCTACGCCGTAAGCGCTTACAACAGCGTGTATTCCCGCGCAGCGGCTCTTTCGCCGTGCTTTTGGATAGGCGGGGAGAAACTGCACGCGCTGCTTTCGAAGACTAAGTATATAGAAACTACCCGAGTCTACATGGACTACGGCACAGCGGAAGACCCGCAGGGCAACGCGGAAGACATAGCTGACATGTTCAAAGGCGCAGAGGAGCTTACAAGGGCAGGAGCGGAAGCAGCCGCTCGCGCTGTCCACGGGGCAGCACACAACGAGGCCGCCTGGGAGAGGCGCATACCTGTATTCATGGATTATCTGTTGAAATGAAAAGCATTGAAACTAACGGAATAACATACATAGAGGCCGTGCCGGGGGGCAAAGGTGAATGGTACTACGGCCTGAGCTTCGAGCACGGAGATCTTTACGAGGCGGAGGAGATCTTCAGATCCGGGCGGCAGGTTGAGGGCAGGTCCCTCATCCTTATCCATTACCCGGATGGGACTGTTTACAGGCCGATCGAAAAAAGGGCCGGAGAATACTCCGAGGCGCCTGTCTTTTCGGACAGAGGCATATATATCCTCAACGTCAGCTTTAAGGACTCCGAGATACGGATACTTCGCTTCTGCTGTGAAGAGCATGCGGTAAAGCGCGTCGCGTGCCTTCCTTTGGACAATGTAAAGGATTGCTACAACCTCCAGCTGCATGTCTCGCCTGTTACTCTTACAAGGCAGGGCGGGGAAGGGCGCTTCGACGTCGTCTGGCCCGAGAGATACTGCTTTGAGATGGGAGCGCACGAGTCCTTCTTCCTTCGGGACGGGGACAGGCTGTTCTTCAGCAAGTGGCATGAGGAAGGGGACGGTGTGGATTACCGCTACTGGGAGGAGACTGTTGTGCGAGGCCTTGACGGCGCGGTAAAGGAGGTCCTTCCCGGGGACGTAAGGCTGATGCCGGACGGCGAACTATGGCATCTTAAGTGAAACAGGCGTTTTATATTTGCAACAGTCAGGAAAAATATTATAATAAAAAATATTAAGACATTTAATTCACAAGCAGCGGACGATCCATGACAGGAAGATCAGAAAGGCGGACCATCATGCAGGAAAACATATCAACGGACGACAGGCGCTACAAGAAGCTGACGCTTCTCCATTCCAACGACATGCACGGAGACTTCCTGGCGGAGAACGTGGACGAGAAGCTTACCGGAGGAGTATCCATGCTCTCCGGCTATCTTACCAAATGCCGTAACGAGGACCCGAACGTAGTCTATGCCATAGCGGGCGACATGTTCAGGGGCTCCGTCATAGACAGCGAGTTCCACGGTCTTTCCACCATACAGATCGTAAACCTTCTGGCGCCTGACGTAGTGACTCTCGGAAACCACGAGACTGACTACGGAGTGGCGCATTTGCTCTTCCTGGAGAAGCTCGCGACCTTCCCGATCATAAACGCCAACCTCTACATCAAAGGCAACGACACCAGGCTCTTCAATTCTCACTACATACTTGAGCTTGACGGGATGAAGATACTCTTCATAGGCATTCTTACGGAGGAGGTCATATCCCAGACCAAGAGCGAGAACCTGATAGGATCCTTCATAGGCATCCAGGATGCCGCTCAGGAGGTGGGCAAGATCTGCAATGCCTACAACGCGCTGGACATAGACTTTACGGTACTGCTTACGCACATAGGCTTCGAGGAGGACAAGAAGCTGGCCGCCCTGCTGGATCCGGCCTGGGGCGTGGACGTCATAATAGGCGGGCACTCTCATACCTTCATAAAGGAGCCTGCAGTGGTGAACGATATACTCATAGTCCAGGCAGGCACCGGAACGGACCAGGTAGGGCGCTTCGACATCGTCGTTGATACCGACAACAACTGCGTGGCGGAATATACCTGGAAGCCGGTCCCGATAAACGCGGAGAACTGCCCCAGGGATGAGAGGATAGAGGAACTGATAGGCTCCATAAAGGCCAAGACGGACCTCAAGTACGCCAAGGTGGTGGCGAACTTCGATTCCCAGCTGACCCATCCCGACAGGTGGATGCAGACGGCTCTGGGAAGCGTGTTCGCGGACGCCATGAAGGAATCCCTGGACGTGGACCTCTTCTTCATGGGTTCCGGTTCCGTGCGCAAGCCTCAGCTCGGCCCCATAGTCACTTTCCAGGACTTCACAGAGTGCTATCCCTACGACGGCAAGTCCTTCGGCGTAAAGGTGACGGGAGCCCAGCTAAGGCGCATGCTGCTGCACATATACCGCGACGAGGCATGGCTGGGAGACCATACGGAATTCTACCAGCTCTCCAAGGGCATGCACGTAATATACTCCAAGTCCAGGCACCAGCTGATTAAGTGCGAGCTTAACGGCGAGGAAGTTGCGGACGACAAGATCTACGTCGTGGGCATCCAGGAGTTCCACTACAACAACCTGGAGGACTTCTTCAACGTTACCCGTGAGGAAGTGGAAGCCAACGGCAAGCCGTCCATACTCACTACCAGCGACGTCCAGACTCTCCTCGGCTACTTTGAGGAGAACAAGCACCTGGGGCTCGGAGTTGAGGGCAGGTTAGAGGTTATAGATTAGATGACAGAGACCAAGATATACATAGGGCTTAACGATTACGAGACGTTCACGCAGACGCACGATACCGAGGTCTACGCAGGCATACTTAAGGACATCTGCAGGAATTATCACGTGGGGTTCTCTTTCTCCACGGATCAGGGAGGGTGCTTCGACAAGGACGGACGCTACACCCAGGAGACCACTCTGGTGCTGTCCCTTATCGACGTTGACGCGCAGACCGTCAATGAGATAGCCAAGGACATATGCGTGTTCTTCCGCCAGGATTCTGTCCTGATAACCGAGAACGAAGTGAGGACGTATTACGTCAGTGAAAAGCTTTAAAAGAGAGATGACCAGATGAGCAGAAAGAGTGTATTCATAAGATCAGCGATCATAATAGCGCTTGTTCTGGCGCTGTGCTTTATCGCCACTGCCTGCGGCAAGGAACCTCCCAAACCCTCAGATGATACTCTTAAGGTGGAAGGATTGGAGATAGAGCACGAGGCGGAGTTCGGCGGCGTCTACATCAAGATGACGATAGATGAGTTCAACAAGCTGGGCTTCGTTTACGGTGACAGCGTAAAGGTGGTATTCTCCAACGGATTTGCGCTCGAGGATGTTCCTTATTACAACGGCTACTATGTGGACGCGGGCGAGGCTCTCCTGATCGCGTATCCGGGCTACGACTACATCAAGGCCGCCATCAACTACGGCCAGGACCTCTGGGATGAGGGCGATCTCCACGCTGGCCTCGTGAGGAGCCTGTACAAGGAGGCCGGGCTGGACGAACATTGCACCGCAAGCGTCTACCTGAATGAGCACGGCACCTACAGGGGCATACAGGAAGCGTGCGACATCCATTATTACGACGAGAGGGAGAGGTATCCCAGTGACGAGGTCTTCGCCAACTTCAGGAACATGAGGGTGGGGGCTCTTAAGGAAGGCGCCATTTACCGCTCCGCATCCCCGTGCGACAATCAACACAACAGGGCGCCGTACGTGGACAGGCTCATATCCGCCGCAGGTGTCAATTTCATACTGGATCTTGCCGACAACGATACCAAGATAGGGAAGTACATGGCCGCCGCGGATTTCAACTCCCCGCATTTCAAGTCCCTGTACGAGAACGGCGGCGTGATCCCCCTGGCCATGAACATGAACTTCACCTCTGAAGACTTTACCGCAAAGATAGTTCAGGGCTTTACGGCAATGGCTGAAAAAGACGGTCCGTATCTTGTACACTGCACCGAGGGCAAGGACCGCACAGGCTTCGTGTGCATGCTGATAGAGATGCTCTGCGGCGGCAGCTATCAGGAGATAGTCGACGACTACATGCTGACATACGACAACTACTATGAGATCAACGAGGTAAAGGATAAGACCAAGTACGACATCATCCTGGACAAGAACCTCATAGCCATGATGTACACCGTCGCGGGCAGCAGGACAGTGGATCTTAAGACCGCGGATCTGTCCGCCCTGGCCAGAGCGTATCTTGTAAAGGCAGGCATGCCGGAGGCTCAGATAGACAGGTTCACAGACAGGCTCACCAAATAGAGGCAAATAATATAGATATTTTTATATAATTATTGACTTTTTTGCACCATGAATATATGATTTTCATATATGTTTATTATTTGTCAATTAGGAGGTCAAAATGAGACTAGAAGGTAAAGTTGCTATCGTAACCGGCGCTACCTCGGGTATGGGAAGAGCCACAGCCTATCTTTTTGCCAAGGAAGGCGCAAAAGTCGTTATAACCGGAAGAAATGAAGCGCGCGCCAAGGAGGTCGTTGACAACATCAAGGCAGACGGCGGCGAGGCCATATACGTTCTCGGAGACGCTTCCGATCTCAGCTTCTGCGATGAGATAGTCAAGAAGACTGTAGATGCTTACGGAACCGTAGACATTCTTGTAAACAATGCCGGAATGCTGAGTCTGTCCGGTGTAGGCGCTGTTACCATGGAGGAGTGGGATAAGGTGTTCCGCGTAAACGTGGACTCCGCTCTCAAGCTCTGCCAGCTCGTAGCTCCGATAATGAAGGAGAAGGGCAAGGGCGTCATCGTAAACGTTGCATCCGTTGCTTCGTTCGCGGCACATCACGGATTCGCTCCGTATGTATCCTCCAAGCACGCAATGGCAGGACTCTCCAAGTCCATGGCATGGGAGCTCGGCCCGGAGATCAGGGTAAACGCCATTGCTCCGGGACTCATCCATACCGCTATGGTAGACGGACTCGGCGGACCCTCTGCGCTTCAGGGAATGATAGACAACTGCCCGGTGAAGAGATGCGGACAGCCCGAAGATATCGCTACCGTAGCTCTGTTCCTGGCAACTGACGATTCCTCGTTCATAGACGGACAGGTCATCAAGGTAGACGGAGGCTTCGAGATCTGATCTGAGATCGACTTAAAAACCGCATATCGTATTACGGCAGGTCTGCATCGTATATGTTTTAACATACTTTGCAGGCCTGCCTTTATTTTTCCGGAGATCGATGATATAATAACAATCAATCGGTAATTTTGTGAAAATATACAAGTAATTTTACAGGAAAGGAGAAAACGATATGGGTTTTGACAAAGTCGTCGTCATTGGCGGCGGAGTACTGGGTGTCCAGATAGGTCTTATGAGCGCCTACACGGGACACGACACAACTTTCTGGCTGCGTTCCGAGGGTTCCATAGGAAGGACCACACCTAAGATCGAGCGTTACAGCCAGCTTATGCTTGAGGATCTGGCAAAGGCCAAGTATCTCATAGGAAACCCAATGGGCGCTCACGTGTATCCCCGCGGGCTTATTAAGTCCTGGAAGGATGTCACCGCAGAGGAGATAGACGCGCTCCTTGCCCGGGGCAAGAAGAATCTCGCCGAAAAGGTCCACATTGAGCTGGACATGAAAAAAGCTTTGGAAAACGCCGACATTGTGATAGAATCCATGTCGGAAGATCCCAAGGCCAAGATAGGCGTTTACGAGCAGATGAAGGATCTGCTGGACGAGAAGACCATACTTCTTACCAATTCGTCCACGCTGCTCCCGAGCATGTTCGCCGAGTACACAGGCCGTCCGGAGAAGTACATGGCGCTGCATTTCGCCAATACCATCTGGAAGAACAACACCGCCGAGGTAATGGGCCATCCGGGAACGGATCCCGTCATCTACGAGCATGTGGTGGCCTTTGCCGCGGACATGAACATGGTGCCGCTGCAGCTCCACAAGGAGCAGCCCGGCTACATACTCAATTCCATGCTGGTGCCGTTCCTCACAGCCGCGCAGAGCCTGTGGGCCAACGATGTATCCGATCCCGAGACCATAGACCTTACCTGGGAGCTCGCTACAGGCGCTCCGGCGGGTCCGTTCAAGATCCTGGACATAGTAGGTCTTGAGACCGCTTACAACATCAATCAGATGAAGCCCGAGACCCAGGTGGAGGGAACCATCTCCAACAAGATAGGAAAGCTCCTCAAGGAGAAGATCGACAAGGGCGAGACCGGTGTGAATGCCGGCAAGGGCTTCTACGATTACACGAAGAAATAAGGACAGTTTTAACAAGGCACGGGCAGGGCGGGCTTAGTGTCCGCCCTGTCTTTTTAGAGGGAAAATGGATAAGGGATTACTTAAGGAAGCGCTTATAAAGCTTACAGGCGGGGCAATCATAGTGGCCGCGCTGCTTTTCGTACCGGCAGGGACGCTCTCCTGGACCGGAGGATGGATATTCATGGCTGTGCTGTTCATACCGATGTTCATAGCAGGCCTTATAATGTATAATAAAGCGCCGGATCTTCTAAGAAGCAGGCTCAAGGCAAAGGAGACCCAGTCCGAGCAGAAGAGCGTCATCCGCCTGAGCGGGCTTATGTTCCTGGCGGCGTTCGTTATCGCCGGGCTCAACTACCGCTTCGGATGGATACGCATGCCCAAGGGCATAGTCATTGCAGGCATCATAATCTTTATTCTGTCGTATTGCATGTTCGGCGAGGTGCTGCGGGAGAACGCCTTCCTTTCAAGGACCATAGAGGTTAGGGAAGGGCAGGAAGTTGTGGACAGCGGACTGTACGGGATAGTACGCCACCCAATGTATTCCGCTACCGTGCTGCTGTTCCTGAGCATGCCTCTGATACTCGGAAGCCCCATATCCTTCGTTATAATGCTCCTCTACATACCCATCATCGTAAAGAGGATAAGGAACGAGGAGACCGTCCTTGAGGAAGAGCTAAAGGGTTACAGGGAATATAAGGAAAAAGTGCGTTTCAGACTGATACCTTTCATCTGGTAAGGAGCTGTTATGAAGAAACTGTTCGGCGGGATAGATCTCACCTGGAAAAAACTGATAATATTCGCCGTTATAGCCGGCATCTATACCGGAGTCATGGCCGCGCTTCCGATCACTAAGGATACTTCCTTTGCGGATATAAGCATCACCTTCGAGTGGTGGGTGCTGTTCGGGATAATCATCATCGTAAACAGCAAGACCCCGCTGGATTCCGCGCTCAAGTGCTTCGTGTTCTTCCTTATAAGCCAGCCCCTGGTCTACCTTGTCCAGGTGCCGTTCAACGCTTACGGATGGGGCATATTCAGGTATTATCCGGGCTGGTTCGTCTGGACCCTTTGCACCATACCCATGGGCTTTATAGGGCATTTCATGAAGAAGGAAAAGTGGTGGAGCCTGGTGATCCTGGCGCCCATGCTGGCCTTCGTCGGGTATCACTATTACGGTTTCTTAGGCGAGGCGGTGTCGTTCTTCCCGAACCACCTCTTAAGCGCCGTTTTCTGCGCGGCCACAATGATCATCTATCCGCTGTACATCTTCAGGGAAAAACGGCTGAGGCTTGCAGGCGTGATAATAAGCGTTGTAATAATAGCCGCTGCATCCGTTCTTTGCGTTTCTGCCGGAAGGAGCTGGTACAACACCACCATACTGGTAGAGAACGGATCACTGGAGGCAAGCTTCGATGACAGCTACACCGTATCCCTTGAGGATGAGTCCTACGGAAGCGTGTACATTGTTTACGAAAAGAACATAGAGTCCTACATGGTGAACGCCGAGTTCAAAAAGACCGGAAACACCAGGCTGATACTCAAGGCGCCGGACGGCACCGCGCAGTATTTCGACTTAAAGATAGAAAGAAGCAGCTATGAAATAAAGAAGTCTTCCGAGTGACGGAAGACTTCTTTTTTTGTCATGAGAGGGGACCTTTATTTCCTGTCTCCCTGCCAGACGACTACCTGCGGGAACGGGATCTCTATGCCGCCGGCGTCAAGGGCCAGCTTGAGCTCACGGTTGAGTATCCTGCGGGCATTGTAGATGTTGGACTCGTGCACGTCCGCGGTCACCTTAAGATCAACTGAAGACTCCGACAGGTTCTCCACGCCCATGTAGTTGGGCCTGGTGGGGAACATGTTCGGGTATTTCTCCGGAAGGGTGTCCAGGAGGGCGTTGATCACTTTCTCGGCTTTTATCAGGTCCGCGCCGTAGGCTATGCTCACGATGGATACGGCAACGGAGGAGACGTCGGACAGGTTGGTAAGGACTCTTATATCCGAGTTGTTCATTATCCTTATGTTTCCGCCGACGTCGGCTATCTGCGTTGAGACTATGCCTATGGACCTCACCGTTCCGCGGAAGCCGTCGACGCTTATGATGTCTCCCACGTAGAAGCGTCCTTCGAACAGTATGAATATCCCCGCGAATATGTCTTCAATGAGCGACTGCGCTCCGAAGCCTATTATCAGGGCTAAGATCCCCAGGCCGGCTATGACTGTAAGCACGTCCGCGCCCAGTATGTTAAGCCCGAATATTATCCCGAAGATCACCACCGCGTAGCGTATGACGTTGCAGAGCATGCCTTTGAGCGTCTCGCCTCTGCGCGTCTTGGTCTTTACCAGACCGAGTATCCACATAATTATGCGGTAGAACGCCCAGCAGCCGGCTATCATCAGGACCAGCGCCACAAGCCTCATGAAGTCGAAGCCTCCGCTCTCGGTGCGCATGGGGATGTACTTCCCGAGGTAAGTCTCGTTGAAGAGCTGCAGCGCTTCCTTCTGCGGCGCATTCAGGAAGAAGCAGAGCTCCGGGAAATAGACCAGAAGCAGGATGACGATTATGATTATCGCGAATATTATCCTGCCTGCTCCGCTCTTGTTCTTTTTCTTCTTTGTCGTATTATCGCTCATGAGGGTCCTCCTTTCGTGCCCTGCGTGGTGACTTAATCATAATATGTTGTATCGTTAGACGAGATATAACTTCCATTGGTGAAGAAGATGTCTATGCGGAATCTCTCTCCTGTATTCCTGTATTCTTCCGGAATCTCTCTAGTGTATTCGTCCCAGTTATATCCTGTTTCATTAAGATATCCGCCGGTAGTGTAAGAATATAGCCTAGCATCGCCTTCATATGTATATCCTGCTTCTGCCATTGTTTCGTAGACATAAGTTTCGTTAATACTGTAGTAAACAGCATTGTTATAGTAGTTTGCATTGACGATCAGATCGCCGCATACCGAACACATGGCCACCCCGTTCGGAGGACTGGACGGATAATCGTGACCGGGGCCTTCTTCCCATATGGCTTCGGACGGGGTTGCGTTTGGATCGGCCTCTCCGCACATGTCACATACATCTAAATAATAATACTGAGTATGCTCGCAGGTCTTGGACTCAATCATCTGCGTGCTTACATAATGGTGTACTCCGGTCGCCGGGATCTCATCTTCCACAGTCTGAGTACTGAACGCGCTGCTGGAGAACGATGCGGTAAGAGTGCAGCTGCCATTATCCACACATGTAGCTTCTTTTGTAACAGTGCGCGTTGCGGTAGAGGTCTCTTCCACATTATGCGACGAGTCGTTAGGGTGCCTCATGCAATAAGCATATGCATAACATATCCCGTCCTCATAGTTCCATTCGTAGATCGTTTCGTAGTCGTGGCCTAGAGCAGCGACGGTAACGTTCTTCGTCTGGGAAGTGAACGCGCTGTTGGAGAATGCGGCGGTATATCTTGTGGTCCCGGTCGTCTCGCAGTCGGGTTCGGTGATCACTTCTGAAGCAGCCCGGACGGTTTCCGTGATGTTGTGAGAAGAATCGTTTCTGCACGGTTTTGCAGCTGTAACAGTGCTGTTATCCGATGCCCAGGTATATGTTACGGGGCCCCAGTCATGCCCCAGCGCTGCCACCTTGATCGTAGTCCGGGTCATCTCCTTGTTGCATACCGAGCAGTAAACTACGTTATCGTAACTGCCTTCCGTCTCGCATGTGGCCGCAACTTCGTTTTCTTTGACGGGTGCCGCGGCCTGATGTCCTTTAGCGGGTTCCGTCACTTCCGTCCTTGACAGTTCTTCACCGCAGGTAGAGCAGTAGACTACACTGTCGTAATGTCCGCTCTCGGTACATGTAGCCTCGGAACCGTTCTCTGTGACCGCTGCTGATGCGCTGTGCCCCAGAGCCGCACTGTTTACGGTGCTCCTGGACATCTCCTCTCCGCAGACGGAGCAGTAGACCACGTTATCATAGTGGCCGCCTTCGGTGCAGGTGGCGGCTGTCTCTTTCTCCCTTACAGCCGCTGCCGCCGTGTGGCCCAAAGCCGCTGTCCTTACTGTATTCCTCGATATCTCTTCGCCGCATCTGGAGCAGTAGATCACTTCTTCGTAGGAACCGCCTTCCGTGCAGGTGGCGGCTTTTTCGTTCTCTTTTTCAGGGGCTGCGGCGTTGTGCCCCAGTGCTTCGGAGATCACAGGTTCTCTGGATATCTCCTCGCCGCAGACGGAGCAGTAGACGACTTCCTCATAGGAACCGCCTTCCGTGCAGGTAGCGGCGGCTTCGTTCTCTCTTTCGGGCTCGCCCGCCGTGTGGCCTGTCGCCGCAACTGCCACGGTACGCCTGGACAGTTCCTCTCCGCAGACGGCACAGTTGATTATTTCCTCGTAAGATCCTTCCTCGGTGCATGTGGCCGCAGTCTCGTTCTGAATTACAGGATCTCCCGCCGTGTGACCTTTTGCGGGGATAGCGTAATGGACATGTATCCCGCAGGCTGTGCAGACGTAGTCAGCCTCGCCGGCTTCGGTGCAGGTGGGCTCTTTAACGGCGGAGGGATCTTCTATGTCGTATTTGTGCGGAGCGTTCGGATCTCCATCCCAAAGCCTTGCGAACTCGTCGGCGCCGTATCCTGTCTGCTGTGTAAATGCAGGCCTTTTGGAGGAGTTGACCGCGTCCGCAATTTTAGATGCGTAAGCGCCGCGTCCGTCGTCTCCGTCGGAAGTTATGACCGCAACTACAAGGGCAGCACAAAGCACCGCGGCACCGCCTCTTATGGCGGAACCGAGGAACTTCTGAAGTATTGAATATTTGCTGCGTTTCTTGCGCTCTTCGCGCCTGGACCGAAGGTCCGGTTCGCCCTCTGGCGGCCTTCCCTGGAAGATGTTCTCCTCCCGGCAGGTGACCGAGGACTCCTTAAAGAATGTGATATCCGGGTAGACCGGGTTGTATTCGGGCAGCATAGAATGCTCCGGGGCAATATCGTGCTCCGGACGCTGAGGGAACTCGTTGCTGAAGAGATCGTTTTCTCTCATGGCCTGTGCCCTTAAACCTTTACTGTTTCTTTAGCCTTTCTACCAGGAACTTGATTATATTCTGAGCTTCCGAGTCCTTGCCGAGCTCTCTGCTCCACATTACCTTCTGAGTGGATGTCATCTCCAGACCGAGGATGGGTATGGATTTTACGCCCTGCCACTTGCTGCTGATGTCAGTGGCTACATAAGCGCCCACGTATCCGCGCTGCACAAGGAACTTCACCAGCGACCAGTCATAGAGGTTTGCTACTATCTTTGGTTCTGCGCCTATGACGGACAGGATGTTTCTGAAATTGTTCATCATTGCGGAGGGCAGGGTGCCTACGGCTGCGAGAGGAAGCTGCGCCAGATCCTCAGCAGTCAGAACCGTACGGTCCGCGAGCGGATGATTCCTGGATATTACTACCTCCGTGTTTACCGTATAAAGGTCGATCGAGTCTATGGCGGGGTAGTTGTCCAGCTTTGCAGGGCTTATGCCTATGTCTATGGAACCGTCGCATATCGCTTCGGGTATGTCGAGGGCCGGAAGGTCGTGGATACGGATGTCCATGTTGGGATGGAGCATGGCGTATTCGTCGTACAGTATCGGGACTACTATGGAGTCGTTGGTTATTGATACCGCAAGGTTTATTCTTTTTATCTCCTCGCGGGAATTGAGAGCCTGCACCTGGCGTACCAGGATCTTCATCTCGTTCTCGTTGCGGAGAATGGAATTATAAAGAAGAGTTCCGGCCTCCGTGGGTTCTATTCCGGTGGTGGTCCTTGTAAAGAGGGCGACCTGGAATTCGTTCTCTATCTCCGCTATCGCGTAGGAAAGCGCGGAACGGGATACATAGAGCTGTTCCGAAGCAAGTGTCATGTTGCCTAGCTCATAGGCTCTTTTGAAATACTCTGTCTGTTTTTGTGTCATTTCCGTATACCTTCTGTATTATTATAACAGAATTTCAATAAAAATCGACATCAAATGAAGATGTTGTGAATTTTTTGTTATATCGGTGTAAAATCTTTTGTTCTTACTGTAACAAACTACAAAGCATATAATTGATTTGAAGTTTGTATAAGCAGGCTTCCGCAATTTATTCTTATTTCTGTTTCATTAGTTGAAAGGAGAAAATCATGCCAGCTACTGAACAAAAGAAAGGATTAAGGACCAAGGATATACACTTTATCATTGGTACCCTGATCATCTACGGCTTCGGCTACGTTTGCCCGCCGTTCGGCGGCATCCAGCCGATGGGAATGAAGATGCTCGGCGTAGTTATAGGTCTTATCTACCTGACCTGCGTCAGCTGCCCGATACTCCAGAGCTCACTCATCGCTCTGCTCGCATTCCCGATCCACGGATACATGGACGTCAGTACCTTACTTACCAAGTGGACAGGTACCACGACCACGTTCCAGCTCGTTTTCGCAGGCGCAGTAATGCTTGGTCTTAAAGAGACAGGCGCCATGAACGTAATCGCTAAGAAGCTTCTGAGCGCAGGCTTCCTGAAGGGAAGACCGGCACTCCTGATGCTCATGATCATGGTTGTAGGCTTCATTATTTCCACAAACATGGGCGGAGCTCCTTACTTCCTCCTGTTCTTCGGACTCATCGATTCTATCGCTGACGTTGCCGGATACGACAAGGACGACAAGTTCATCAAGTACGCACTGCTCGGAATGTATGTAGCTGCTTACGGAATGTTCCTCTTCCCGTTCAAGGGTGCGTTCGCTGTAACAGTTGCGTTCTTCAATTCCACACTGCAGCCCTACGGCTATGCGTTCAACAACAACCTCTACATGCTGTATGACGCAGCCACATTCATCGGCTTCGACATCGTCTACACCCTTGCTCTGAAGTTCATCTTCAAGCCGGACCTCGCCAAGCTCGCAAAGGTAGATGTTGCTACAGTAGAGACCTTCAGGGAAGTTCCCGATCACTTCGACAAGCACATGAAGGTAGCCTTCTGGAGCGCTATCGTCTGCATCATCTACGCCATCATCTGCGGATTCGGTACCAAGTGGCCGGGATTCAAGGTATGGGGCGCTCTGACAGTGACCTTCATCTGGGTAGTTCCTCTTATCCTCTTCAGCATCGTAAGAGTTGAGGGACGTCCGGTATTCAACATTGCCAAGCTGACGACGGATGCTTCTCTTTGGACCATGATCGCTCTGGTAGGTTCCATGACCTTCCTCGGCACCATCTGCACAGACCAGTCTGAGAACATGGGTATCCGCGGAGCTATCACCAAGCTGTTCGACCCGATCTTCGGAGACATGAGCATTCCTGTCCTGATGGCTGTACTCGTAGTATTCGTAGTAGTCATCACTCAGGTAGTACATGGTCAGGTACTGGTTATGGGTATCACAGCCGTAATCGTTCCTATCATCGTTTCCAGGCTGCAGGCCGGAGACGCCGCAAGCCCGACAGTAATCCTTGCGACAGTTTCCCAGGCTGCTCAGGTAGCGTTCCTCTTCCCGTCCGGATCCGTAAACGCTGCTTACGTACTGAACAGGCCCGAGATGAACAAGAAGTTCCTGTTTACCAGCGGTGTTGCAGTACTCTGCATCTTCATGGTATGGCAGTATGTCATCCTGATGATATTCAACATCCTCTTCTCCGGAAAGTAGTTTCGGACTTAAGGAAAAAGACATCGAGCCCCTGCATTTGCGGGGGCTCTTTTTTTATCCTTTTATCCTTGTCGTCAATAAAGATTTACGGCGAGGTGCAGAAAGGTATGTTTGTGGAATACAAAAGCAGCATATATAATTATATTGCTAATAGTATATTGTTATTATGAACGTAATAATCGACTGAAAGGATGGATCATTATGGCAAAGACATATCATGAGAGCGCAAGAGACATACCTGTATATGCTGAATGCGACATACTCGTAGTCGGCGCGGGCGCTGCAGGACAGGCAGCAGCAGTAGCAGCCGCAAGAGCAGGCGCCAAGAACATCATACTCATGGAGCGCTACGGCTACATGGGCGGCGACGCCACAGGCGGATACGTGCTCATGCTCCCGGACCTCACCTGGAGGAACCTGAGCTTCGTACGCGGCATCCAGGAAGAGTGGTTCACCAGAAGTGAAGCCCAGTTCCCGGGCTCCGTAATGGCACCTTCCGTAGAAGAGGCAGGCGGCACTGATCCGGCACTGCTTCAGCGCTGGAGAGCCATCCACGACTGCGTAAGCCGCGGAACCTTCGGCGGATGCAAGGAATCCATGCTTGTAAGAGCTCCTTACTTCGACCCGCAGTACATGCGCATAATCCTCGACGAGATGGTATACGAGGAAAGAGACAGGATCACGATGCTCTACCACACCTGGGGAGTAAGGCCCATCATCGAAGACGCCACCATCAAGGGAGTCATCTTCGAGTCCAAGGAAGGCCGCAAGGCGATCCTTGCCAAGCAGGTCATAGACGCAACAGGCGACGGCGACATCTACAGCCAGTCCGGAGCTGCATTCCAGAGCCTTGCGGACGCTGTCTGCAGATCCTCCACGACCGCTCTCGTTTACAGAGTCGGCGGCATCGACTGGAACCTCTGGTACGAGTGGCAGCAGGCTCATCCGGAAGCTTACGCGGCATTCAGAGACGGCATCAAGAAGGTGGCCGGCTTCCGTATCTCCCCGCTTCCGACAAACGACCCGACAGTTTGCTGGATGAACAACTGGCACGCCGACAGGGACTGCTCCGTAATTAAGGATCAGACCTTCACCGAGGTCACCACAAGACTCTCCATCAAGAAGGTAATAGACTACATGAAGGAAGTCTGCCCGCTCGCATTCAAGGGCGCTTACCTCTACGACATCGCTCCGCAGCTCGGAACACGCTGCTCCAGGAGACTGCAGGGCGAGTACATCATGTCCACTAACGACTTCGCGTTTGCAAAGCAGCACGACGACGTCATCGCATGGCACTCCACCATCTGCCAGATCAACGACTGCGGTCCTGTTGAGATCCCGCTCAGAGCCATCATGGCAAAGGGCTGCGAGAACCTGCTGGCTCCGGGACGCCACCTGTCCGCGGACAACATCGCCATCGACTGGCTGAACCTGATCCCGCAGTGCACCGGTACCGGTCAGGGCGCAGGCGTTGCCGCTGCAGTTGCAGTTCAGGAAGGCACCGACATCCACCATGTCAACATCAAGAAGGTCCAGGATATCCTTGCCGGCGAGCAGGATGTACCTCTTCCGAGGAACGCTCATACTCCCAAGATCTACACCGAGGTCTGCGAGCAGTTCGAGTACGGTCTCTACACCGACGCCGCCAAGCAGGCAGCCGAGAAGGGCCAGGAGTACACCAAGGGCTATCGTCAGGATCTGAACTACAAGACCGGCGAGAACGAGTCCGCTAAGAACTTCATCAAGAAGTGATAAAGGAGCAGGGGACGGCAGATGTCGGACGAGAACATTAAGACAGCGCAGGAGATAATAGAGGAGGCTAAGAAGGCGCCAAAGACGCCCCAGCTTTCTGAGGAGTTCTTCCAGGAGCTCCTGAACCTGCCTGCATGCAAGCGTTTCGGCTACTGCGACGACTGCGGCCGCTGCGAAAGGTGACTTAAAACTTAAGATGTCCCCGGCATTACGAAGGTGCCGGGGATATTTTTTTATTCACTGTCCGCCCTTAATGTGGTATACTGTCTGTCAAATATACTTTGATCAGTTTCGAAAGGATAGATCAATGAGCGGGTTTTTAAAGAAAAAGGACATAGAGATCTCCGCGCACAGGTATCTTATAGACGCCATGAGCGCCATGGCCCAGGGGCTTTTCGCGAGCCTTCTGATAGGAACCATACTCTCCACTCTCGGGACCCAGCTGGGCATCCCGTTCCTGGATCAGGTCGGCTCTTTTGCCAAGAGCGCCGCTGGCCCCGCGATGGCCGTGGGCATAGGCTACGCTCTGCACGCTCCCCAGCTGGTGCTGTTCTCGCTTATAGCGGTCGGCGCAGCCAGCAATACCATGGGCGGAGCAGGCGGACCTCTTGCGGTATACATCATAGCGATAATAGCCTGCGAGTGCGGCAAGCTGGTGTCCAAGGAGACCAAGGTGGACATCATAGTCACTCCGGCGGTCACGATAATAGTTGGCGGAGCTCTGAGCATACTCATAGCGCCCTACATAGGCAAGGCGGCAAGCGCCGTGGGCTCCTTCATAATGTGGGCAACCGAGCTTCAGCCGTTCTTTATGGGAATGTTGGTATCCGCAGTCGTGGGCATAGCACTTACGCTCCCGATATCTTCAGCCGCCATATGTTCGGCCCTGGGCCTCGTGGGCCTTGCCGGCGGGGCGGCAGTTGCCGGATGCTGCGCGCAGATGGTGGGCTTTGCAGTCATGAGCTTTAGGGAAAACGGAGTAGGGGGCCTGGTATCCCAGGGCCTTGGGACCAGCATGCTGCAGATGTCAAATATCATAAAGAACCCGAAGATCTGGATACCTCCCATACTAACCAGCATCATAACCGGTCCCATGGCCACCTGCCTTTTCAGGATGCAGAACAACGGCCCCTCGGTCGCTTCCGGAATGGGCACCTGCGGCCTTGTCGGGCAGATAGGTGTCTACACCGGATGGGTGAGCGATGTTGCATCCGGAGCAAAGGCAGCGATAACAGGCATGGACTGGACAGGCATGATACTTATATGCTTCGTGCTTCCGGCGGTCCTTTCACTTATATTCTGCGAGATAGAGAGGAAGCTCGGCTGGATAAAGGAAGGCGACCTTAAGCTTTAGTACTTATTAATGTCTTACAAAGAAAAAAGCGTAAAATTGTAAGCAATGATAACTGTTTTGTGATAAAATATTATCGTGCATTTTATGTAGCCCGTCAGAAACATCACTAAAAGGAGAAGACACAGATGAGCGCAAAGATATTGAGTGGTAAGGAAGTAGCTGCTTCCATAAAGGAAGAGTGCAAGGCAACAGCGGAAGAACTCAGAGCAAAGGGAATAGTACCCAAGCTCGGTATTTTAAGAGTAGGAGCAAAGGACAACGATCTCGCTTACGAGAGAGGAGCCACAAAGACCATGAACTCCTGCAGCGTTGACGTTCAGGTTTTCGAACTGCCTGAGGACGTTACCCAGGAAGATTTCGACAAGAAGCTCCAGGAGATCAACGACGATCCTTCCGTAAACGGAATACTCATGTTCCTGCCGCTTCCCAAGCATCTGGACGAGAAGAGAGCACGCAACATGCTCAAGCCCGAGAAGGACATTGACGGCGCCACCACCGGTTCCCAGGCAGGCGTATACGCAGGCAAGGACCTCGGATTCCCGCCCTGCACGGCCCAGGCTTCCATGGAGATACTCAAGTACTACAACATAGATCTTAAGGGCAAGAAGGCCGCAGTCATAGGCCGCAGCCTCGTAATAGGTAGACCGGTAGCCATGATGCTCATGAACGCCAACGCCACCGTCACCATCTGCCACACCAAGACCGTGGACGTTCCGTCCATCACCAGAGAGGCGGACGTAGTCATCGCCGCTTCCGGCCAGATGGAGAGCGTAGGTCCCGAGTACCTGTCCGAGGGACAGACCGTCATCGACGTAGGCATCAGCTGGAACGACGCCAAGGGCAAGCTCTGCGGCGATGTTGACTTCGACAAGGCCGAGCCCATCGTAGGCGCCATTACCCCGGTACCCGGCGGCGTAGGTTCCGTTACATCCGCTGTGCTCTGCAAGCACGTCATCAAGGCCTGCAAGGCTCAGAACGGCATCGAATAATCGCCCGTTTTAAGGCAAAAAGAGTAAATATAGCATAACTTTACGTCCGGCGCTCAAAACAGCGCCGGACGGCCTGTTTTCGGCCTTAAAACGCGTCCGATTGTTGTGGAACGGCAGGGCAGTTTGATATATAATGTAGATGAAGGCAGGAAAGCTCGGTTTTCAGGGAGAAAAAGCACATGAAAGGCAAGACATTCATAAAGATAGCTGCCATAGGCGCGTTCCTTTACGGGGTATACCTGATGCAGCAGGACGCCTCGCTTACGGACAGCACCGGAGAGGCGGAGGAACAGAAAGAGCAGTTCAGAAAGCAGCTTGAGGATGATATAAGAAAGGCCGAGGAGGCCATGACAGGTCTTCCCAACCCCATGAAGATACTCTCCATGGAGGAGTTCGCCGAGAAGAGCGGCAAGCTCCTAAACTACGCGGAGATCGAAAAGATGGACCCGCTCTACTACATGATAAACAAGGCTGAGGGTGAAAAACCGCTCTTCGGGATAAAGCTCACGGACTCGGACGGGACGGCATATGAGCTTCGCTTCGTAAGGGGCAGGGGAGATGACGACATCTCCGGAATGTACTATAACTGGACAAGCGAGACGACGTATCCCGGGAAGAAACCCAACTGCAAAGTGTATCTTAATGATTCCGGTCAGGGCATATGCCTCTGGAAAGACCGCAGCAAAAGATACTCCCTGTCCGCAGGCAGGGAGGCATCTCTTGAAAAGCTTGTTTGCATGAAGGATCTTCTGATGAAGGCGGAGGAGGCTTCGGTCTGATCAGCCGGCCTTTTTGACAGCGCTTATCAGGATATCGCCGAGCCCTGCAACACCTTCGGCCGAGAAGGAGAAGGGAAAGTTGTCAGAGAACAGCATCTGGGCGGAAGGAGGGAACTCCTCGTCAGGGCCCCAAAGTATTATCTGAACGTTAAGCCCCGGCATAAATTCGAATTCATACGCGGCATCTCCGCCGCGTATTTCTTTTGCGCCGACCGCCTCGCATTTTTCCTTAAAGGTCTGGATCTTCGTCCCGAAGGAGAAGGCCAGTCTCTTAAGGCAGCGCCCTTCAAAGGCCTTGAAATACAGGTCTCCGCTGGGATATTCCCTGTAGGATATGAACTTCCCCGAGGAGGGCACGAAACGGCTCTCCGTAAGGAAGTGCAGTATGAGCACCTGTGCAGCCTGGCTGCTCAGATAGTCCGGCTTTTCCGGATCCAGGCTCTCAAAGGAGAAGGAGGGTATCTCTACCCTGTAGGGAGTGCCTAAAATGGTGATGTATACATAATCATCATTATGCTCAAGACAGCAGCGGGCCGCTATGGTCTCCGCGTCCAGTTCCGAGAGCTCCGCCATGTAGTATTTTATGGGGTTTTCCCTGTAGTTGTTGGGTATTTCCTTGGTCATGTCTTTGTATCGTAAGACTTTCTTCGCGGCTTATCCCTGAATACTGGGGAAGAGCGATATGTCGGTGTGAGGCAGGAAGCAAGCTGCAACGAACGAATCCATGTATCCCGGAACCGTCGAAAGCTCAAGATAGGTCATATTCTTTGCAAGCTCGGAGATCTTCTCCTCTGCGGCCTTTCCCGTAAGCGCTGCGTAGGCTCCCGCAAGCGAGGAGTTTCCTATGTAGTGGTAGCGTTCGCGCTCTATGTCGGGGAGCATCCCTATGCGCACCGCGTTGTCCATGTCTATGCCGCTTCCTATGCCGCCGGCGACGTATACGCTGTCTATTACAGTAACGTCCATGTCCAGGGCCTTGAGCATGGTCATGATGGCCGAGAATATGGAGCCCTTGGCCCTTATGAAGTTGTCTATGTCGCCTTCGGTGATGCTGACTTCTCTTCCGTCGGAGCGCGTGGCAATGACGAAGCGTCCCATTCCGTGCTCGTTGTGCTTTACTCTTTCGCCTTCGCGCACGAACTTGCCCTTGGCGTCCACTATGCCGCAGCGGTAGAGTTCGGCTATCACGTCTATGAGGCCGCTTCCGCAAAGTCCTATGAGCTCGGACTCTCCTATTATGGAGAGGGTGGGTTCCATCGTGTCCTTGTCTATGGTGCAGGCTTCGGCAGCTCCGTCCGTGGCTCTCATGCCGCAGGATATCTCTCCGCCCTCAAAGGCAGGGCCTGCGGAGCAGGCGCAGCTCATGAGGAAGCTGTTGTTGCCCAGCACCAGCTCTCCGTTGGTGCCGAGGTCTATGAAGAGGTCTATCTCTTCCTTGTTCCATATCATGCTGGCGAGGGTGCCCGCGGTTATGTCGCCGCCCACGTAGCTTCCTATGTTGGGCATTATGTGCATCCTGGCGTCCGGGTTTACCGGAAGCCCCAGGTCGCTTGCAAATACCGGCTCGCAGTGGAAGAAGGCAGGGATGTAGGGCTCGCGCCTTAACGGGCCTGCGTCAATGCCCAGGAGCAGGTGATTCATGGTGCTGTTTCCGGCCACGGTGAGCCTTATTATGCTGTCTGCAGGCACTTTGGCAGCCTTCTGCATTATCTGGATGAGGGGTATCAGGGTCTCCTGGATAACGGCCTTCTGGAGCTTGTCCCTTCCGCCGGGCTTTTCCTGCTCCACTATCCTGTGGATTACGTCCGCCCCGAAGCGTATCTGTCCGTTTCCGGAGGACGCCTTGGCAAGTATGTTTCCGTCGGAGAGATCCGCGAGTATACCGGTGACCGAAGTGGTCCCTATGTCTATGGCTATCCCGCAGGCGGGGGTCTTGTCCTCTGAAGACGCCACTCTGTAGACTACAAGGTTGCCGTTGTCGTTGATGACGGTGCAGCGGACCTTAAAGCCCGCCTCCCTTAAGGTCTCGGGGAGAGTGCGGAGGACGGAGTAGGGGATGTGTACCTTTTCAGCGCCGCTGGCGGCCTTTATCGCTCTTTCCAGGCGCTCGTCGTCCGGCATGGTGTCGTCCAGAGAGGGCTCGTCCAGTGTTATCTCAAGGACGGAAGCTCCGCAGCCGAATTCTATGCCTGCGTCCGCAATGTCCTTCTGGATGTTTGTGAAGATCTCTATCTCCTTGCCGGAGGAGATGTCTGCGACCTTCATTCTGCTCTTGTAGGCGGACGCGATGTCCGGCACCTCTACGGTAACGTCTCCCTTTGCCTTTGAAAGACATGCGAGCCTCCAGCCCTGCTCCTCGTCTTCCTTGCTTATGTGTCTTGTGAACTCGCTCTCAGCCGCGCCTTCGGCTATCCTTATGCGGCATTTTCCGCAGGATCCGTTGCCGGAACAGGGAGCGTCTATCGCCACGTTGGCCAGCCTTGCCGCTTCAAGCAGGGTGACGCCTTCCGTGACATCTATCGAAACGCTGGAATTATCTTCTTGTTTAAAAGTGATCTTGGGCATTTGATCTTTCCTCTTAAAGTCTGAAAGTGATGGCTTATTAAAATGCCGGGACGCATTTGTTATCTGCGCCCCGGCATCGAACTGTTTATTACATTATCGGGTCCATACCGAGCGCGGGGTGTCCCTTCTCCTCAAGGAAGGCGAGAACTCCCTCGGTATCTGTGGCGATGGAGTCGTCGCAGATCATGTCGGTGAAGTTGTCGATACCGTAGAGCTCCTTGGCTGTCTTGTTGAGCCTCGGCGCTACGTCGTCCTTCAGTTCCTTGGGCATCCATACGATGCGCTCAAGTCCGCCCTCGGCGGATATGAACTTCTTGGAACCGATGAAGTGGCGTCCGTGTCCCATGAAGCCCGGAGTCTGGACTCCGCCGCCTGTCATGGAGGCGAGCTCTCCGAAGGTCATTCCGGAAGGAGTCATGCCCGCGTACTCACGGTTGCAGATGATGACGCCGTTGGCTTCCGGCATTATTCCGCAGATGCACTCGAAGCAGCCGCAGCTGGTCATCGGGTCTTCTATCAGGGAGTAGAGCGTTACCTGTTCGACAGCGCCGTGTGTGGCTTCGCCGACGACCTTGTTGACCTCGGTATAGGCGCCCAGACGCTCGTCGGTGCAGCCGATCTTCTTGATGGGCTGGCAGGGACCGGTCGGGTTCAGCTCGTTGGTAGCCTTGGCGTCGAGCCAGGAAACTGCACCGCACAGACCTAGTCTTTCCGGAGTTACCACGCAGCAGTGGCTCGGCGAGAAGCTCTGGCAGAGTATGCAGGTGTAGAAGGTGTCTACGCTCTCGTCGGACATGGACTCGAGTCTTTCGTCACGGGCGTTGTAGGTGGGCATGCCGTCCTCTGCAAGGATCTTTTCTACCTTTGCCTTGTCGGTAACGAGGGTCACCTGGCACTTGTCTACTACGCTGCCGAACTCGTCCATTATCATGGAGTAGAGCACCTCGGCCATATCCTTGAGCCTCAGACCTGCGTCGAAGGCTGCGTTGCTGATGCGGATCCTGATGAGGTTCCTCTGGCCGGTATGCATTACACCTTCCAGATAGTTGAACCATGCGTGGATCTTTCTCTCGATAACAGGCTCGAAGTCCTTCTGCATCTTGGAGCCGGCTACTTCCACGTAGGTGGCGAGCGGAAGCTCCTTGTCAGCCGGAACGTTGTCGAAGTCCGGTCCTATGATGGTGATCTTGTGATCCTCCACCTTGTCTGCGTCTCTCATGAGAACGAGCTCGCAGGTGGGATTGGCGTGAGAGGACATCTCTACGTGCATGTCGCCCTTGCGGATGATCTCACCCTCGAAAGCTGCTGCGAAGGCTACCGGTACGTTGACGGCGGCTGCCTTTACCTTTATGTTGCGCAGCTCCAGGGACCTCTTTACGGTGAGGTCGTAGTCGGTAACTGCTTCAAGAGCACCGGGTACCTGAAGATCGCCTATGGGCTGGTCTACTACTACCGGGAAGCCGAGAGCTATGGCTCCTGCTCCGGCGGATACGACTACCTCGTTGAGGGGACCGAAGGTGTTTACGAATGCGGGAACTCTGTTCTTGGTGTACTCCAGAAGTCCTGCGAGGTCTCCGCCCTGAACGTTGCCGAATATGAGGGCAGCGCGGACGGCTACTGTTACTACGTGGATGACGGATGTCACATCGTGGCCCAGGGGGATGACACGGAACTCAAGTCCCATCTTTACTCCCTGTTCGATGCACTGCTCTATGCAGTCGCCTACCATGAAGGTGGCGATACCCTTGCTCTGGTAATCCTTTACGACCTTTGCTACTACCGCGGGATCGTCAGCCTTGCCTATTACTACGGCTACGCCCGGGATGTCTCCGGTAACGAGAGGAACGCCCAGGGACCTGATGATCGGGTCCGGAACGAAGCCGATGCCGCTCTCGTTCTCGTAGGGATTGGCACCGCCGACGTACTTGAGACCTTCGAGGATCTCCGCGCCTACAGCGGTGGCAAGACCGGCGTTGAGGGCCTGGCCTATGTCATCCTGGTTGGTGATGAGGCTCTTGAGGACGCCGACGCATGCCGGGAGGTCTCCGAGAGTCTTAACCTTAACGCCCGTAGCCGCGAATATGGTGGGGAAGAAGTAAGCGGTGTCAGGGAATGCTACCGGAGTATCTGCTCCGTTCTTTGCTATTGCGTCGTTTACTGCGCCTTCGGTAAGGCCGGCAACGGCGTTAGAGCCTGCATAGATAAGATCTGTTAATGCACTCATTGATTATGCTCCTTTGATTTCTCAGTTTATGTCTTAAGCCCGTTTAGGGAAGGGCATCAGATCTCAAGATAGGAATCCGCGTACAGATTGTTGTTCTTGATTATGTCGCAGGACTTGATGGTCTCCATGAGCCTGAGGTCGCAGGGGTTCACGATGGCGGAGGTGAGGCCGCACATCATGGCCATTGCTACCATTGCGCTGTCCATGATAGGACGGATATGCTTGGGCATTCCGTTGGAGTTGTTGGAAAGACCGCCTGTGGAGTTGAGTCCCTGCTCGGCTATCATGCGGATGAACTCAAGAACGTCCATCTGCTTGTCCTGCATTCCCTTGATGACGAGGAAGAGGGGATCGAACCACATGTCTTCCGCTTCCATTCCCAGTCCGAGACCTCTTTCGAGGAGCTCCATGAGGTAGCTCATGCGCTCGTCGTTGTCGGAAGGAACACCTGCCTTGGAGCAGAGCGCTACGCAGATGGCGTCGTTGGCTGCGGCAAGATCAAGATACTCGATACGGTCTCCGGCGTCTGCGGAGTTGACGATCGGCTTTCCCTTGGACCTGTTGTAAACGGCGATGCCTGCCTCGATAGCTTTCTTGTTGGCGGTGTCGAATGCCAGAGGAACGTTGTCGAAGTTGCTCTGGATCAGCTGTACTGCCCAGGTCATGAGCTCGGGACCGTCGCTCTCGGCGGGACCGATGTTAACGTCCAGATAGGTGGCTCCGGCATCGATCTGCTCTTTTGCTCTCTTGAGGATGGGCTCGGGATCTCTCTCGGCCAT
>JAEEGL012700697.1_pt1 | contig 32195 bp, 26 predicted proteins | sample 9134231 | NCBI WGS metagenome assembly JAEEGL01 (sample SAMN16246548, study PRJNA631951) | gut metagenome | biome: gut microbiome; feature: rumen; material: fiber-attached | host: Bos | place: Iran: Karaj | collected 2018-10 | reverse complement strand
GGGAGAAAACCACCGCTTGATCATCCAAAGCAGCAGGAAGCTCGAAGCCATGCAGAGCAGCGCTTCCCCGGTATCCTTGTCAAAAGGCAGGACATTCCGCAAGGCCGCCGCCGACAGAATCCCGACCAGCGGGAAAATAACCGAGAGCAAAAAGGTGCCGACCGTCAGGACCAGCCACGGCGCCTTCTCACAGAGGAAATGGCCCCGTCCCGGCTTTTTGGCGACCTCCGTCGTCGTCCTGTCTTCTTCTTTGTTCTTCATGATTCATGTCCCTCCGTTTCCCCCCGGTTTCTTCCCGTCCTTCGGGAAAGCGGCGAACCCCGCGAAGGGATTGCCTTTCGCCGCCGAAAGCATGGACAGTTCTTCCGCGGAAAGATCGATATCCTCGAGTATTTCTTCCGAGCTGTTCTCGGTGTAGATTCGCGATTGGATCTTGGCCCACAGGCGCTCCAACAGGCCGCCATTTTCGCCGGAGAAGTCAGCGCGATGAATGCGCGCTTCCAGTTCCCTGTCCATCGCCTCTGCGTCTTTCTTCACTTCTGGATCCACAGCTCCACCCCCTTCAAGCTTCATATTTTTGCTTTTATTATATTATACGATTCACGAGATCAAAAATGGACGCTCTGCGGAAAAAAAATGGAAAAACGAAAAAAGAATTTTATTAAACCGAACATGTATTTTCATCATTAAACCGGACGCGTATTCACGATAATCCCCCTATCGCTTGTCTTTCCTTCGTTTCCACCGACAGACGCCGCCGGGGCACAGGGTTCGGAGAAGAAATACGTGTTCCTTGAAATCCTCCCCTTGTCAACGGACGGCAAGCGTAGTAAAATGAAAAAGAAAGGATGAAACCTTGAAAGCAGGGAAGGCAATCCGCCTGATGACATCCGGCGCCGGGCGCTTCCGTGCCCGCGCTTTCCGCGCGCCCATCCCGGAAGGAATTGCGTTTTTGGGAATCTCTGAAAATTCGACGGTTTTCAGACGGTCCCGTACAGGAACCAGGGGACAGGAAAGTTGTCCTGCACATCCTGTCCTCCCCTCGGGGAGGGCAGGGCAGCACATTTTCTATCTATTTTTTTAAGGAGGTTTTTCACCATGATGTACAAAGGCAAGGAACTCACCCCGGAGCAGCTGGCGCTGGCAAAATCCTGCACGACGGCGGAAGAGCTGATCGCGAAGGCGAAGGAGGGCGGCTTCGATCTCTCCAAGGAAGACGCCGAGGAGTTCCTCAAGATCAAAGACGAAATCAAGTAAAACGGACCAGGACGGAACGATGCCGCGACGTTTGCGGAATGCCGGATGAATGCATATTTGGAAGGAAACGGATATGAACTATGGAAAAATTGCCGCCGCCGCGCTTTTTTCCTCTTTCCTCCTTTTGTTAGGAACCGCCGCTGCGCCGGACGCCATACCGGCATATGCGGCCGCTTCCCCGGACACGGTGGAAGAGGACGCCTTCGCCGGACGCTGGAGTGAGACGGTCGCGAAGCGCGCCATCATCACGGTCGTTCCGCGCGACGGAGCCTATGAGGTCACCGTGACCTGGCCCAACGGCGCCGCCAGGAAGACATACTGGCGGATGACGGCGGAACCGGCCGGTTCCGATGCCTTCGCCTACGAGGATTGCGTCTGCACCGAGCGGCAGTACGACCGCGACGGCAACTATACGGAAGAAATTCTTTACGAGAACGGCTCCGGCACGTTCTTTCTGAACGGAGGTCGCCTGACGTGGTCCAACGACGCGGACGACGTGGCCAAAGAATCCGTATTCGCCAAGAGATGAATCAACTAGAAGCATGCACCACCCAGGAAAGCGCCCGCAAATCGCGGGCGCTTTTTCTGTTCGGAATCCTTCGGCGCTCTTTCGCAGCCAATTCCCGACGGCCATCTTGCCGCCGAGCCGTCCGTTCCGAGAGCGGCGCCCGCCGCCAGCCTCACCGCCTGCCGACGGGGATAGTGAATCCCTGGATATTCATACCGGATTTCGCCTCTTTCACCATCTTCCAAGCCTCTCCCTGGGTGATGGGCTTGCCGTTGACGGAATAGGCACTCCCTCCGTCCTGCGTCTTTGCCGCATCGACGCCGAAGGAAGCCCAAACCTTTTTCCATTGTTCCGTACCGCCGATGACGGGGATATTGTCGTATCCCATCTGCTTGAAGAGCGCCGCGTCCTGGTTCATGCCCGACATCGCCCCTCCGACGATCTCTTCCATCTCTTCCACCGCGAGCATTTTGCCCGCAAACTTCTTCTTCATTCTCTCCGTATTCGAAATTGTCATGACTCTCTTCTCCTTTCCGATCTTGATACCTGATACGCTGGTCCTGTCTTCACGTTTTGCCCCTGCCCGGGCTCAACGCCTCTTTTTTTTGCTGTGATGGTCGCCCCCTATGCCATTTTTCCCCCTCTATTTTATTATACGATTCAGAAACGAAAAAAAGGACGGTGTTGGCAAATTTTTTTATTTCATTTTTGCCTTAAACATATTCTTTATTTATTATAGAATATGACGTTCCCTTAAACATCGGCATCCTGGCCGGCGTTTCTTTGCGCTCTTACGAGCGGCCGGGGTCAGATCCGTTCCAGATGGTCCTCCTTCTGACTCCGCGGCAGGAACAAAGGCACGTATTCGACGATCACGTTGGAAGTTTCCAGGCCCAGCCACTGAATCGGACTGCCGCCGATGCGGCGGATGAAGTACTTCGCATGGATCAGCAGGTTATCCGCCAGATGGATCTCGCCTTCCTGGGGCATCATCTTCCGGATCATGCAGAATTTGAAGGACCCCACCTCCGAAGGCCCATAGATCGAGTGCCGCCGGTTCTGCTTCGGCAATTCACCCGTGGCCAGCAGATCGTGCACGACCTGTCGGAGATAGATATTGACGCTGGGTTTCACCTTGTAACCGAGATACAGATGCACGCGGAAAATGTAATCCGTTCCGAATGTTTCCACTCTGTACTGCTTTTGATTCGGGTCGTCAGTCACGTTGACGCTGATGAACCAATAGGCATCGGCCCGCTTCGGATCCTTGTCCAGGATCGAATACAGGATGTCCCGGTCGATTTTTTCCGACTCCTCTCCTTTCACCAGATACACCATATTATTGCTGCAAAGAGGAATCGCATCGTCGTTCATCAGGTTTTTGATGTCCGCCAGATGATCCCGCATCTTCAGGGAGATTTTCTGCACCTGCTCGATCTGTGTTCCGCGATACCAGGCAATCATGACAAAGAGGATCGCCAGGGAAATGATGATCGCCACATAGCCGCCGACCACGAATTTCCCGAGGCTCGAGACGAAGAATACGCCTTCAATCGCGAAGAAAACCGCCGCGAACAGCGCCGCCGCCAGCCGGTGCCTGTGAAGCACTCCGATATACACGCAGAACAGAATCGTCATCATCAGCATGCTGATTGTGATAGCCAGACCGTAGGCGTTCTCCATCCGGGACCCGCTGCGGAAGTAAAGGATCACGACCACACAGAAGAACCACAGGAGATGGTTCACCAGGGGAATATAGATCTGCCCTTTCGTGTCGGAAGGATACCGCACGTTCAGATGCGGCATGAGATCGAGACTGGCAGCCTCATGCACCAGGGTATAGCTTCCGCTGATCAAGGCCTGGCTGGCGATGATCGCCGCCAGCGCGCTCAGCAGGATCGCCGCCGGCCGCAACGACGCCGGGAGCATCATATAAAAGGGATTGACACCCGAAATAACCTGTATGACAGGGTCGCTCTGATGGTGAATGATCCAGACGCTTTGCCCCATATAATTCAGAATCAGGCAGACTTTGACGAAAGGCCAACTGACGAAGATGTTGGCCCGGCCGACGTGCCCCATATCCGTGTAAAGGGCTTCCGCGCCGGTGGTGCACAGGAAAACGCTGCCCAGGATCATCAACCCCTCCCGGTTGTCGGGGCTGAACAGGATGTGCAGGGCATATACCGGATTCAAGGCCCGCAGGATCGAGAGGTCTTCCAGCGTCAACCATAATCCCGTAACGCCCAGGAACAGGAACCACGCCACCATGACCGGCCCGAACAGCCTGCCAATCGAACCGGTCCCGCTGCTTTGGATCATGAACAGGAGGCTGATGATCGCCAACGTGATCAGGACGACGACGACCTGCCCGCTGCCGAGGAAAGCGTGCACGGCGTCGATGCTGCGCAAGCCTTCCACGGCGGTTGTGACGGTCACCGCCGGAGTCAGGACGCCATCGGCCAACATGGTACAACCGCCGATCATCGTGGGAACAATCAGCCATTTCCCGCAATGGCGGACCAGGCTGTAAAGCGCGAATATCCCGCCTTCCCCGTGATTATCCGCGCGCAGCGCGATCATCACGTGCTTCACCGTCGTCAGCAGCGTAATCGTCCAAATGACCAGCGACAGTGAACCGACGATGAACGCCTCATCCACGAAAGCGATTCCGCCGTTCCCTTCGATGATCGACTTCATGACGTACATCGGGGACGTGCCGATATCCCCGTAAACGATACCGAGGGCAACCAGAAACATTCCCAAACTGCATTTCTGCTTGTAGTCGGTCTGATTCACCTGCAAAAACTTCCTTTCAATCCTGCGCAACAACCGATCAGAAATTCTATCCGGACGCATCATCCCCTCCTGTAATGATTCGCTGTCGGTTCCGCAATTCCTGCATGGAATTCGGAAAAGGATGGCGCCGGGCGGGAGGAGCCCGCTTCAGACTGCGGCGACGCCCGCGCCTTTGCCGGGAAAAACAGTGAATCCATTTCTCCGGATTGCCTGTCGACCGTTTTTGATGTAAAATGAAGATGTCTGATTTCATTTTCTATTCGAGGAGGAATGACAACCATGATGTACAAAGGCAAGGAACTTACCCCGGAACAGATCGCGCTGGCCAAGTCCTGCAAGACGGCCGACGAGCTGATCGAGAAGGCGAAGGAGAGCGGCATCGATCTCGACCGGGCGGACGCCGAGGAATTCCTTAAAATCAAAGACGAAATCAAGTAAAAAGATACGACAATGAAACGGGGAGAGAAGGAATCGCGTTCCCGCGCGTTCCTCCTCTCCCCTTCTCACGTTCAGGGCGGCGAAAAAGACGCGGCCCTGGTTTGTCCACGCGGAGAGAGGCCTCGCTTCTCTCCGCGTTTTTCGCGCTCTGGCGGCCATCGAAGAAACGCCCGGCAAAATATCGGAATCAAATCTATTGACATTGAAATTCTCATGGCTCCTCCGACGATGGCAGCGAAGCCATACCGTACCATCGTCCGCACCCAATGAAGGGCGCACCAAAAAGTAAAGCCCCGGAGCACCGGGGCTTTTTCCCATGGCGAAATTTCTTTACCAAAGCTCATGTGCCTCCTGGCGTTGGACAATCATCATGGCCGCCGCATCTATCCCAGCAGACGTCACCGCCACCAGCCACGCTCTTCATCTGCGCGTGGTCGAGGTCGATGTCCTCCATCTCGGAGAGGTACGCCTCTGCTTCCTTCTCCGTCAAATCGACGCCGTTTTCCTTCGCCAGCTTCACCAGTTCCTTGGGCGTATCGCAGGCCATGGCTTTCGTCAGCACTTCCTTGGAGATATTGTTGCCGTTGATTTTCACGGTTTTTCCTTCCTTGTATCTCTCCGTTCTTACCCGTTCGCTGCAACGCTCTGCCGCAAACGGAAAACGATTATTGCAGAGAAGCGCACTACAAAATCGGGCTTGCCTGTCATGAGGAAAACCTCCCTTGTATTTGGGAATCCGGCTTCCCTGTTACTTCCGCTCCTTGACCTCCAAGAACTTGCCCATGTTAAACTGCGTGTACTCCATGACTCTGTTCCGGGTGACCTTCTTGCCGTCTACAAAAACCGCCTTCTTCAATCATTTCCCTGTCAGTCGGCGACCAACTGAGAAATGCCGGTGGCGTATCGAATGGCGAGACGCGCCGGAAGGAATCCTCTCCCGCTACATCCAGTCGCTGTCCGTCACGAATTTGTTCAGAACCTTCTGCGCGTGCAAGAAGGCTTCTCTCCGGGTGACCTGACGACCGTCGATGCTGTAAGTGTTAGGTACATCCATATGATCGCTCATACTGGCCTTGACGCCGACTTTCTCCCAGGCGTCCCGAATGTACACGTAGGGATAGTTGTCCTCCCAGTCTACTTCTTCTCCGTTCCAGCGCCTGCACACTTTATCGCCCAGCATGTAGTTCAGGAATTTGCTATCCATCATCATCTACCACTTGGTGCCGCCCGCGACGTCTTCGAGCTGGTCCGCCGTCATCTTCCGGTCATCAAACTTCTCTTTCATCTTCTTCGTACCGCTCGGCTCCTTGCTGTCCATGATGAAAAACCTCCTTACATTTCTGTCTCTGCCCGGTTATCCGCTGCCACGTTACCCCCGCGTTTCCCTTACCGGCGTTACGCCGGCGGCCGGGGAGAGGGCCGCTTCTTTCATGGCTTCGTTGGCGCTTTTCCCCTGTTCGACGGCAGCCATGTAAAGCGGCACGTCAATGGCCACGGGGACGCCGATGGCTTTTTCCAATGTCACCCGGTTGAGGTTGTACCGATACAAGGCGGTGTAGTAGTTTGACCGCGCCGTGTTCAGTTTCTCCTGGGCCTTGGTGACGCTCAGCAGGATGTCCACGCCTTCGTCGTAGCGGGTCTGGGCGATCTTCAGGCTTTCTTCGGCCTGTCGGACGGCGCGCCGGGTGTCGCGGATGTTCTTCTCGGCCGCTTTCATTTCGGCATAGGCGTTGCGCGTTTCCAGCAGGATGTTGCTGCGCAGGTTGTCGGCTTCGGCCCGGGCCTCGAGCTCCTGCTCTTTGGCGGCGTGGACTTTGGCCGCGGTGACGCCGTTGTCGAATACGCTCCACGAAAGCTGGAGTCCCACGCCCCATGTCTCGGTCCGGTCTTTGGCGAAGGGCTGGTTGGAGACGACGTTCTTGTTGGCGATGGCCTGAATCGTCGGCTGCCAGTCGGCTTTCTGGGCGTTCTTGTTGGCTTCGTACTGCCGGACGCGGCACTCGGCGGCGGCACCGTCAGGCCGGTGCGTCAGGGCGTATTCCTCACATTCGGGCAGGGTTTTCGGGAAGGGGACGTAGGTGAGGTCGTCCGTGGGCTCGATGGGCGTGTCCTGCTGCAGGCCGACGACGCGGGCCAGGGTGTAGCGCGCGGCTTCCAGCCGCCCCTCGGCGCTGATGAGGCTCTGCCGGTAGTCGGCAAGCTGGACTTCCATCTGCAGCAAGTCGGCGTAGGCCACGGCGCCCTCCTGGAAGTGGACGCGGATCAGGGCGCACTGCGATCCGGCCATGCCTACAGCGGATTTCGATATGTTCCGAAGGTTTATCCGCTGCAGGAGGTCATAGTACGCCTGGAGGGCCCGGAAGCGCACTTCCTGCCGGGCGTTTTCCAATGCGAGATCGGCGGCGTTCAGCGCCTGGCGGTCGGCCTCGATGGAGTTTTCCTGACGCCCGCCGGTATAGACGGGGAAACGCAGCGAAAGGGAGTTGGTGTAAGCGGACTGATAGGGGTCATTCTGACGCCCGTAAAACATGTTTATCAGCCAGTTCCAGTAGTCGTCTTCGGGGGTGGCGTCCCGGTGCCGATAGCGGCTCTGGTAGTATCCGTAGTCGGAGCCTCCGATGTGCGTCGCTTCGGAGCGCCAGGCGAAGTTGAAGCCGGTGGCGCGGCGGGTGGATGAGAGGTCCCAGCGAGCAGCGTCTCTGGCCGCCTCGGCCGCCTGGATGTCCTCATGGGTGGCCAGGGCCATGCGAACGCTCTCATCCACGGAGAGCGGGGTGGCCCCAGCGCCGCGGCCGAAGCCGAGGACGAGGAACGCCGCCGCGACAAGCAACGGTTTTTTCATCGTAGCTTTCATCGCTTGCTGCCGCCTTCCACTTTCATCATGTAATCCGGCACGTCAAGGCCGACAGGCAGGCCCATGGCCTTTTCCAGCGCCGCTTTGTAGAGGTTGTACTGGTAGAGGGCGCTGTAGTAGTTCGAGCGCGCCTGGGTGAGCTTTTCCTGGGCGTTGGTGACGCTCAGCAAGATGTCCACGCCTTCCTCGTAACGGATCTGGGCGATCTTGTAGCTTTCCTCCGCCTGCCTGACAGCAAGCTCGGTGGAGCGGATGTTTTCCTCCGCCGCTTTCATCTGGGCGTAGGCCGTCCTCGTTTCGAGGCGAATGTCATTCCAGAGGCCGTCGGCCTGGGCCTGGGCCTGCATCTCCTGCGCTTTGGCGGCGTTGACGTTGGCCGAGGTCACGAAGTTGTCATAGAGGGTCCAGGAGAGGGCCACGCCGGCGTCCCAGGAGTCGCTGCGTTCTTTCTTGAAGGGGTCGTTGGCGCTGATGTTCTTGTTGGCGACGCCCTGCAGGGAGGGCCGCCAGCCGGCTTTCTGGGCGTTCTTGCCCGCCTCGTACTGTTTGACGCGGCACTCGGCGGCGGCGCCGTCGGGCCGGTGCGTCAGGGCATATTCCTCGCACTCGGGCAGGGTATGGGGAAAGGGTACGTAGGTGAAGGTGTCGGTGGGCTCGATGGCGGTTTCCTTCGGTAAGCCGACAACGCGGGCCAGGGTGTACCGCGCCGCGTCGAGGCTGCCCTCGGCGCTGACGAGGCCCTGCCGGTAATCGGCGAGCTGGACTTCCATCTGCAGCACGTCAGCATAGGCCACCGCGCCTTCCTCGAACTGGACCTGGATCAGGTTGCGCTGCTCGACCCCCATGTTCACGGCGGACTGGGAGACGTTCCGTAGGTTCTGCTGCTGCAGGAGGTCATAGTACGCCTGGAGCGCCTGGAAGCGCACGTTCTGCCGCGTGCTTTCCAGTGTAAGGTCGGCGGCGGAGAGGCCGTGCCGGCTGGCGGCGATGTTGTTCTCAAGGCGCCCGCCGGTATAGAGGGGCAGCGACAGAGAGAAGCTGTTGCTGAACGTGTAGTTGTAAGGGTCGCCGCCCTGCTCGTCATACGAACGGCGATAACTCTTGTAGGACCGGCCGCCGATGCGGTTGGCGGTGGACTGCCAGCCGAGATTGAAGCCGGTGGCGCGGCGCGCGGCGGAAAGGTTCCACTTCGCCGCGTCGCGGGCCGCCTGTGCCATCTCGATATTCTCGTGGGTGGCCAGCGCCATATCCACGCTCTCGGCGAGGGAGAGCCGGACGGCCGCGTCGCCCTGCCCGCAGGAGAGAGCGAGAAGCGCCGCGGCCAGAAGAAGCTCCTTTTTCATAGGAATATACACCTCGAATTCGTTACGCGACCTGCCGCCGCACCAGGCTGGCGAAAAGGCCGTCCTTTTCCATCAGCTCGTCGAAGCTGCCCATCTCGGCGACGCGACCGGCATCCATAACGATGATGCGGTCGCAGCCCCGGATGGTGGAAAGACGGTGGGCGACGATGATGCGGGTAGCCTTCAGCGCGTCCAGGCTCTTGGTGACGATGGCCTGGGAACGGTTGTCGAGGGCGCTGGTGGCCTCGTCGAAGATCAGGATGGCCGGCTTGGCCACCAGGGCGCGGGCAATCAGGAGCCGCTGCCGCTGGCCGCCGGAGATGTTGGAGCTGCCTTCGCTGATGACGGTCTGCATGCCCATCGGCATCATGGCGATGTCGTCGGCGATGCCCGCCGCCTCCGCCGCCTCCCAGGCGTCTTCCTGGGACAGGAGACGGGTGCCGATGATGTTGGAGTAGATGTCCCCGGTCATGAGCTGGCCGTTCTGCAGCACCACGCCCATCTGGGAGCGCACGGAGGGCAGGGAGAGGTCGGCGAGGTCCTGCCCGTCAAAGGTGACGGAGCCGGCCTTCGGGTCCTCGAAGCCCAGGAGCAGCCGCACGAGAGTGCTCTTGCCGCAGCCGGAGCGCCCGACGATGGCGACGTTCTCGCCCGCCATGACGGAGAAGCTGACGTCGTGCAGGACTTCCGGCCCCGGCTCGCCGGTCTGCGGGTCGGGATAGGCGAAGGAGAGATGGTTAACCGCCAGCTGTCCGGTGAGTTTGCCGGCGTCCTGCCGGTCGCCGCTGGACTCCGGCGTCTCCTCCAGAAGGGGACGGAGATTCTCGATCTGGGGCTGGAGGGCGAAGTACTGGCTGATGAAGCCAAGGAAGCCGCCCATGACGCCGTTGAAGCTCGAATAGGCGGAGTTGAAGGCCAGGAACTGGGCGTAGGTGATGCCGCCGCCCTTGCCTTCCTCGCCCATGCCGTAGATGGCGATCCAGTAGAGGATCAACGTCAGCACGAAGGGCTGGAGGCTGGAGATCAGGCCGACGTAGTTCTGCTGCCAGCGGAGCTGCAGGCCCAGGTTCCAGCTCCGGCCGAAGTTTCTGGTCCAAAGGCTGTAGGCCTGTTCTTCGGCGCCCTGCACGCGGAACTTCGCCAGACCCGCGAAAATCTGCTGGATGACGCCCGCCGTCTTGTTGCTGGATTCGATGATCTTCCGCTGGAAGTCAAGGGTCCGCTTGAGGACCGCGGCCTGGAAAGCGGAGTACACGATCCAGACGGCGATGGCGGCGGCGGTCAGCTTGAAGCTGTAATAGCACATCAGGAAGATGCTCCAGAAGGAGAAGAAGAAGCTGAACACCGAGTCGACGAATCCGCCGGAGGCAAGGCTTTTCGCTATGCCAATGCCCGCCATGCGGCTGGCCAGCTCACCGGTGGTGAACTTCCGGAAGAATTTCGTCGGCATCGTGAGCAGCCGTCCCCACATGGCCGCCTCGGCGGCGATCTCGATATGGGTCGAAATGCGCATGACGGCGATGGAGCGCACGATGGAAAGGGCCGCCGTGGTGAAGCTGGTGACCATCAGCGCCTGCGTGACGGTGGCCAGTCCCTGACGGTCGAGGATCGGGATGATGTCCTGGAATATCGTCTCGGTGATGATCGGCGTCGCCAGCGGGATCATGCCCGCGAAGACGCTGCAGAGCAGGATCGTGCGATAGTCGGCCTTCCAGCACTGGAAGAACATGAACTTCACGAGGTCCCACATCTTGAGCGCCCGGGCGGGGAATCCGGCATAGCAAAGAAACGCTTCCGGATCGATTTCCTTCGCTACGGCCTCGGTAACCTCGAAGCCCTCGGCGCGATTCGGCGTATAGGCGCGGTATTTTTCCGGGCTTTCCGGCACCAGCGCCATGAGGATCTTGTCTTTCGAGCCCTGGGGCGTCCAATGGGCGATCATCACGCCACCGTCGTTCTTGTACCAATCCTCAGGCAGCTTGACGACACGCATCTGCATATTGCCCTTCTGGACGAGGCGCCGCAGGATCGTGGGGGCGTCCAGATGGGAAGCGGTCTCCGCCGAGAGATGGATGATGTCGGTGGGCATGGACAGGGCTTTCGCCACGTGCTGCACGACGAAGGTGGCGTCCTCCGCCGCTTTCTTGATGACGGTGCCGGCGTTCCCGTACAGAGGCTCTTCGCCCAGGAGGCTGCGGACGCCGTTTTCCAACAACATCTTCTTGCTCTTTTTGAGGACTTCGAGCCGCTGGGAAAGGCGCCCGTCCTCGGCGCCGAAATGCACGCCCAGGAGCATGGCGAAAATGCCCTCGTTGTCCCGGAAGGATTCGAGAAGTTCATCTTTGGAGCCCTCTTTGAGCGCCGTGCCCTGCCGCCATTTCTGCAGGATGTCATCGCCCTGGTCGGCGATGATGCGCATCCAGGGAAGTTCCACCAGCCGGGAGAGCCAGGCTTTCATCAGCGGCTGCAGTTCCTCCGCCGTTTTCTTACTGAAAGGCACTACGCGCAGGACGGCGTCCTCAATGACGTAGATCTGCACGTCGATCTGCTCGAATTCGTCCATGGCGGGGAAAACGGCATCTCCCGCCTCAAAGCCCGCCAGGAACGTCCGTCGAAAGGACACGTCGCCCTTGGTGACGGCGTAAGCCTCCACGACGCCGGACACGATTTCGACGTAGGCGTCCTCGCTCTCCAGGAGGAAACGCTTGCCGGCACGAAGCTGCACATCTTCGGCGCTGTTCATGGTCATTTCCTCGTTCATCGCATGGCCTCCTGTTCCTCAATGAGCATCTTGTACGGACCGTCATGGGCCATCATGTCCACATGGGTGCCACGCTCCACGATATGCCCGTGGTCGAGCATGATGATCTCGTCGCAGTCACGGATGGTGGAGAGGCGATGGGCCACGATCAGGCAGGTACAGCCGCGGTGGCGGATATTGTCGAGGACGGTTTTCTCGGTCAGCGGATCGAGCGCACTGGTAGCCTCGTCGAGGACGAGGATCGCCGGGTTCGTCGCCAGGGCGCGGGCAATTTCCAGGCGTTGCCGCTGGCCGCCGGAGAAGTTCATGCCGCCCTCGGCGACCTGCGCATCGTAGCCGCCGGGAAGCAGCATGATGTCGTCGTGAATGCAGGCGTCCATGGCCGCCTGCTGAATGTCCTGACGGCGCACGGAGCTGTCGAACAGGGCGATATTTTCCGCCACGGTTCCCGAAATCATGGTGATGTCCTGATCCACCGCCGCCAAAGAATTAATGACAACGGTGCGCGGCAGCTCGCGCCGCGGCACGCCGTCAAAGGCCACGGTACCGTTCCACTCCTCGTAGAGCCCCGTGACAATCTTCGCCAGCGTGGATTTGCCGCTGCCGGAGGCACCGACGACGGCGATCCAGTCACCAGGCGCCGCGTGCAGGTTGAAACCGGAAAGGAGCGGCGCTTCCAGCGGGCTGTAGCCGAAGGAAACGTCCGTCAGCGTCACGTCGCCGGACAGGCGGCTGCGCGGGAAAGATTTCTTCGCTTCTTCCTCTTCCGAGGGGAAGTTCAGGCTGTCCATCTCATAGCGGCGCACGTCGTTCAGTCGCTGCATCTGCATCTCGGTGGTCTGCAGCGTCGAGCCGAGGCCCACCAGCGCGTTCACCGGCGCCTGGAAGCTACCCATGAGCTGCTGGAACGCCGTGAACATACCGGCGGTCAGCGTGCCGTCCATGATGGAGAAGCCGCCGATAGTCATGATCAGGGCGCTGTTGACGCCGGAAAGAAGTGTCGGCAGGAGGTTCACGGACATGGACCAGAGGGTCGTTTCCTGCGAAGCGGAGAGCACCCGCGTCTGGTAGCCCGCCCATTTCGTGAAGAAATCGGCTTCGTCACCGTTCGCCTTGATGGTCTCAATCATGCGAAGGCCGTTCATGGAAACGCCGTAGGCTTTGCCCGAGTCCTGCTGGATACGCATATTGAGGTCGGTCAGCTTCCGTCGCATGGCGAAGAACATGATAATCTCCACCGAGCAGAAGGCCACGCCGATCAACGTCAGCGTCACGTTATACTGCAACAGTAGCAACAGGTAGAAGATAGCCACCAGGAGGTCCAGCACGGCCGTGGCCGCTGGTCCGGACAAGACGCCGGCGATGTCGGCGTTGAATCCGACGCGGCCCGCGACTTCCGCCGCGAACCGCTGATGGAAGAACTGCATTGGCAGCCGCAGAAGGTGCCAGAAATAGCTCGACGAATCGGCCAGCGTCAGCTTCGTCTGCCAACGGGTCAGCACCACGGCCCGCAGCCAGCCCATGAGGCCGGACAGCAGGAAGGAGGCCACCATGGCGATACAGAAGTTGAACATCCATTCCCGATGCTTACCCGTCAGAATCTCGTCCATGAATATCTGGCTCATGACCGGCGAGGCAAGACCGGGGATGATGGCGCAAAATTCCAGGATCAGGATGTAAAGCGCGACCCATTTGTCTTCCATTAGCTTGGACATGATGTCCTTAAAGACGTTGTAACGCTCGCCTTCCTTCTGGAAGCCTTCGCCGGGCGAGACAGAGACCGCGACGCCCGTATAGGAGGTGCGAAGCTCTTTCACCGGCACGGTACGGCGGCCCATGGCAGGGTCGTTCAGATAGGCCGTATCGTCGACAATGCCTTCCAATACCACGAAATGATTGAATTCCCAATGGATGATCAGTGGGAACAGCCCTTCGCCCACCGCGTCCAGCAGCTCGTCGATGCCGAGCTGGAAGCCCTGGGCGTCACAATGACGGGACGAGGCGCACCGGACGATGTTGCTCGCCTTGGAGCCGTCGCGGTTAACGCCGCACTCCGCCCGGAGTTTTTCGAGGGGCACCCACATACCGAAATGGGCAAGCACCATCGCAAGGGACGCGGCGCCGCACTCCGTCGCTTCCATCTGGAGTATCGTCGGCACTTTGACACGCGTGACGTCCCTGGTGAACATGCCCTCAATTTTATCCCATAAAGACATGCGCTCACCTGCTCCTCAGCCACTGGCTCAACTTATAGAAGACTTTCTGGATTGGGGGTTGGCGTTCGATGATGATGGACCCGGTGCAGAAGCTACCCGCCGTGACAGGCTTGTGCTCGCCCACGCTGGAAGTCCAGAGAAAACCGGAGGGGTTGGAGTCGTCCCGCACCAGGTCGAAGTTGATCTCCATCACAGCGCTCTGTTGCGCCTGAACGATCCATTGGGCCAGATGATCGTTGGCCAGGCTCTTCTGGATCGCCTGCAGCGAAACCGGGTACTGGGACACCGAGCGAACCGTGCCGATCAAGCTTCCCGACTGGGAAACGTCCACACCGTTGGGCGCAAGCTGAATCGTCATGCCCGGCTCCACGCGCTTGCCCTTTTCCACCGGAATATACAGGACGCCCTGCAGTTCGCTGCGCCCGTCCATGATCCGAAGGGTGCAGACGGTCATGCCGCTGCCCACGATGCTGCCCTTGTTGATGAATATCTCGTCCACAATGCCGTCATGGGTGGCGCGGATGTATTCGGTCACGTCCTGCTGGTAACGATAGGAGTCAAACTCATGCACGCGGGCCGCTGCCTCACGAGCGCTGGTGGCGAGCTCCGGCGCGTACTGCGCCATGCGCGTGCTGGCTTCCTGCTGCGCCTGGGTGATATGGGCAATACGCGCCCCCTGCGTTACCCGCTCGCCTGGATGGACGTAGAGTTCGTCCACCGTTCCCGAGGAAAGGGACGCCACCGTTGCGACGCCGCTGGGATCCATGATCATGCCCATGCCGTCGGCCTTCACCGTGAAGGAGCCGAATATCGACCAGATGAGCACGGCGAGGACCATTACCGCCACCGCGATCAAGCCCATCCACGTTATGGGGGTTGTGATCAGGATCATCGTGTCAAGTTTTTCCGGGGAGCGCATCTTGTCCAGCGCTTCCTGGCTGAAAATCTCATGCCGCTTTCGCTCCCGGACTTCCCGGGCGCTCTCGCCTGCGCTTTCCTGTGCCGTCATCCTTCTTCCCCTTTCTGCATCACGATGTCCACCCGCTGGCCATCCGCCAGTCCGTCCAGCCGCCCTACGGCGACCACTTCACCCTCGGAGAGCCCGGAGACGATCTCCACGCCCTGTCCGTCGCTGACGCCTGCCGTTACGGTGCGGCGATGCACGATGCCTTCGGCGTCCACAACGAACACCGTATCCATCTTGGAATCGAGCAGCGCCAGCCGGGGCACTGTCAGGCACGTATGGGGCGTCTCGGTTTCGAGGGTCACACTTGTATAGGTCATCGGCTCAAAAATCCGAGAGCGGTTGTCAATCTCCCAGACGGCCCGCCGGATGTCCGCCGGTTCGTGGGGAGGCGGCTGAATGCTCACCAGCGTCGCCCGCACCTGTGGGTTCGCGCCGTGGTTGCCCGCCGCATATCCTGTGCCGTAGGCTTTTTCCAGTGTTGTCGCGTCCTGGAACCGGAGCACCGCCTTCGTGCCCACGGAAAGATACCGGGTATCCGCGTCGTTCAGCGTCGAATTGAACTGCAGCCGCGAGAAATCACCCACCAGCGCCACGGGCATACCTGCCTGCACATAAGCGCCTTCGTGCTGGTAAACAATCAGCACGTCGCCGTCCACCGGAGAATAGACGTTCAGCCACTGCTGCTGGATCAGGTATTGTTCATACTGCGCCTGGGCCTCGGCCAGCGCCTCCGAGGCAGCCAGGTACTGCGCTTCCGCTTCTTCGTATTTTTCCTGCGAGGTGGCGAGGCGGGCCAGCAGCCGTTCCTGCCGATGGAAGGAGTTCACCGCCTGGGCAAGGACCGCCTCGGCGCGGCGCACGCCGCTGGCCGCCTGCTGGATCCGGGCGGGGATCTGCTCGTTGCTCATGGTCAGCAGCAGGTCGCCTGCACGGACGGGCGTGTTCTTCCCCACGGCCCAGCGTGTTATGCGGCCGTCCGTCAGCGCCACCGCGTCCGTCATCTTTTCACTGTAAAGACGCACCGTGTCCAGAGTCATCGCCGGGCGAAGCTCCCGTTTGCGCGCTTTCGCCCCCGTGAGCTGAAGCGCACGTTCCTCCATACGGCGGGCAATCTGGTTCTCGTCGCTGTAGTTCAGCCAAGCGCCATACCCTACCAACCCCAAGGCCAGCGCGAGGATGACCACGATCCCGATGAAATAATACCTTTTCATTCTCGCAACCTATCCTTTCTGAATGATTTTTTCTCTATTATTGAAATCGCGTCGTGGGTCTGCTCCAGGCGCGGTATTACGAGTCCCCCTGCCAGAGACGGCCGGAAGCTTGTTCCATCTGCCGGCTCATCTGCCGGCACTTCTTCAGCAATCGCTGGTATCTCGCGCTGACCGCCTCCACGCTGATATCCAGTATTTCCCCGACTTCCGCGTTGGAAAGGCTCATCTGGTACCGGTACATCAGAAGATCTCCCTCCTCCTCCGTAAGTTGCTGGAGCAACTGCTGCAGCCAAATGTTGTCCGGGTTCTTCAGGGTATTGTCCCGCCCGCCGTTCTCCGGAAAAGACTCTTCCGGGGCGAACGTCTCCGGCACGCTACCCAGAACCTCGCAACGGAAGGCAGCGCGCTTCTTGAAATCCCGCACAGCGTTCCGCGCGATGGAAAAGATCCAGGTATTGAAGGTGCCCCGGCTCAAATCCAGCCGTGAAAGGTTGCGGTGGACGGAGACGAAGACGTCCGCCGTCACGTCCTCGGCGTTTTCCCGATGCAGAAGACGGCTGTAAATGAAGTTATAGACGCGCTTGTAGTAGGCGAGATAGATGTCCTCGAACCGCATGGGAACAACGCCCGCCTGCGGTTCGCCGGCATTCATTGACTGCGTTTCGGCCATTGTCTCATCTCATTTCGGGAGGAATGACTTGCCGTACCGTTTCATGCCACCTGACGCTTGACGAAAGAGGCGAAGAGCCCGCCCTTGTCCACCAGCTCGTTGAAGGTGCCGCTCTCGGCAATCCGCCCCTGATCAAGGACGATAATGCGGTCGGCATGGCGGATGGTGGAAAGACGGTGCGCCACGACGATGCGCGTCGCCTTGAGCTTGTCCAGGCTTCGGGTCACGATGGCCTGGGTGTGGTTGTCAAGGGCGCTGGTCGCTTCGTCACAGACGATAATGGAAGGCTTCATGGCCAACGCCTTGGCGATCAGGATACGCTGGCGCTGGCCGCCGGAGATGTTGGTGCTGCCCTCGGAAACCATGGTCTGCATCTGCATCGGCATCTCGCGAATGTCGTCGGCGACGCCCGCCGCCTCCGCCGCCGCCCAGGCGTCTTCGAGGGTCAAGTCATTGACGCCGATGATGTTCCGGTAGATGTCGCCGGTCATGAGCTGCCCATTCTGCAGTACCACGCCCATCTGGGAACGCACTGAGGGCAGCGACAGCTCGGAGAGGTCCTGCCCGTCGTAATAGACGGCGCCGCTCTTCGGCTGCTCGAAGCCCAAGAGAAGGCGGATCAGCGTGGATTTGCCGCAACCGGACTTGCCGACGATGGCCACGTGCTCTCCTGCTGCCACGCGGAAACTCACGTCCTTCAGGACGTCGGGCAGGCCATCGCCGTAGGAGAACGTCAGATTCCTGACCTCGAAGGCCCCGGAGAGCACGTCGGCCTCCAGCTTGTCTTCGGCACTTTCCGGCTCCGCCTCCAGGATGGGCCGGATGTTTTCCAGCAGCGGCTGGATGACGGAGAAATGCTCCATCGTCTGCATGACGGCGTTAACGGAGGCATTGAAGCCGGTATAGGCCGCCTGGAACGCAATGAAGGTCGCCACCGTCAGCGGCTCCGGCGCGCCCAGGGCTTCCTGGGCGGCGCTGGCCGCGGTCCCGCCCGCAGCCGCCGCTTCGGCCAGTTCCTTGATTCCGAAGTAGTAGAGGGCGAGGGAAAGCAGGATCGGCTGGATGACGGCGATGACGTCGTTATATGCCCGAAGCCAGCCGGCCTCGTAGTTCCATTTCCATTCCTCGGCAAACCGTTCGCTCCAGAGGTGGTAGGCGTATTCCTCCGCGCCCTTCACCCGGAACTTCACCAGCCCGGTGAAGATCTGCTGCAAGATGCCGGAGGTCTTGTTCTTCGCCATGGTCATCTTCCGCTGGTAGTCCACCAGGCGGCGCAGCAGGAACCCGCCGATGGCAACGTACACCAACCAGATGACGATGGCGACCGCCGTGAGCTTCACGCTGTAATAGAACATCAGGGCGAGGCTCCAGAAGGAGAAGACGAAGCTGAAAAGCGTCCCCACCAGTTCCCCGGAGAGAAGCTGCGTGATCTGCTCCAGTCCCATCATACGGTTGGCGATGTCGCCGGACTGGTACTCGCGGAAAAATCTCGTGGGCAGCGACAGCATCCGCCCGACCATGGCGGCCTTTGCCGCAAAGCCGCCCCGGGAATTCACGCGCAGGAAGGCGATGGAGCGCACCAGGCCCAACGCCGCCATAGTGAAGCCCGAAACCATGGCCACCTGCGTGACGGTGGCCAGCCCTTTCCGGTCGAGGATCGGGATGATGTCCTTGAAGATGGTTTCCGTGATGACCGGCGTAATCAGAGGGATCAGGCCCATGGCGACGCTGACGGCGACGACGGTCTTCCAGTCGGTTTTCCAGCACTGGCGGAAGAAGAACCGCAGGAAGTCGCGCCCGGTGAGCTTCTGCCCGGAAATGCCGGCGTAGAGGATGAAGGCGTCGCGGTCGATGGCCTTGGCCACCTCGTCCGTCACGGGAATGCCCTCGGGGTGGTCCCGCGTCACCATGCGATAGGATTCCGGCGTCACCGGCAGGAAGACGGCCAGTTGCTTCTTTTCCCCGTAATAGCCGAGGAGGACACCGCTGTCGCCGGTATGCCAGTCCTCGGGCAGCGTGACGAAACGCATCTGCATGCCGCCCTTTTGCACGAGACGACGAATCAATCCAAGCTGGTCGAGCTTTTTCGCCATCTCCGGGGCAAGGTGCACGTCCCGGCTCCTCATGTCCAGGGCCTGGGCCGCGCAGCGCACGAGGAAGACCGTGTCCTCCAGCTTCGCGTTGCCCTGGCTCTCGCCGTCCTCCGGGACCGTTTCCTCTCCCAGCATCTGGGCAATGGACTGCTCGACGATGCGCCGCTTCTGTTTGGCGCGGCTCGCCATGCGCATGGACAGCTTCTCGTCCTGGGCGCCGAAGCGGACGCCCAGCAACATGGCGAAGATGCCCTCGTTGTCACCGAACCGCTCCAGCAGCGTGTCCCGGTCGTCGCCCTGCCCCAGAGGCAGGTTGCCGTTCTCCCAATGCTTCAGCACATCATCGCCCCGGTCGGCCATCAGGCGAAGCCAGGGAAGCTCCAGCAGGGAGGCGAACCATTGCTTCATCTGCTCGCGCAGCGTGACGACATCGGCCTCGGCCAGGGAATGTGTCTCCAGATCGACGTCCTCCACCGCGTAAATCAGGATGTCGATCAACTCAAACTCGTCCATCGGTGGGAAGGCCGTCCCGCCCGGCTCCAGCTCCATCAGAAAAATCCGGCGGAAAGAAATCTTCTTGCGCGTAACGGCATAGACCTCCGCCTTGCCGGAAATCACTTCGATATAGGTATTGTCGTCCGGTATCCGGAACCGTTTCCCTGCCTCGAGCTTCATATCGTTTCCCTCATTCTAGTCAAGCGTTTCCTCGCCGTTTTCCTCCTGCTCCCGTTCCTCAATAAGCCTGCGGTAAGGGCCGTCGTGCTGTATGAGATCCCGGTGCGTGCCCCGCTCCGCCACCTTGCCGCCTTCCAGCATGATGATCTCGTCCGCGTCCCGGATCGTCGAAAGGCGATGGGCGACGATCAGGCAGGTGCAGCCCCGCCGGCGGATATTTTCCAATACTTTCTGCTCCGTCATCGGGTCGATGGCGCTGGTGGCCTCGTCAAGGATCAAAAGCGACGGGTTCGAGGCCAAAGCCCGGGCGATCTCCATCCGCTGCCGCTGACCGCCCGAGAAGTTCATTCCGCCTTCGGAGACCGACGCTTCGTAAGAGCCGTTCAGCTTCAGGATGTCCTCATGGATGCAGGCATCCTGCGCCGCCTGGATGATGTCTTCCTTCGGTACGGACTTGTCGAAAAGGGAAATGTTTTCGCGTACCGTCCCCGAAAGCTGGAACACGTCCTGATCCACTGTGGACAGAGAATTGACGATGACAGCCCGCGGAATGTCTCGCCGCTTGACGCCGTCGAAAAGCACGTCACCCGACCATTCCTCGTAAAGGCCGGATACGATCTTGGCCAGCGTCGATTTGCCGCTGCCCGAGGCGCCTACCACGGCGGCCCACTCGCCTGGCTCCAGCGCCAGATCGAAATGCTCGATCAACGGCGGGTTCAGTGGGCTGTAGCCGAAGCTCACGTCCCTGAGGACCAGTTCGCCGGAAAGGCGGTCGCCGGGGAAGGTCTTCTGCTTCGCTTCTTCTTCCGCTTCGCTGGGGTAATTCAAACTGTCGATCTTGTACCGTCTCACGTCGTCGAGACGCTGCATCTGCATCTCGGTCATCTGCAACGTGTTTCCGAACATCTTCAATTTTTCCACCGGTTGCTGGAACTGGGCAATCAGGCTGTTGAACGCGGTATAAATACCGGCGGTCATCACGCCCTCCATGATGGAGAAGCCACCCACCGTCATAATCAGGGCGCTGTTCAGGCCTGCCAGCAGCGACGGAATCAGCTTCAGCTTCATCGACCAGACCTGCATGTCCTGTATGGCATCGGTGGCCTTCGTGCCGTAGCCCGACCATTTCGTGAACAGGTCGCCTTCACTGCCGTTGGCCTTGATGCTCTCGATCATCATGACGCCCGCCATCAGGGCGCCGTATTCCTTGCTCCGCTCCTGCTGGATCCGCATGGTCAGGTCGGTCATGTTGCGCCGCATATAGAGCAGCATGAAGATATCCAGAGCGCTGACGGAAACGCCGACAATGGTCAGCGGCACGCTGTACTGGAACAGCAGCCCCAGATAGAAAAGGGCCACGAAGAGATCCAGCAGGGAGGTCGCCGCTTGCTCCGTGAGCACCTGGGCGTTGGCCTCGTTGAACTGAATGCGGGAGGCCACGTCCGCCGCGTACCGCTGCTGGAAGAAAGCCACCGGCAACTGCAGGACGTGCCAGAAGAAGCTGGAGGAATCCGAAAGCGTCAGTTTCCTGCGCCAGAAATTGAGCACCGCCGAACGCATGGCGGTCATGGTTCCGGAAAGCACCATAGCGCCCAGCATGGCCGCAAAGAGCTTCTGCGTCCATTCGGGATGCTTCATGGAAAAGACGTCGTCGATGAAAATCTGGTTCATCACCGGCACGGCAATGCCGGGAAGGATCATGCAGAGCCCGAGGACGACCACGAACAGGACCGCCCACTTGTCCTCCGCGAGCTTTTCCGCCATCGCCTTGACGATGCTGTACGGGTGTCCCTCCGGCGCAAATCGCTCCTTGTCCGGACGAACCTCGATATATACGCCGGTGTAAGAGGTGCGGAACTCCTTCCACGGAAGCTGTCGCCGCCCCATGGCGGGGTCGTTCAGGTACACGACGTCGTTTTCGATGCCCTCCAGCACGACGAAATGGTTGAACTCCCAAAACAGAATCAGCGGATATTCTTTTTTCTTCAATCCCAGCGGATGACCGGCGCGGCCTTCTGCCCGGCAGCCCATACGCATCGCGGCGCGCACGAGGTTGTCGGCGTTGCTGCCGTCGCGGGTGACGCCGCACTCCTGCCGCAGCCGTTCCAGCGGAATCCACTTGCCATAGTAGGCAAGCACCATCGCCAGAGCCGCCGCGCCGCACTCCACCGCCTCCATCTGGAGGACGGTGGGGACTTTGACGCGCTTCGTCCCGAAGATGAACTGCCGGAGCCTTTCTTTCATATCCATAAATCCATCTGCTCCAAAAATTTCCTGACTTTTTTTGAAGTAAGAAACTCATTTTTTCTTATCGCAGAATTATTTACCGACTCCGGAGCCACTGGCTGATCTTGTAGAAAACCTTCTCGATCGGCGGCTCCCGCTCAATGACGATGGAGCCGGTGCAGAAACTGCCCGCGGTGATGGGCTTGTGACGTCCGACCACGGAGGTCCAGAGGTAGCCCGATTCGGAGCTTTCGTCCTTCACCAACTCGAACTTCACTTCCACCGCCGCCCCGCCGCCCTGGGTAAGGACGTACTGGGCGAGCTGCGCGTTGCCGAGACCTTTCTTCACGCCCTCAGCGGAAATCGGGTACTGGGAAACGCTTTTCACCACGCCGATCAGGCTGCCCGTCTGGGTGACGTCCACGCCGTTCGGCGCCAGCTGGATCGTCATGCCCGGCTCGACGCGCTTGCCTTTATCGACCGGAATGTAGAATACGCCGGTCAGCTCGTCCCGGTTCTGCGTGAGGCGCACGGAACAGACAGGGCTGCCGGGTTGCAAAAGTTCGCCCTCCATCGCCATGACCTCGTCCACGACGCCGTCATAGTCGGAGTAGATATCCTCCCGGGCCGCCTGCTGATGGCGCTTGGCGTCGTACTGATAGACGCGCCCCTGCACGTCCCGGTCGTTGGTGGCCAGCTCCGCGCCGTACTGCGCCATGCGGGTGTCCGCCGACTGCTCCGGCTGCTCCATGCGGGCGACGAGCTGCCCCTTGTGGATATGTTCGCCGGTCTGGACGTACAGTTTGGTGATTTTCCCGCCCGCCGTATGGGTGATGTTCACGACGCCCGCCGAATCGAGGATCAGCCCTTTCCCGTCGGCTTTTTCCGTGAAAGAGCCGTAAATGGACCAGAGCACGATGGCGAAGCAGAGGACGGCGATGGAGACCAGCCCCATCCAGCCCACCGGGCCGGTGATGCGGATCAGGGTGTCGAGTTTCTCCGGCGAACGCAGTTTGTCGAGGGCGGCGCGATTGAAAATCTGCTCGTTGTTCACTTCGCCGCGCCTCCTTCCGCTTTGCCCGCATCCGTATCGTCCAGGATGATTTCGGCCTGGGCGCCGTCCGTCAGGCCCTCTACGCCGCTGGTCACGACGATCTCATCGGCGGTAAGGCCGGACAGGATTTCGATATAGGCGCCGTCGTTCGCTCCCGTCCGCACGGCACGCCGCTCGATGGTGCCGTCGTCTTTGGCGACGAAGACTTCCGTGTTCGTGCTGTCGGCCATCGCGGCCAGCGGCACGACGAGAGCGTCGTGGCCCCCCTTCGACTGGAAGGTGACGCCGCCGTATGTCTGCGGCTCCAGGAGGCCGGAGCGGTTGTCCACCTGCCAGAGCACGTTGCGCATGGCGGCCGGCTCGGAAAGCGGCGGCGTGATCTGCGCGATGGTGGCGGTGAACGTCTGGCGGTTGCCGAGATTGCCCGCGGCGTAATCGGTGCCGTAGACTTTCTTGAAGTCGCCGCTCTGGAAGACCAGCTCCGCTTCCTGGCCCACCGTCAGATGGCGGGCGTCTTCGTCTTCGAGGGGACTGGTGAAGTAAAGGAAGCGGAAATCACCGACGAGGGCCAGGGACGTGCCGGCCTGTACGTAGGCGCCCTGCTGGCGGTAAAGCACCAGTACTTTGCCGTCGAGGGGCGCGATGACCTGCTGGCGCGATTCCTGCACGCCAAGCTGGGCCGACTTCGCCTCGGCCACCCCCAGCGCCGACTGCGCCGAGAGATACGCGGCCTCCGCTTCGTCGAACTGCTGGGAAGAGGCTGCGTCATGGGCCTTCAATATCTGATAACGGGTGTAATTGTTCTCCGCCCGCTTCAGTTCCGCCTGGGCCCGCAGGATATTCGACGCCGCTTCCTGCATCTGGAGCGGAATGTCTTCGTTCTCGAGGACGAAAATGGTGTCGCCGCGGCGCACGAAGCTGCCCTTCGGCGCCAGGCACTCCACGATCCGCCCGTCCACCAGCGCCACGGCGTCCGCCATGTCGTTGGAAAAGAGGTTGATCGCGTTCACCGAGATTCGAGGGCTGAGCCGGCGCCTGGCAGCCTTCGCCCCGTGCAGCGTCAGACGCCGCTCCTCCATGCGCCGCGTGATCTGGTATTCTCCCCGCTCGTTGAGCCACGCCCCATAGAGGATCGCGCCCAACGAAAGCGCCAGCACGATGGCCAGCCCGGCCATGAAATATCGTTTCATCCCGTCACATCCTCCGTTTTCTTCAAAACAAAAAGCCGCAGAATATAGTTGCGTTTATTCCCCGGCCAAAAACCTCCGTTTGTGATGCGCTGCGAAAGCGAATATTTCATGTCGCCCAAAAACCTTCTCTTTCATGATCATTTTGCATGACTCGCTCTCCCGGTTCATTTCACCGACTTCAAAGACGTCGGCGTTTTTCTTTGCGGCGATGGATATTTTCCGGCGCGCATGCGGACCGGTTCATACGAACTCCCCTTCATCACCCGATAGGAAACACCGCCTGATTCCGTATATCTGATAAAATTCGACACATCTCCGGATAATCCTGCAAAAGACCGGAAGCGTTGTCTTCCCGCCTGTGCCGGGCAAACTGCCCGCGAACTGCCGGGAACGTCGTCTGCCCTTTGGGTAACGGTGGATTGTGAACCGTCCGCTTTTGCCCGGCCGAGCCTCCGCCCCTTCGGGGAAGGGAGGGGGTTCCTCATTTTTCCGGTCTTCGATTCGGCCCTGATGAATGCTGTCCTTTCGAATGGTCTTCCTTTCTCCTGCCACCGGCATGTCACGCCCCGCAGGGGGGAGGGTACGTCTCAATCATCCGGCCAGTACCAGTCCGAATGCTGGAGCTGCTTGCCCACGCGCTGCTGGGCGAGGGCAAAGACTTCGTTCCGTGTTATCTCTTTTCCCGTCGCGTTATCGACGTACATGTTACTGCTTATGGTAAATATCTTGGCCTCGATCCCGACAGAACCCCAGGCACGAACGAGCTCATCGGTAATCGACGAAGATTCATATCCTCCGACTCTGGTTTCACCGTACCGCTCCGGCTGGCAGGGGTGCCCCCGCAGCAGCACGTTCAGAAAGCGGAAGTCGTCGGCCTTTTCATCCGCTGACCCGCCGGCGACGCCGTCCATCTGCTCCGTGTCGAGCTGCTTCTCCGCGAACAGTTTCCGCATCTTTTCGGTCTTTGACATCGTCATGGTAAATCCTCCCCTTGTGATTTGCGGTTCTACTCTGTAATACGATTCAGGAATGAAAAAAACAACGGTCCGGGGAAAAAATACCGGCACGATGAAATCCTCCTTGCTTATATCGCTTCTATATTATCATACGATTTGGAGAGAAAAAAAGGTGTTTGGGAAGAAAAAAAACCATTAAAATTTGCCGTCTATCGCAAAACGGCCGCCATAAGCGAATGTTTCCTCTGTCGCCGGGTGGGAACACACCGCGATCGGTTTGCCGCCGACGTCCTGTCCGCAGCGGCTTTCCCGCTCTTGCGCGCCCTGTTTTCAACCCCTTTCGCTCCGTCGCGGCGCCGAAAGGAAAAGGCCGCTATGTCGAGATTTTTGGATAATTTTATTCTATTTTACTTATATATATTTCCCGTTCCGCCGCCTCGCAGCGATTGCCAGCCGCCGTCTCCGCAAAAAAACGCCGCCGCGGAAAACGGTTCGCTTCAGAAAACCGCGGACTAAAAATGTTTCACGTGAAACATTTTTCCGATTTCGGGCGCGCGAAATGTTTCACGTGAAACATTTTTTCGGTTTTTCGTCATCGCGGGAATCGGAAAAAAACGCCGCGTAAAAATTCATCGTCTGCTTCCTTTCCCCCGTCCTTCGCGGTTTCAAAATTTTCCTATTAATTTTCTTCTTCCTATCTTTCCATAATCAATCGTTTCTTTTTCTTTTCCTGGATCTTGTGGTATAATAGGGCTCGAGTTTGGACGTGGCGGTTTGCCATGCCGGAAATAGAAAGCCGAATCCAGCTCAGGAACGGGGGAACCAATTCCCCGGCGGAGGCCCGGTCGCTTCGGAAGCGGCGCGACGGTTTCCCCGGGGCGCGGTCCGCGGACCGCATGGGGTGAATGATTCCGCCTGGGATTTCCTTGGCGGAGCAGGGGTGTCTCTTATCCCAACCCGACAGCTAACCTCGCAGGCGAATAAAGAGAGGAGTGGCTTTTTGCGTAAAGGGTTTCGTGTTTTTTTGGCGTCCATGATTTCGGCCTGCTGGTTCTCGACGGCGAGCGCTTCGTCGCTGGGCATCGGGGATCAGGGGAATGAGGTGGCGGAGGTCCAGGCGGCGCTGGCCGGGCTGGGTTACGACGTTGTCGCGGATGGCGACTTCGGGCCGGGCACGGTGGCGGCGGTTCAGGATTTCCAGACGGCACGCGGCATGGAGGCGGACGGCTCGGTAGGGCCGGCGACGTACACCGCCCTGTTGGGGAAGGATATGCCGGAGGTCAGCCGGGGCTCGAATTACTATGCCCGCCGTATCGTACAGACGGCGATGGAGTATCTGGGGACGCCCTACGTGTTCGGGGGCACCTCGCCGGGCGGTTTTGACTGCTCGGGCTACGTCCGTTACGTGTTCGCCCACGCCGGCATTTCGCTGCCGCGGATGGCGGACGAGCAGTACGAGCTGGGGCGTCCGGTTTCGGAGGACAGCCTGCGGACGGGCGATCTGGTCTTTTTCTCGACCTACGATTACGGCGCGTCCCACGTCGGCATTTACCTGAGCGACGGGCATTTCATCAACGCTTCGACCAGCCGTGGCGTCGCCATCGACTCCCTGGACAGCGAGTATTGGGGGAGCTGCTATATCGGCGCCCGCCGGATCATGTGAATGAAAAAAGAGGCCTTGCGGCCTCTTCTTTTTTTGGTGTCAGGGCGTCGCGCCGCGCAATCGGCGGGTTATTCGGTGAAGAGTTCGTCCCAGTAGGCGTAAACGACCATCAGGGCGATCAGGATGATGAGGAAGACGTCGGCCATGGCAATACCTCCCGGGATGCTGGTGGGCTGGATTCCCTATATGATACAACGAACCGGAGCCGGAATCAAGAGGAGGCGGGAGAAGATGGAGGAAAAGGACGTGCGGCTGCGCCGCCTGGCCGTCGAGGATACGGCGGCGGCGGAGGCGGCGATGCGCGCCATCGGGACGGACCCCCGGGGCGTGGCGATCATGCGGGAGAAGGCGGTGTTCCGCGTGGTGGAGGTCCGGGACGTGCCGCTGCGGGCGGCGAATCTCATGAAGCAGACGTTCCTCGCCAAGGGCGGCGAAGCGGCCGTTTCGCGGGCGGCGGCCGCGTTTTCGGCGGAGCGGACGGACGTGCTCCTGATGGCGACGCTGGCCGTTTACCGCCGGGCCATCGGCACGATGAAGCGGCAGCCTTTCGGCCTCCCCGTCATCGCGGCGGCGCTGGAGAAATTTTTGTGGGAAAATGAACCCGACGGCAGGATTTTGGCAAAAGACAGCGAATAAATACCATAATCAAATCGTTTACCGAAAGGAAGGAGTTCTGGACATGGCAAAAATCCGCATCCTCAATATGTTGTTCTATGGCTTTCATGGGATTTACGAATATGAGCGGGAGCAGGGCCAGAAGTTTTTCGTCGACGTCGAGTGCGTGACCCGCGACAACAAGGCGGCGGAGACCGACAATCCCGACGACGGCGTCGACGGCGCGGTGGTCTATGGCGCGGTCCGCGACGTCGTGGAGAATACGCGCTTCATGCTGCTGCAGACGGTGGCGACGCGCGTCAACGAGAAGTTGCTGCAGGTGTTCCCCCACGTGGGCGAGGTGACGACCACCATCCGCAAGCCCTCGGTGCCGGTACAGGGCGCCATCGATTGCGTCGAGGTGGAGGTCACGACCAAGGGCTGACCGCTTCCGCCGACGGACAATCGGTTGCCGCGTCGGGCAGTCGGATCGCGGCGTCAGGCGGAGCCGTCCGCCGGGCCGTTTCGCTCGCCGCAACGGTTTTTCATTCACCTTTACGAATCCCCCGCCGGGCCTTCCCGCGCGGGGGATTATTTTTGCCGGATTGCGCGCTTGCCGGGGGGACGGGTTCAGCGAAGGTCCTCCGTCAGCGGCGGGAGCGGCGTTCCCTCGATGAAGCCGGCGTCGCCGTAGATACCGCCTTCGCCGGTTCGCAGCGTGAAGAAGCGTGCCTTTTCCGGCAGCGCCCGCCGCTCCGCCACGACGCTGGCGACGGCCCCCTCGGGCAGGGCGAAGCTCGTGGCCGCCAGCGCGTCCGCCGCGCCGTCCCGCGCCGCCTCGCAGAGCGCCAGGCAGTCCACGGTTTCCAGGCCGCCGGACAGCCCTTCCCGCGAGTATTTCAGCGCCGCCTCCTTGATCGTCCAGAGCCGGAAAAAGGCCCGCGCCCGCGCGTCCTCCGGCAGCGCCCGCAGGAGCGCCGCTTCCTCCGGGCGGAACCAGCGCTGCGCCACGGCGTCGGAGGCTTTGCGCCGCCGCTCCACGTCAACGCCTGCCGCCTGCCGCCCGACGGCCACCGCGATATACGGACCGCTGTGGGAAAGACTCAGGGCGAAATCCGCGCCCCGGCAGACGGGCGCGCCTTTCCCGTCGTGCGCCAGCGCGACGTCCCCGGGGCGGACCCCCGCCAGTTCCGCCAGCCGCCACCGGGCAAAGAGCTCCGCCCAAAGGGAACGGCTCCGGTCCGCCGGGGCCTTCAGCCGCCGGACGACAGCCTGACGCTCCGCCGACGCGAAGGGAAGATAAGGCTCCGGGCTCCGCGGCCCGGAGCCGCTGAGAAAAAGAACGGCCATCTCCGCCACACCGCCCCACTCCTTTCCGTGTTTCTGACATTATACCACGCCCGCCGCCCGGAAACGAGGAAAACCGCTCCCGAAGTTCTCCCCCGTTTTCATGGACCTTTAACCCGCCTCACTTTTCCCTTGACTTTAGCGTCCGGTTTGACAGATACCCGGCAGATTTGCTGAATGCCGATGCCGGTGAAGCGTATCGGGAGGGGTATCATCCGGACGACCGCCGGTTTGATCGGTTCCATGCAAAAGCGAGCCGTATTGTCATTGGGACGGAAAGCCATACAATCCATGCGTTCTTGGTTTTGCCGAAATCAGGCCATAAAACTGATTTACCGGACATATCCCTTGCCAGGGAAGCGAAAAAGAAGTTCCATCGAAGCAAGGAGGGAGCGCAACGATTGTACGGCATCCGTGCCCCTGTTGCGGGGAAGCGGAGGTATTCGCGTTTGAGACTTGCCCATGCACGCAAGCGAAACCGCCTTCGCTCCGCGGCGTCGTCTTCGCCGCCAATCAGACACAGGGCGAATTGCCCCGGCAGTTCGCCCTTTTTTTATGAACCGCCCTGCCCGCCGCGCTTTTTCTTTGACTTATGGCGCCCGGTTTGATAGAATAGATTGTTAGATTGAAGCATTGCGCATAAGGAGTGGGTTCAGTTTGTGGGGCTTTTTGAAGCGTTTTTTGGGTGACAACAACGAAAAAGAGATAAAGCGAATGCAGGTCGTGGTCGATAAGATCAACGGCATGGAGGCGGATCTGGAGAAGCTCAGCGACTCGACGCTGGCGGGCCATACGGCGAAGTTCCGGGAGCGGCTGGAGGCCGGCGAGAAGCTGGACGACATCCTGCCGGAGGCCTTCGCGGTCTGCCGGGAGGCGTCGCGCCGGGTGCTGGGGATGCGTCATTTCGACGTCCAGCTCATCGGCGGCATGTGCCTGCATGAGGGCAAGATCGCCGAGATGAAGACCGGTGAAGGCAAGACGCTGGTGGCGACGCTGCCGGTGTACCTGAACGCCTTGACGGGCAAGGGCGTCCACATGGTCACGGTGAACGAGTACCTGGCCCGGCGCGACAGCGAGTGGATGGGGCATCTCTATACGTTCCTGGGGCTCACCGTGGGCCTGGTGGAGCACGATATGGATTTCCCCGCCCGGAAATACGCCTACGGCTGCGACGTGACCTTCGGCACCAACAACGAATACGGTTTTGACTACCTGCGCGACAACATGGTCATCTCGCCCGACCAGATGGTCCAGCGGGAGCTGAATTATGCCATCGTGGACGAAGTGGACTCGATCCTGATCGACGAGGCCCGCACGCCGCTGATCATCTCCGGCCCCGGCGCGAAGTCCACCGAGATTTACGCCCGCATGGCCCAGGCGGTGGCGACGCTGAAGCAGGGCGTCGATTACACGGTGGACGAGAAGCAGAAGACGGTGTCGCCCAGCGACGATTCCGTCCACAAGATCGAGCAGATGATGGGCGTGAAGAACCTCTACGCGCCGGAGAATATCGAGTATTCCCACTGCTTCAACGCGGCGCTGCGGGCCCGGGCCATCATGCACCGGGACCGCGACTACGTGGTGAAGGGCGACGAGGTCATCATCGTCGATGAGTTCACGGGCCGTCTGATGTACGGCCGCCGCTACTCCGACGGTCTCCATCAGGCCATCGAGGCCAAGGAGGGCGTGAAGATCCAGCGCGAATCCCAGACGCTGGCGACGATCACCTTCCAGAACTATTTCCGCATGTACTCGAAGCTGGCCGGCATGACCGGCACGGCCAAGACCGAGGAAGACGAGTTCATCAAGATCTACAAGCTGCCGGTCGTCGTGGTGCCGACGAACAAGCCGGTCATCCGCGTCGACGAGCCCGACCTCATCTTCAAGACGAAACGGGCCAAGTACCGGGCCGTGGCCGGCGCCGTGGAGGAGCTCCACGCCAAGGGGCGTCCGATCCTGATCGGCACCACCTCCATCACCCAGTCGGAGGAGCTCAGCGGCCTCTTGACGAAGCGCGGCATCCCGCACAACGTGCTGAACGCGAAGTACCACGAGAAAGAAGCCGAGATCATCAAGGACGCCGGACAGCTCGGCGCCGTCACCATCGCTACGAACATGGCGGGCCGCGGCACCGACATCATCCTCGGCGAAGGGGTGGCCGACCTGGGGGGCCTGGCCATCATCGGCACCGAGCGCCACGAGTCGCGGCGCATCGACAACCAGCTCCGGGGCCGCGCCGGACGTCAGGGCGACCCGGGTTCCTCGCGCTTTTTCCTGTCACTGGAAGACGATCTCCTGCGTCTTTTCGCCGCCGAGCGCATCGCCAAGGTCATGGACAAGCTGGGCATGGAGGAGGACGAGCCCATCGAGCACTCCATCATCACCAGCTCCATCGAGCACGCCCAGAAGAAGGTCGAGGCACGCAGTGTCGACATGCGCAAGAACGTCCTCGAATACGACGACGTGATGAACCAGCAGCGCGAGGTCATCTACGCCCAGCGCCGCAAGGTGCTGAACGGCGACGAGCTCCGGGACAATATCATGTTCATGGTCAGCCAGATCATCAAGTCGGAGATGGACCAGTACGCCAACGAAAAGCTCTATCCCGAGGAGTGGACGCTGGACGGCCTGATTGCCGACGCCGAAGAAATCTACGCGCCGAAGGGCAGCCTCCGGAAGGAAGAGCTCGAGGCCATGAGCCGCGACGAGCTCGGCGAGCACCTGCGCAAGCTCGCTGACGACAACTACGCCGCCCGGGAGCGTGAGTTCACCGAGCCCATCATGCGCGAGCTGGAAAAGGTCATCATGCTGCGGGTCGTGGACAACAAGTGGATGGAACACCTCGACCACATGGATATGCTGCGCCAGGGCATCAACCTGCGAGCCTACGGCCAGCGCAATCCGCTGGTGGAATATAAAATTGAAGGCTTCAACATGTTCGAGGAGATGATCCACCAGATCCAGACGGACATCGCCAAGCTCATGTACCGCGTCAGCGTCGTGACCGAGGAACGCCGGCAGGTGGAGGACCGGCTGGCGACGGCCCAGGCCGTCCACGGCGAAGAGGTGGAGGAGGCCGAGGCGAGGCCCGCGGGGAAGAAGCCCGTCCGCTCCGAGCACATCGGCCGCAATGACCCCTGCCCCTGCGGCAGCGGCAAGAAGTACAAGAACTGCTGCGGGAAGGGGAAATAATCCCATTTTCTGTCGTTCTTCAAGGGAGATGCGACAATGAACTTAAATACGTATGTCTCTAAGGAACTTCAAACGAAATTCGAATTCCATAATTTCGGTCACGCTCTGGAAATTCTCGCCCATGCCTGTCCTGAGGAATGGGGGGATTTGCTGAACTGTTTTGAACAGTTATCCTTTTCTC
>JAEEGL010890140.1_pt1 | contig 32196 bp, 28 predicted proteins | sample 9134231 | NCBI WGS metagenome assembly JAEEGL01 (sample SAMN16246548, study PRJNA631951) | gut metagenome | biome: gut microbiome; feature: rumen; material: fiber-attached | host: Bos | place: Iran: Karaj | collected 2018-10 | reverse complement strand
CGACCGGACCGCGGGTGTCGCGGCAGACGTCCTTCGCAGCCTCGACGCCGCCTTTCTTGAAGGCATCTTCGACTTTCTCGACCAGAGCCTTGGCGTTGGTCTTGGAGAAGGTGAGATAGAGGATTCTCTCGATAGCAAGGGCGAGACCGATGATCAAGCAGATGATAATGAGGGACATGAAGCCTGCGCCACCCTCGATGAACTTGGTCTTGAGAGCCTGGTGGAGAGGGACCTCGGACTTAACGTCGAAAGGATTGACCTCAGTAGAGGGAGCTGCAACCTGCTCTTCGGCGGCGGCCGGAGCGGCCTGCTCGTCCTGGGCGGAAGCGACGTTCGCAGAGATGACCATTACGGCCATAGCTGCCAAAACCATGAAAATTTTTTTCATAATGTTTTTTGTGTGATTAATTGATAAAGTATTAAATAGTTACTATGTTTCGTGTCAATAGGCCCAATCCCGTGTGCCTATAAAACCTGTGCAATTTAGCAAAATATTTCCAAAACACAATATTTATTTGCTGATTTCTCCTTTCAAATCATCATCGAAAAGCTCCTTGACACGCTCGTTATCTTCGTATTTTCCCAGAAGGTGGAAAAGCTTGGCCAGGGCGCTCTCCGTCGTGCTGTCATAGCCGGAAACCGTTCCGGCGTCCAGCAACTTTTTCCCGGTGGCATAAAGATTCATGTTGACACAGCCGCTGGGGCATTGGGTCACGTTGACCAGGACTTTCCCCATTTGCCGGGCTCTCCGGATAATATCCAGGAACCAGGGCGCCGTGGGGGCGTTGCCGGAGCCGTAGGTCTCGATAATGACAGCGCGTGTCTCGCTTCCGAGAAGGATGTTCTTGACAACCTGGGGCGTGATGCCGGGATGGATCTTCAGGATGGAAACCCGGGTGTCGAGACGGGTGTCGATCCGGAAAGGTTCATCCGGAAGGGGGCGGCGGATCAAGGATTCGTTAAAACGGATGTTGATCCCGGCTTCGGCCAGGGGCGGCAGGTTGGGAGAGGCGAAGGCATCGAACTGTTCGGCGCTGATTTTGGTCGTCCGGTTTCCTCGCAACAGTTTGGATCCGAAATAGATACAGACTTCCGGCACCGTCGCCTGCCCATCAGGCCTTTGGGCGGAAGCGATCTCGACGGCCGAGATCAGATTCTCCTTTCCGTCGGTCCGCGGGACGCCGATCGGCAATTGGCTTCCGGTGAAGATGACCGGCTTGGCCAATCCTTCCAGCATGAAGCTGAGGGCGGAAGCGGAGTAGGACATGGTGTCCGTTCCGTGCAAGACGAGGAACCCGTCGTAGCGGTCATAATGGTCCCGGATCACCTCGGCTAGTTCCTGCCACATCGCCGGTTTTACATCCGAAGAGTCGATGAGGGGATCGAAGGTGTAGGAGTCTATCTTGAAGGCGAATTTGGCGAGTTCAGGTACTTCTTCCAGGATCTGACTGAAATCAAAAGGTCTGAGCGTCTGGTCGTGGGCGTCGGCTTTCATGCCGATCGTGCCTCCCGTATAGATGATCAGGAGGGAAGATTTTCTTTTTTGCGTCATAATCCGAACAGTTCTTGGGCGTTGCGGGTTGTCACGGCGGCCACTTCTTCGAGGTCCGTGTCTTTCAATTCGGCGATCTTTGCCGCAATCAAGGGAATATATGAACTCTCATTGCGGGTCCCCCGATGTGGGACAGGAGTCAGGTATGGGGCGTCTGTCTCGAGCAAGAGGCGCTCGAGCGGCACTTTGCGGACCACTTCGGCCAGCGAGGCCCGTTTGAAAGTCACGACTCCGCCGATCCCCAGCCGCCAGTCGCCGTATTTCTGGAGTTGCAGGAAGGTCTCATAGCTTCCGCTGTAGGCATGCATGTTGCCGCGCAGCCCGAGGTGGCTACAGTCCTTGACGATCTGCAGGAAGTCTTCGGTGGCATCGCGGAGATGGATGTTGACAGGCAGGTGCAGCCGGGCTGCCAGCTCCAGTTGGATGCGAAGTGCTTCCCGCTGCTCCCGGGCGAAATCCGCTCCATAGTGATAATCGAGCCCGATCTCTCCGATCGCGACGATCTTCCGGCCGGTCCACCGGTCCAGCTCTTCGATTTCGCGCTCCCAGTCCTCCCGGACGGAACCGGGATACAAGCCCAGCATCGGGTACAGAACACCAGGATGGTGATCCGTCAGGGCATACATCGCTTTCCGCTCGCTCGAGTCAATATCAGCCAGCAGCATTTTGGTGACACCGGCGAGTTGGGCGCGTTGGATGACGGACTCCTCTTCGCCGGCAAAAGCCTCATCGGTGATGTGGGTATGGGTGTCGATGTATTCCATGTCGGAATACAAAGGTACATATTTTATCCGACTTTTGTTTTGATCCCGAATCCTTGCAGCAAGTCTGTCTCAAGGATGCCATCGGCCTCCAGCAGACCTGTGGCTACGGAGACCCGGTCGGGCTGGCACTGCATCCGGCCCGCGATCTCTTCCAGCGTGATGCCGCGCTGCTTTTTGATGCATTCCGCGACGGCAATCAGGAAATCGACCTCGGACGGACTCATCGTCCCGTCATACAGGGATCGGATTTCATCACGGATCAAAGCAGCCGAGCGGCGGGTCAGGGTGCCCAGACCCAAGTCTTTGATCAGCGAATCCGTATCCAGGATCGCCTCTGCCGTCCGGCGCCGGATCAGGAGGTTGCATCCTTGCGAGCGAAGGTCGTCGGGACGCCCGGGCAGGGCGAAAACGTCCCGGTTGTAGTTGAATGCGAAGTCGGCCGTGATCAAGCCGCCGCCTTTCTGCTTGGACTCGATCAGGATCGTGGCGCTGCACAGGCCGGCGATGATGCGGTTCCGGCGGAGGAAGTTGATGGCGATCGCTTCCGTGCCGGGCGGATAATCCGTGACCAAGGCACAGCCTTCGGTCGCCGCGAGCCTTTCCGCCCATTTCCAGTGTCGTCGGGGATAGACTTCTGTGATGCCGGTCGGAAGAACGGCAATAGTCGGCAGCCCGCATTCGAGTGCGGTCGCGTGCGCAACGATGTCTGTACCCAGGGCAAAACCGCTGACGATCGTAGGGGGATGGCGGCTGCCTGCCATCGCAGATACGATCCTCCGGCACCAGTCTCTCCCGAAGAGGGACAGGTCCCGGGTTCCGACGACGGCGATGGCCGGACGCTGATGAAACAGGGTCCGGTCATCGGAAGAAGAACAGATGTAAAGCCCGACAGGGGCATCTTCGCATTCTTTCAACAAGGGCGGGTAATCCTCTTCGGTTACGCAGAGAAATCGGCAATTCCGTCGTTCCAAGTCTCTCAGTTCCTGGGCGCTCCGTTCCAGCGCAGCCTCGTTGATTTCAGACAGATATTTGGAAAAGGGACCCAGTAAATCAGCGCGGGACTGCCTGTCCAGGTCGAAGAGGGCGGCGGCGGAGCCCAGGCCGTCAATCAGCCGGTGGGCCAGGACCGGCTCATAGCCGAAAATCCGGTTCAGGGTACAGGTGGCGGCTCTTTCTCGATCGATGTCTTTCATAGTGTTTGTCTTTGTCGGGGCCCAACATAGACAAAACAAACGGAAAAAACTTTCGGAAACACGCAGTCTCCGAAAGTTTTTCTCTTTTTTATAGGTTTTAGCTGTTTTTTACAGGATCAGCATGGCGTCGCCGTAAGGCCCGAAACTGTATCCTTCGTCCAAGGCCACTTGGTAGGCGTGCATCACCTTGTCAAACCCGCCGAAAGCGGCTTCCGACATCAGCATCGTGGACTCGGGCATGTGGAAACCCGTCACGATGGCATCCGGGATGGAAAACTCATAAGGTGGGAAGATAAACTTGTTGGTCCAGATGTCATTGGCCTTGACTTCCTTGTCCGTGGTGACGTAGGTCTCCAGGGCGCGGACGGTGGTCGTGCCGACCGCCAGGATCTTGTGGCCGCTGGCCTTGGTCCGGTTGATGATCTGGGCGGCTTCCTCCGTGATGATCATGCGTTCGGCGTCCATCCGGTGTTTGGACAGGTCTTCCACATCCACTTTGCGGAACTGGCCGATCCCCATGTGCACCGTGATGAAAGCTTTGTTGATGTCCTTGAGGATCATGCGGTTGAAGAGCTCGCGGCTGAAATGGGTGCCGGCAGCGGGTACGGCGACCGCTCCCTCGTGCCGGGCGAAGATCGTCTGGTAATGCTCCTTATCTTCCGGGGTCACTTTGGGCTTGATAAAGATGGGGATAGGGGTTTCTCCCAGACTGAACAGCACTTCCTTGAAGTCCTCGTAGGGGCCGTCATACAGGAAGCGCAGCGTCCGGCCGCGGGAGGTCGTGTTGTCGATCACTTCCGCTACCAGGCTGTCATTCTCGCCGAAGTACAACTTGTTGCCGATCCGAATCTTCCGGGCCGGGTCCACGATCACATCCCAGAGCCGCTGCTCCTTGTTCAACTCCCGGAGCAAGAAGACCATGATGTCTGCTCCCGTCTTCTCTTTCTTGCCGTAGAGACGCGCAGGAAGTACTTTGGTGTCGTTGAATACGAAGGTGTCGCCTTTTCCGAAATAATCGATGATGTCTTTGAATATCCGATGCTCGATTTCTCCGGTATTCTTGTGTAGAACCATCAGCCGGCACTCATCCCGCCACCGCGGCGGTTCCTGGGCAATCCGGTCTTTGGGGAGGTTGAACTGGAATTGTGAAAGTTTCATAATGCTAAAATGCTGTACCTCTAATATACGGACTGATCGGTCAAAAAGTTTCACACTTTCGCCTCACGGAACACTTCAATAATAGAAGGATAGGTGTTTTTTAAGAATGGGGGAAGGCTGGACTTGGCTACCCAAGCCGCTTGGGCGATATCTTCTTCCCGCTGAGGCGTCAGGTCCACGGGCTTCGTGTAGAGCATGCTATACCACCACGTATGTTTGAGGTGCCAGATCCCATTCCGGAGGTAGCAGTGGTCGGTGATGCAAATCAGATCTTGGAGCTCGAGTTCGTCCACCCCGGTTTCTTCCTGCACCTCACGAAGCGCCGTGACCCGGATATCCTCGCCGGCCTCCTGATGCCCCTTCGGCAGGTCCCACAAGCCGTTTCTTCGGATCAGGAGGAAGTCTCCTCGGCGATTGCTGACCAGCCCGCCGGCGGCATTTACTTCTTTGAACTCTGCGCAAAGCCGTTGGTAGGTGTCTTCTGTGTCTTCATCCGGGATGTAAATCTTCTGGAGTGTGCTGGACAACTCGAACATCCTGACCAGGGAGTGGATGTCGATCTTCTGGCCCAGGTGCAGCTCTACGGCGTTGGGGTCGGAGAGTGCCTGGTCATCCGGCGAGCAGATCACGATACAACGTTTTTCAAAGTAAATTTTGCGCATTATATTTGTATCTTTGCAAGAAGGACACAAAGTTAATATTTGTTTTACAAACTGAAAGCGATGGCATCACATTATACCAGCAAACATGGGATCGTTTCCCGTCCCCCTTACGATCTATACATGTCTTTCGCTGACATGCGCAATTTCTTGAGCATGCTCCCAGAGGACAAAAAGCAGGGAGTGACGGCGGATTTCGATACGATCGAAGCGACCGTTCAGGGCTTCCATGTGGGGGTCAAAGTCAAGTCCCGAGTCCCATATTCTTTGATTGAAGTCGAGGATCACGATGCGCCTTTCCATTTCAACGTGGCGCTTCATTTCGATCCGACGGACCATCCCGGCAAGACGGATTTCCATCTTGATGTCCAAGCCGAACTGAACCTGATGCTGAAGATGGTGCTGGGGAATAAGATCCAGGGAGCCCTGGATAAAGTAGTCGACTCGCTGGTTGACATCTCCGAAGGTCGCATGCCTGAAGGAATCCAGCTATGACGCTTCCGGAAGGATTCATACGGACGTTTTCGGAGGGATTTGGTCCGGAACTTGCCGACCGCTTCTTGGCGGCCGTTGAGCAGGCTCCGTCCGTGTCCGTTCGTCTGAATCCTTTCAAAACCCCTTCAAAACCCGATCCGTTGATGGATGGGGCGCAGCCGGTGCCTTGGAATACTTATGGACGGATGCTTTCCCAACGGCCGATCTTTACGCTGCAGCCCCTGTTCCATGCCGGGGCCTATTATGTGCAAGACAGTTCCGCGATGTTTCCGGCCTGGCTTTTCCGGCAATGCGTCCCTCTGGACGATGAGGACCCCAACCGTCCGATCCGGGTGCTGGATCTTTGCGCGGCCCCGGGCGGCAAAACGACTGATCTGGCTGCCTCTTTGCGGCTTCAGTATGGTGACCGTTTTTTGCTGGTGGCCAACGAAGTGATGCGGGCGCGGGCGTCTGTCCTTTCGGACAATGTTGCCATGTGGGGTGATCCGAATGTCATCGTCACGTCGGTGGATCCGAAGGCTTTCGCGGCTTTTGAGGGCTTCTTTGACGTGGTGGTAGCGGATGTACCCTGCTCTGGCGAGGGGATGTTCCGCAAGGATCCCAAGGCGGTCGCGGACTGGTCCGCGCAGACGGTGGATCTTTGTGCCTCCCGGCAGCGTCGCATCCTTGCCGATGTCTGGCCGGCCTTGCGGGAAGGCGGCCGCTTGATCTACTCGACCTGCACCTTCTCGCGTGCGGAGAATGATGATAACGTAGCCTGGCTGTGCCAGCAATTGGATGCCGAGAGCCTGTTGCCTGCGTGCGGGTTTGACGGGGTCTTGAAGACCGGCTTCGGCTTTCTGCTGCTTCCGGGCCTTGTGCCTGGGGAAGGGCAGTATGCTGCCGCTGTCCGCAAGGGATCCGGTCCGCGTCCTTCGCGTATGACGGCCTCCGATCTGGAGGTACTCCGGCCGTTGCGTTCCGGCGTGCGGAAAGGAGTCTGGAAAGGGCGGGATTTTGTCCCGGATCCGGATTGGGCATTGAGCCTGTCCTATGAACGGGGAAGTTGGCCGGAAGAGGAAGTGAGTCTCCCGGACGCCTTGCGTTTCCTGCATCGGGATGCTCTGGTCCTTCCGGAGGCGCCTTCCGGCTATGTTTTGCTGACCTATGCGGGCCTCCCGCTGGGTTTTGTTAAGAATTTAGGGAAACGCTGCAATAACCTGCACCCGCAGGGGCGGCGGATCCTGATGGATATTAGTTCTGTATTATGAAAAGAATCATTACAGTCGCCTTGAGCTTAGGTATTGCGGCGACGCTTTTTGCGCAGACAAGCGCGCAGGATTATCTTTCCCGTTACAACTTGCTCGTCGGCAAGGTCGGGCTGGACGGCTTGGGCGTCGAGACGCTGGTGAATAAATGGGAGGCGGATTATCCGGACGACGTGGACATGCTTTGCGCAAAATACAATTATTATCTTACGAAGTGCCAGAAGAGCGAGGTGGTGGCCAAAAGCCAGGAACGCTATTTGGGTGCGAATCCCATCCTTACGTTGAAGGACAGCACCGGCGCAGATGTGCGTTATTTCACGGAAACCTTCTTCGAAGACGAAATGTTTGGGGTCGCTTCTCAGGCTTTGGATAAAGCTATCCGCCTGCGTCCCGATGACATCAATCTGCGCTTTGCCAAGATCACGTCCCTTCTTGCGTATGAGAAGGAGTCTCCGGATATGGCCACGCAGGCCCTCCGTAGCCTGATCGACTATCATGGTAATACACATCCGAGTTGGAAAATGGGTGAGGAAGTCTTCACGGACGATGACTTCCGGGCTGCGATGATGGAGTATTGCTATACGCTGTTCCGGATTGCCTCTCCCGCTGCATTCGAGTCCTTCAAGTCCATCTCGGAGAAGATGTTGACTTACAATCCCAAGGACACGGAGTTTATCAACAACCTGGGCTCTTATTACCTGGCTTACAAAAAAGATTACAAGACCGCGCAGAAGTACTATGCCAAGACGCTCAAATTGGATCCCGACAATTATGGCGCCATCCGGAACGGTGTGATCCTGGCCCGAAAGACAGGAAATACCAAACTGGAGAAGAAGTATTTGCAGCAGTTGATGCGGGTCAGCACCGACGAGGTGGAGAAAGCCTCTGCAAAGATCCGTTTGGAAGCGATGAAATAGAGGGACGATGAAGGCATCCCGTTTCATAGCAGCGAAATTGCGGTTCAAAGGAAAGATCGCGGTCATTTCCGTGGCTCTCTCCTTCTTTATCATGATCATCGCTGTCGCGGTTTCCTCCGGCTTTCGCCGGGAGATACGCTCTGGCGTGTCCGCCATCTCCGGAGATGTCCAGTTGACGCCTTCCACGCTCAATTATGTCAACGAAGATGACCCTATCTCTGCGAAGCCGTCCTACTTGCCGGTGATCGACTCCTTGGCGGGTGTCAAATCCGTGATCCCAGCCGTGTACCGGGCCGGAATTGTCAAAGAAGGGGACAATATCCAGGGAATTCTGCTGAAAGGCGTGCCGGATCGGACGGATACTGTATCACTGGGCGTCAGCATCCCTTCCCGCCTGTCCGATATCTTGGGCTTGGGAGTGGGGGACAAGATGCTCACCTATTTCATCGGAGAGCGGATCAAGGTCCGGCGTTTTGTCGTGACGGAAGTCTATCCGAGCCTCATCGAGTCGGACGAATCCCTGCTGGTCATGGCCTCCCTGGCCGATCTTCAGCGGCTGAACGGATGGGAAGAGGATGAAGTATCTGCGTTGGAGGTGATGTTGGAAGATGAGTATAAGAGCCCGTCTCAGATCGAGAAGATGAGCTCGGAGATTGGTACTTGGGCCCTGCTTCGCTCTTCGGATGTCGATGACCCGACAGTGGCCACATCCGTGATTCGGAAGTATCCCCAGCTGTTCAACTGGCTGGATCTGATCGATCTTAACGTGCTGCTGATCTTGGTCCTGATGACGGTTGTGGCGGGGTTCAACATGATTTCCGGTTTGCTGATCCTGCTGTTCCGTCACATCTCTACGATCGGCACGCTGAAATCCATGGGGATGACGGACCGGGAGATCTCGTCGGTATTCCTCCGGGTTTCTTCTCATCTGGTCTTGAAAGGGATGTTGATCGGCAACGGGGCGGCGCTCTTGTTCTGTCTCATCCAAGGCACGACGCATCTGCTCAAACTGGATCCGGCCAATTATTTTGTCTCTTTCGTGCCGGTCTCTGTCAATCTGCCCATGATTTTGCTGGCGGACGTGCTCAGCTATGGCGTGATCATGCTGCTCTTGCTGATCCCGTGCTTGTTTATCTCGAAAGTGGATCCCGCCCGGACTGTCCGGGCCCAGTAACTACGGGCAGATCGTCCGGAAGGCGGCATACGTGTCCAGCACGTCGTTGACATATCCGGCGATCTGGCCGAGATAGTATTTCCGCATATCGAGCGAATCGGTCACGACATGGGACATCTCTGCGATCTCCGGCAAGTGCTGGAGACTGGCCCAAGTACTGTCATAGACATTCAGCTGCTGGGCGAAATCAATGCAGTCCAGCAAGCGTCCTTCTCCGCCGTTATAGGCAGCCAGGACCATCTTGGTCAGGTCGGAGGAAGCCCCTTCCGGTACGCGCTTGGCAAAGACGCCTTGCAGGAAAGAAAGGTATTTAACCCCGGTTCGAATGTTCCCTTCCGGCTCCATCTGATCCTCCAGCCCATATTTGGCGGCTGTGGATTCTCCGACTTGCATCAGGCCGAAGGCGTTCATGTGGGAATGTGCGTCGATCCGGAACTTGGATTCTTTGAAAGAGAGGGCCGCGAGCATTCTCCAATCCCAACCGAGCGAGGGTGCATACGCTTTGTACAAGCTGTCATAAGGACTCAGCTCGGTCCGGGTGCGCCCGGTCTCCACCAACTGGAAGGGGTCGTACAAGGCCTGGATGTAGGTCTCTTGCATCCGGGCATGTCGGGGGGATTTCTGGTAGTTTTTAAGCCAGGCATTGATATCGCGGAGGCCGTGCAGATTGGTCTCCCGGACGAGCCAGATGGAAAGATCGTCAATGGGGATAGACGCGAGGGTTCCTTTCGGGAGGGTGTTTTTGCTTCGGGCTGGAAGCACAAGAATGTCCAGGGACCCCGCCAGCAAGGAGTCTAGCAGTTTGTAGGCGGTATCCCGGGCCGGGATGATGTGGGTTGTCGATCCGATATCCTGGGCGAATGCTTTCAGCAAAGCATAATTGTATCCTGTGATCAAGACACGGGTGGAGTCGTCGGTTTTACCAATGTTGAGCGCGCAGCGGATTTCCCGGCCGGCAAAAGGTTTCCCGGCCCAAGAAGAATCATGCCGGATCGGATGGGAAAAGAACAAGGAAACAACCGCAGCCCCAACCAGCAGGATTACGGTCATGGTTGCAGTGCGCTTTTTCCTGTTCATCGGTCTTTCTGGGGATTATCTTGTTTGGGCGTATTCTTGGCCGGCTGAGTATAGAATGGCCAATAGAGTCCAAATTTGACAGCGCGGGTTGTCCGGATGTACCGGTCTGCGCTGAAATAGTCGGAATGCTCCAGCGGCCAGCCCATGTTGGCGTTTTCGAGCTTGATGAAGATACAAGCCCGCTTCCATTGCATGTTGATGAAAGCGTCTGCAAAAGGAGCATTGCCATACTTGACTTCTTCCTGGTTGTGGAACACGCCTAGGACTGGGTTCCACGAAGGAAGATACCAGGAGGTAAAGTACCAGATGTTAGCTCCCACCTGCATGGTCATCGCCTTCGCCGGACCGACGGGGAACTGGATGTAGTATCGAGCGTTGGCAGCAAATAGCGGGAGCGGGACGATATCCTGTCGGGACGAGAGCTGGAACAAAAGCCTGTGGTCCAGGTGGAGCAAGCGGCCCAGGGCGAGGTTTTTCTGCAAAGAGGCGGATAGGACACTCATCGGGTCCGCATTCTGGTGCACCAGCGCATCCGTCCCATACCAGAGGTTCCCGGCAAGCAGTTGATAAGCAAGGTGCGCATCCAACTTCCAGTGCGGGATCTGGATGCCTCCTTCGACGCTGGTCGTAGAGATCTTGGTAAAATCGTTGTCCCAGCGGTAATGGTTGGTATACAGATGCTGCAGATAGTACTCCGGCTCGTCCAGGGAAGTGTTGAAGCTGGCGTAAATGCTCACGGGACTCGTCTTATGCCGGCGGAACGGATACAAGTTCAGCCGGGCTTCGGCGCCCAGGTCGAAGTCGTTGATCTCATCGCCCAGGAAGACGTATTTCCCATGGGCATTCCACTGGAAGAACTGGTGCAATTGCCCCTCGACGCCTGCATATAGGTATGTAGCGTTCCAATGATGATTGGAAGGTTTGTAGAGCAGGGTCTTGTCGTACGTGTAATAGTTCATCAGCCGGTGGCCGATGCCGACATCCAGTTTGGAAACGATGCTCTCGTCCGTCCACGGCTGGAGCCGCAGGAATACTTTGTTTTCCAGCCGCATGACCCGCAGCGAGTCATAGGAAGTGCTGGGATGGTAGTTGAATACGTTGTCGTAGAAGGCTTTCCCCTTCGCGTCAGTGAGGGCGTCCTGATAGATCCGCTGATAGACGGAATACTCGGAACTATGCCCGATGAAAGCCGTCGTGATCTTGCTGTCGTCGATCTTAAGCGTGTCCGCAGCGGTGACTTCGCCTTCTTGGCCAGCCTCTTCAGGTCCGGCAGTATCCTCTTCCGTTTCTGTCAGGACCGGCGATGGAAGCGCCGTCGTATCCGGCACATCCTTGCGATGTTTCCACCGCTCGATGAAGTAGAAGGGGATGCGGACTTGCTGATCGAGGAATACTGTTTTCTTCTTGACGGAACTGCTCGCGTGGGAGAGATTGACGGCGATCTCACGCACTTCGATGGTCGTGTCGCGGATCAATCCGATGTCTTGCACGCCGCCATTTTCCGATCGGGAAAACATGTTGTAAATGAAACCGGCATGCATCAAGTACTTCTTGCCCGTATAATTGGCAGCCACGACAGCAGTCTTGTTCTTGGTTGTTTCGCCCTCCAGGATGCCGGCTCCGCCGAAGCGGTCGTAGAACATCGTGAAGTTCAGTTCAGGGGTGATGTTCTGCGTCGTCAGCAGATGGAGGTTGTCCGACTCCTTCTTGTCTCCGGCCAGTAAGGTACCCCAGTAGGAAAGCTCCGTGTAGGGGGTCTTGGTGTTGTACATCGGCAGGGTGGAGGGGGAGTAAGACCAGGACTCCAACGCTTCATAAAAGGCGACCCCTTCCTTGGCTTTCCGTTTCGAGAAGTCGAAATACTGGACCGGAGATCCGGCGACTCCCAGCCAGGTCGCATTGACGTCCTCTCGGAAGAAAGGGTAATCGTAAAAGCGATAGTTGTAGGTGGTATCTTCGTGGGAGAGCAGGGTGATGTTGTGGAAATCGCGCTCATGGGTCCACTTCAGGATACGCTGGTACCGCAGCGAATCCTTGAAGACATAGGTCTCCAGGATACGGGGGGTATTCTCCGTGATGCTGTCCTTGATTGCCTGTTTCTCTTCCTTGGCATTCTTGATGCTGTCCAGCCGGGCTTGCTTGATGGGCATTTCCCGCTCGAAATCCGCTTTCCGGCGGCCGGCTTTGTCCAACGTGGCGTACCACGCCCAATAGGCCGCCTTCGCCCTTGCGACAGAGTCGACCGCGTACAAAGAATCCAATCTCATCCAGTTGAGCGTGTCTTGGATGCGGATCAAGGAGTCCCTGACCCAAACGTGGGAGAGGGAATCGTTCAGGGCTGCGAAATAATAGTATCGGAAAGTGTCGAGCTGCAGGAGGGAGTCCGGCGGGATCAGACTGTCCAGGGCTGCAGGGCGGATCTTGACGACCGTGTCTTCCCCTTCGCCGAACCCGTCAGCCCCGCCCTTCAGCAGGGAATCTGCGATCGAATACGTGCTGGCCTTCTCCTCCGGGGACCAGAACTTTTTGTAGCCATTGTGGGGATATTTGACCGTGTCGGCCCATTCGACAGGCGCGTCGGCAGCGGTGAACATCGATACGTCATTCGTCTCCACGGTCCGGTGCGACACCCCCAATTGGAGCGTCACGGCGCTGACAAGCGCGGCAGGAAACCAGATCTTGGAAAAGACATTCATCACAATCTACAAAGGTATGCACTTTTCGTCGGAATCGCAAAAGCGCGCATGCGCGCCCATAAGGCGGGCAAAGCCGGAGGCCTGGTCCAGGGTTTCAACCTTGCCTACATCCATCATGCGGAAGTCTTCCGGAATGTAGCCGAAGATGGGCTCGCGGGCTGCGGCACGCAAGTAGAAATCGATGATCGAAAAACGTCCTTGCAGTCCCTCTCTCTCCATCACGGAGAACACGCGGTCGGAAAGCAGATGGATGCCGGCAAAGGCGAGCGGACGGCATTGACTGGGATCAAGGCCCGGGAAGGGAGACCGGACTTCTCCGGTCCGGATATCTGTCCACCCGACGAGGCGCAGCCGGTCGTCGAAAAGCAGGTATCGGCTGGTCTTCCGTTCGCTGACTACCAGTGTGGCCAAGGCCTCCGGCCGGCAAGATGCAATAAATTGCCGGAGATCCAGGTTGGATAAGATATCGACGTTGTGGGCAAGGAACGAGCCCTCTCCGGTCAAAAGGGAACGGGCCTGAAGGATTCCTCCGCCGGTTTCCAACAGCAGTTCGGGCTCAGGGGAGAGCCGGGTGACCGGGCTGAGTTGAGGGTCCCGACGGACAAAGTCTTCAATCTGCTCAGCGAAGTGATGTGTGTTGACGACCAGGGACTTGATGCCGGCCTCCAGGATCCGGGAAGCGACGCGTTTCAGCAGCGGTACGCCATCCACCGGCACGAGCGCTTTGGGCATCGTGTCCGTAAGGGGCTTCAGCCGCGTACCCAAGCCGGCGGCAAAGATCATGGCTTTCATCGTACGTCGCGGTCTAGGCCTTGCTCCCGATGCGTCAGACGGATCCGGATCCGGTATTTTTGCTGAAGATGCCGGGCCAGCGTTTCTGCACAATATACGGAGCGGTGCTGACCTCCGGTACAGCCGAAACTGACTTGCAGGTGGCTGAACCCACGCTGGATATACCGCTCAACGTGCGGATCGACGAGTGCGAACACGTTGTCCATGAAGGCGTGTACCTCGCCTTTTCCTTCCAGAAAAGCGATCACATCCGTATCCCGTCCCGTCGAGTGCTTGAACTGTTCATATCGGCCCGGGTTGTGCATGCCGCGGCAGTCAAAAACGTAACCGCCTCCATTGCCGGAAGGGTCCTCCGGGATGCCTTTCCGATAAGAGAAACTGAAGATCCTGACCTCCAGGGTCTCGCTCTCCAGGCAGGGGGACTCCTGCGCAGTCAACTGGCGCAGTACAGCATCCAGATAGGGATAACGCGCAAAGGGGATCTCCAAGATTTCCTTCAGGTTGGCTATGGCGTAGGGGATGCTCTCCAGGAAGTAGGCCTTTTTTTCGAATTTGCCCCGATATCCGTAAGCTCCCAACACTTGAAGGGTCCGGAACAAGACGAACAGGCGCAGCCGGCTCCGGAAAGTCTCTTCCGTCATCCGGGTATAGGGTTTCGCTGCATCAAGATAGGCACGGATCAGCCGTTCTTTCAGTTCCCTGGGGAAACGGGAACGAGCCTGGTACACAAAGGAAGCGACGTCGTATTCGACCGGACCTTTGCGCCCGCCCTGGAAGTCGATGTACCAGGGCTGTCCTTCCCGTACCATCACGTTACGCGTCTGGAAATCCCGGTACATAAACGTGTCGGTCTGCTCTGAGAGCAGGTCGGCTTTGAGACGGTCGAAATCGTCTTGGAGGGGAATCTCCTTGAACTCCACGCCGGCGGTTTTGAGGAAGCAGTATTTGAAGTAATTCAGATCGAAATCGATCATCCGTGCGTTCAACTCCGTGTCCGGATAGCAGAGGCTGAAATCCAAGCCTTGCGCCCCTTCAAACTGGATCTTGGGCAGACCGGCGATTGCTTTGCAGAGCAACTGGGCTTCAACTTCGGAGTAACAGCCGCTTTGCCTGCCCGGGGCGACGAGATCGTACAGGGACTCCCGTCCGAGATCCTCTTGGAGATAACACAGGCCATCTTCGGAGATGGCATAGATTTCCGGCACGCAGATGCCTTTGCTCCGGAAATGCCGGGCTTCGCAGAGGAAAGCCCGGTTTTCGTCCGGATCCGTACCGATCACGCCGACGACTGTCCGATCCGCTTCCGTCAGGCGGAAATATCGGCGGTGGCTGCCCGACTGCGGAAGCGCTTCGATCCGTTCCGCGTCGGATCCGAACCGGTCCGAATACAAGGCGCGCAATCGGTCCATGGATCTTATTCGTTGACGGGATCGCAGTTGCCTGCGTCAGACCGCAGTTCAATCCGGCCAAAAGCCCGGATGATCAGGATCAGCAGCAGGGCGCAAGCGGCAAAAATGACCCAATAACGGGCGGGAGAAAGTACCTGCATCCAGCTGTCCATTTCCTTCAGGGAGTCGATCTGACCACAGATGACGGCGAAAGTGTTGTTGACGCAGTGCATCAGCATGGTCAGCTTGAGCGATCCGGTGCGGTAGTAAACATAGCCGAAGAGACATCCCAGTATAAAGGCCGGGATCGCCTGCCAGGGATTGGCATGAATGACGGCGAAGAACACGGCGGAGATGACAATGGCCCAAACGGGAGCAAAACGCTGTGAGCCGTCGTATTTCTTGGCATTCAGCAATCCGCGCAGGACCATACCCCGGCAGAGCCATTCCTCGAAAAGAGGCGCAAATACAGAGACGCAGAGCAAGTTCATCCACAGTTTTCCTTGGGTCAACGAAGTCAGGGCCTCCTCCAGCCACTCGGGCATCGGAGGCATCAGGGAACTGAGGAAGTCTGTCATGAACGCGGCCGCCAAGACGGCAGCTGCCGCCATCAGCGCGCACAACCAGCCTCCTGCCTTGCCGAAATGGTTGCTATCCAGGGCATATCCTTGCTCGAAAACTGCATTGCTCCGGCTTTTGTAGCCGACAAACATCATCGGCGGGATGAACATGAGCGGGTAGGAGATCAAAGTCCCGTATTCGTTGGCGAAAGAGGGACCATACACCAGGGTCAGCAGACCCACGATGAGCGATCCGAACAGGGCGCCGATGATCAAAAGTCCCAACAGGGCAAACATTCCTTTCAGCGCAGGAGTGTAGTGGGCATGTCCGGCGAATACGTCGTAGTTGCGGACTTTACGAGGGTGGGTTTCCATGATAGTCGGTTTGTCTATTGGTACAAAGGGGAAGGATACACGCCTTCTTCGGCGAACTCCTTGAATTTTTCCACAACGGCGGGGCGGTCTTCCTTGTACGTGACGCCAAACCAGCGGGATGGCGTGGAGAGGACGTCGCACTTGCCGATGCCCAGCCGGATCATCAGATCGACGGCGTAGGGGATATAATACTCTTTCTTGAGTTCCATGGCATTGGCCTCAAGGAAGGTCTTGAAAATCTCCGCGCTCTTGGTGAAATAATCCGGTGTGAAGCCCCACATGTTCATGGAGCAGAGCGCCTCTCCATCCAGTTCGACATGCTCGCCGGTCAGAGAATTGTTACCGCGGACGACGCCGTCTTCTTCCTGTTTGATATCCAGGTGTTCGACGACATCGGACAGGTGCAGGTCTTCGTCATAGGAACAGATGCCGCGGGAGACGCCGCCGGATTCGGAAAGGGTATTTTCCAACTTGAAGCCGACGATGCTGTAGATGCCTTCGCTCTGTTCGTGTTCGCGCAGCCAGTCTGCCAGGATGTGGAAGGAGGCTTTGCCGTAGTAGTCATCGCCGTTGATGACGGCGAAAGGCTCCCGGATCACGTCCTGGGCCATCAGGACGGCATGTGCTGTGCCCCAGGGCTTCTGGCGCTCCGGGTTGAGGGTGAATCCTTCGGGGATCTTGTCCAGCTCCTGGGTGACGAAGCAGAAAGAGAGGGGCTCGCCATCGGGGCAGCGGACGTCGTGATATTTCTCTCGTACGCTCTGCTCGAAGGCTTCGCGGAAGTGCTCGCGGACCACGTAAACGATCTTGCCAAACCCGGCTTGGACGGCGTCATAGATGGAGTAATCGATGATGGTCTCTCCATTGGGGCCGAGACCGTCCATTTGTTTGAGTCCGCCGTAGCGGCTGCCCATACCGGCTGCAAGAACGAGAAGTGTAGATTTCATGTCATTATTATTTTAGGATTGACAAAAATAGTTATTTTTGCATATATGAAAAAGAGTCCGCTCCTCAAATATGTCCTTTGGTCCACGGTGGCCTTTCTGGTGATTATCCTGTTTTTCCGGCATGATAACTTGATCCGGTGGATCCGGGCCGGATTCACGATCAAGAAGCAGGAGCGGCAGATTGAGTGGTATAAGCAAGAGATCTCGGAGTTGGATGAGCAGATCGATGCGATGTCTACCAACCGGGATACCTTGGAGAAGTTTGCGCGGGAGACTTTCTTATTCGCCGAACCAGGCGATGATGTCTATCTGATTCCTGACAGCGAGTCTAAATAAAAAGCGACCGTTTCGCGAGTCTCTGGGACGTCGTGGACGCGGAGGATATCGGCGCCACGGCGAAGCGCTTCCAGGTGCAGTTCCTGCGTGGCAGGCCCGGCAGTATCAGGGGTCAGTTGCCGTGGCATCCAGACCATCCGCTTGCGGGAAATACCGACTAGCAACTGCCGCCCTGTCCCTGCCAGTTTTTCCAAACTGTGGAACACCCCCAGACTTTGTTCTACGCTCTTCCCGAAGCCAAAGCCCGGATCGATGATCCAATCCGGAATCCCTTGATAATCAGCTTTGACTGCAAATTCTTCATACCAAGAAAGCACTTCCGAAGCGTCTTCTGCCGGGCCATGATGCATCGGAATATAGGTAAGTCCCAATGTGGCCACGGTCTCCAGCATCTTCGGATCTGCTTCTCCGGCTGTGACATCATTGACAATCAAGGGCCCCACCATATCATAAGCCCGCAGGACCACATCGGACCAATAGGTGTCAAGGGAGAGAGGAAGGCTCGGATAGTCCTCTCGGATGAGCCGGAGCGTCTCTTTGAGCCGCCGCCACTCTTCCTTTGCCCCGACGGAGCGACTGCCCGGACGCGTCGAGCAGGCGCCGATGTCGATGAGGTCAGCGCCGCTGTCCAGCACGGCCAGGTTGTGGCGGCTGGGTGCGTAGAACGAATCCGGGGTGAGGTTGAGGATCCCCATCACACGGATGTTTCTTTGTGGATCGATCTTGCCCATGTCCATGCAAAAGTAAGGAAATTTAGGTATATTTGTACGAATACAAAAGCCAGTCCAAATGCTGATTGTCCTTGAAGGGCTTGACGGGGCAGGGAAATCCACCCAAGTCAAGAAGTTGAAACAATACTTGGAGCAGCGCTGCTCTTCGCTTCGCTATATCCATTTCCCTCGCTATGATTCGCCCGTATACGGAGATTTGATTGGTCGCTTCCTTCGGGGAGATTTCGGGTCCGTGGATAGTGTCCATCCCCAGCTGGTTGCGCTTCTTTTTGCCGAGGATCGGCATGGGGCGGCGCCCGAGATGCGGCAGGCACTGGAAGAGGGTGCGACGGTGCTGCTGGACCGCTATGTGTATTCCAACATTGCCTATCAGTGCGCCAAATTGCCCGATCCGGAAGAAGCGGAACGGTTGCGCGACTGGATTCTGAAGACCGAATACGGTCCCTTTGATTTGCCTCGTCCGGACCTAAACATTTTTCTGGATGTGCCGATCGGCTTTGTCGAGCAGAGCCTGTCCGCCCATCGGGAAGGCGCGGAGCGGGATTATTTGGGTGGTGCCAGTGACATCCATGAAGCAGATTTGACACTTCAGCGCCGCGTTCGGGATCAGTATCGCCGGCAGGCTGCCCTGGATCCGGATTTCATTGTAGTGGATTGTGCTGATACTGAAGGGAAAATGCTCCCTCCGGATGCGATTTTTGCCAAGATTCAAATAGTTGTAGAGACGCGTTTGGGCCATGCGTAAATTTCATCATAGCTTCCGGCGCTTCTGCGCCTTGCTGATCGGACTTGTGTTTTTCCTGTCGGGCATGCTCAAGCTGATGGATCCCGTCGGCGCGGGGCTTCAGATGGCGGAATACTTCAAATTCTTGCATTTGGATTTCCTGGCTCCGGCAGGGAAGGGATTTGGGACAGCGTTTGCTTTGCTGGAAACCTTGGTGGGTGCGGCATTGGTATCAGGCATTGCCCGGAAAGCGGTCGCCATCGTTGTCCTGGCTCTGGTGGTCTTTTTCACCGGACTGACCCTCGCGCTTTACCTCTTCAATCCGGAAATGGATTGCGGTTGTTTTGGAGAGGCCATCCATCTGACGCACCTTCAATCGTTGATGAAAAACGTAGTTCTGTTGGCCTTGGCCTTGATCGCGTTTATTCCTTTAAGTGACGGTTATGAGGCCCGTAAGCCCAAGAAGTGGGGCTTTGCCGTCGTTTCCATGCTGGTCCTCCTGTTTACGGTGCATTCCTGGCGGAATCTGCCCATGCAGGACTTTACGGCCTTCTCTGTCGGGTCCCAGATCCTGTCCGGCAATTCGGACGAGGAGGAGGTACCGACCGAGAAACTGGCTGTCCTATCTTTCAGCGATGCTTTTGGGGAGTATTGTGACGATCTGGCTTCCGTCGGGGACGTGTTGATCGTGACGGTCTATGAACCGGAACGCTTGGACTCGCTTCAGTGGGAGCGGATCGCAGGTACGGTAAGTGACGCTTTTGTCTGTGGCGTGCGACCGCTGCTGCTGACGCCATCGCCCGATAGCGTCCCGATGACCCTGGGGGAGTGCCTGTACTTTGCGGATTATCGGACCTTGCTGACTGTGAATCGCTCCAACGGCGGAGCGACTTATCTGGCCGATGGCTTGATCGTGCAAAAGTGGCCTTTGCGCAAACTGCCTTCCGGGGAGGAGATTTCGGAACTGATGTCTTCTGAACCCCTGGAAGCCGCCGCAACGGTATCCAACCATGGTCGCTTGGGCTTCCAGGGTCTGCTGCTGTTCAGCGTTGCGCTGATGATCTTGCTGTAGCCGTTACTTTTTCTCAAAAAGCGTAGTGAGCGGGCGGCCGAACCAAGGCTGTGGCTGTTCCAGATCCAGCAGCCAGGCCATCGTGGAGGCAATATCGAACTCCATTACGCTCAGGTCGTCGAAGCAAAATCCCTTTTTTACGTTTTTGCCGTAGAAGATCAAGGGCGTCTCCATCTCCATCATCGTCCGGCCGCCGTGGCCATGGTCGATGCCACCATGATCCGAGGTCACGATAATCACGGACTTATCCAGGATTCCGGCTTGGTCGATGGCATCCACGATTGCGCCGACCCACGCATCCAACTCTTTCAGCTTCTCGTAGTATTCGGGTGTGTCGTGTCCATATTGATGACCGACATGGTCGGGATCGTCGAAGACAAAGGCGGCCAGGCGAGGCTTTTTGGTCGCAATGTACGCGCATGAAGCTTCACACAGATCTTTCTGCGGGACCTTGGCATAATGGTTCACAGACAAGGTATCGATCAAGTATTTGATTCCCTCCCATTCGTACAGGCAGCCGATCTCGGCGTCTGGTTCCTTGTCTCGGAGCAATTGGAACACCGTCGGGAAAATCCCATTCTTGCTCAGCATCCGGGGTTCCAAATCCGGAGTCTTGGAGCAGCACTCATAGAAACCGTGGACCTCGGGGCTGACTCCCATGAACATCGAGGCCCAGTTGGCTGCGCTGTGCGAAGGAAGGACCGTCCGCTTTTTGAGCGTCCAGGCGCCGTCTTCCATCAGCTGCTTGACCCGGGACATCTCTGACTTTTCGACGCTATAAGCGCCCCAGCCGTCCAGACCGATGAAAAATACATGTTCTACCGTATTCCTGCGCCCGCAGGAAGGGAAAAGAAGCAGGCAGGAAAGGACCGCTGCCATCCAAATACTACAATGTTTCATGCTGGATCGTTATTAAGAAGAATAAATAATCATATGGTTCTTCAAAGATAATAAAAAAAGGTGCCGTTGGAAAGCGGCACCTTAATCAAAGTGAAGTTAATCAATAGCCAGGATTTTGAGTAAGAGTAAAACCGTGTTTCTGATACTCGGTGATTACATCCGTCCTCATAGGGGATAGGCACAAGTGCCCGTCGGAAGCCCAGTAGCGAGGCTGGATAGGCGTCCAGCTCAACTGTCCGTTGTTCAGTTGCAAACCAGTTTCGTTGTTGACCAGAATGTACTGTACTCCGCTCGTTTCCGGGGAGGGTTTCTTTCCGGTATAGAAACAAACATCTGCACTACCATCGTTATCCACGTCGATTTCGGTATCCAGGCCTGCTCCAAGGTTAATACCATCCCATTTGACGCTGGCCAGAGCGTTACCACAGCCCCAACGCATAAGATCATCATAACGCTGGCCTTCCAGGCAGAGTTCGCAGGCGCGTTCGCGGCGGATCTCTAAGATCGCTGCGTTGTCAACATTCGGGTAGAAGTTCGTCTTCAGATAATTGTCGACAGTTGTGGGAACAGATGTCAGACTGGAACCCGTGATACCGGCTCTCTTCCGGATAGCACCGACGGTTTGCGCCCAAATGGCGTCCGTCATTTCCCCTAATTCTGCTTTGGCTTCTGCATAGGAAAGCAGGACCTCAGGATAGCGGAAGACGGGTACTGCATTGGTGTTATAATTTCCTTGCTCATCCGTTGTGCCGTAGGCATACTTGTCCAAACAGAATTTGATGATCTGATAGCCTGTCGGGGCGATAGTGAAGTTAGGTACCACCTTGGATCCGGCAAACTTATAACCGGGCGTACGGACGATTTTCTGCAAACGAGGATCGCGGTTGGCAAACTCCTGTGCGAAAGTGTCGGATTCGTACCCAGCCTTATTGGTGTAAGGAGTTCCGTCAGCCATGAGGAAGGTGTTGATGAAAGAACGAACCAACGCTCTGGGGTTGGTATCTGCATAGTTGTAATAGTTGTTCTGGCTGCCCTTGATGGAGGCGGAGGTCTCTGCACCCAAGATCACTTCTTCCGTCAACAAATCGTCGCTGGTAAACAGACTGCGATAATCAGAAACTAGAGAGTACTTTCCGCTATTAATCAGCGCCTCGGCACTTTCTGCGGCCAGACGGTATAACTGTTCGATGGAGAAGTTGCCAAAGGCTTCACCCTTTGCGGATTTAGTGACGTTGTTATATTTCCGGAAAGAAGCCTCATAGAGGCAGGCCTGCATCTTGATAAACTGGATGACATCCTTACTGATCCAGGTGTGATCAACGCTCTCGTCTGTCACATTTTCGATAGCATAGTCGAAGTCCTCCAACATGTTCTTTACAACCAAATCCCGGCTGTCACGATCCTTGTACTCGTCTGCAGGATTATCTATTGCAATCACGTGGTCGAACCAAGGCATGTCTCCATAGGTGCGGATTTTCTTAAAATACCAATAGCCTCTCAAGAACCGTCCTTGGCCGATGAAATTGTCCTTTAACGCTCCAGTGACACCGCAGGCGGAGGAATTCATCTGGGTCAGGAACATGTTGATGTTACGCAGGTCATCCCAGTCTCCCCAGGCACTAGCCTCGTCGGCTGAGAATGTTGATTGGAAGCGGGCGGAAAGTGCAGTTGTCGTCAAGTAGTCGACGCTGCTCTGCTCCTTGCTGTAGGCTCCGGATAAGGAAGGGAAGGTCGAATAGAACGAATACAGCAGGGACCGGATATTGGACTCACTTCCATATGCCATTGCCGCACCATATTCATTCGGGTTGTACTCAGACAGGTCGCAAGAAGCAGCCAGTACGAGAATCAGACCCATTGCAAGCGTTTTGAATATCTTTTTCATAATCGTATCCGTTTAATTATTTCACGATGCAGACAGCGAGACGGTTGTTCTCGGGAGTGAAGGAGGAATCCTTCTCTGTACCGTAGAATTCAGTAGTGATGCGGGCGGGGCTGATGCCGGCGGCCTTCAGAGCCTCGGCAACCACCTCGGCGCGCTCCTTGGTGAGCTCGTAGTTACGCTTGTCCGTGCCGGTGGCCTGGTCGGCATAGCCGGTGATGGAAACGTGAGCTTCGGGATAAGTCTTCATGGCCTTGACGAGGTTGTCCACCTTGTAGGCCTCGGAGTCGCGGATGACGCTCTGGTTAAGCTCGAAGTAGATGTCCTCGAGGTGGAGCGCTTCAGCGCGGCGCACGGCCATCGGTTTCGGTGCGTTTTCGCAATCTTCCTTAGCCTTGAGGGCCTTGGCTAGTTCGTCGCGGAGAGCATCGGCCTCGGCTTTCGCCTTGGCGGCAGCGGCCTCAGCGGCAGCTGCGGCGGAATTGGCAGCGGAGAGGGCGTTGAGAAGTTCGACGTTGCCATTGTTTGCCACAGCGACATTATCACGGTGGCCTCCAGCGAAGGTCAAAGACAACCCAAGAGAGAACGTGCGAAGTTTTGGATACTGGAGACCTCCCAGATTGGTTTCATACCACTCCAATCCATATTCGTAGTCATCACCGCCATAGCGGATGGTGGTTACGTCGAAGTCCCGACCGAAGGTTTTGTAGAAAGGAGACCAGTTCCAAAGATTTTCACCGGAGAAGAAGATCCTTGCGTTACTCAGGTTGATCTTCTGAATAAGCTTCTTAGGAAGATTGTATCCAAAATGGAGGCTCTGGAGGTTGATGTATCCGATGTTTTGAACAAAGCGATCGACAGGATACTTACCCATTTTGGCGCCGTTACCGTCATATTGTGTGCCGATCATCCATTGGTCACCGACAGCTGCGCGAGGGAAGAGTGCATCCGTACGATCTTCTCTCCAGTAATTGTTTGCCAGCCATTTTGTGATGGGGCCGTAGCCTGTGTTATAGGACTGGGCCAGCAAAGTGGTACCGCTGACCAGGTAATCCTGATGCCATACACCTTGGAAGTTAATGTCAAAGTAGAAGTTGAACCAATCAAGATCGAATCCAAAAGAGAAAGGATACTGGGGACGGACATTACCGATAATGGTCTTGTCGCCGGCGAACCCAGTCTCGGGATCCATGAAATCGCTGGTTGTAATTTTGTTGTCGCCATCCAAATCTTTGATCCAAAGGTCACCCGGCTTGGCGACTTTGGAACTCTTGGAAGTATTGGCAACGGTCTGATTGTAAGGAACACCGGGACCGAAAGCGTTGTCGATATCATTCTGGCTCTGGAAAAGACCGTTGGACTGGAATCCCCATAGCTCGCCCAGACGCTGACCTTCGCGGTAATTATATGCGGTAATGTTTAATTCCTGATTCCCAGCGAAGCGGTCTACGATTGTATAGTTATTGCCGACGGAGGCGTTGGCGCCGAAATGGAAAGGACGTCCGGCAAGCATGAACTGAGTGTTATAATGAACAGCGAGTTCCCATCCATAAGTGGACATGTCAGCATTGTTTCCGAGAGGAGAATCGGAACCGAAAGTCGCGGCATGGGAAGCTGCTTCCGTGAGCATATCCTTGTTGCGGCGGATGAAGTAGTCGTAAGTGATGTCCAGCTTGTTGTTGAAGAAAGAAGCGTCAACACCGACATCGAAGTTATGGACTTTGGACCAGCCATACATCCAATTGGTGTACTCGGGATAAACCAGATAGCGCTGGCTGCTGGATCCGTTGAGGACGCGTCCGTCCTGCGTCTTGATCTCATAAGTGTCTTCCGTATTATAAGCGCCGGCAGACATGCAGTCGCCGAGGACACCATAGGATACGCGGAACTTCAGTGCGCTGATCCACTTGGGATCAAGATGCCACCAATGCTCCTGAGTGGGACGCCAGGCGGCGGAAACCGAAGGGAAGAAGCCCCACTGGAACTGGTTGACGAAAACAGATGATCCGTCATAGCGCCCGTTTACTTCCAGAAGGTAGCGTTCGTCATAGGCGAAATTCACGCGGTAGAAAAGGCCGGCGTTGCGCCAATGCATCACTTTAAAGTCGCCGCCTTCCAGCCAACCGCTGGTGGAGAGATCGCCGTCGTAGATACCCTTCGCAAAAGCCCAGGGGTTCTCACCCAAGGCATCTTCCCAAGAGAGCCCATACTTCTTGTATCCGCTATCTCCGTCGATTTTATTTCTCTTTTCATAATTGAGACCGGCCATTGCCTTGAAGTAATACTTGTTGGCAAAAGTATTCTCATATTCTGCAAAGAGATTGGTCGTTATCCAGTTGTATTCCTTAAACTGCTTGATAACCTTTTGTTTGTATTGGTTCGCCTCTTTCTGCTGAGGAGTCATCACATTTTCAGTATCAGAATAAAAGGCCATGGCACGTTTGCTCTGCACATCGTAATTCTTGTCACGATAGGAGAAGTCAGCATTGATACGGAAGGTGTCGTTGAAGAAGGAAGCCGTTGCGCTGGTTGTCGTCTTGAAACTCTTCGTGATCTTCTCTTTATCATTGCGCCGCGGCGCATCGGGGTCATAAGAATCTCCAATCAAACCGGCAAGGACATATGCACCGGCTTTGGAGAATGTGCCGTCCGGGTTGAATATCTCCCAGTTCGGGGAACCGTAAGTATAAATCCTGGACTGAGGTGAATAGTGAGAACTGCCGTTGGTGGCAACGCCCATGTGGACATCATCATAGGTGTATTCGATATTTTCACCGACCTTGAGCCAAGGGAATACCTGTGTGCTGATCTTGCTGCGGAGATTGAAAGTCTGATAAGGATCGGACTTTCCCTCATATAAGCCGCCATAATCGTAGAAACGGCCGGAAATCAGGTAGCTGGTCTTACCGACGCTTCCGTTAATGGAGACATTATGGATCTGTGATTTGACGTAATCTCTGTAGATAGCATCAAGCCAGTCGGTGTGGCCATAATAAGAATAAGCACCCTTCTTGCCGATAACTACTCCGGAATTACCTTCTGCATAGCCGTCAATCAAGGATTGAAGCGTCACTTTGCTCGGTTGGAGGTTGGAGTAGGTCGTCGTGTGGTTGCCGTTCCACCCATACGAGAATTCATCTTTAACCCGGGCATATTCGGCACCATCGATCAAAAGATCCGGCATCGAGCGGGGAGTGGAGATATTGAAGTTGGCGGTATAATTGACAGAAATCCGGCCGTCAGTCTCTGCGGACTTGGTCGTAATCAGGACGACACCGAAAGCGCCACGTGATCCGTAGATGGCAGAAGCTGCAGCATCCTTCAGGATGGATACGCTCTCGATATCATAAGGATTGATGAGGGTCGGATCACCTTCCACGCCGTCGATGAGGACAAGGCAGCCTTCATAATCTTTGGCAGCGGAACTGGCACTCAAAGTCTGGTCGGTACCGCGGATTTGATAGCCATAGGCTCTGCGATAAGGGGCACCATCCGTCATCGCGATGTTGACGCTAGGGACATTACCGATGAGCATCTGGTCAACATTGGACGTGACACGGTTTTCAAAGGTCTTGGAACTGACGACATCGACCGCGCCCGTAAGGTTGGCTTTCTTTGCGGTGCCATAGCCGACCACCACTACATCATCCAACGTCGTGGCCTGAGACTCGAGCGCTGCATTGATGCGTGTTCGACCACTTACCGGGAGTTCTTGATCCTTCATCCCGACAAAACTGATAACCAGGGTCTGGCTGGGCTTGACACGGATTTCGTAATTACCATCGATGTCCGTAACCGTACCCTGCGTAGTGCCTTTGACCATCACGCCAGCACCCGGAAGCGGAGCTCCCTGGTCGTCGAAGACGGTACCGCGGACGATAACCGTCTGGCCGGCCGTGTTTTGGTCGGAATCGGCTTTGGCAGTCGCGGCTGAAGCGGACACGAAGACCGGTCCGCCGAGCAGCAGAGCCGCCAAGCAGAAACGAATAATGAATTTTTGATTCATAATCAAGCGGGATTCCGCTTGAGGTTTTTTGTCCTTAATTCTTAGTCAGTCATTTACAGGACTGAGAAAAAAGGAGACTGAGATCCGAAAGAAAAACGGGACAAAGCAAAGAGGAGGCCAGGCTTGGCCAGATGTGCTTTAACTTTAATCTAATTAGTTGAGAGAGTGAATTATAAGGACTGTATGACAAGCCAACTTGTTTTATCCTTTCAAGAGCTGTTTCAACAGTTCCTGCTTCATCTCGGCACTGAGTCCGGAAATCAAACTCTCCGCATGAGCGGCGGAGGTGGAGTCGCTGGCGAGCAGCCGCCCGTTAAAGGCCATCTGCTGCTCCAAAGGGAACTCGGCAATGTATCCTGCCGTCACGCTGCGCCCCGGACTGTGGCCCATGCTTTCGCTGATATAGCGCGTCGGTACGCCGGCCAGGGACAAGTTGGTGGCGAAACTGTGCCGGCACCAAGTCGGAGTCGGGCTGACGGACCAGCCGAGAAAGCGGGCAACAATCTCCATTCTGGCGGAGATATTGCTATTCATCAGGTTGACCTTCTTCCGGCATGCTGCCTCATCCCGGGCGCCTTCCAGGATAAAGGGGAACAACAACTGCCCCTTCTGCTCCGGAGCCGCCGTTTCGCGCAGGATTTCAGCGAGTTGCGGAATGACGGGGACGATCACTTCGCTATTGTTGTCGGACCGGTCTTTGGTCTTCTGCCGCTCGAAACGGAGCGCCTGGCCGCTGTGTTCGAGCCAAAATGCGTCATAGCGCAGCCGGGCTGCGTCGGAAAGATTCATCCCATTGGCCAGATAAAGGAAAAGAAAGAGCCCCAGGCTCTGCCGGACCAGTTGCCGCTGGTAGTCATAACGCAGCGGAAGTTCCCCTTCGCGTCGTTGCGTGAAGAAGTGATACAACTCCGTCATTTGCTGGATGCTGAGGTATTTCTCTTTCCGGGACCGGCCCTTGGGGATGGAGATCAGGTTGGTGTCACGCTCGCCGAACGGGTAGTCTCCCGGCTTGATATATCCTTTCCGAATACACTCCTTGATTACCACACGACAGGCACGTAGATAGATGCCAATCGTGGCTTTAGAATAAGCATGCCCCTTCATTTCCTGCACCCAGCGGGCCAGGACGGAGGCGTTGACCAAGAAGCCATCCCGCGGCGAAAACCCCGTCAGTTCCCGGAAGGAGCGGAGTGCATAGCGGTAACTCTCGGCCGTTCCGACGCCTTTGGATCCGAGGATCCGTTCCCATTCCGACAGGAAGTTATTGCCGTCGCTACTCTTTCCGGTCAAGGCGGCAGCGATCTTGTCCAATGTCAAGGTGGACTGAAGGGCCAGTTCCCGGACCCGCGCCACGCAGGTAGTGAAAACCTGGCGGTATTCTTCCTGCTTTGCGCAGTACAAGTCATTGCGGGTAAAAGTTTCGTGCCGCCGAAGTCCTTTCCGCGCTGCACAGATGGATGCGAATTCTGCGATGGTCCAGCTGTCCCCGAGCAGATAGTAATACCGCCCGCCGTTGAGCGAGAAACGCAGGCAGACAGGAAGCGCTGTCCCGCCCGCCGAGCCCCGCTTGGAAGACAAGGTCAAGGCAATGGTGCAAATTCCCATTCTTTCCCGGCAGAGGATGGGCAGGTTCGCAGACTTTTTATGCACTATTTGCGCCGATTGGGACATAAATGGGACAAAACTGGCAGAAATGTTTAATTATTATTCTGAAATATAATTATTTAAGCGAGAATCAGCAACATAAGATTTGGGCCAAATTTGGGACATAGCAATTCTTTGATTTATCACCACAACACCTTTCTTTAAGTACAAATATAGTATTTTGCTGATTATATGCAATATAGATTATATTTTTGTATTACTATAGCAGCGATGTGATCTATGGAAGTTTCTTTTATAGTTACTATTTGACGTCCATCTGAAAAATGACTACATTTGTATTAATCGATGTGGAAGTAAAACTTAGATAAATCGGTTCTATATGTACAAATATCGTCAAGCCCCCGGCGGGAAGTATCTCCTGAGCTTGGACAACCATACCGAGATCACAGCTGCCCTGGCCGCTTTCTGCGAAGAGAAAGACATCCGGAGTGGGATCGTAGGCGGCATCGCGGCCATTTCAGAAGCGACCTTCCGCTTTCTGGATCCGGCAACCAAACAGTATGTGGACAGGACCTTTTCCGAACAGATGGAGGTCACCTGCCTGACGGGGAACCTCTCACGGAAGGATGGGAAGCCCTATCTGCACATCCATGTGACTGCCAGCCGGCGTGACTACACCTGCATAGGCGGCCATCTGCTGACCGCCCGTGTCAATGGTGCCTGTGAATTGTATGTGGAGGATTATGGCTTGAAGGGAGTCGGCCGTCGCTTTGATCCCGAAACCGGTCTCAACCTCTACGACTTCCTCCCGGAGTAATTACTCGATCTCCTTGATCATCTTGCAGTCGCGCTGCCAGTCCCGGTAGCGCATCCATACGCGCAGCCAAATGTGGGAGATCGACTCTACGGCGTCGGTGAAGATCTCGTAGCTATGCTGCTGAAACCTTTCCTTTCCCTCTACTTCCTCCAAGAATTTTTTCTTGGTCAAGCTCTCGTCGTATTGCTCCGGGATCATCAGGAAGGCTTTCAAATAGGAGTACTGCGAGATGGCGCTCATGTAATCCCAGGTGTTATTGTTGCCGGAGCCCCAGTCGTGGATGTACTTCCTTGAAACGATCTCCTCTTCCACCCGTGTGATCAGCGGAGTGGGCTTGACGTGGAGTGGATATCCGTCAGGATCGTAGAAAAAGCGATTGTTATCTTTATCGATCTTATAGGAAGCCGAGACTTCGTCGTCCCATAACTCCTCTATGTCGGCATGTAGGCGCTTCCCGCTGGAAAAAGGCCTCCTGTCGCAGTGGAGCGGCATATGGCAGTCGGCAATATAATGACTCAGAATAAAAAAGCGCATCGCGATGTGGTTGTTGGTCGGGCTGATCGGGCAACCGCGATCTTCGGTCCGCAACATCTTCAGGCAGTCGACGATATCGTGGGAGATCGCTTCGCAGCGATCGGCCAGGTTGCCCTCTTCGATCGTGAAAGGCATGCCATATCGGGGCGACTCTTTCCGGTTGTTATACATGATGATGGTTGACGGGAGTTTCTTGAAACTCAGGTCGTTGGAGTTCTCATCGTGGTAATATTTGATGATGTGGCTCGTGAGCATATCCTTGAATACCAAATCCGGATACCAGGAACCATCGATGACAAAATCCCGATACGACTTGAACCAACGGACAAGCGCCGCCGCATCGGTCTTGATTTTTCTTTGGAGAGAAGTATTCTCAGGGAAAGGATAAAGATCCAGGCGCTTGATGGCCATAAACGCCAGCCACGCATGCGTATATTTTTTCATAGGGTGAGAAGGATGTTATAGTAGTTTCAAGGCAATGTGGGCACAAGCTTCGGCATCAGATAATGCGTGGTGGTGCCGCGTCAATTCGTAACCGCAGGCCGCAGCGACGGTCTGCAACTGGTGATTGGGAAGCCGGTGGCCGAAATACCTGCGGGAAGCCATCAGCGTGTCGTAGAACCGATAGTCCGGATAGTCCATCCGGTACACGCGAAACACTTCTTTCAGGCAGCCCTCATCAAATCGGGCATTATGCGCCACTAGCGGAAGCCCCTCGATCCTGGGAGCGATCTTTTCCCAGACATAAGGGAATACCGGTGCCTCCTCCGTATCCTCCGGACCGAGACCGTGTACTTGCCGGCAGAACCATTGGTAATACTCGGGCTCCGGATGGATCAAGGAATAGAACGAATCCACAATGATTCCAGCCCGCACAATGACCACTCCCACGCTGCATACGCTGCAGGGCTGTTCATTGGCGGTTTCAAAATCTATTGCGGCAAAATCTGTCGTACTACTTGATCGCTTTTTTGATCAGGTTCCAGACCCACAAAAGGACCACGGCTCCGATGACCGCGCTGATAATCTGACCATACCACTGTGACCAGAACGATCCGTTTGCGCCGATAAGTCCCAGCAGCCAGCCGCCGACAAAACCGCCGAGGAGGCCGATGATAATGTTCCAGATAAGACCGCCTTTGTCCTTGATTACGAAGAAACCGGCCAGCCAACCTGCGATGGCTCCGAAGAGCAGCGTGAGAAGAAGATTTGTGAGAGTCATGGCTTTAATGTTTTAGTGTGTAAGGGTTTAAAGCAAAGATAGAAAACATTTTTCAAGAAACAAGCACCCCTTTTGCATCCAACGCAGGCAGCCCAGGCTAAGGTTTCTTCCGGTAAGTCATCCGCTCTGCCTTTTGGCCCTTGCGGATCTGAGCCTCTGTCAAGATTTCCTCCAGGACCATTTCCTGGGCGCTGAGGGAGATAATCCGGGTACGGCCGGGCTCTTTCAGGTCCTTAGCCATCTCGCTTTTGAGGGGATTGACCAACAAGGCTTTTAGGACGCCGGGGATGTTCTCCGTCTCTACGGTCACTTCCGGTTTGGGACTCTTCGCCGGCGTGAAAACCAGGACATCTCCTTCCCGGGCGATCGTTCCGGAGACCTTACCGTTGATGGTAGCGCCCATCTTTACGGTTTCGCCATCCCTGGCGCCAGTGATGGTCAGGATCGCCTGTTGCTTCGTCGTGCAGGATGAACCGCTGATCTCCATCGTGTCATAGCCAGTTACGGACATGGCCATGCTCACGTCCGCAGTGTCTTTCTTTTCATCCATTGAAATCTTGGCAGTCCAGACGCCATCCAAGCTCTGGGCAAAGGTCAGCGCAGCTACAAAGAGGCTGGCCAAAGTCAACAGGATTCTTTTCATCTTTGATGATCTTCTTATGAGAACAACTGTAGTTATATTTTAATGCGACTGTATCTGTAAACACAGGACCCTGATGGGCAGGCCAGCACCCTGATACTGAGTTTCGTTTCTATTTCAAGCCTGATTATCATTTTGTCCCTTCTTACTCCTTCTAATCTCCAAGTATGTAGCCACAACCTCAAGAAGCATTGCAATAAAACCGCACCACAGTCCTATTCTGCCAAGCTCATTGTCTCTCGTTTCTGGGACAATAAGCCCGATGCCAAAGAACACCGTCAGTATAATGAAAAGGACAAAAAGAAATCGAAGAAGTTTGAGTCTGTTCATACAAAGTCAGTTTTATCGGTGTGAAGACAAGCCTGTCAACTATTGGCTGTGTCTTCACAAACAAAAGAATGCAGTTTGATGGAGAAATACCCTTTCCCGTCCAGATAGGCGAGGGTATCATCGAGAAGTGCGGCCTTCTTATCTTCATCCAGATCTGAATGAAACAGGATTTCGATGAATGTTTCCAAGGCATGGTCTGATAGCCTCTCGGTCTCTACCAGATACCAGACAGGATTTTTCTGCTGCAAGACCGTGTCAAGGTCGAGGGGCAGACTTGCTTTGCCGAATTCTTCCTTCACATCTGTCAGAGAGTAATCCGGCGTGTCGCCGTCCAGCAGGCTCAGTTTGCGGGCGATCATCAGCAGCATTTCGCCCAGGCGGTCAATTTCTCTGAGGATAAAAT
>JAEEGL010444912.1_pt1 | contig 32196 bp, 26 predicted proteins | sample 9134231 | NCBI WGS metagenome assembly JAEEGL01 (sample SAMN16246548, study PRJNA631951) | gut metagenome | biome: gut microbiome; feature: rumen; material: fiber-attached | host: Bos | place: Iran: Karaj | collected 2018-10 | reverse complement strand
GAACAACGGAAAGACAGCGGGAGCGTCAGGCAGCGGAGGCAAATATTGTGTGCTGAAAACGCGGGGGCTCCGCCCCCACGGGCTCCCCCGCCAAAGGGGGACCTCGTCTCGTGGGGCTGAAGCCCCGGTCCCCCTTTGGAATCCCCGGCTTCGGCATCCGACATCCGCTGACGGGAGTGCAGCGGTTGGGGGCATAGCCCCCAAGCCCCCCATTGGTGTTAGGGGCGAGGGTCGCTCGGTAACGGAACAACGGAAAGACAGCGGGAGCGCTTGGCAGCGGAGGCAAATATTGTTTGCCGACGCCCCCGCACCCGCGGCGGATCAGGGACGTTACTGTATCGAACCGATGTCGTACGGCGTCGTCTGATAAACGAAGTAGTTGAGCCAGTTGGAGAAGAGCAGGCTGGCGTGCGCGCGCCACGTCATGAGAGGCGCCTTCGTGTCGTCGTCGTCCGGATAATAATTCTTCGGCGGGCGGATCGGGAGACCGGCGTTTTTGTCGCGCAGGTATTCCTTTTCCAGCGTCCGCGCGTCGTATTCGGAGTGTCCCATGATGAAGATCTGCCGTCCCTCCTCCGACTTCACCGCGTACACGCCGGCATCCGGCGAGGAGGCGAGGATCTTGAGCGTCGGGATCTTCTCGATGTCCTCCCGGCGCACCGTCGTGTGGCGGGAATGCGGCGCCATGAAGGTGTCGTCGAAGCCGCGCAGCAGCGTGCAGTTTTTGTACTCGACCGTGTGCGGGAAGACGCCGAAGACTTTCTCGTCCAGCGGATACTTGGGAATGCCGTAATGATGGTACAGCGCCGCCTGCGCGCCCCAGCAGATGTGCATCGTGCTGTGGACGCTGTGGCGCGTCCAGTCCATGATCTCGCACAGCTCTTCCCAGTATTCCACCTCTTCGTAGTCCAGCTTCTCCACCGGCGCGCCGGTGATGATCATGCCGTCGAATTTCTGATCGCGGACGTCGTCGAAGGTCTCGTAGAACGCGAGCAGATGCTCCTGCGAGGTGTTTTTTGCACGGTGCGTCTTCGTGTGCAGCAGCGTCAGCTCCACCTGCAGGGGGGAATTGCTGAGCAGGCGGGAGAACTGCGTTTCGGTGTCCACCTTCGTGGGCATCAGATTGAGGAGCAGGATGCGCAGCGGACGGATGTCCTGCGTCATCGCGCGCGTCTGCGTCATGATGAAGATGTTCTCCTCGGTGAGCGTGCGCGCGGCGGGGAGTCCGTTGGGAATCTTGATCGGCATGGCAGTAATCCTTTCGTTATCGGGGGCGGAGACCGGCGGAAAAATACAAAACCGTCCCAAAGATCACTTTGAGACGGGAGAGAATCCCGCGGTACCACTCAAATTGCGCCGGTCTCGCTCCGGCGCCGCTTATCGGAGACGGCCTTATCGCGGCCTGCACGGGAAGCCCTCACCCTGCGCCCGCAGGCTCGGACCTCCGGCTCGGAAGCCATAGATGGCGGATGCGCCGTCCCCGGCTCGCAGCGTTTGCCGGTTCTCTGCGTCGGGCGCGTCCGATCCTCTTCGTCATCGCTTTTTCATTATTATAGCCCGTCGGCGCGGGATTGTCAAGCCCTTCGGCGCGATTTTCCGCGCCGCGGGAGCGAACGGGCATGCGGGGAACGAAAAACGCGGCGGAACGAACCGTTCCGCCGCGCCGTTTGACAGGGGGGGAAGAGGAGACCGGGACCGGATCGCACTTCGTTATCCTTTGTTTTCCCAATACACCATATCGTCCCAGTCTTCCAGGAAATCATTGACCCATTTTTTGCAGCTATCGAGCCTTCTTTCATACATAGAGGCGGATGGAACGGTCTTCTTGGAGTAGAATTCGCGCAGGATCGTTACGTGAGTGATCGGGACAGCGCTTTCCGCCATATACTCGAAGCCGTATCTTCTGCCGGCCAGAGCCAGATCCATCATGCGGGGGGAGTCCTTGTCGCGGGTCAGACGGGTCTTCAGAACGATCTCGTAGTATACGGGCAATACCATCTCATGGCTGAACGCGTTCAAGGCGTTCGCGATATAGACGGAGCGGAGCGCATCTTCGTTCGAGATGGCAGAGGGAAGGAGAAGGCAGGAGAACATGCAGTCCGTGTGGGTATAGTACGTATCCTGATCCTCCGTCAGCTTCGGCGTCGGAAGCACGCCGAAATCGACCATGTCGCGGACGCGGTCGTTTTCCAGAAGGTTGATCCTCGTATTGGTGAGGACCGCCTTGTTCCGCACGAACATCGCTTCCACCTGACCTAAAGGCTCTCCTTTGAAGACGTACGTCCCCTCGCATAACCAGAAGATCGTGTACAGCTTCTCAAAGCCGTTTATCATTTCCTCGGACAGCTCGGTGATGACCACGGGGCGATTGTTTTCATCCTTTCTTATGGGACTGACGCCGAGCGTGGGACCCCAGCTGTCATAGCATGCGGTGTTGTCCGTAAGATAGCCGTATACGTCTTCCTCGTCAAAATCGCCGTTGCCGTTTACGTCCGAATATACCGCATCCGCTACGGTCATCAGGTAATCCATCGTCCATTTGCCTTCGTCCACCACCGTGTACAGATCCGGAAGATGGTACTGCTCCGCGAGTTCTTTGTTGAACAGCCAGATCCACGCGTAACGGATAGCGGATTCGTTCACGTCGCCGTACAGCAGTCTCACGTCGTCGCCGACGGCAAAGGTCTCGATCGCGTAGGTATTGAACCAATCCGCGTGAAAGTCGAGGATCTCCGGATAATCGCTCCAGGAACGGGCGGCGTTTTTCGTGATGTATTCTCCCATGTACCGGGTACGGCTCGTGTACAGCTTATACGTATCGTCACCCGCCTCCGACCACGTGACGTACTGCTGGATCGGCTCGGTGACCTCCGTGAAGTACTCGAGATCGACGTTGTACAGTTCTTCCACCGCGCGGGTGCGGTCCACGATGGCGTCGTTGATCGCGGAGCCGGTGACCTCTTCGGACGGAATGTAATCCAAGGGCGCAAAGTCCATGGCGATGCCGACGGTCGCGCCGTCGAAGTCGGCTTTCGGCAAAAGATCCGCCACGGAAGGCTCTTTTGCCGGCTCGCCTTCCGTGCCGCTCACGGGAGCGTCGGTGACGGCGCCGGAAGGATCCGTCGGCGTCGTGTCGGTCGGTTTGTCCGTTCCCGCGCCGCAGGAGACGAGTCCCGCCAGCATGGCGAGGAGGAGCACGATGGATACCGTTCTTTTCATGGCTGTACTCTCTTTCTGTTATGATTCGGAGTCTGAGGAGACCGCCCGGCGCGTCCGCGCCGCGTACCACGGGATCTTCAGCTCCTGTTTTCCCAATCGACCATGTCCTGCCAGTCGAGCAGGAAGTCCTCGACCTGCTGCTTGTATTTATCGATCCTCGAGGTGTACATGGACACGGTCGGCATTTTGTGTGCGGCGTACGTGTTGCGCAGCATATACACGTGGGTGATCGGGAAGTGCGTTTCGCCGAAATACTCGAAGCCGTACCGCCTGCCCGCCAGCGCCAGATCCATCATGCGGGGAGACTCCCTGTCGCGGGTCAGACGGGTCTTCAGCACCGTTTCGTAGTACACTGGCCGGACGAGCTCGTGGCTGAACGCGTTCAGGGCGTTCGCCACGTAGACGGAGCAGAGCGCTTCCTCTTCGGTAATAACGGAGGGGAGCAGCAGGCAGGAGAAGCAGCAGTCCGTGTGCGTATAGTACGTATCCTGATCCTCCGTCAGCTTCGGCGTGGGCAAAACGCCGAAATCGACCATGTCGCGGACCTGCTCGTTTTCCAGACCGCCGATCTGCGTATTGTGGAAGATCGCCTTGTTCTGCACGAACATATCCTGCATCGCGGACAGACCGCTGCCCGCCTCACAGATCAAGGTGCCTTTGCTTTCCCAGAAGAACTTGTACAATTTATCGAAGCCTTCTATCGTTCTCTCGGACAGCGTATCGAGGACCACGGGGAGGTTGTTTTCGTCCTTTCTGACGGGACTGATTCCGAGCGTGGGACCCCAGCTGTCAAAGGAAGCCGCGTGGTCCGAAACGTACCCGTACACGTCCTCCCCGTCATTTACGCCGTTGCCGTTCACGTCCGTATACACGTCCTGCGTCAGGGTCATCAGGCAGTCCAGCGTCCACTTGCCCTCGTCCACCAGCGCGTAGAGATCCGGGAGATGATAGTCTTCCGCCAGCTCCTTGTTGAACAGCCAGATCCACGCGTAGCGGATGCCGGATTCGTTCGCGTCGCCGTACAGCATCCTCGCGTCGTCGCCGACGGCGAAGGTATTGATCGCGTAGCTGTCGAACCATTCCGCCTCAAAGTCGATGATATCCGGGTATTTGCTCCAGGAGCGCGCCACGTCCTTCGTGATGAAATCCACCACGTACCGGCTGCGGCTCGTGTAGAGCTTATACGTGTCGTCGCCCGACTGCGCCCACATGACGTACTGCTCGCGCGGCTCCAGGCTGTGCACGAAGTACTCGAGCTTCACGCCGTACTGCTCTTCCACCGCGCGGGTGCGGTCGACGATGGCGTCGTTGACCGCGGAGCCGGTCAGCTCCTCCGGCGGAGGATAATCCCCGCCCACGTAGTCCATGGCGATCGTGACGAGCGCGCCGTCGAAATCGAGTTTCGGCAGGATCTCCGCGACGGAGGGACCTTTGTCCGGCTCGTCTTCCGTGTCGCTCGCGGGAGCGTCGGTGACGGTGCCGGAAGGATCGGGCGGCGTCGTGTCGCTCGGCTTTTCCGTTTCCGCGCCGCAGGCGGCGAGTCCCGCCAGCATGGCGAGGAGGAGCAGGATGGATACCGTTCTTTTCATGGCTGTGCTCTCTTTCTTTGGAATCCCGCAATCCCGCGGGGGCCTTCCGTTTTGCGGAAGAAAATCCACTGTTTACATTATACCTTTTCCCTCCGAAAAGTCAAGGGGGACGTCAAAAAATGATTTGCAATTTCAAACGTTTCTGTATATAATGCCGTATTCCATCCCAATGCCGCGCTGTCATTTTCGTCCGCTCATTTTTCGGCAAACGCAGAAAACGTCGGCTGCCGTTTTTCCTTCCGCTGTCCAATATCGGCGGCGGCCTCCGAGCGTTTCTCCTTGACAAGGGCGCGGGCGCGTGCTATACTGTATGCAGCGGGAGGAAAACGGCGCTTGCCGCCGCTCCCCGCCTGTTTCGGCAGATATTCATACGCTTTTGCGCGGCGCCGCCGCGCGGGGAAGCGGACAAAGGAGAGACAGAAGTATGGACAACAAACGCCCGCAGGGAAGAGAAAAGAACGTATCCGGCACCGGCAGCGGTCTGCACCGGCGCGGGGAAGGGCTGAACACCGGCCCGGTCGGCTCGACGGGGACTCCCGGAAACGGATCGCGCCCCCAGGGCGGCGGCTCGTCCGGCGGCTCGCAGGGACCGGTGCGCTCCGGCGGCTCGAAGAGCCCGATCCTTATCATCATCGTCGCCGTGATCGCGATCTTTTTCGGCAGTAAATTCGGTCTGCTCGACGGCCTGCTCGGCGGCGGCGATACAGGGACGGAAACGGAAGCCGCAACGAACGCGGGCACGAATACGGGCACGAATACGGGCACGAATACGGGCACGAACTCCGGGATCGCCGCGCTTCTCGCGCCTTACGGCATCACGGCGTCTTCCTCGAACACCGCCTCGTCGTCCGCGGGCACCGGCATCACGCAGAGCCTGCTCCAGAGCCTGACTTCTTCCGTGTCCTCCGCCGGATGGACGGCGGAGCCCAATACGGAGGCACAGCCGGACACGACCGTTGCCGCCGGCTCCCGCGCGAAGTATACGACGGTGCAGGGCGGCGGCAAGGATGAGATCACGATCATGGTCTACATGTGCGGCACCGACCTCGAATCGAAGAGCGGGATGGCGACGCGCGACATCATGGAGATGACGCAGGCGTCCCTGAGCGACAAGGTGCACGTCATCATCTATACCGGCGGCTGCAAGAAGTGGAACAACTCCATCATCAGCGCGACGCAGAATCAGATCTACGAAGTCGCCTCCGGCGGGATCCGCTGCCTCGAGGAGAACATGGGCAAGGCGTCCATGACGAAGCCGGAGACGCTCACGACCTTCATCCAGTGGTGCACGGCGCATTATCCCGCCAACCGGCAGATGCTCATCTTCTGGGATCACGGCGGCGGATCGGTCAGCGGCTACGGTTACGATGAAAAGAATGCCTCCGGCGGCTCGATGACGCTCGCCGGCATCCGGCAGGCGCTCAGCGCCGCCGGCACGAAATTCGACATCATCGGCTTCGACGCCTGCCTGATGGCGACGGTGGAGACGGCGCTGATGCTCGACGACTACGCGGACTACATGATCGCCTCCGAGGAGACGGAGCCCGGCATTGGCTGGTACTACACGAACTGGCTGACGAAGCTCTCCGCGAATACCTCCATGGCGACGACGGATCTCGGACGGCTGATCGTCGACGATTTCGTCAACACCTGCGCGTCGAGCTGCCGCGGGCAGTCCGCGACGCTCTCCGTCATCGATATCGCACAGCTGGCGCATACGGTCCCCGATTCGCTCAAGGATTTCTCGCAGTCGCTCAGTTCGATGATCTCCTCGAACGAGTATAAGCAGATCTCCGACGCGCGCAACGGCACGCGCGAGTTCGCCCGTTCGTCGAAGATCGACCAGATCGATCTCGTGCATTTCGCGAAGAATCTCGGCACCGCCGAGGGCAACGCGCTCGCCGAGGCGCTGCTCGGCGCGGTGAAGTACAACCGTACTTCCTCGGACATCAACAACGCCTACGGGATCTCCATCTTCTTCCCGTACCGGAAGACCTCGACGGTCGACCAGGCGGTGCGCACCTATGACGCGATCGGCATGGACGAGAGCTACTCGGAGGCGATCCGCGCCTTCGCCAGCCTCGAAGTGAGCGGCCAGGCGACGACGGGCGGCACGAACTCCGCGCTCTCCTCGCTGCTCGGCGGTGCGCTCGGCTCCTCCTCCGGCTCCTCCGACATGATCGGGAGCCTGCTCTCCTCTTTCCTCGGCGGCGGCTTCGGCACCATCGAGGGACTGACTTCCGGCAACACCTCCTTCCTCAGCGGACGCGCGCTGAGCGACGCGGATACCGTCTCCTACATCGCGGACAACTACTTCGATCCCAACGCCCTCGTCTGGTCGATGAACGCGGACGGCGCGTGGGTGATCGCCCTGCCGGAATCCCAGTGGGCGCTCGTCGAGGGTCTGGAACTGAACGTGTTCTATGACGACGGCGAGGGATACATCGACCTCGGCCTCGACAACGTCTTCTCCTTCGATGAAAACGGCAACCTTGAGGCGCCGAACGAACGGACGTGGGTCGCGGTCAACGGACAGACCGTCGCGTACTATCACGAATACACCGTCGGCGAGGGGAAGGACGCCGTGACCTTCGGCCGCATCCCCGCGATGCTGAACGGCGAGCGGGTCGACCTCCTCGTCGCCTTCGAGAACGGCGGCGGCCGCATCACCGGCGCGCGCGCCGTCTACGCGGAGAGCGAGACGGACACCGTCGCCAAGAGCGTGACGGAGATCGAGGTCGGCGATACGATCGATTTCCTCTGCGACTACTACACCTACGAGGGCGAGTACGAGAACAGCTATCTCCTCGGCGAACAGATGCAGGTGACGGGAGAGCTGCGCGTGACGGACGCCGTCATCGAAGACGGCGGTCTGCGCGTCGCGTACCGCTTCACGGATATCTTCCAGCAGCACTACTGGTCCGCCCCGCTCAAAGGCTGACGCGGCGCACACCCGTATAACGCGATTTGCGGAGGACGTCGATCATGAAGACTTTATCGGATTTTCAGATCATCCAGCGGGGGGAGGACGGTTTCGGCGTGCTCTTCCTCGAGGGCACGCTCCCGGAAGGGTGGCCGGACGGCGCGCCGCTTCACGTTGCGGTGCTGCGTGAGGACGACATGCTGTACGCGATGGAGTCCGTGCCCTGCACGGTGGAAGGACGCGCATGGAAGGTCGAGGCGCGCATCCCGGAGGGCGGGCTGTACCGAATCCAGGTCAGAAACGCAGAGAGATGCGTGCTCGACGCCTGTCACGTCGGCGTGGGCGATATCTTCGTCGCCGCGGGGCAGAGCAACATGGCGGGGTACGGCACCGACGCCGCGTACGATCCCGTGACGCTCGGCGTCCATATGTTTTCGCAGCGCGGGAGGTGGCAGCTCGCCATGCATTCCCTTTGGGAGGGACCCGGCTCCTGCCCGGCGCTCTCCTTCGGACGGAGACTGAAAGAACAGCTCGGCGTGCCGATCGGCATCGTCGCGTCGGCCGTCGGCGGCTCCTTCCTCTGGCAGTGGATCCCGCGCGACGGCGGCGGTCAGTTGTACGAGGCTATGTGCCGACAGCTCGAGGAGGTCGGTCCCTTCAAGGGGTATATCTGGTCGCAGGGCTGCTCCGACACAAACGACGGCCGCGCGCCGCAGTATCTGGACAATTTCAGGGAAATGCTCTCCGACTGGGAGAAAAAGCTCGGACCGCATCCGATGCTGACCATCCAGCTCAACCGCTGGATGGCGGAGAACAGTCAGAAGTCGGACGCCGCCTGGGGGATCCTGCGGGACGCGCAGCGGCGCGCCGCGCTGGAGTTGGAGAACGTGTACTGCGTCCCTTCCATCGATATGTCGGTGACCGACGGCATCCACAACAGCGGCGAGGCGAACGTCGTGCTCGGAGAACGGCTGGCGAACGTCGCCTTGAAGGAGCTCTATCACCGTCCCGGCCAGACCGCCGCGGCGGTGACCGGCGCGGAGTACGTCGACGAGACGCATTTCCAACTCCGCTTCACGCCCGGACACAGCGTCTCCGCGATGGACGGCATCCCGTGCGGGATGGACGTCGAGGACGCGGGGGGACTGATCCCCTGCGTGAAGGCGGTGTGCGCTGAGGACGGGGACGGGCTGATCGTGGAGACGGAGCGCCCGTACGCGCTCCCGGCGCGGATGCATTACGCATGGCGGACGCATCCGCCGGCATTTTTCCTGCGCGACGCGTGGAATATGCCGGTGCTCGCCTGCTACGGCGTGGAGATCGCCGCGCCGCACAAGTGAGAGGATACGGTATGAAGGCTTTATCGGATTTCCAGATCATCCAGCGGGGGGACGACGGCTTCGGGACGCTTTCTCTTGAAGGCGCGCTTCCGGAGAGGTGGCCGGACGGAACGCCGCTTACCGTGTCGGTGCTCCGCGAGGACGACATGCTGTACGTGATCCCGTCTTTGCCCTGCACGGTCGAGGGACGGGAATGGAAGGTCGAGGCGCGCCTCCCGGAGGGCGGACTGTACCGCGTCCGGGTCGAGGGGCAGAGCGGATGCGTGATCGACGCGTGCCACGTCGGCGTGGGCGATATCTACGTCGTCGCGGGGCAGAGCAATATGGCGGGCTTCGGCAAGGACGCCGCCTTCGATCCCGTGACGCTCGGCGTTCATATGTACTCGGGGGACGGGACGTGGCAGCTCGCCATGAACTCCCTGTGGGAAGGACCGGGCTCCTGCCCGGCGCTCTCCTTCGGGCGGAGACTGAAGGCACAGCTCGGCGTACCGATCGGCATCGTCGCGTCGGCCGTCGGCGGTTCCTTCATCAAAGAGTGGAGCCCGTGCGGCGAGGACGGAAAACTGTTTCGGAATATGTGCCGACAGCTCGAGTCGGTCGGTCCCTTCAAGGGGTATATCTGGTGCCAGGGCTGCATCGACGCCCACTGGGGCGACCCGCCGCGGTATCTGGACGATTTCCGCGCCATGCTCGCCGCGTGGGAGAAGGAGCTCGGACCGCATCCGATGCTGACCGTGCAGATCAACCGCTGGATGGCGACGGATATCCATCAGTGGGACGTCGGCTGGGGCACCGTGCGGGACGCGCAGCGGCGCGCCGCGCTCGAGATCGGGAACGTCTACGCCGTTCCGTCCATCGATATGTCCGTGACCGACGGGGTCCACAACAGCGGCGAGGCGAACGTCGTGATCGGCGAGCGGCTGGCGAGCACCGCTCTGAAGGAACTGTATCACCGACCCGGACAGACCGCCGCGGCGGTGACCGGCGCGGAATATATCGACGGAACGCATTTCCGCGTCCGCTTCACGCCGGGACACGACGTCTTCGCGATGGACGATATCCCGTGCGGGATGGACGCCGAGGACGAGGGAGGACTGGTCCCCTGCGTGAAGGCGGTGTGCGCGGAGGACGGGGACGGGCTGATCGTGGAGACGGAGCGCCCGTACGCGCTCCCGGCGCGGATGCATTACGCGTGGCGCGCGCATCCCCCGGCGTTCCTTCTGCGGGACGCGTGGGGCATGCCGGTGCTTTCCTGCTACGGCGTGGAGATCGCCGCGCCGGGTTCCGCCGAATGAGAACTGCCAGAGGGAGGACGAAGATCATGTTCAGAAACAAGGAATACGACGGCGCGTGGGAGGTCCCCGGCGTGATCGGCACCCGGATCGAGATCGCCGCGCCGCGCATCACGGTGCTGTGGCGGAACGCTCCCGTTCTGACGACGACGTTCAAGGTGAAGAAGCGCGACGGCGGCGCCGAGCTCTGCCTGAAGGAGAACGGTCTGCGCAATGAGGGCACAGCCTCGGATTACGCCGAGCTGCGCGAGCTCTTCGTGCACGACGGCGATATGGAGATGACGGAGTACTTCCCGATCACCGGGGAGAGTAAGGACACGCTGCGCAGAACGGAGAATTCCCGCTACGGCCGCTATACCGTCGCGGACGAACTGCTCCGGGAGATCGAGGGCGATTGGAAGGACGAGAGCGGCTATCACGAACTGCACGTTATCGGCGACACGCTTCGCTCGGATGCGGAAAGCGTGCGCATCCACGCGCTGATCCCCGCCGGATCGGAGCCGCAGCCCGGATGTTTCCGGATCGTCGATCAGGATCCCTCGCGTTTTGAGGTGCTCTGGTATGCCGATCTCCGCTTTGAGGGCGGCGTCATGACGGCGTATCTGCCGATCTGCGACGCGCCGTCCGTGCGGATCGTTTTCCGTAGAGTCTGAGAGAAGTAAACAAAGCTCCCGCCGGATCGCACGATCCGGCGGGAGTTCTCTTTTTACGATTGTCCGCTGTACAGGTACAGATAGTATTTTCCGTCGGCTCCGGCGGCGATCGCCTCCTCGACCGAGCGGCCGCGGACGGCGTACAGCGGCGTCCCGACCGGATTGAGGAAGGAGGTCCCGTCCTCCAGCTCGATGGGAAGAGACGTGACGTGCCGCGGTACGGGATGGAGCACGGAGCCGATCTGCTCGCCCACGTCCGCCCCATCCATTTCCTCGCCGTGCCATTCGGGCTCTCCCAGGTAATACCGTCCGCCGAAGAGGATGAAGTCCGACCAGTCCACGATGACTTCCACGATCTCTTCCTCGGAGGCGGCTTCGCCGCCGTCCGTGAGCGCGTCCGTCCGTGCGGGATCGGCGTCCGTCACGGGCGGCGCGTCCGTGACGGTCTTCCCGCAGGCGGTGAGCGCGGCGGCGCACAATAGAACGGCGAGCAGGATACGCACGTGCTTCATGTTTGTTCCCTCCGGTTTATGCTTTGCCCGTTAGACGGGATCGGGCGGCGATTTGTTCCCGCGGCGCGGGGAAAAGACAAAAAATCGCCCCGGCTGAAGCCGGGGCGCAGGGACGACTGCCGATCAGATACCGCGCAGATGGGAGAGGACCTCGAGCTGTTCGGGGTAGAGGCTCCCGTCTGCCTCGATGCGGATGTCGAGCGTGACGGCGCCGCCCTTCTCGCGGACGCGGCGGACGTAGTCCGCGAGCGCCGGACCGTCGATCTGCCGGTCCGACGCGGACCAGCGGGTGCCGATATGGTTCAAGGTGTGCCACTGCTCGCCGTCGATGAACCGCGCGTCCGGATAATCATAGAAGCGGTCCATCTCGCCCGTCGTGAAATCCTCGTGCCGCGTATAGGAGGAGACGCGCTCCTTGACGCCGCAGTTGAGCGCGACGAGCACGTCCGGATTTCCCGCGCGGGCGGCGTCGGCGAGAATGCCGAGCGTTTCGTCCGTGTAGCCGAAGAACGGATAACATCCGTCGACCCACCAGGCGGAGATCTTGTGCCCGTAGCGGAGGCTGTATTCCCGGAGCACGGACGCCCAGTTCTTCACGAACGGGACCGTGACCGGCTTCGACTGATCGTCGTATCCCATGGCGGGACCGGCCTGCGGATCGGCGTGCGGACCGTCGCCCGTGTAGTACAGGCACAGCCGGATCCCGCGGCGGGTGAGACTGTCCGAGAGATCCGCGATCAGATCGCGGCGGGCGCACGCCTCTCCCGGCGCGAAGCCGGTGATGCGGTCGTAGGTCGCGTTCGGCGCGAGCATGTGCTTCGAGCCCTGCATGACGGTGATGAAGTAATACTTCGCGCCGACGGAGGCGAGGTTGTCCGCCAGCCGTTCCGTGTCGAAGCGGTCGACGACATCGCTCCAGTTCCCGCCGAAATGGCCGTACAGATAATGCGTGAAAACACCCCAGCCTGCCTCGGACATCCAATCTGTTTTATGCATGATATCGTTCCTTTCCTCATGATTATTTTAAGTATTGTTTTCCCGACGCGCGCGGTCAGATCCGCCGCAGCACGTGCACGGCGTACGGCGCGACGGCCGTCTCTCCCGCCGGGTACGTCTCTCCCGTCAGAAGATCACGCATCGGCGCGTCGAGGAACACCGTCCCCGGCTCGTGCCCGACCTCGGCGAGGATCACGCCCTCGCCTGCGTCCCCCGCGCGGGGAACGACGACGACGGAGCCGGAGGCGCGGTACCGCGCCGCCCCCGCCGCTCCGACGGCGAGCTCGATGATCCGCGCAAGGTCGTCTCCCTCGAGGAGCGTGCCGACGAGGATCACCCGGCCGTGCCCGTAGGAGAACTGAGCGACAAGCGTCTTTCCGACGAGCGCGCTGTGCCCGCCGGTGACCGCGGCGAGCGCGTTCTCCGACCTCGTCGTGTAGCATTCGGCGAGCCGCCGCGCGGTGAGCGGCGTTCCGTCGCTCCACGCCGCCGACAGATCCGTTCCGTCGGTGGGCACGAGGTAGGTCAGCTCGATGCCGAGCATGTCCTCGACGAAGCCCATCTCCCGGTTCGTGTAGTGCGCGCCGATATCGTTTCTGACGTCGCTCATCGGACCGACGACCCAGACGCCGCCGTCCGCGACCCACTCCCGGATCCGCCGCGGAAGATCGCCGTCCTCCATCGTCATCATGAGCGGGGAGAAGAGGACCTTGTACGGCGCGAGCGTGTGCGACGCGCCGATCACGTCGGGGCGGATCCCGCGCTTCGTCAGCGCGGTATGGATGTGGATCACGTCCGCGGCGTAATTCGTGTCGCGCACGATCTTCTGATACGCGAAGAGCATCGCGTTCGTCGCCGTGAAGTGGAGGGCGACGTCCGTCGCTACCTTCGTGCCGTTCACAAAATCGGCGGCGGCGCGGAATTCTTCGGCGCAGCGCTGCACCTCGCCGAAGGAGTACACGGGACGCCCGGAGGGGGAGAGGACGGAGCCGTGCATCAGCTCGTGTCCCGCCCAGTGCTGGCGCCACAGCCAGTACATGGCGCACTCGCCGCCGAGGGCGACGGCGAGCCACGTGTTGACGCGGCAGAAGCCCTCCGGCGGGAGCGGGAAACCCATCTTGATCCCGCCGGGCCACGTCGTCGAGGTCTCCGTGTTCCAGTACGGACGGTCGAGCAGCGTGCGGAAGTGGTCGAACCAGAACGCCGCCTCGATGAGATTGTCCGGGCGGTTGTAGTGATTGAACTGGACCACGTCGAGGTGCCGGGCGATCGCCTCAAGATCCATATTGCCGAGCGGCATGAGGTCCGTCCCGACGGGGGCGTCCACGTACCGTTTCAGGATCTCCGCCTGCATGGCGATGAAATCGATCTCCGCCTGCTCCTTCGCGAGCTCCCACTCGAAGTGGAGCTGCGGACCGTTCCACGTTTCGACGGGACACTGGACGTCCTCGAACGACTCGTACATCTGGCTGAAGATGTTCATGTCGAGCCGCCGGTTGAATTCCTCCACCGTGCCGTACCGCTTCCGCAGAGAATCGTGAAAGCGCTTCATGCAGGCGCGGCAGGTACACTGGAGGGCGAAGTCGCCGCCGTACAGTTCGTTGTCGATCTGCCAGCCGACGACCGCCTCATCCCGGCCGAATTCCGCCGCCAGGCGTGTGACGATCCGGCGGCATTCCGCGAGATAGACGGGGCTGGAGGAGCAGCAGTGCCGCCGCGTCCCGACCTGACAGCGCCGTCCGCGGATATCCGTCCGCACGGCTTCCGGATACTCCCGGATGAACCACGAGGGCGGGCAGGCGGTCGGCGTGCCGAGGATCACGAAGATCCCCGCCTCGTGCAGCGCGTCGACGACGCGGTGGAGCCACGCGAAATCGTACTGTCCCGGCTTCGGTTCCATCTTCGCCCAGGCGAATTCGCCGATGCGGACGCAGCGGATCCCCGCCTCCTTCATTTTCGCGATGTCGCGGGGGATCTCGGATTCATCCCAGTCCTCCGGATAATAGGCGGCGCCGAGGAACGGCGTCTCGATATACGGTGTCGGTTTCATGTCGGTCTTCCTTCCTTACTCTTGCCCGGCGGGTCCGAGCGCGAGCTGTTCCTTGATCGCGTCGGCGATGATCTCCGCCTGCTTCTTGACCGCTTCCTGCCGGAAGTGATAACAGTCGGACCAGTACGTCTTCCGGTCGAGCGGATCCATGGCGGAGAAGAGATCGACGACGGGCAGATCTTTGTCCGCCGCGATGCGGAGGACGACGTCGTTGAGCGCGCGGCTCCGCTCGGTGAGCGCGGGATCCTTTGTCGGCGTGCTCAATACGAGCAGCAGCCGCGCGGCGGGCGCCTTTGCCTGCATATATTCCACGATGAGGCGGTACGCCTCGCCCCACTCGCCGAGATCCCTGCGGTCCAGGCTGTGCAGACCGTTGTTGAAGGTGACGACGCGGTACGGGAAGCGCTCCATCACGGTCTCCAGCTCCCGCAGATACGTGGGAGCGGTCACGCAGAGCGAACTCGCCCAAAAGGAAAGATGGCAGATGCCCTCCAGCTCGCGGCGGACGTCGCCCTGATACCCGTTGCAGATCGAGTCCCCGACGGTCAGCGCGCGCGGGAGCACCGTATCTCTGGAACCGTATTCCATACGGCTGCTCCATTCGATGTCCTCTACTTCGTAGGAGGTGTGCGGCAGCATGTACTTGCGGATGTCAACGCTCATGATCCGTTTCCTCGTTTCAAAACAAACGAACGGCGGGGGCGCGTGCGCCCCCGCCGTTCCGTATATTACAGCGCGAGCTGCTCCTTGATGGCGGCGGCCATGATATCCGCCTGCATCGACGCCGCTTCCGCGGTGAAGTGGAGACCGTCCGGCCAGTGCGTTTTCCGGTCGAGCGGATCCATGGCGGCGAAGAGATCGATGACGGGAAGCCCTTTGTCCTCGGCGATGCGGCGGACGTGTCCGTTCAGCACGCGGCAGCGGTCGGTCAGCTCGTCCTCCGCGACCGGCGTGCTCGTCACGAGCATCAGTTTGGTGTCCGGCACGGCGGCGAGAATGAATTCCACGACGAGGCGGTACGCCTCGGCCCATTCGTCGAAATCTTTTCGCCACAGACTGTGCAGACCGTTGTTGAAGGTGATGATACTGTACGGGACGCGCTCCAGCAGCTCGTCCAGCTCCCGCAGATAGACCGGCGCGGTCACGCAGAGCGAGCTGATCCAGGACGACTGCGTGCAGATCCCCCTGAGCCTATCGCGGACGCCCTTCTGATAGCCGCCGCAGATCGAGTCGCCGATGAGCAGCGCGCGCGGCGTCGTCGTGTCGCGGGAATCGTTTTCATTGCGGGAGCTCCATTCGCAGGCCTCCACCTCATAGGTGGTGTGCGGCAGCATGTACTTGCGGTAATCGACGTTCGTTTTCATGGCTTGATTTCTCTTATTTATATTTTTTTTGGATACGGGCGATCAGCGGCGCGGCTCCAGCTGCTTCAGCTTCAGCCCCGTATTATAGAAATCCTTGACGGTGCAGCCCGCGCGGCCGCCGCCGGCGCAGGCGCACGCACAGGCGCAGGCGCAGGAACTCGCGCAGGCGCAGGAGCTTCCGCCGCCGCTGTGCGAGGAGGTGGAGATGCGGACCGGCACGTGCGTCACGTGGACGCGGACGTAGGTGTTCGGGATCGTGGAGTAGGCGTACAACCCGTCGTCGCTCTTGGCGCGGAGCTCTTTTTCTTCGTCGGGGATGTCCTTCTCCTCGATGACTTCTTCGCTCTTGATGAAGCTCCGCCCGCAGTAGGAGCAGTTGTTCGCGCCCTCCGGACGCGGCGCGCCGCATCCGGGGCAGGTGGGATAGTATTCGACGCGCGTGCGGGTGATCTTTTTCTCCGTGGTAAAGCCCGACTTCACCGCGAAGAAGGGAAGGATGAACAGCGACAGAATGAACAGGAAGAAACCGCCTCCGACGACGGAGCCGACGACCTCCCCGACGACTTCGTTGCCTCCTTCCGATTCCTCGATCGTCTTCGTCAGATCGAAGGCGAACGCGTCGTTCGGATAGGTGACGGAGATCGGATACCGTTCACCGTAGGAGAGCGGGGACGTCCACGTGCAGTAGCCGTCCGCGGTGATCTCGCAGCTCGGCGAGAAGCTGAGCACCCGATCGTAGTTCCACTTGACGACCATCCGGTCGACGAGGAGATCGTCGAACCAGCCCGGCGTGAAATCGTATACCGTTTCGCCTTCCGTGTAGCGGTTCACCTCGTACATGTAATCCTGCACGAGAAGAAAAGAGAAGGTGACCGTTTCGCCCGCTGTGTATTCCCGGTCGAGATCGATCCGCATGCAGCTTCCGCCGGAGGAGGTGTAATAGATCGAATCGATCGTGTCGGTCAGCGGCTCGACGGATACGTACCGCGCGTTCGGGATGCCGACCTTCACCCACGTCAGCGGACCGTCCGAGGTGGAGTCGAGCACCTTCCAGTCGATGCGGTAGAGCATATGCAGCGTGCCGTCCTCGTTGACGTCCACGGTGATCTCGTACAGCGTGATCTCGTCGAGATCCGCGGCGAAGGCGGGGACCGTCAGGAACGCGGCAAGCAGAAGAAGCGAGATGATCCCGATAAGCAGTCTGCGATGCGTCATTGTTCCGTACCGTCCTTTCCGCATTCGTTCGCACGTTCGTCCCGATAGATCCGCAGCGGGCATTCGCAGCGCATTTTCGAGGAGAAATCGCGCCGCTCCCGGCTGAACGGATGCTCCCAGATCGTCTTCCAGTCGTCGCGCAGCATGTTCCCCAGGATCGGACCGGAAAGCCAGCTCTGGCAGGGAACGACGTTCCCGCCCGGCGTGACGGCCATGTTGCTCAGGCACGCGCCGCAGTTCGGCGTGGTGATGCCGAGCTCACGGCAGAAGGCGTCGTCCACCCAGCCGGGGGAGGTGAAGCTGATCTCCATCCCGTTTTCATGGCAGTATGCGACGCACTCGCGCAAGATCTCCCGGATCTCCGCGAGCGTGAGCTGGAGACGCTCCGAGGGCTCCTTCGCCGCGTTGCCCGTCGTGATGAGCCCGGAACAGGTGACGTAGATCACGCCTTTTCCGTGCAGAAAGCGCAGCGTCGAGAGGTAGTCGCGGTTCAGCGTGCAGAGCGGCGTGTTGACGCTCAGATTGATCCCCGCCTCCAGCGCGTTCTCGATGCCGTGCACGGTGTCGGCGTATCCTTCGGCGCCGACGAGCCGATCGTGGATCTCCTCGACGGAGGAATAGAATGTGATCTGCAGGCTGTCGAGCGACGCGGCGCGCAGGCGGGCGCAGTACTCTTTCGTCAGTTTCCTTCCGTTCGTGTTCAGCCGCGTGATGAACCATTTGGCGTCGTCGATCAGCTCGATCAGGTCCTCGCGCATCGTCGGCTCGCCGCCGGTAAAGGTGAGCTGCGGGATCCGCGCCGCGCGGCAGCGGCGGATGATCTCCTTCCATTCGTCCGTCGAAAGCTCCGGCTCTTCCGCCTGATCCTGCCCGGCGGCGTAGCAGTGGACGCAGCGCTGGTTGCAGTGCCACGCGCCGCCGACGGTCATCGCGCTCACGAGCAGATCCATGCGGTGCGGCGCGTGCATGTACGGCGCGTAATCGCCCATCGTGACGTAGTCGATCTCCGCGTTGACCGGTTCGCCGCGCGCGATCTGCGTGAACGTTTCCATGATCGTATAGAGATCGCGCTCCAGCCGCCGTTTCGTCACGAAGGGATAGACGCGCCGGACGGAGCGGCAGGCTGCCGACCGGATCGCTTTCGCCTCTTCATCCGTGATCGGTCGGCCGGCGTAACGGTTGACCTCGCGGATGAACTCCGTGAGCAGCACGCACCAGGAGGTGTTGACGGGGATCACGTCCTGCCCGTTGATGATGGCGACGCCGGCGCCGAGCTTTCCGTCCGTCAGGACGGGCGGGATCAGATGGATGCGGACGACGCCCGGTCCTTCCGGGTTCAGCGTTGTGTGCTGGACCTCATTGAAATTTTGCTCGGCGTATCTGCGCAGGATCCATTTTTCTTTCATGACTGTGCGCTCCTTTCGGTGTGTGAGGAGGAAAAGACGCTGTTCTGAAAACGATGTGCCGGAAAGCGATTCACGTACACAGCCGACCGACGTACGATCCGCACTTCCGATATGCTGTGTACATAGCTGCGCCTTGGAATCGCCGGTCCCGCTCAAGCGGGATCGCGGACAGCCGTCCGCGAAAGCGATTCACGTACACAGCCGACTGACGTACGATCCGCACTTCCGATATGCTGTGTACATTATATCATATCCGTGTCCGGAATTGCAATACCCGCACGGCAGAATTCCGGATCGCGCGGGGACGCCGGCGCCCGAACGAACGAAGCGCTCCCTCCGCCGCAGCGGAGAGAGCACCTTTCGGTTGGAGTTCACGTGCCGGAGATACGGATCTCGGCGCCGGAGGCGTCGAGCGCTTCCTTCCAGCGCGCGGCGAACGCGCGCCCGCCGGGGATGGAACCGTCCGCTTCCCGACCGAGGCTGCGCAGTTTTTCGACGCCGAGATCGTGGTACGGCATGATCTCGGCGTAGTCGTATCCGCCCTTTCGCGCGCGCAGGAAATCGGCGAGGAGCCGCAGATCCTCCTCCGAGTCGTTGTATCCGGGGACGAGCGGCATCCGGATCACAACGGACGCCCCGCGCGCCGTCAGCGCGTCGAGGTTCGCGTGGATCTTCTCCACGCCGACGCCGGTGTTCCGTTTGTGCTTTTCCGGGTCGATCCCTTTGATGTCGTACAGAAACAGACAGCCGAGCTCCGCGGCGCGGCGGTAAAAATCCGCTGTGCCGATCCCGCAGGTCTCCATCGCGGAGCGGATCCCCAGCCCGCCCGCCTTCTCGATGAGCTCGAGCACGCCTTCCGGCTGTGCGGCGGGCTCCCCGCCGGAAACGGTCATGCCGCCGCCGGAGGTATTGTAGAAGGGGATATCCTGCGCGACCTGCCGCAGGATCTCGTCGACCTCGGCGCTTTGTCCCTTGCGGGTGTTCACGTAATGCGGACATACCGCCTCGCAGCGGCCGCAGACGGTGCATTTCGTCCGATCGTAACGGATCCGCCCCGTCTCGGCATCCATGCTCCGCGCTTCGCACAGCCCGAGACAGCGTCCGCAGCCGGTGCATTTTTTCGCGGCGAAAAGGAGTTCGGGATACGGATTCTGCGATTCCGGATTGTGGCACCACAGGCAGCGCAGCGGGCATCCCTTGAGAAAGACGTTGGTGCGGATGCCGGGTCCGTCGTGGAGGCAGAATTTCTGAATATTGAAGTAGTGCAGAATCATACGGCGCTCCCGGACGTCAGTAGGAGGTACGCGCGATGATGTTGTCCTGCAGGTCCTTCGAGAGCGAGACGAAATAATCGCTGTAGCCGCCGACGCGGACGATCAGATCGCGGTGCGCGTCCGGATGGATCTGCGCGTCCTTCAGCTCCTCCTCCGACACGACGGAGACGGAGAGCTGCTGCCCGCGGCGGTCGAAATACGACTTGCTCAGCGCGAGGAAGCTCTCCTCGCCGGCCTGCGTACGGAAGAGATCTTTATCGAATTTGATATTGAGGATGAAGCCGCTCGTCGGCAGCGTGTGGTCGAAGGAAAGAACGGAGTTGAGCAGGGCGGTCGGGCCATTCACGTCGGAACCGGGAACGGCGCCGATGGAGTCCGCGATGAGCGGCTCGAACTTTTTGTGACCGTCCGGCAGCGCGCCGAGCACGCTCCCGTAATGCGCCGCGCGGTTGAAGGGCGAGCAGCCGCCGCCGTACCAGCCGCCGCGGACGGTGCGGATCGTGAGCAGATGCCGGTTGAAGTGATCCACGAGGTCGCGGGCGATGGCGTCGACGTACTCGTTGTCGTTGCCGAACTTGAGGTCGGAATGCGTGACCGTCTGATAGATCTCGTCGTATCCCTCGAAGTTCGCCGCGACGGCGTCGCAGAGCTCCTTCATCGTGAAGAGTTTGTCTTCGTAGACGTACTTCTTGACGACGGCGAGCGAGTTCACCGCGTCCGCGATCCCCTCGGCGAGGATCTGTCCGTGACCGTAGAGCGGACCGCCGTCCTTGTAGTCCTGCGCCTTCTCGACACAGCCTTCGATGAGCAGGCAGCGCAGCGGGCACGCGGCGGTCTGGCGGAAGACGCCCTGCGCCTTGTTCGCCATGCCGGTGGCGACGTCCGTCATATAGTCGAGCTGGCGGAGGACCGCCTCGTAGAATTCGTTGTAGTCGCGGAACTCGACGGGATCGCCGGTGCAGAGGCCGAAGGGCCTGCCGCTCTTCACGGAGATGCCGCCGCTCATCACGAACTCGACCGCCTTGGCGAGGAGCACCTCGCCGTCTTCAAGACCCATATGGGACTTGCCCATGATGTCGATCTGGTTGCAGCCGTTCATGACGTACAGGTGCGAGTCGCACGGCGGGATGCCGAGTCGCTCGAGGGCGGGGCAGACGGCCTCGTCGTTATAAAGCGTCGGCATGCCGCAGCCGGAGGCGATGGCACGGTAGGCGGCGCGCATCAGCTTCTCGGGCGTGTTGCGGTGGACGCGCATCGTCAGATTCGGCGTGTTGTACGCGTACTTCGCGGTCACGTCGAGGATCGCGTAGGTGAGATCGTTCGAGCGGTCGTTCCAGTGCTCGTCGGAGCCGGCGATGCAGAGGTTCCACACGCGCCGCTGGTGGAAGAACTGCCACAGATTCTCCAGATACTCCCGCCGGACCGTCGGATCGGTGACCTTCCAGAGCTCGTACATGTACTGATCGAAGTAGCCGGGGGAGTCCACGCCCGGTCCGTCGAGCGAGAAGATCATGGAGAACATCGCGACGCCCTCGCAGAAATCGCGGCAGGGCTGCTTCGGCGCGTGCTCGAAGGTATCGGCGATCCGCTGCACGCGCGCCCGCTGCGCGTCGGTGAGCGTATCCTCCGCGAGCATCTTCCGGGCGAGCTCGCCGAAGCGCGCGCCGATGACGTCCACGGCGTCGAGCGTCATGAGCATCGCGTCGTAGAAGGAATCGTGTCCCGGGTTCGCCGTGCGGCAGGCTTCGACCTTCCTGCGGTACGATTCCGTGCCGACGAGCGCGAAGTCCGCGTATTTCGGGTTGGAGTGTCCGACCCACGTGCCGCCCCAGACGTATCCGTCGCTCGAAAGCAGGCGCTGTTCCTGCGTGAAGCCGTACTTCCACAGATCCTGATGCTTTAAGGCGGGGAGCATCTGCTCCTTGATGTACAAAAGGTCCTCCGCGTCCTCCGGATTGTTTTGGACGAGGCGGTCGATGGCGCCCGCGTCACAGTAGACGGGATTGTAGTTCGTGCATCCGGTCGCGTCGGTCATGTAGATGAGACAGAGACCGAGATCCGCGTCGATGGTAAGGTTTTTCGTTTCCTTTGCCCAGAGGAGATAGCCGCTCGCGGCGCGCAGCTCGCGGTCATTGCTTTCGCAGTTCACCCAGCCGCGTCCGAAGGGCTCCAACTTCGTTTTGAATTCACGCATGGCAGTATCCTCACTTTCATATGACGGACGGGCGGCGCCGGAAGGCGCGCCGTCCCGCATGCTTATTGTATCATTTCGGGGAGGGAATTGCAAGGACTTTTCGCAGATTCTTCGCCGATCCGCGCGGGGAATCCCGCGCGGGCTCTTGCAATGGCGGGCGCGGTATGCTATACTATCATGGAACATCATCCGTCCCGCGGGACGCGGGCGGAAGCGGGAGGAATATCATGGAGAAGATCAAAGCAGCCGTCATCGGCACGGGCGGCATGGGACACGGACACGCCGAATCGTATCAGGCGCTGGGAGAGCGTGTGGAGCTCGCCGCCGCGTGCGACATCGACGGGGACAAGGCGGCGTGGTTCGCGAGAGAGTTCGGGATCCCGCACGTGTACACGGATTACAACGAGATGATGGCGAAGGAGCACCTCGACTGCGTCAGCGTCACCACGTGGAACGCCGCGCACAAAGGCGCGGCGATCGCGGCGCTGCGCGGCGGCGCGAACGTGATCTGCGAAAAGCCGATGGCGATGAACGCCGAAGAAGCCGAAGAGATGAAGCGGGCGGCGGATGAGAGCGGGAAGTTGCTCCAGGTCGGCTTCGTCCGCCGCTTCGGTCACGACGCGGACACGATCCGTGCTCTGGCGGCGGCCGGCGTCATGGGCGATATCTACTACGCGAAAGCGAACTATCTCCGCCGCGACGGATGTCCGGGCGGCTGGTTCGGCGACAAGGCGTACTCCGGCGGCGGTCCGCTCATCGATCTCGGCGTGCACGTCATCGACCTGAGCCGGTATCTGGCGGGCAACCCGAAACCGGTCTGCGCCTACGGCGTCACGTACAATAATCTCGGCTGCAACCGCGCCGCGGGCGGCGAAAAGTGCTGGAACCCGCCGCGGGACCGCAAGAACTACGCGTATTCCGTGGAGGACTTCGCCTCCGCGCTCGTCACCTTCGAGAACGGCTTCACGCTCCAGGTGGAGGCGAGCTTCAATCTGAACATCCCGCACGACGTGCGCACGATCCAGCTCTTCGGCACGAAGGCCGGCGCCAAGGTCGAGGGCGGCGTCGAGCTGTACACCGATATGGCGGGGATGTTCATCAACGCGCAGCCGCAGGGAGACACGTGCTTCGGCTTCGATCAGGGGCTGAGAGACGAGATCCGCAATTTCGTGGACGCCAGCCAGGGACTGGCGGAGTGCCGCGCCACCGCGGAGGACGGACTTGTGCTGATGAAGATCCTCGACGCGATCTACGAGTCGGCGCGCATCGGGCGCTCGGTCGAGATCCGCTGACAAAGGAGGCTCCGCCTCTCAGCGGACGCGCTCCGCGATCACCTCGACCTCGACGCCCGCGCCCTTCGGCAGCGCGGAGACCTCGACGCAGCTGCGCGCCGGTTTGGACGGGAAGTATTCTTCATAGACCCGGTTGAAAGCGGCAAAGTCGCTCATGCGGCGCAGATAACAGGTCGTTTTCACCGCGTGCGCGAGATCGCTCCCCGCTTCCGCGAGGATCGCGCTCAGGTTTTCGAAGACCTGCCTCGCCTGCTCCTCGATCGGACCGTCGATCAGCGCGCCGGTGCGCGGGTCGATCGGGATCTGACCGGAGGTGAAGACGAGGGAGCCGACGACGGCGGCCTGCGAGTACGGACCGACGGCGGCGGGGGCGTTCGGAGTGTGGATCGTGTTCATGGTATCGTCCTTTCTTGTTCCGCCGCGGGCGCGGCGGGAAAATCAAAGCCGGAAAACGGCATACGACGGGAAGAGCAGCCTCCGCGCGATGCGCGGGGCTGCTTTTTCGTCGGGGGAAATGCGTATCTCTTACGCGGCGGGACGGGAAAAATCGGAATTTTTATACAGGATCAGGGTGATAAGCGCCGCCAGCGCCGTGTCGAGCAGCGCGATAAAGAGCATCTGTCCGCGCCCTGCGACGGCGATCCACGAGAGGACCGCCTCCGCGGCGATGCACGCGGCGGGGGCGAAGCGGAGCAGCACGCACGGCGGAGATTTCTTACGCCCGTACCACAGAGCGAAGCCGAGCGCCGCGCAGACGAGCGCCGGCAGCGCGCCGTAAGCGAGCTCCTGCCACAGCCCGTCCCGGAAATAGGAGAGGTCGTTGTATCCCTTATCCACGACGGCGAGCCGCTTGAAGATCCCGGTGACGTAGAACATGAAATACACGTACAGGGCGGCGTTCAGCGCGGCGGTATACGGCTTTTCGCTGAACAGCACGATCAGGCCGGTCGAGAAGAACCAGAAGCCGAAGGTCGCTGAGCTGAAATACGCGAGCCCCCACAGACCGTCCGCCGGGAAGAGGCTGAAAAACGCGACGAGGAGTCCGGCGAGAACGCCGAGCCCGGCGGCGGCGAGGTACGAACGGACGCCGTGCCGGAAGAGGACGCGGGTCACGGCGCCTCTCCCTCTCCCCGGCTGAGATGGAGCTGGGAGGGAGACGCGTCGTCGGACGGGGCGTCGTCGGAGGGCTCGTCCCCGCCGAGCGGGAGCTGACCGACGGCGACGAAATACCGGGAGCACAGCACCGGAAGCATCCCTTCCTCCGTCAGGAAGGGAGAGGGATAGAGGAGCGCCTCCGGCTTCAGCACGCCCGCGTCGAGGACGTCGCACACGGCGCCGGCGAACGCTTTCTCGAAAAGATCCTGCGGGAAGCGGTGGAGGAGATTCGCGCTGACGGTGGAGAAGTGCGGGACGTTCTCCTCCAGCGGACAGCCGACGAACCACCGGTAGGCGAGATTGATCTGGATCTCGGCGGCGGCGGTGCGCGCCGAGTCGATATGGTAGATCTGGCGCAGGAGCGCGATGGCGAGCAGCACGTCCGGCTCGAACGCCGGGCGGCCGCGCGCCGGATCGTAGCAGGCTCGCAGCGGGGCGGCGTGCCGCTCCCAGTCGATCGCCGCGTCCACGGCGCGGATCGGGTGGTCGGCGGGGATGAGGGCGTCCAGCGTGACGGTGGACTGCCGGACGCGTCCCGTGCTGTGCGCGTCGGAGTGAAGCATATCGGATCTCCTTTCTGCCGCTTTACTGCGGATGGAGTTCGCGGACGAGCTCGCGGAAGCGTTCGCCGCGTTTCTCGAAGTTGGGGAAGGCGTCGAAGCTCGCGCAGGCGGGGGAGAGGAGCACGGCGTCGCCGGGGACGGCGGCTTTGTCCGCCGCGCGGACCGCGTCGGCGAAGTCCGGCTCGCGCAGGATCGCAAAGGAACGGCTCCCGAACGCCGGATGCGCCCGCAGCGCGTCCTCGATCATCCGCGCCGTCGCGCCGGTGAGGACGAGCGTGCGGATATTGCGGCGGGAGAGCAGCGCCTCGGCGAGCGGCGCGAAGGGGATGTGCTTGTCGTAGCCGCCGCAGATAAGATCGAGCGTGCGGTCGCCCATGGCGCTGAGCGCCGCCGCCGTCCGCGTCGGCGAGGAGTCGATGGAGCTGTTGTAGAAGGAGACGCCGTTCGCCTCGAGCACGAGTTCGAGCCGGTGCGGCACGCCGCGGAAGGTGCGCGCGACCTCGCCGATCTCCTCCGCGCCCGCGTACCCGCGGACGGCGGCGATCGCCGCCATATAGTTCTCGACGTTGTGGCGGCCGGGGAGCAGGATGTCGGAGAGCGGGAGCACGGGGAATTCCTCCTCGCTTCCGTACAGGCGGAAGACGATGACGCCGCCGCGCTCGTAGACGGCGCTGTCCGTCGGGCGGAGCGCTCCGTCCGGGATCGGATCGTGCGCGAAGAGCGTGACCGGGCACGCGGCGTCCCGCGCGAGCGCGCGGGTGACGTCGTTCTCGTAATTGAGCACGGCGCGCCCGCAGCCGCGCAGGATGTTCGCCTTGGCGGCGATATATTCGTCCATGCCGGTGTGCCAGTTCAGGTGGTTCGGCGTGACGTTCGTGATGACGGAGACGTCCGGCGCCGAGCGGACGCTCATGAGCTGGAAGCTGGACAGCTCGACGACGGCGACGTCCTCGCTCTTCATCGTATCGATCCGGTAGAGCATGGGATATCCGATGTTGCCGCCGAGGAAAACGGAGGCGCCGCGCGGAGCGAAGGCGCGCGTCAGCATCTCCGAGACGAGCGTCGTCGTCGTCGTCTTGCCGTCGCTGCCGGTGATCCCGACGACGGGGCACGGGCGGTTCTCGAGGAACAGCTCCATCTCCGAGGTGACGAGCGCGCCGCGCGCGGCCGCCTCGGCGAGCGGCGGCAGATCGGGACGAAAGCTGGGAGAGCGGAAGATGATCTCCTCGTCCAGCTCCTTCAGATAGTCTTCGCCGCAGCGAAGGCGCACGCCGAGCGCGCGCATTTCTTCGGCGGAATCTCCGAGTTCCTCCTCCGTCTTTCTGTCGCGGACGGTGACGTGCGCGCCGGCGCGGATCAGATAGGAGGCGAGCGGTCTGTGGGATACGCCCGCGCCGAGCAGCGCGACGCGTTTATCGAAAAAGTCCGGCAGTGCCATACATACCTCGCGGATACGGTCGTAAAATGTATTCACCTTATATTATATAACAAAATCGCGCGGATGCAACAGAGGAACGCGAAATTTTTCACGATCCGACGTATTTTGCGGCGGCGGGGAACCGCGCGCGAAAAAAAGCCGCGGACCGCATGTTTTTCTGTTGACAAGGATATTCCGATATGCTACAATGATAACAGAAGCATCCCCAACGATACGGTCCCGGCATGCGCCGGAGAAAGAGGACAGTGTATGAGCAAGTATGTGTGCAGCGTGTGCGGATGGGAATACGACGAGGAAGTCGGCGATCCCGATAACGGCATCGATCCCGGCACCGAGTTCGAAGATCTTCCCGACGATTTCGAATGCCCGCTCTGCGGCGCGGGAAAGGAAGATTTCGAGGAAGAAAAGAACGACAGGATCTGAGCGCCGTCCGCCGACGGCGGGAACTTTTGCGAAAAAAGCAGACTGAGAGATCAGCCTGCTTTTTCGTATCCGGGAGGGTCCCGCCCTCCGTCACCGTTTTTCGATCATCCCGACGAGGATCTCTCCCGTGCGGTGAAGCTGGGAGAGGAACGGCGGGACCTGCTCGTCCGGCAGACAGCCGTAGACGAGCTCGAAGGTCAGATCGCCCTCGTAGCCGATGTCGCCGAACGCGGGCATCAGTTCCTCCCAGTTCGCGTCGCCGGTGAAGGGCGGCAGATGGAGATCGTTGCGGTAGTAATTGTCGTGCACGTGCGTGCAGGTGATCCGTTTTCCGAAAGACCGGATCACGTCGGGATGCTTTTCGTTGCCGAACGCGAGCTTCGCGTGTCCGAAATCCCAACAGCAGCCGACCATCGGATCGCCGAAGCGGTCGATGATCCCGAGCAGTTCCTCTGCCTCCGCGCAGAAGTGGGAGCGCTGCTCGATCGGGATGCCGCTGCCGCGGCCGTCGAACACCGTCTCCATCGCCGCGCGCACGCCGCGCGCGATCAGCCGCTCGACGCACGGCGCGAGCGCCGAGTACGCCGCCTCGTGCGCCGCGGCCGGATCAAACGGCTCGCCGGTCTTCGGATGGTATTCGTCCGCGTGGAAGACGAGATCCTTTACTCCCATGAGGACGGCGGCGTCCGCGCTTCTCTCCAGCGCCCGCCGGAATTCCTCGGGCGGTCTTTTCAGATAGAAATTGTACGGCGCGTGCGACTGCCGGATCACGGCGCCGTATTTCGCCGCCGCCTCGGCGAAGGCGTTCGCTTCCGCCTCCCACGCGTCGCTCCACGCGTCCACGGAGCAGTCGAGCACGCGAAAGCCCGCCTCCGTGCAGAGCCGCACGCACTCGTCCGGCGTCCGTCTGCGGCTTTTCTCTCTCGTCCCGTACAGATAGCCCGCGTTCATTGAAATATCCATTTCGTTCCTCCGCACCGCAGATTGGGGAGAGCCTCCCCGTGACAGCAAAAATCCCAGGCACTGCTGCACCCGGGATTTTTGGAGCTGCTACCCGGATTCGGACCGGGGACCTCGTCCTTACCAAGGACGCGCTCTACCAACTGAGCCATAGCAGCATTTCAAAGCGAATAATATTATATCAAACCGCGGCAGGCTTGTCAAGAGGAAAATCCGCATTTTCCGAAAAAAACCGCGCGCGGGGAAGAGCGGGAAGAGCAGACCTGTAAGCCGGGTTCTGTCGAGAACTGTCATCTATCTGCGCGCCGTGTTGCCGCGGCGCTGGAGCCACCCGTGCGCACGGCGATCGGGCCGATCAGGCGCACATGCGGTGTTGCTTCGGATAGGGTTTACAGCGTTCCCGCGTTGCCGCGGGACCGGGTGAGCTCTTACCTCGCCTTTCCACCCTTACCGGCTTATGCCGGCGGTATATCTCTGTTGCACTATCCCGGGAGTCGCCTCCGGCGGACGTTATCCGTTATCCTGCCCTGTGAAGCCCGGACTTTCCTCATACCGCGGCCTTTCGGCATAACGGTACGCGACAGTTCAGTCTGCTCTCACGTATATTATACCGCATTCTTCGCGCGTTTGTCAAGAACCCCGCCGTCTTTTCGCCGCCGCGGAGACGAAACGGACCGCCGGGTCTCCGGCGGTCCGATCGATGCGGAATACGGGAAGGGAGGATCACTGCGCCGCGTTGACGGCGTCGATAAAGCGGACCATCGCCGCCATGCCTTCCTCATCCTGCTTGTACACGCCGGCGTCCCGCAGCACCTCGACGAAGGTGCGGCCGATCTCCCGGCGCAGGATCTCCGTGACGTTTTCCTCCGTGAAGGAATACTTGTCCCGGAAGGCGGCGAGCCAGGCGGCGTGCTTGCCGAGCAGCTCGTCTCCGGAAACGTCGCGGCCGGCGAGGATCGCGTCCCGAAGCGCCGCCATCTCCGTTTTCAGGCGCGGCGGGAGGATGGCGAGCCCCATGACTTCGATCAGTCCGATGTTCTCCCGCTTGATGTTGTGCAGCGCGGCGTGCGGATGGTACACGCCGAGAGGATGTTCTTCCGTCGTGATGTTGTTGCGCAGAACGAGATCCATCTCGTACCGACGCCCGCGGCGGCGCGCGATCGGCGTCACCGTATTGTGCGGCACGCCGTCCGTTTCGGCGAGGACGAACGCCGCCTCGTCCGTGTAGCCGCGCCAGAGGCGGAGGATCTTGTCGGAGAGCGCTTCGATCTCGTCCTTGTTCTCGGAGGAGAGGCGGATCGCGGAGAGCGGCCAGTGGACGATCCCCGCCTCCACGTCTTCAAAGCCGCGGAAGGTGAGCGGCAGACGGATCGCGGCGCGCTCCATCGGGAAGACGTAGCGCCCGCCCTGCATGTGGTCGTGGGAGAGGATCGAGCCGCCGACGATGGGGAGATCGGCGTTGGAACCGACGAAATAGTGCGGCAGCAGCGTCACGAACTCGAGCATGCGGCGGAACGTGGCGCGCGTGATCCGCATGGGCGAATGCTCGGCGGAGAGGACGATGCAGTGTTCATTGTAATACACGTACGGAGAGTACTGGAAAAACCACGGCTCGCCGTCGAGCGTCACGGGGATGAGGCGGTGGTTTTGGCGGGCGGGAAAGCTCATCGTCCCGGCGTAGCCCTCCGTCTCCCGGCAGAGCGCGCACTTCGGATAGCCGCTCTGCGGGGCGGAGCGCGCGGCGGCGATCGCCCGCGGATCCTTTTCCGGTTTCGAGAGGTTGATCGTGATGTCGATGTCGCCGAATTCGCTCGGCACCGACCATTTCAGATCTTTCTTCACGCGGTCCGTGCGGATATAGTTCACGGCGCGGCAGAAACGGTAGTAGTCGTCCGTTGCGGCGCGCGGATCCTCGCGGTAGAGGCGGTAGAAGCGCTCGATGACCTCGGAGGGGCGCGGCGTGAGGATGCCCATCAGCCGCGTGTCGAAGAGATCCCGGCAGACGACGGAATCCATCTCCAATAGACCGTGCGCGGCGGCGTGATCGCAGAGCGCGCCGAGGATCTCCTCGAGCGGCTCCTCTCCCGGCGGGTCGGCGGGCTCATCATAGCCGTGCAGCGCGAGCGCGCTGAGAAGCTCGTTGCGCATGAAGATCTCGTCCTCCGGACGGATCAGCTCCTGTTTTTCCGCGTAGGCGAGAAGCGCGCGGATCCAGTATTCGATCGGTTTCATCATTCCACCTGTCTGCTCTGTCGGCGTGCGGCGGAGCGCCGATGTATGAGGGTATCGCGTGGAGAGCCGCATGCTTTATCATGATACACCAATTTGCGCCGTCTGTCAAGCGCCTGACGCATTCGGGGGGATTTTTCTGCGGAAATTTCCGGAAACGGTTGAAAAGGCATGGCGGCTATGTTAGAATATATACGAAATCACAGGCGTGATCCGGGCAAAAATCGGGGACGAAAAACAGAAAGGAAAATATACTTATGAAGACTTTGAAATTTTCGGCATGCGGCGGATGGTTCGGCGGAGATCACAGACATATGATCGAGGAGACGGCGCGGTACGGCTTCCACGCCTTTGAATCCCTCGGATGGCGCGGCCTCGATTACGGAGAGGTCCGGCGTCTTCTCGACGAGAAGAACGTGACGAGCACCGCGCTCCTCATCAGCTCGAACAAGGAGGAATACGCCTCCAAGCTGGGCAACGGTCACGGCATGGTCTGGGAGGATTCCCGCGAGGCGTTCCTTGAGGGCTTCAAGGAGACCGTCGAGGCCGCAGAAGCGATGCGCGTTCCGAACATTGTCGTTACTTCCGGCAACGAGCGCAGCGACGTGTCCCGCGAGAAGCAGCACGAGATCTGCGTCGAGACGATGATCCGCCTCGGCGAGCTGGCGAAGGGGCACGACGTGACGATCGTGATGGAGCCGCTGAACATTCTCGTCAATCACATGGGCTACTATCTCGTCACCTCCGCCGAGGGCTTCCAGATGATGCGCGAGGTCGGCAGTCCGAAGGTAAAGCTTCTGTTCGACATCTATCATCAGCAGATCTCCGAGGGGAACCTGATCCGGAACATCACCGAGAACATCGACCTGATCGGGCATTTCCACATGGGGGACAACCCCGGACGGCTCGAGCCCGGCACCGGTGAGATCAACTATACCAACATTTTCGCCGCCATCCAGAAGACGGATTACGACGGCTACCTCGCCTTCGAGTGCGGCCGTTCCGTGGAGAACGACGTGCTCTGCGAGCGGATGCACGCGCTGATCGATCCGTTCGCCGACTGAGAGGGAACGCACATGAAAAACGAAACGATCGAGACGCTGTGCACGCGCCGGAGCATCCGCTCCTATCGCCCGGATCCCGTGCCGGAGGAGCTGCTTGAGGAGGTCCTGCGTGCGGGGCTGTACGCGCCGTCCGGCATGAACCGCCAGCCGGTGACGCTCGTCGCCGTGAGCGACCGCGAAACGCGCGACGCGCTTTCCCGCCTCAATGCCGCCGGCATGGGGCGGGGCGGCGATCCGTTCTACGGCGCGCCCGTCGTGATCGTCGTGCTGACCGATCCGACGCTCGGCATCACCGCCCGGGAGGACGGCGCGCTCGCGCTCGGCAATATGCTGAACGCCGCCCACGCGCTCGGTCTCGGCTCCTGCTGGGTGCACCGCGCCCGTGAGGAATTCGAGTCCGACGAGGGAAAGGCGCTCCTTGCCGCGTGGGGGCTGCCGGCGCATCTTGTCGGTATCGGACACTGCCTCCTCGGCTACGCCGCCGTGAAAGAACCGGAGGCGGCGCCGCGCCGGGAGGGCAGGATCGTCCGCGTGTGACGGGCGACGCTCGCCGGAGGTCGAGGAGCGCGTTCATTTTTTATCCGATAATCGTACGAAAAACAGTAGAATAGGACAAGTCCGCAGTAAGTACGGACATTGTTGTTTCCGATGCGGCGTGCTATAATTACATAATAGAAAGTATCCGATTATTTTTGCCGATAAGGAGATCTGCCATGAAAGTGCGTATTCTCTCCCTGTTTTTCGCCGCGCTCATGCTCCTGACGCTCGCCGCGTGCGGCGAGCCGGAGGACGGCACGCCCGCCGACACGACCGGCGGCGATCCCGCCGACACGCAGGCTCCGCCGACGGACACGACCGCCGCGCCGGGGCCGGACGAAACGGACGCGCCGGAAACGGACGCGCCGGAACCGGATGAGGAGGACGGAATGAACCCGTACTACGTTACGTATTATTACGACATTTCCGCGGAGGAGTGCACGTTCGAGCGGTATAAGGAAGCCGCCGAGGCGGGCTTCAATCTGATGTCGATCGACAAGGGATCCGT
>JAEEGL010842182.1_pt1 | contig 32197 bp, 27 predicted proteins | sample 9134231 | NCBI WGS metagenome assembly JAEEGL01 (sample SAMN16246548, study PRJNA631951) | gut metagenome | biome: gut microbiome; feature: rumen; material: fiber-attached | host: Bos | place: Iran: Karaj | collected 2018-10 | reverse complement strand
GCAGCCCGTGCCGATAAGCATCGGTATGAAGGATTTGCCGGAGAGGCCGAACCTTCTGAAAATACGATCGAGCACGAAGGCGATACGCGCCATGTAGCCGCAGCCTTCAAGTATCGCAAGCAGGAAGAACAGCACGAGCATCTGGGGAACGAAGCCCAGCACCGCGCCGACGCCCGCGACGATACCGTCCATGATAAGCCCGTAGAGCCATTCGGGGATCTTGGGATTACCCTCGGAGTCGAGCAGCAGCTTATTGAGCAGCGCGGGTATGCTCGGCACCCATACGCCGTCATCGGCGGGATCGGGCTCCTCAAAGCCCTTCTCTCCAAAGTATTCGACGGCGTCCTTGAAGGTCATCGGGTTCGTTTCTTCCTCGTCCGCGTCCTCGGGGATGGTATCGAAGTAAACGTCGACCTCGGAAACTTCAAGGGTCTCGTCGTCCGTCACCTCGGCCTTGGCGGAGGCTTCTTCGCTTGTGAAAGCCTTTATTTCGGCAAGGAAGGCGTCTGCGTCGAATTCCTCATCCTCAAGATCGAATTCGAAGCCGTAAGCGGCAAGAGCGTTCGTCGCCGCCTCGAAATCGCCCGCCTTCTCCTCTGCGGCCTTGGAGCCGATGCCGAAGAGATGATAGCCGCTGTCGCCAAACAGGCCGTCGTTCGCCCAGTCCGTGGCGGAGGCGCCGACCGTTACCATCGCGATGTAGTAAACGAGGAACATAACGAGAGCGAATATGGGCAGGCCCAGCCAGCGGTTGGTGACGATCTTATCGATCTTGTCGCTCTTTGTGAGCTTGTTTTCCCTCTTCTTTTTATAGCAGGCCCTCGAGACCTCGGCGATATAGACGTAGCGCTCGTTGGTGATGATCGACTCCGAGTCGTCGTCGAGCTCCTTCTCCGCCGCCTGGATATCCTTTTCGATATGCGCAAGGGTAGCGGAGGGGATCTGCATCTGCTCCAGCACCTTTTCATCGCGCTCGAATATCTTTATCGCGTACCAGCGCTGCTGCTCCTCCGGCATATCGTGAACGACCGCCTCCTCGATGTGGGCGAGCGCGTGCTCGACCGTGCCCGAGAAGGTGTGCTGAGGAATGGTCTTGCCGAATTTCGCGGCCTCAATGGCGGCCTCTGCGGCTTCCTTCACGCCGGTCTCCTTCAGAGCGGAGATCTCGACGACCTTGCAGCCGATCTGACGGGAGAGCTCGCCGATGTTGATCTTGTCGCCTTCCTTTTTGACTATATCCATCATATTGATGGCGACTACAACGGGGATGCCGAGCTCCGTGAGCTGCGTGGTGAGATAGAGATTGCGCTCAAGGTTGGTGCCGTCGACGATGTTCAGTATCGCGTCGGGGCGCTCCTTGATGAGATAATCCCTCGCCACGACCTCTTCGAGCGTGTACGGGGAAAGCGAGTAAATGCCGGGAAGGTCGGTAATTGTAACGTCTTCGTGCTTTTTAAGCTTGCCTTCCTTCTTTTCGACCGTGACGCCCGGCCAGTTGCCTACGAACTGGTTGGAGCCGGTCAGCGCGTTGAACAGCGTGGTCTTACCGCTGTTGGGGTTGCCCGCAAGGGCGATCCTTATACCCATGATTTCTTCCTTTCTGTTGATCCGTTCTTCTGCTGATTAGCAAACGCTAACTTGAATCTCAAAAAAAATTATTCGACCTCGACCATTTCCGCGTCCGCCTTGCGGATGGAAAGCTCGTAGCCCCTGACGGTCACCTCTATGGGATCGCCGAGCGGCGCTACCTTGCGGACGAAAACGGGCGTCCTTTTCGTGATGCCCATATCCATTATGCGGCGCTTTACCGCGCCCTCGCCGTGGAGCTTGACGACCGTCGCCGTTTCTCCGATCTTTACGTCCCTCAATGTTTTCATGCTTTATCTCCTTTATACCATTATTTTTCTTGCGAGCTCGTCGCTCACGGCGATGCGGCTCTCCTTGACCTTTACGATCACGTTACCGCCGAGCATACTGACTACGCTGACTTCGCCGCCGACGGTAAAACCGAGATCCTCCAGATGTTTTTTGATCTCCGGGCTGCCGCCTATCCTTTTGATTATTAGCGGCTTACCCAATTCCGAGTAATTTAGGGGCATCATTTCTCCCTCCTTTACAGTAAGCCTATGCTAACCGTTTGGTCTTAAAATTAGTCAGATTCCGCGTTCCGCATACCAAAGCAGCGGTTAGCATCCTCTAACCGTCCTATATTATAATTAGCCTATGCTAACTTGTCAAGCGTTTTTTTGATATATTATGAAGAAAGAAGCCGATCCATCCCCGCCGTAAGGCCGTATTAAGGCGGCGGCGCGGCGGCATTTTTGCGCGATATTCGTCCGGGTATTGCAAACCGGGCGCATTATTGATAAAATATACTTTAGGTTTATGCGGCGTTCCGTTACGCCGTCCCCCAGCAATAAAAAGGAGGATCATCAAATGACGATCGGCCGCAGTATCAACGGCTCCTCTCTCACCCTTTTGCTTGAAGGCAGGATCGATACCATTTCGGCTCCCCTGTTTGAGGAAGCGATATTCGGCGCGCTTGACGGCGTAAACGAACTGATACTTGATTTTGAAAAGATCGACTACATTTCCTCCGCCGGGCTTCGCGTCCTTCTCAAAGCGGAAAAGGAGATGTCAAGGCGCGGCGGCATGAAGCTCGTGCGCGTCGGCCCGTCCATAAACGATATTTTCGATGTCACGGGCTTTTGTGATTTTCTCACGATAGAATGATTCGGTGCGACAATACCGTTCAGGAGGCTTATAATGGCTGACAACGTCCATTTAAAAACGTTAACGCTGCCGCTCTCCGGCAGGATCGATTCCAACAACGCGAATACAGCGGAGTCGGAGCTTCGCTCTGCGCTCTCGGGGCGCAGGCTCGAGGAACTCATACTTGACGCCTCCGAGCTCCGGTACATTTCCTCCGCGGGGCTGCGGGTGCTGCTGCGCATAAAGAAGGACGTCCCCGAGCTGACGATAATCAACGCCGCCCCCGAGGTATACGAGATACTCGAAATGACCGGCTTTACGGAGATCATGACCGTTGAAAAGGCGTACCGCGCGGTATCCGTCGAAGGCTGCGAGCAGATCGGCCGCGGAGCGAACGGTTCCGTCTACCGTATAGGCGACGACAACGTGGTCAAGGTATACAGCGACCCGGAGGCTTTGGACGAGATCAGGAGCGAGCGCGAAAAAGCAAGGCTCGCGCTGGTATTGGGTCTGCCTACCGCGATCTCCTACGAGGTGGTGAAGGTCGGCGAAAGCTACGGTTCGGTATTCGAGCTTTTGAACGCGCGCTCGTTTTCAAGCATACTCGCCAACGAGCCCGAAAGGTTCGGCTGGTGCGTAAAAGAGTTTTCTGGCCTGCTGAAAAAGATACACTCCGTCGTCGTTCCGGAGGGGAAGCTCCCCGATATAAAGCAGACCGTGCTCGAATGGGCGGAGCAGACGGCTTCGATGCTGCCCGCCGCGGAGGGGGAAAAGCTCCTCGCGCTGATCCGCGCCGTGCCCGAATGCCCCAATATGATACACGGCGACTACCACACAAAAAACATTATGCTCCAGAACGACGAGGTGCTGCTCATCGATATGGATACCCTTTCCGTGGGCGATCCCGTATTCGAGTGGGGGCAGATATTCAATTCGTTCATCGGCTTCCACGAGGTTTATCCCGATGGAATAAAAGCATTTCAGGGCTTCGACGCGGAGACCGGCAAAAGGTTCTTCCGCGCTGCGCTCGCCTCATATCTGGGGACGGAATGTGAGCACAAGCTCAAAGAAGTTACCGATAAGGCGCGCATCATAGGCTACCCGCGGCTTATCAGCCGTCTTAAAAGGCACGGTATGCTGGATACCGAAAGGGGGGCGGCGGAGGCCGAACGATGGATCGGCGAGCTTTTAGAGCTGCTCTCCTCCGCAAAAACGCTCACGTTCACTCCGAACGAGCTGATACTGCCCGCGGAACGGGAGAACCTCGACGAAACGCTCCGGTTCATAGGCGAGCATATAGCCATGCTCGAGCCCTCCGCGAAGACGCAGATGCAGCTTGACGTGGCCGCCGAGGAGATATTCATAAACATCTGCGATTACGCGTACTCCCCCGGCAAGGGGAACGCATCGATACGCGTCGATACGGATCCCGAGGCAAAGGAGGCGTGCATCACCTTTGAGGATCGCGGCACGCCGTACGATCCTGTAAAGCGTGAAGACCCCGACGTTTCGCTCCCCGTCGGAGAGAGGGCTCCCGGCGGTCTCGGCGTGTTCCTGGCAAAAAAGCTGACGGACGACATTCGCTACGAATACCGCGAAGGCAAGAATATTCTCTATATCCGCAAGAAAATCTGAGGCGCTTATGACGTTATTCGAACAGGCCGTGGTCTTTGCGGCCGAAAGACACTCCGGTATGCGGCGCAAGCTGGACTCCGCGCCGTATCTGCTCCACCCAATGGAGGCGGCTTTGATCGCTTCCGGTATGACCGACGACGAGGAAGTCCTGGCGGCGGCCGTGCTTCACGATACCGTGGAGGATACCGATACCTCCATCGAAGAGATAGAAGCGCGCTTCGGCCCAAGGGTCGCGGCGCTCGTCGCCTCCGAAACGGAGGATAAGCGCAGCGGCGTTCCCAAGAACGAAAGCTGGCTCATCCGCAAGGAGGAATCGCTTGAAACGCTGAAAAACGCCGACGATCCCGGCGTGAAGTACATCTGGCTCGCAGACAAGCTCTCCAATCTGCGCGGCATTTACAGGGCCAAGCTGGAAAAGGGCGATGAAGTATGGCTCCTGTTTAATCAGCATGATCCCGCAAAGCACGCGTGGTATTACCGCACTATCGCGAAAATGCTGAGCGAGCTCAGAGGATACGGCGCCTGGAAGGAGTATGCGGCGCTTATCGAAAAGGTATTCGAGGGCGTGCCGGAGGGCTGATATCCGAACATGAAGGAAGCCGTGGCAGTACCCGTTTTCGGTCGCTGCCGCTCTTTTACGCCGGATCCAATGAAAAGGAGAATCATTATGCGCGAGATATCCATAACCGAATTGAGCCCTGTCAGGATAGGCCAGGTCGAAAACGCCGAAGCCGGCACGGGCTGCACCGTTTTCCTCTGCGAGAACGGTATGCGCGCGGGATGCGACGTGCGCGGCGGCGGTCCCGCTTCAAGGGAGACCCCGCTGCTGGATCCGCTCATGGCGGCAAAGGAGATCCACGCCATAGTCATAGGCGGCGGAAGCGCCTTCGGGCTTTCCGCGGCAAGCGGCGTCATGCGGTATCTCGAAGAACGCGGTTTCGGTTACGATGTCGGAGTCACGAGGGTGCCTCTCGTGGTGCAGTCGGATCTGTTCGATCTGACCGTCGGCGACCCCTTCGCGCGGCCGGATGAAGCCATGGGCTATTCAGCGGCAAAGCAGGCGATGGAAGCGCCCAACTACCGCGACGGAAACTTCGGCGCGGGCTGCGGCGCGACCGTCGGCAAGATAGCGGGCATGGATTACTGCATGAAGACGGGCGTCGGCAGCTATGCCGTGGAGCTGGGCGGGCTGAAGATCGGCGCCGTGGTAACCCTCAACGCATTGGGCGACGTATTCGATTGGCGTACCGGCAGGCAGATCGCCGGTCTGCTTACGCCGGACAAGAGCGCTTTCCGCAGTTCGCCCGACGTGATCAGTTCAAGCATAAGCAGGGTGAAAAACCGTTTCGTCGGCAATACGACCCTCGGCGTGATTATAACCAACGCTTATTTCGAAAAGGCCTCGCTGTGCAAGATAGCCGGTATGGGGCACGACGGATACGCGAGATCCATCCGCCCCGTCCACACCTCGCTCGACGGGGACAGCATCTACGCGGTCTCGGCGGGAGAAGTCGAGGCGGATCAGGAGGTAGTCGGCACCCTTGCCGCGGAGGTCGTGAGCGAGGCGATAATCCGCGCCGTCACGAGCGCAAAGAGCGCGTACGGTTTCCCCGCGGCATGCGACCTTGATTTTATCGGTTTAAGGAGAGATCAATGAGCACGGTTTTCACAAAGGCTTCGACGGATCCCTCGGGATTCGTGCTGCTTTCGGATTTCGTTCCCCAAATAATTCAGGAGATCCGTTATTTTTCCACCTATAATTTCATAGGCGACCGCATCGACGGCTATGAGGAGCCCTGCGCCATACTCACCAAGGAAGCGGCGCGGGCGCTTCGATCCGTCAGCAACGAGATGACGGTGCGCGGTTACAGGCTCAAGATATTCGACGCCTACCGCCCGGTATGCGCGGTAAAGCATTTCGTGCTTTGGGGGATAGAGGATCAGGATATCCGCATGAAGCCGTATTTCTATCCGGAGCTTGAAAAGCAGGAGCTCTTCGCAAAGGGCTACATAGCGAAGCTCTCCGGTCATTCAAGGGGAAGCACGGTCGACCTGACCCTGCTCGATATGAAGACGGGCAAGGAGGTCGATATGGGCAGCCCGTTCGATTACTTCGGCGAGCTCTCGCATCCCGACAACAGGGATGTAACGGACGAGCAGTTTCAAAACCGTATGCTGCTTCAAAAGGTGATGGCCCGAAACGGCTTTAAGCCCTTTGAATGTGAATGGTGGCATTTCACGCTCGAGAACGAACCGTACCCCGATACGTATTTCGAGTTCCCCGTTTCTTCGGAATATTTGAAAAAATAGCGATACCCCGACTTTGGCGCGCAGATCATTATGCGTGCCGTTTTTATCGGCGCGATTGCCAACCGGGGAGTATCATGTTATAATTGACCCGCAAATAAAAAGCAAAGGAGTACCCACCGTGAAATTCAAGGAAATGCAGTACGTCCGCCCCGAAGCGGACGAAGTCAAGCAGCACCTGAAGGCGCTGACCGAAAAGCTCTCGGGAGCCGCAAGCTACGACGAGGCGCGCGCGATCTTTTTTGAAAAGGAAGAGGCCGAAAAGCAGATAATGACCATGGCGGAGCTCGCCATGATCCGCCACTCCATTGATACCCGCGACGAGTTCTATGACGGCGAAAGCAATTTCTGGGACAGCTTCGGCCCCGAGCTCGGCGAATACACCCAGGCATGGACGATGGAGCTCTTGAAGAGCCCGTTCCGCCCCGCTTTTGAGAAGGAGTTCGGCGATTTGATGTTCATCAACGCCGAGATCGAGCTGAAGTCCTTCTCGCCCGAGATCATCCCCGAGATGCAGAAGGAGAACGAGCTTACCAACGAGTATTCAAAGCTCATCGCCTCCGCGCAGATCCCCTTTGAGGATAAGGTGTTCACGCTCTCGCAGCTCACCCCGTTCAAGACCGACGCGGACGACGAACGCCGCCTTGCCGCATGGAAGGCCGAGGGCAAATGGTATAAGGAGAATCAGGAAAAGCTCGATTCCATTTACGACGAGCTGACTCACCTCAGAGACGCCATGGGCAAAAAGCTGGGCTATGAGGGCTATACCACGCTCGGCTATTACCGCATGGGCCGCAACTGCTACACGAAGGACGACGTTGAAAAATTCCGCGCCGCCGTGCAGAAATACCTGGTGCCCGTCGCCGATTCCATAATGCGCGAGCAGGCGAAGCGCCTCGGCAAGGAGTATCCCCTCTCCTTTGCGGACGCCGCGCTGGAGTTCCGCTCCGGCAATCCCCGCCCCGCGGGGGACGCGGACGCCATTCTTGCCGCCGGCAGGAAGTTCTACGACGAGCTCTCCCCCGAGACCTCCGAATTCTTCCGCCATATGCTGGACGATGAGATGATGGACGTCCTCTCCACCGAGGGCAAGCAGGCCGGCGGCTACTGCACCGGCATCCCCGCATATGAAACGCCCTTCATATTCGCCAACTTCAACGGCACTCAGCACGACGTTGAGGTCGTTACTCACGAGGCCGGTCACGCTTTCGAGTACTGGCTCAACCGCAAGCGCATACCGCTCTCCTACGCATGGCCCAGCATGGAGGCCTGCGAGGTCCATTCCATGAGCATGGAGTTCTTTGCCGAGCCCTGGGCGGAAGGCTTCTTCGGCGGGGACGCGAGGAAATTCCTTTACAGCCATCTTGCCGGTTCCATCACCTTCATCCCCTACGGCACTATGGTTGACCACTTCCAGCACATAGTCTACGAAAAGCCCGAGATGACCCCCGCGGAGCGTCACGCCGAGTGGAAGCGCCTGCTGGGCATATACATGCCCTGGATGAAGCTTGACGGCGAGATCCCCTTCTATTCGGAGGGCTGCGGCTGGCAGCGTCAGCAGCATATCTACGCGAGCCCGTTCTATTACATCGATTACTGCCTTGCGCAGACGGTCGCGCTGGAGTTCTGGGCGATGATCCGGAAGGATACGCAGGACGCCTGGAAGCATTACATGGCGTACACCATGCAGGGCGGCAGCCGCACCTTCACCGATCTTCTCAAGAACGCCGATCTCGTTTCGCCGTTTGACGAGGCCTGCCTGAGGGGCGTCTGCGAGACCGCCTCGAAGTGGCTCGCGGCATACGACCTTACCGGGATAGAATAAGCCCCGGCCCGGTATCGCGGGCTTTGCGGGTATCGCAAAAAAGCATACCGTTAAATAAAAAACAAAGCATGGTGCGGGAATTCTGCTTCCGCATCATGCTTTTTTACTGTTCATTCGGGCGGCTCGGCCTTATTATGCCGGCCGCGAAATGGGGTTTTATTCCAGCGCCATCAGCCCGAGCGATACCCTGAGTACTACGAGCGCGTCGTTTGCATCGTCAACGCCGTCGCCGTTGACGTCGCCGCGGAGCAGCTGATCGTCGTTCAGCGACTGCAGCCCGAGGGCGTATCTCAAAAGCAGCAGCGCGTCGTTTCCCGCGACCGTCCCGTCGCCGTCCACGTCGCCGAGTACCCACGCGGGGGCTTCGAACTCGGGTATTATCGCCGCGGTATAGGGCGCCGAGCGCAGCTCCGCGAAGGGGTACTGGGTGGAAGTGTCTATCGTCCACACGGTTTCAAAATCAAACCCTTCATATGAGGATTCGTTCACGAACGCCGCGGCCGGGAGCGGGACGCCGTATGCCGTTCCGTTCGTGCAGCAGCCTTCGAGTATGTAAATATTCGATACGGAGGACGAGCCGTCCATATAGGCGGCGGCCCCGCCCCTGTAACGCCTTGAAGTAAGCGAGCCCACGTTATACGAGGTCGAAACGGAAGCCCCGTAACTCTTTCCGACAAGGCCGCCCGCGTACTCGACCGTGCTCACGCCTCCAGTGCTGAAGCAGTTGGAGAGCGAGCCTCCGCTGATCGAGCCCGCTATACCGCCGGCGCGGTAAACGGAGATCACGTCGTGCCCGTTGTAGCATTTATTAATGGCGGAATTCACGGCGTATCCGACTATGCCGCCGTTGGTCTCCACCCCGCGCGAGGTGCCGTCGTTGCGGCAGGCCGTCACGAACGAGGCGTTCATATAGCCCACGATGCCGCCGCCGTTCTCATAGCCGCGGACGTAGTTCATTCCGGAGCAGTAAGCAACGGAGCTGTTTTCATGCAGATATCCCGCGATGCCTCCGATATCCAGAGCGCCCCTTACCCTGCCGAGATTATAGCAGTTTATTATGGTGGTGCTGCCCGAGGCGTTGGCAGCGTAGCCGACTATGCCGCCCACGAAATAATCGCCGTAAGATTTGCCGGAGAACACGCAGCTCTCTATGCCGCCGTAGTTTTCCATATAGCCGACTATGCCGCCGACGTTATGCACGGCCTCTATAAAAGACCGGGATACGGTAAGGTTTTTGATCCTGCCGTTCTGGTTCTCCCCGACGTAGCCGAAAAGCCCGTAGAAGCTTTCCTTATTGTATGAGAGGAACACTCCGTAGACCGTGTGGCCGCCGCCGTCGAAGCTGCCTTTGAAGGGGTGCTTGTCGTTATTGTTCGTGTAGCAGCCTATCGGGTTCCAGACGTTGGGAGCGGGATTCAAAAAATCCCAATCCTCCCATCCCGTCGTGTCGTTCAGCCAGATATCGTCGGTCATAGCGATGTATTTGCCGCTGAAAGTATTGCCGTAAGAGACCGCCGAGGCAAGATAAGCGAGCTGCTTTCCGTTTGCGACAAGGTACGGATCCTCCGCGGTGCCGCTGCCTCCGGCAAAGCCCGAAGCTACGGTGCCGTCCCAGATATCGCGCATAGCGGGCGCTTCCTCCTTAACAGCCTGCGGCGTATCCTCCGCCGGTATTCCGACAAAGGCCCCCTTCATGTACGCGTCGTAATTGAATTTGACCGTCATGAGGCCGCGGTGAGTCCAGCTCCTGTCCTTCAAGCGGGTCACGACAACGCCGAACGCAAGGCCGCGCGCCTCTACTACGAGGGGCTCGCCGTCCTCGTCAAAGCCGCAGATCCAGCCGATATGGCTGAACCTCTGCATCTTTTTCGACCAGACGAACACCGCCTCGCCAACCACCCAGTCCCTCGTTATGGACGAAATCTCGCCCTTTGAGGTGCACCAGTTGTCATAGTTCATCTGGACGTTTATATCGGTGGTCTCGCCCTGAACGTAGGTGAGCCAGGCGTCGAGCAGGCCCTGGCAGTCGGTAGCGTATGTGGAGCGGCTCCAATCGGCGGTCACGTCATCATATTGAGCGCGCGTAAGGGTCTTGGTATAGTTGTTGTTGTAAAAGCTGTTGATGGTCGACTGGCTCGTGGTAACGCGCACGCTGCCGTAAAGATACTCCCACGGCTCTGAGCCGCAGCTCGAATTTGCAAGGAACATCACGGCGTTGGTGGGTATGGTCGAAGGATCGATATGCTTCAGCGCCCAGCGAACGAAGCTCGCTACGCTGTACTTCCTCGTTTCGGGATCCTCCGGCTCCTGCGCGCGCACGGAAGCGAAGCTTTTGCAGTTGAGGCCCGTCCCGAGACCGACCGTGCCGCTCACCCTGCGCTCTCCGGAAACGGAGCCCCGGCTCACGGAATCGAAGGCCTGTCCGCGGCCGACGAGACCGCCGACCTCCGTTTTGCCCCATACTTCGCAGCGGCTCTCACAGTTATACGCCTCGCCCTCTCCCGATATGCCGCCTACGCGGCTTCGGCCTGAGACCTCGGCGGAGCTAATGCAGTTTTCCGCCGAGCCGAAGCCCACTATGCCGCCCACGAGATCGCGACCGCTGATGAAGGAATCCGCGACCGCAACTCCGCTTATCGCGCCGGTGCTGTGACCGAAAAGGCCCGCGTTATCGCCTTCAAGCTCTATTTCGAGGCCGCTTACGGTATGCCCCGCTCCGTCGAAGCTGCCCGCAAACGGGCGCAGAGCGTCGGGCCCTATGGGCGTGAACGCGCGGCCCTTCATATCGATATCGGCGGTCAGCTTAAAATACCGCCCTTCGAATGAAATACCGGAGGCGGTCATTTCGGAAAGCAGCGTCAGCTCGTCCGCGGTCGATATCTCAAACGGATCGCCGGCCGTGCCCCTTCCTTTGAATCCGGCTCCTTCCGCGGCCGCAGCCGCGGGAAGCGCGCATAATATAAGCATGGCCGCAGCCAATGCGAATGATATCAGTTTTTTTCTCATGCGAAGTATCCCTCCGTTATGATCGCAGTACTTTCTGCCCGTTTTTCACAGTTCAAACACTATTTTTGATGCCGTCCGCACAGGGGTTATTGCAGTATTATATCAGATTTTCGCGGATAAGTCCACAATCGGGCGGCAGGAATATACTGGATGCGCCTCTTTGCGGTCCCGCTTCCCCGGGGGGGATACTGCCGCAGAGCGCTCCCCGCGCTGCATTTTGGCCGCCAATAAGCAAATAGCACTTGATTTTTTTCCGGATCTGTATTATAATCCGTTTTCCGGCACCCGCTTTTTATGCGGGTGCGATCCAAAAGGCTGGTAATTCTTAAAAATGAAAAAACGAAAGTCAAATAAAAAAGAGGAGAACGAAGATATGAGGAAAATCGGTATTCTGACCGGCGGCGGCGACTGTCCCGGTCTTAACGCGGTCATCAGGGGCGTTGTTGAAAAATGCGCCGAAGCCGGCATGGAGGTATTCGGCTTCCATAACGGCTGGCGCGGAGCCATGCTGGCGCAGGGCCATTGGCTGACTCTCTCCGAGGTGGAGGGCATCCAGACCATGGGCGGAACGATCATAGGCAGCTCCCGCACCAACGTCATGAAGGATCCCAAGGGCCCCGAGACCATAATCGAAGTCCTGCGCGCGCTCGATCTTGAGGGCGTGGTAGCCATCGGCGGCGACGATACCCTCGGCGTTGCGAACGAATTGAGGAAGCGCGGCATAAACGTCATCGGCGTTCCCAAGACGATAGACAACGATCTTTCCTGCACGGATTACACCTTCGGCTTCGAGACCGCTTCGAACATCGCGATGGAGGCCATCGACCGTCTGCAGACCACCGCAAAGGCGCACTCCCGCTGTATCGTCGTTGAGTGCATGGGCCGTCACACCGGTTGGATCGCGCTGCAGGCAGGCCTCGCGGCGAACGCTCACCTCGTGCTGATACCCGAGTTCCCCAAGACCTTTGACGAGATAGTTTCCCTCGTCCGCCGCAGGTATCTGCGCGGCGATCATTACACGATCATCGTCGTCGCCGAGGGCTTTGAACTGAAGGACGGCGAGGAGATCGACGTCGGCACCGACGCTTTCGGCAACAAGCTCCTCATCCAGAAGAACCTTGCCAAGCACCTTTCCGATATGATCGAGACCGCCATGAAGAACGATCCGCTCCTCGGGCAGGACGCTCAGTATTTCGAGTGCCGTCCCGTGGTTCTGGGCCACGTTCAGCGCGGCGGTGCCCCCTGCGCGTTCGACCGAGTTCTCGGCACCCGTCTCGGCATCAAGGCCGGCGAGCTCGTCGTCAACCGCGATTACGGCAACATGGTCGGCATGGCGGGCAACCAGATCGTCGCCGCCGATCTCGATAAGGCCGTTACCGTCCGCAAGGAGGTCGACAAGGAGTTCTACGACGCGGCAAGTCTGTATTTCAAATAATAAAAGGAAAAAGTCATGTTTGCTTCAAGACCTGACAACCGCGGCGGCGCAAAGTTTTCCAACAAGAAATACTACGCTGTTCGCAAGCTGATTTTCTCCAAATTCGGAAGTTTTAAAAAACTTGGCGAAAAAATGCGCGCCGACATGCGAATACAGGAAGTCTCCGCCTATCTGTTGGAAGGCGATATTCAGCCGGCAGTCGTCGTAAGTACCGATCCGTTTATGATCGCCGCCTTTTCCGATGAGTTCGACGCTGTCGTGATGCTTGATTTCCCCAAGGAACTGGCCGAACAGTATAACCTCTCCAAGGGGACGCGTCTTGTCACCTCCAACGTGTATTTGGAGAGCGCAGACAACCATATAGCGTCTGACATATTCCCAGGCCCCGGTCGTTCACGGAATTACGCTGAGTTTATCCCCGTAGTGCAGCTTTTCCTATGCTCTGACGATGATAAAGCAATGGCTTGTACCACTCTCTTTAAAGAGGAGCATTGGCGTTATGTCGAAAGCTTGGCGGCCGAATATGCCTCCGCGCATCCCGGTCTGGCGCGCGACGGATTCTTCTACTTTAAATAATTGACATCTGTAACGGCAGATCGTTCGCGATCTGCCGTATAGTATTGCTTCTCCATGAACGGAAAAACAAAAATAGGTTTAATAATAATCGCCTGCGCGATGCTTGCGGTGTCGATACTGATCCCGCTTATTGCGCTTGCGTCGAGCAAATGGGTGTTCACGACCGGAGTTACCGTATTATCCGTATTGTTCGGGCTGTTCGCATTGGGTTCGATCGCCGTGCTTATTGCCGCAATCAACCACAGAGCGGAACTGCATACCGATGATTTTACCTATCGCACATGGCTTGGGAATGAGTATCGCTATGCTTATAAGGATGTGATCTGGTACCGTGAAACGGATCACGATATCCGGCTGTACACGCGGGACAGGCAACTCATCATCGACTGTGATTTTGAAAACAGCCCGGAGATGAAGAATAAGCTCAAGTCCCTCGGCATACCGGATTACGACTTTCAGGCCGCGGAGGGCGTTTACGATAACGGAGAACAGGCCCAACGGGTGCTGTATCTCGATCAGCGCCGGGCCGTGGCATGGCTGATGCTGATATCCGGCGCGCTGATACTTGGGCTCGGGCTGTTCCTGCTGTTCTATACCGATCGGTCAGGCTATTCGATGCTGCATCACCCGATAGGCGCGGCATTTTGGCTAACGGGAACGATACTGTTTTCCTGTCTGTACTTTTACTATGCGCTGCGCGCAAAAAACACAAGGGTCGAGCTCTACCGCGATCATTTCATCTATTGCGGCGCCTTCGGTAAAACCCGTTCCTATTCATATCGCGACTGCGTTTCCTCGCGCGAGCGGCGTTTTTATAACCGCGCGCCCTCCAACCCCAGGATCCGCTTTGTCGCAAAGTTGAAAATGAACGACGGCCGCAGGCTTTATGTGGATGACCGCATAATAAAAGACGGCCTCGGCGCGCCGATCGGCTACCACAAGCTGCCGAAAAACAGATCATAATGAAAAAGGAAAAGCCGCAGGCATTTTGCCTGCGGCTTTTTTGTTTTTCAGTTTCAGCCCTCGATCATGATCGTCTTCTTCTCGGGGAGCTTCGGCTGCTCCTTCTTGGGCACGGTGAGCGTCAGCACGCCGTCCTCGAATTTGGCCTTGATGTCCTCCTCGGTGAGGTTCTTGCCTACGAAGAAGCTTCTCTGCATGGTGCCGGAGAAGCGCTCGCAGCGGATGAGCTTGCCCTTCTTGTCCTTTTCATCCTTGTCGAGGCCCTTGGCCGCGGTGACCGTCAGATTGCCGTTCTCAAGCTCAAGGCTTATCTCGTCCTTTTTGAAGCCGGGCAGATCGATCAGCACCTCAAAAGCGTCGTCGTGCTCGCGCACGTCCGTCCTCATAACGTGAGCGGCGTGTTTGCCGTAAAGCTTCTTATCGACGTCGTTCATCTCACGCACGGCGGGGAACGCAAAGTCCATCAGATCATCAAAAATACTGTCGTTGAAAATAGTGGGGTAAAACATAATAACATCTCCTTTACACGATACTATTGTTTGCATCGGGACGGAGAATCATTCGCGGAGATATTCGGTTTTGTTCTCGGGACAGGCGTTTTTCAGTCTCTCTCGGGAGCCTTTGCCGCTCCCCGTCGTCTTCTCTGGTTCCTTTGTTTGACTATATTATAGCACGGTTGTTAGCAGAGTCAAGCGTTGAGTGCTAATATATTAATATATTTTTATGCTGAATAGTAAGGAACGACGCGGCGGGCATTACTGCCCGTCCATCATGCGCCTTAACGCCTCGTCGCCCTCGGGCAGAGCTTTTTTGAGCGAGACAGGCCTCCCGTTCACCAGGAAACAATGCTTTGAACGTGCGGCGGCGGAGAGCACGCCCTTCGTCGCGTTGATGATCTCGTACGAGATCTCCATCACAACGCCGTTGTAGCCTTCCGTTTTTACGCGCACTTCGACCGTATCGTCGAACTCGACGGGACGCTTATACTCCACCGAAACGCCGACGACCGGCGAAACTATCCCCGCCTGCTCCATGCGCTTGTAGCCGAAGCCCATGGCGTCCATGAACTCTATCCGCGCTTCCTCCATCCACTTGACGTAATTGGAATGATGCACGACGCCCATCTGATCGGTCTCGTGGTAACGCGCCCTGCGCCTGTAAGTAAAGCCGTTCTCCATGCCGTCCTCCTCCGCCCTCGCGGGGCGGTCGTCGTTTTTGCTCTTTATCGGAGCCCGCCGCCTTTTCAAAAAAGCCGCGTCTCTTCAGTTTTCATTCATAATGCGCCTCAGATACATCGCGAGCGCGGTGCCCATGAAGGCGTGGCAGAATTCCTCGCTGCCGTAGGAGGCGACCACTTCCTTTATCGGGCGGGTCTCGACGGATATCAGCTCGTCGCGGTCGGGATGCAGCTCGCCCGTGGGGGTCAGCTCCCGCGCATAATACACGTAAAAACGGCTGTTGAAAAGCGCGGGATTCGGGTTGACGGAGCCGAGCAGGGTGAGGCTGCCCGCCTTGAAGCCCGTTTCCTCCAGCAGTTCGCGGTAAGCGGCCTCCTCGGGCGCTTCGCCGCGGCCGATAACGCCGCCGGGGAATTCGGTGGTGAGCTTGGAAGCGCCGTGGCGCCATTGTCTTACCAATACGAACTCCTCCCCGTATTCGGGTATGATCACCACGCACTCGGGCGAGTCAAGGCAGATATAGTCGCCTTCAAGACCGCCCGCGGCCTCCTCGCGCAGGCTCGTCACAGTAAACACGGGAGTCTTCAACAGCTCCCTCCGCGAGATAGTATTCCATTTGAGTTCTTCGTCCGTCATAATCTGCTCCTTTGGTTTCCCGATCGATTTTATCATCTTTCCGTTCGAGAATCAATACCGCCTCGATTGACAAACCCGCGCACAGAGGTTAGAATATGTAAAAACAGCTTTAAGAAAGGAAACTGCGGCATGAAAACACTCTACATGGCGGGCGGCTGCTTCTGGGGAGCGCAGCGCTTCTTCGATCAGTTCGACGGCGTAATAAGCACCGAGGTCGGCTACGCCAACGGCCCGACCGAAAACCCCACCTATAAGGAAGTATGCGCCTCCTCCGGGCACGCGGAAACGGTCAGGGTGGTATTTGACGAGAACGAGATATCGGCGGAGGAGCTGCTCGGCTACTACTTTATGATAATCGATCCGCTCTCCCTCAACAAGCAGGGCGAGGACGAGGGCGTTCAGTACCGCACCGGGGTCTATTACGACGACGAGAGCCTGCTTCCCGCGATCGAGGCGGCCTTCAAGAAGGAGCAGGCGAAATACGCCGAGCCTATGAAGGTGGAGCTGCTTCCCCTTAAAAACTTTTACGGCGCGGAGGAGTACCACCAGAAGTACCTCGTTAAGAATCCCTCCGGCTACTGCCACGTTGCTCCGTGGCTGCTGAACCTGAAGAAAAAAGGCTGACGAATCAATATGCGGCCTGCGCCGCCTTATCTGTAAAAGCAAAAAAAGCATGATGCACGGGTCTGTTCCCGCATCATGCTTTTTGGTTTTATCCGGCATTAAAGCTGTTATTTGCAGTATTTTATCCCCTGCGGCTATTGCCTTACGCGCTGATATCCTTCCTGTTGTAGCGGATGAAGGCCGCCGCCGCGCAGACCGCGGCTATAACCATGCCCGGTATCAGATATTTTATCTCTATCGAGCCGGAGGATACGATCTGCGTACCGTCGGCGTAGCTGAACGGGGTGACGCAGCGAAGGAACTTCGCGTCGTCGGTCAGGTTGGCTATTATGTTCATGAAGTAGAGCAGGAACGCCGCGCCGAGTCCGATACCGAGGCCGTTTCCCTTTATGAACGCGGATACGCAGAACATGATGCAGGCTATCTCGAACTGCATGAGCAGATAGGCGCCCATTATCGTTATAAAGAGCTTGAGATCGACGCTCTCGCCTATGACGGCCGCGCAAAGCAGCGCGAGCAGCGCCACGGCGGTATTCAGCGCAAGCACCTCGCAAAGGAGCGCAAACAGCTTCTGCGCGACCACGCTCACCCTTGAAACGGGATGGGTCAGCAGGAATTCCGCCGTGTGCGAGCGTTCCTCCTCCGCCAGCGCGGTAACGCCCATTATAGCCGCGAAGAACGCTCCGCCGAGCCCGAGCACGTTGCCGCATTCAACGGCGAAATACCCCTTGAACTCTCCGAAATTGATCTTATCCATATTGAACGCGGATGAGAATTCGCCCATCTGCGAGAACATATCGCCCATATCCCCCATCTGCGAAGTCATTTGAGGGTATATGAGTATGCTTATGCAAAGCATGAAGGCGATTATCGCCGTCCATACGGCAAGCTTCACGCGGTTCCTTTTAAGCTCGTGGAAGAACAGAGTCATATCATTCGCCCTCCCTTTCGTAATAGTGCATGAAGACCTCCTCGATTTCGGGATCGGTCAGGGTAACGTCGTCGAACGGGAACGAGGCAAGAGCGCTGATAAGCTCTTTTACCGGGCCGCTGTAAAGGAAGCTCGCGCCGGAATCCGTGACTTTCACGTTCCCGACTCCGGCCAGATCCGGCGCTCCCTTCGCGCCGTGCAGCGTGACGCGCTTGAAGCCCGTTCCGATGAGCGAATCGATGCTGCCCTCCTTTACGAGCCTGCCCTCGCGCAGAATGCCCGCGCGGCTGCAGTATTTGCCTATCTCCGAAAGCACGTGTGAGGAGAGGAATACCGTTGCGCCTTCCCCGCGGCGCTCCTGAAGCAGCTCGAAGAACTCCCTCTGGATGAGCGGATCGAGCCCGCTCGTGGGCTCGTCGAGCACGTAGAGGCGCGGCCTGTGCTGAAGCGCGCAGACTATGCCCACCTTCTTGCGGTTGCCGAGGGACAGCTCGCCGACCTTTCTCGAAAGATCGAGCTCAAGCCGCTCCGAAAGGCGCCTTGCTTCCTCGGAGCAGTTCTTTTTTCTCAGCCTTGCGGATAATTCCAGCACTTCGCCGACCCGCATACCGCTGTAAAAAGGCGCCTCGGAGGGAAGATAGCCGACGTCTGCAAGTATCCTTTCCCTGTCCTTTTCGATATCGAGCCCCAGCACCCGGGCAGAGCCCGAGCTCTTTTTGATGAGGCCGAGCAGCGTGCGTATGGTGGTGCTTTTGCCGGCGCCGTTGGGTCCGATGAAGCCGAATATCTCCCCTTCCTCAACGGAAAGGTCAAGCTTCTCAACGCCTCTTGCCTTACCGTAGAATTTGGTAAGGCCCTTGGTTTCTATGGCTTTCATGTCAACGCCTCCTTTTCGCTCCGGTCCGCTCTCCGGAGCGGGTTCCATCTTCCCCTCAGATAGTATGCGAGGAACAGTATAAAGAGCAGCAGATTATGCCCTATCATGCACGCCCACGCAGAGACGAGCCCCAGCGAGAACGCCCTTATACAGATGAAGGTGCCGAGTATCCTCACGCCCCACATGCCGATTATGTTGAATATGAACGGGGCGGTCGTTTTGCCCGCGCCCTGCATCATTCCCTCTATTACGAGGCTCACTCCGAACACGGGCTCCGATACCGCGACCATGCGCAGTATCACGCTGCCGAGCCCTATCACCTCCGGATCGCGGCTGAAAATGCCCGCCATGGCTGGAGCGAATATAAAGAGCAGCGCTCCGGATACGGTCATCAAAAGCACCTCTATGGCGATGTTGACCCGGGCGAGATCCTTAAGGCCCTGCCGGTCGCCCGCGCCGATCGCGTTGCCGGTCAGCGTAGCGGCGGCGGCCATCATTCCGTAGCCGGGGATATAGAAGGCGGATTCGACGGTGTTCGCCACGGTGTGCGCGGCGGTCGAAAGCTCGCCCAGCGAGTTGATCATGGCGGCAAATGCGACGTAACCCAATGAAGTGCCGAACCGCTGGAGCATATTCGGGAACGCGACGCGCATACAGGGCTTGAGTATGCTCGGATCGGGCCGGATCGAAACCCCCCTGGGGGATATCTCGCGGTGACGGTACAGCGCGACCGTTATCGCCGCGCCGCCGAATACCACGCTTACCGCGCTGGCTATGCCCGCGCCGACGACGCCGAGCCCCGCTCCCCACATGGTGAAGCTCAAACCGAAAACGCTTATCACGCGCGTTTCGTAGATGAGCAGGAAATTGAGTATGACGTTGATGATATTGACGCCCAGCCCAACGCGCATGGGCGTTTTGGTATCGCCCGCCGCGCGAAGCACCGTGCCGAAAATGATGGTAGCCGTCCTCGGAAGGGTCGGCAGATACAGTATGAAGAAATACTGCGCCGCAAGCGGGCGTATGCTCTCATCGACCTGCATCCATTTGGGAACGAGCCACGCAAGCGAAAGCGTGAGCGCCGTGAAAAACACGCCTATCACCAGCACCGCAAGGACGCTCTGAGCGGAGGCCTGCGCGGCCTTTTCGTTTTCTCCGCCGCCGCGCCTCTGCGCGATATACGCAAGGAAGCCGACGCCGAACGCCGAAATGGTGGAGCCGACCAGCCATCCGACGGTGGTCGTGGAACCGACGGCCGCGGTCGCCGCGGTGCCGATTCTGCCCACCATGGCGGTATCTATGTACTGCACGGCGGTCTGCATGAGCTGTTCCAGCATGGTAGGCCATGCAAGCGCAAGCACCGTCCCGAACAGCGCAGTATTGAAAGCTCTTTTTTTGCGGAGTTCCATTATCCGATCTGCCTTTTCACTTGATAAGGAGATTATATCAAAGAACGGCGAAGTTCACAAGGTGCGTATGAAATTAAGCCGCGCAGCCGCGGTATGCAGGGCCCGACGGGCCGTTCCTTCGCGGCGTATCTTTGTAATTGTAAAAACAAAGCATGATATGGGGAACCGCCCCTGTATCATGCTTTTTTCATATTCATTCTGAAAGCGCCTTTACGCCGTTATTTTCCGGAGACCTCCGCGTCGCTCACGCAGAGCGTCTGCGCATAGTCGTACGCGTTTGTGAACACGTACGTGGTATCGCCGACCGTCAGGGAGTGTTCGCCCTTGGAATGGAGCGAGAGCTCGACCTGCTTAACTCCGTCGGAGATCTCTATCCTGCCGTAGCCGAGCGCGAGGAGCGTTCCTCCCGTGACCCCGATGGTGCTGTTCGCGTCGACGGCGGCGGCCATCCTGTTGTTGGGGCCGCGGGTTATTACGAGCCCGCCCGACTGCAGATAGCTGCCGTTGGAATCGATGCCGTCAAGATCGCCGTTGGGCGATACGGTCACGTCGAGCACGCCGCCCGTAACCTTCACAAGGGGCGTTTGAGCGCCCTTGCAGGCGTTCACTCCGTCGTCCATGGCGGTGACTATCGTGATCCCGTCCGAGATCTCGATCACGTTCGCCTCAAGTCCCTCGTACGCGCTGTCGATATTGACGCTGCCTCCGGAGATCGTGAGCGTGCCGGCGGCATGAATTCCATCCGCGCCGGAGACCGCCTTCTGTCCGCCCCATCCGCCGGGACCCGCCATTCCGCCCGCGGTCTTGCCTTCCGGTGAATAGACCGTTGTGATGACGGTGCCGCCGGATATGGTGACGTCGCCAATGCCCGTTCCGCCGCCTGCAAAGGCGGTCCCGCTGTTTGCTTGGAGCCCGTCGTCATAACTCGAAACGGTTATCCTTCCGGCGGAGATATCTATGGCGTTCCCGACCTTTACGCCCTTATACGATTCGGTCACGGCCGAATCAGCCGTATAGCTGCTGTATGCGCCGGTGTAGATCGTGACTTCGGGCTCGAGTCCTTCGCCCGAGCTCATATAAAAATCATGCGCCGCCTGTATCCCGTCGCCCGCTGCCCAGATCTCGAGAGCGCCGCCGAGCAGCGTTACGTTGCCGCGCATGGCGCCGGACTTATCCAGATCGGTCTCGGTGGTCTTGACTCCGTCGCCCTCGGTCGAAATCGCGACTATCGTGCCGCTTTTGATCGTTACCGAATCTGCTCCCTTTATGGTGTTGTTTACTGCGGTGACCTTAAGCGCAAGCTTCTGGATGGTGATATCCTTTGAGGAATGGATGCCGTTGTTGTAGCCTGCCTCGATCACGAGCACGCCCGAGCCCTTCAATTTGAGATCCGTTTTCGCGGTTATCGCTCCGGCGCCCTGGCCTGTCTCCGACCCGGTCTTCTTTTCACGCGTATCGCGGATGATGTTTTCCGTTCCGTTCTTGGCGGATATCTCCACCTTGTCCGCGGAGAGTATCCTTATCGGCGAATCCTCCGAGCAGGTGATGGTAACGCCGCTGAGCTCCAGCTCGACTTCTTCATCCTTGCCGGCGGCAACGAGCACCTGCCCGTTGAGAGCGCCGGTCAAAGTGTAGGCGCCCGCCTTGGTAATGGTGTATTTGCTGCCGTTCTGCGTGAATTCGCCGTCAGGCGTGGTTATGCTGAATTCGCCGGTCGCCTCCGCCGCCGTTATGGATTCCGCCGCCGTAACGGGAGCCTCCACCATAGTTGAAGCAGACGAAAGAGTTATCACATTGGTCTCCTGCGTTTTTTTCCTGCATCCGATAAGCCCGAAAACAAGCGCCGCGCAGAGCGTGAATACGGTAATGATCTTAAAGACCTTCGTTTTCAATCCGCATTCTCCTTTCCCGTTTTCGTTTCGATCATTCTACCACGCGCTGATACTGCAAATCAACGATACTGCGGCACAATTTAGTGTCAATACCGTGTCAATGAAGCCGGTTTTGTTCAATTGTGTCTTTTGCCGCCTTATTTCTTCCTGTGGGAGTCGAACCATGCGGTGATCTCCGAAAGCCTCTTGAGCCTGTGCAGGGGCTTGCCGCTCCTTGAAAGCTCGTGATTCTCCCCGCGGAAGGCGACTATCTTCGATTCAACTCCGTGATCGACGAGCGAAGCGAACATCTGATACGCCTGATCTATGGGGCAGCGGTAATCCTCGAACGAGTGGATGAGGAGCAGGGGCGTTTTAACCTTATCGGCATACTTCATGGGGCTGCGTTCCCAAAGCTTTTCTGGCGAACCCCAGGGATCGGCCGCGTTCTGATCGGGCACGAAATCGAGGCCGATATCCGATACCCCGTAGAACGAGAGCCAGTTGGAAATGGATCTCTGCGCGCAGGCCGCCCTGAACCTGTCGGTATGAGAGACGATCCAGTTGGTCATGAATCCGCCGTAGGAGCCGCCCGTTTCGAACATATCGTCCGCATCCATATCGGGATATTTTTTGAGCGCCTCGTTGCAGAACGCCATTATATCGTCATAATCGACCGTGCCGTATCTGCCGAGGATATTCATGAAATCGCCGCGCCCGTCGGAGCCGGTCGGGTTGCAGAAAATAACGAAATAGCCCTTGCCCGCCCAATACTGCATCTCGTGATAGAAAACGGGCCCGTAAACGGTCTTGGGGCCGCCGTGTACGTCGAGCACGACGGGGTATTTTTTGCCCGGCTCATAGCCCATGGGCTTTATGACGAAGCCGTGAATCTCCACCCCGTTCCTGATAAAATCAAGCCTTTCGGGCACGCCGACGTATTTTGCGCGCAGCGCCGCGTCGTTAAACCTCGTAAGGCGGCGTCCCCGCCCGTTATAGAGCTCCTGCGCGCGCATATCCCTCAGCGCGACGGCGATCAGCCTGCCGTCCTTCACGTCGAAGGTATCGACCGAGCCTCCCCAATCGGTGACCTGCGTTATCACTCCGTTTTCGAGCTTATAGATATCCGCGCAGTCGAAGCGCGTGGAGATGAAGTACAGCGCGTCGCCGTCCGCGCGGACGGCTCTTTCGCCGCCGTAGCGGATATCGGAGCCGACCGAGGAGCCTATCGCCTCGCCGTGACGGGCGACGAGCCCGATTTCGTTCGTATCGTAATCGACGGAATAGAAATCGCCGTCGGTATTGAGGCCGTTGTGCCCGTCCGCCGCCATGAGATAAAGGAAGCTCTTCGCGGGCTCGAATCCCTGCAAAAAGAACCCTTCGCGGCTGGCGGTTATCTCCTCCTCGCGCCATTCGCCCACCTTCATGCGGCAGAGCCTTTCGCCGCCCATAAGCTGCAGGCGGGGCGTTACCGGGGACGCGATATAGTAAACGAAGCGCTTATCAGGCGTGAGCTTCGCTCCGCTGACGTTCTCATTGAGCGCGGTGAGCCTTTTCAGCTTCTTTTTCTTATCGTAAATATAGAGCGAGCTGTACGCGCCCTTTGTGAACGTTCCTCCGTTCCACCACCAGGGCGCCTGAGCGATCTCCTCGTAATCGGCGTTCTCCTTGACGTGCTTACGGTAGGCGGCAAGGTATTTTTTATCGCCCTTATAAAGGTCTTCAAAGCCGGGCGCGGTTGAGCCCGTCAAGAGCGTTTCGCCGTTGGGGAGCGGCATAAGTCCGCCCGCGCGTATCGGGAACGTGAACGCAGGCTCCGCTTCGCCGCCGTTTAACGATATGCGGTAATAGCGGCTTGAGGTATCCGCGGGATCCTTCTCCTTCTCCTCGCGCGAGCCGGGAAAGAGCAGCGTGTCGTCGTCAAGGAACATGAATCGCCTTTCGCTGCCGCCGCCCGTCAGGCGCATGGGCCTGCCGTCCCTTAAAGTATAGATATAGGAGCGGTAGGAGTTCTTCTCCTTATCCGCGTTGGTCACGACGAAACAGACGTTTTTCCCGCTCGGGGAAAGCGTCACGTCGGAAACGAATTTGAGTCCGCAGAACAGGTCTATCGGTATCGGTTTCATGGTCATCACCCTTGCCTCTGAAAGGCTTCCTTTCTGTTAATTACAGGCGGCTCCCGGGCCGCCCCTCTTTTTTTTTGAGTCAATTGCCGTTCCTGGCGCAGTAGGGCGCCTCGTACATCCTGCCGTGAACGAAATAGGCGTACGAGCGGCAGCCGCCCGCGCAGCGGTACGCTTCCGGGCAGGAGGCGCACGCGCCGGTCAGGAGCGCGCGGGTGTACTTTCGATTGTAAGCAAAAGCGTTCCCGTCGTTCCAGATATCGTAAAGCGAACGCTCCCGAAGGTTTCCTTCGATAAAGCGTTCGTCGTACATCGATTCGCAGCCGCGGATATTGCCGACGCTGTCTATGCCTATGGAGGTAAGCCCGGCGCGGCAGCCGGTAAACGGCGCTCCGCCCTCGCGCACGCCGCGAAGACTGCCCTCGTTTTCGGTAAAATAGCCGATATTATCGGCGATACCCATGGGAAAACCGACTTCGTTCATATGCTCCTCAACGAAGCGGATGACGGCCTTCACGTCGAAGCGGTGATCGACGCCGCCCTGCTTTGCGTTGCCCATGGGCGAGCAGGCCTGTATCTGCCAGGCTGCTATGCGGCGCTGCTTCAGATCCTCGAAAAGCTCCGGCAAAAGCGGCGCGTTTTCCGAATTGAGCGTGGTTATCACGGAGGCGGGCACGCCGGCTTTTGTCAGCGTGTCGATGCAGTCCATCGCGCGCGAATAGCTGCCTTCGGAGCGGTATTTATCATGGCAGGCGCGCGGCCCGTCGACGGAGACCGCAACGGATTCGATCCCGGCGGCCTTCAGTCTTTCGATATGCTCCCCGCGGAACAGAAAGCCGTTCGTGATTATGGCGACCCTGACGCCGCCTTGGGTGAGGCGCTTGACTATCAGATCCCAATCGGGGCGCATGAATACCTCGCCGCCGATCATGGATACCCTTTCGCAGCCCATACCGGCAAGCTGATCGGCGACCGAGAGACACTCCTCCGTCGTCAGCTCGTTTTCACGCGGCCTGCCCGCCTTTGAGCCGCAGTAGCGGCAGTTGAAGCAGCAGGCGAGCGTTATCTCCCATACGCAGGAGCGGAGCCTGTATCTCATACGAGCTTATTTCCGCAGCAGCGGCAGTATTTATCGCCCTCGACGGCCTTTGCGCCGCATTCGGCGCAGAACCTTGCGTGCTCGTCGCCGCCGCATTTCATCATGCCCATATCCGCCGGGAATTTACCCATGAGATCGGGCGGAGCCTGAACGAGCCCCATCATTGCGGGCGGGTCGTTTTTCAGCTTCTCGATAATGCGGCGCTCCTCCTCGGAAAGCCCGTCCCCGGGCTGCTCTTCGGGCTTTTCTTCGGGCTTTTCTTCGGGCTTTTCTTCGGGCTCTGAGATATCGGGGCAGGCGTAAACTTCCTTCATGTCAGCCTCCCGCTCCTCGGCGCGGGCCTTGAACCAGTCCGGCCCGGCATAGACGCATACCATGGGCGGAACGGTCGGGCCGTCGTCCTCCATATAGTTTTCGGGATACTCATCCCCGGAGGGCTTATCCGCCTCAACGGGAGGGATGATATCGGGCTTCTGCTCCTCCCCGTTCTTCCTGTTGAAGAAACCGGGGGCCGCATAGAGCGCTATAAAGCGCGGTTCTTTCTTTTTCATGTTTTTTCCTATCCCGGCAGCGCTGCCGAATCAAAGACTGTACTTGGGGTTTTACTTTCTATCGGCCGTGCGCCGATACTAAAAAGAGTTTATCATGCCGTCCGTTCTTTGTAAAGGCTTTAAGACCGAAAAATATATTTGCTCCGTATTGAGCTTTGCGCGTTTTGCCCGACGCCGGCCACCGCGGGATCGCTTGAACTCCCTTTAAAAATGGTGTAAAATAGAATGGGTTGTTGTGAGAAGGGCTTCACGCCCGCTCCGGCCCGGGGAATAGATTAGTAATATCCATTATTCAAGGAAGGATATCCTGTTATGAAAAAGATACTTATGACGGGCGGAGGCTCCGCGGGGCACGTTACGCCCAACATAGCTCTGATAAAGGGGCTGAAGGAGCACGGCTTTGAGATCCATTACGCCGGACTTAAGGACGGCATTGAGCACGGGCTCATTTCTGCCGTTCCGGGCGTGACCTTTCACGAGATCGAGTCGGGCAAGCTGAGGCGCTATATCTCGCTCAAAAACCTTGCCAGCCCGTTCAAGGTGATAAAGGGCGTAACTCAGGCGAAAAAGCTCGTAAAGGAATTGAAGCCCGACGTCGTCTTCTCCAAGGGCGGCTTCGTGAGCGTGCCCGTAGTCATGGCCGCCAAGGGCAAATGCCCCGTCGTCTGCCACGAATCGGACTACACCCCCGGCCTTGCCAACAAGATCGCCTCGCGGTATGCCGATACCGTTTGCGTGACCTTTGAGGATACCATAGGGCTTTCAAAGCCCGGCATCGCCAAAAAGATGGTGCATACCGGCACTCCCATCCGCCCCGAGCTTTATGAGGGCGTAAGGGAAAAGGGCCTTGAAGCCATGGGCTTTGACGGTAAAAAACCCGTTCTGATGGTGATGGGCGGCAGCCTCGGCGCGGTCGCCGTCAACGAGGGCGTGAGGGCCGCTCTGCCCGAGCTGACGAAGCGCTTCGATATAGTGCATCTCTGCGGCAAGGGCAAGGTGGATGAGTCCGTCGCTTCGCCCTCATACCGCCAGTTCGAATACGTCGGCAAGGAGCTGCCCGATATGCTCGCGGCGACCTCCATAGTCATCTCCCGCGCGGGCGCGAACGCCGTTTTCGAATTCATGTCCCTCGGCATACCCGCGCTGCTCATACCGCTGCCCCTTGAAGCCAGCCGCGGCGACCAAATACTCAACGCGAACTACGTTGTAAAAAAAGGCTACGCCGAAAAGCTCGATCAGAAGGATATCACCCCCGAGAAGCTTACGGAGATGGTCGATTCGCTCTGGGAGAGAAGAGAACAGATGCACGCCATGATGAAGAACGACTCCCTCTGCGACGGCACCGAAGAGGTGCTCGACGAGATTTTAAAAGCCGCAGGTTCGAATTGATCGGCTCAGGCCGGCGCCAGAAAGAGCAAAGCGGGCGCCGCGATCGGATCTTTTCGGACGGATCTGACAAAACAGGGATTTTTATTGTGTTCTGCCGGAGCTGACAATAATGAAAAAACTTACCAAAGAAGAAATAACCGCCATACTTGCAGAGCCCAACGGCTCGGTCAGGCTCGCCTCGATGAACGTCGATCAGGAAAAACTGCTCGATACCGCAGCGGAGATGTTCATTGAGAGCGGCGCCGCGTCCGCGCTGATATTGAGGCTGATAAACAAAAAGCCGTTCATGATACGGCTGCGTGAAAACGCGGATTTCACCGCCGCGCTCGAAAGCGCGCTCTGCGCGGAGAGCCCCAAGCTCCGCAGGAACGCGGCAAGGCTCATAGGCGGATTGAAGCTGACCGGATCGGACGAGGCGCTCGTCAATGCGCTCAAGCGGGAGGATCAACGCTTCGTGCGGCCGAGCATGCTGCTTTCATTGGGCGCTCTCGGCACCGAAAAGGCCGAGAAGGCGCTCCTCGATCACTCCGTCGCCCCCGCCGCGGACGAGACCGAGAACAAGCATTTTTACGAGGAGACCGAGGCTTTGGCGCTTGCGCGGCGCTCCTTGAGGCCCAAGGCGGAGCACGCCTTTATCGGGCTCAAAAACGAGCGCGCGGCGGAGCTGCGCGCGCCGGATCTTTTGACCCGCCAGCTCGCCTCCGAGCTTGAGGAGCTCGGTTTTTCCGTTTTCGATACCCGTCACGACAGCTTAAAAACGAACGTCAAAGATATTGCCGCCCTGTTTAAGGCAAGGTGTTTTTCCGAGGCGCTGTTCCCGATAGGCCAGACCTCGCTTGATCCTGCCGCGATAGTCAAAAAGGCCGTCCCCGAGATGACCGCGCTCATGCGGGAGGCTCATTCCGGCGAGCCGCCCTACCGCTTCCGCGTCGAGCTCGCCGCGCATTACAGCGACGCCGCCGAGAGGCAGACCGCGGTGAAGCGCATCGCCGCCGAGATCGAGAGCGCCTGCCCCGAAGAGCTTGCGAACGACCCCTCCGATTACGAGCTCGAGCTCAGGATCGAGGGCGGCGAAAAGGGCGCGCGGCTGTATCTTAAGCTCTACACCTTTAAGGACGAGCGCTTTTCCTACCGCGCGGAATCCATACCCGCCTCGATGAGCCCGTACGTCGCCGCGGCGGTGCTGCGCCTCGCGCAGGATCATCTTTCCGTCAACGCAAGGGTCATAGACCCCTGCTGCGGAAGCGGCACCTTCCTGATAGAGCGCGGGCTTATGAGCCCCTGCCGGTCTTTAACGGGAGTGGATATCTCCCACCGCGCGATAGACGCCGCGCGGCGCAATACGGAGCTTTCGGGAGTCAACGCCAAATACACGGTCAACGACATACTCCGCTTCGAGTGCCACCGGCCCTATGACGAGCTGATCGCCAATCTTCCCTTCGGCAACCGCGTTGGCGACCACTCCTCCTGCGAAAAGCTCTACCGCGGGCTGCTCGATAAGCTCCCGCAGCTCGTTAAAAAGGGCGGCGTGGCGATACTCTACACAATGGAGTTCACGCTCTTGAAGCGCCTCATACGCGAAAGGAGCTCCTGCCTTACCCTGCTTTCCCAGCAGCGCACCGAAGCGGGCGGGCTCACGCCCATGATCTACATTTTGAAGGTAAACTGAAATGACCGAAAGACTTTACTACATTCAGCCGATGCTCGCCTCCTGCGAGGCGAAGGTGCTCTCCTGCGAAGAAAGCAAGGGCGCGTACGCCGTAATACTCGACCGCACGGTCATATTCCCCGAGGGCGGCGGTCAGCCCGCCGATCACGGCTTTATAGGCGGAGCCGCCGTCGCCGACGCGCACGAGAAGGACGGCGAAGTGATCCATATCTGCGATAAGCCCCTGCCGGTCGGCGCTTCGGTCAGCGTGGAGCTCGACGTTCCCCGCCGCCTCGATCACACCGAGCAGCACACGGGCGAGCACATCCTTTCGGGACTGGCCCACAAGCTTTTCGGCGCAAGGAACGTGGGCTTTCACATGGCGGAGGATTACTGCACGATAGACCTTGACGTTTATCTTGACGATGCCGGACTCGCCCTGCTTGAAAGCGAGGCGAACGCCGCCGTGCGCCGCGACCTCCCCGTTACCGAAGAGCATATGGATCACGAAAAGCTCGGCCGTATCTCAATACGCAAAAAATCCGAGATCGTTTCCGACGATATCCGCGTCGTCTACATAGGCGGAGGCGAGGTCGATTCCTGCACCTGCTGCGGCACCCATTGCGCCTCCTCCGGCGAAGTCGGTTATATCAGGATATGCGATTCTCAAAAGTATAAGGGCGGCGTCCGGCTCTGGTTCTCCTGCGGGGGAAGGGCCGTGCGCGAAGCGAACGAGCTGACGAACGAACTGACCGAGCTCGCAAGGAGCTATTCCACGAGCCGCGCGGAGCTGCCCGCCGCAGTCAGGAAGCAGTCGGACGAGCTTTCTGCCGCAAAGCGCGAATTGAAGGCCCGCACCCGCGCGCTCTGCGAAATGCTTGCCGCCGGCTGCGGGAGCGTCTGCATCAAGTCGATCGAGGGCTTCGGCGCGGACGACGTGAAGATGCTGACCGAATGTCTCGTTTCCTCGGGCGCGCGTATTGCGCTGGTTTTCGGGCGCAGGGAGGGGCGCACCAATTACCGGGCGCTCCGAAAAGACGGCGAGACCGCCCCCATGAACGAGCTGATAAAGGCCGTGAACGGCCTGATAAACGGCAAGGGCGGCGGCAGCCCGGCGTTCGCTCAGGGCTCCTCCGAGCAGCCCGTCACCGAAGAAATGCTCAAAACGCTTGAAGACTTTACCGAAAAATGGGCCCGCCGCGGCTGAAGCGGCAGGCGCCTCTGCAACCAGCAAGACAACCGCGCCGAAGCGGATAAGAAAGGAATACATCATGAATAAGGAATGGTCACTCGAAATACTCTACAAGGGTTACGACTCCCCCGAATTCCGGGCGGACATGAAGGCGGCCGAAGCCGCAGTAGAAGAATTCAACGAAACCGCGAAGCATCTTAACGAGAAGCCCGCAAAGGAAGCTCTGCTCGGTATGATCGGCGTAATGGAGCGCTCCGGCGAGCTGTTCTCCAAGCTCTTCTCCTTCTGCAGCCTCTCCCAGTCGGTCAATACCTCCGATGAAAAGGCGAGCGCTTTCATGGGCAAGCTCATGGATCGTTACAGCGCCATGACAAAGGCGCGCACCGTATTTGAAAAATACGTCTCCGCCATCGAAAACCTCGACGAGATCATCGCCTCCGACGAGAAGCTTACCGATTACGGCTTTATGCTCCGCAACATCAAGGCGGACAGCCGATACCTGCTCTCCGAGGACGTTGAGGAGGCCATGTCGCTTTACGATATCTCCGGTGGTTCCGCCTGGAGCGATCTGCAGAGCTATCTCACCTCCACCGTCACCGCCGATTTCAGGGGCGAAAAGCTCAATCTTTCCGCCATCCGCAACAAGGCGTACGATCCCGATCCCGCCGTCCGCAGGGAAGCCTACGAAGCGGAGCTCGCCTGCTACGATAAGATAAAGGACTCCGTGGCGTTCTCCCTCAACAGCATCAAGCTGCAGGTCATGAACGAGTGCAGGCTGCGCGGATTCGATTCCCCGCTCTCCCAGGTGCTCCACTATTCCCGCATGAAGCGCGAAACGCTCGACGCGCTCTTCACCGCCATGCAGGAGTACATGCCCATGTTCCGCGAGTACCTCAAAGCCAAGGGCGAGGCGCTGGGCCATAAGAACGGCTGCCCCTGGTACGATATGTTCGCTCCGATGGGCGCAAACGACAAGACCTATACCGTTGAGGACGCGCGCGATTATCTGCTTAACACGTTCGCCGGCTTCGACAAGGATCTGCACGATATGGTGGAACGCGCGTTCAACGAGAGCTGGATCGATTTCTACCCCCGCGAGGGCAAGGTCGGCGGAGCTTTCTGCGCGGGAGTCCGCTCCGCGAAGCAGAGCCGCGTGCTCACCAATTTCGACGGCTCGTTCAGCGACGTCGTCACCCTTGCGCACGAGCTCGGTCACGCCTTCCACAACCTCAATATCGAGGATCTCAGGCCTCTCAACGACGATTACTCCATGCCCGTTGCCGAGACCGCCTCTACCTTCAACGAGCACGTAGTTATGGACGCCGCGATAGAAGCGGCCTCCGACCCGCGTGAAAAGCTTGCCCTCATCGAGAGCCAGCTTATGGATACCACTCAGATAATCGTCGATATCTACTCCCGCTATCTGCTTGAAAGCGGCGTGTTCGAGAAGCGCAGCGACGAATTCATGTTCCCCGACGCGCTCTGCGAAATGATGCTCGACGCGCAGAAGCGGGCCTACGGCGATGGGCTCGATCCCGAATACCTGCACCCCTATATGTGGCTGTGCAAGAGCCATTACTATTCCAGCGGGCTCTCCTTCTACAACTGGCCGTACGCGTTCGGCGGCCTCTTTGCAAGGGGGCTTTACGCAAAATATAAGGCGGAGGGCGCCTCCTTCGTCAAAAAGTACCGCGAGCTGCTTCGCGCCACCCCCGTGACCACCGTGGAGGATACCGCCATGATCGCCGGTATCGATATCACCGATCCCGATTTCTGGCGCATGAGCCTTGTCTCCTACCGCGATAAGATCGACGAGTTCAAGAGGCTCGTAAAGCAGAGCTGAAGGGGAAGGCAAACTGTTTACAATATCAAAGAAAGGTCGGAAACATCATGTCATTCAAAGAGCACAGGGAAAAACTGTATCAGTCCATACCGGAGAATACGCTGGTGATCGCCTATGCCGGCGTCCCCATCCACGCCAACGAGGACGATTATCACGCTTTCGAGGTCAACAGCCAGTATTTCTATCTGACGGGCGTCATGCGTGAGAATACGGCGTTCCTAGCTTATAAATCGGCGGATAAGACGCGGGAGACTCTTTTTATCGAGGAGCCGGATCCTCATTCCGAAAGATGGACCGGGAAGATGCCCACCCGTGAGGAGGTCAAGGCGATCTCCGGCATAGAGGACGTTCGGTACGTCCCCGGCAT
>JAEEGL011790884.1_pt1 | contig 32200 bp, 31 predicted proteins | sample 9134231 | NCBI WGS metagenome assembly JAEEGL01 (sample SAMN16246548, study PRJNA631951) | gut metagenome | biome: gut microbiome; feature: rumen; material: fiber-attached | host: Bos | place: Iran: Karaj | collected 2018-10 | reverse complement strand
TTGTCCGTTCTGCCAAAAACATACATCACACAAAGAAACAAAATAAGGACTTATAATTGCGTCCTTAGTTCAGTTGGTAGAACGTCGGTCTCCAAAACCGGATGTCGAGGGTTCGAGTCCTTCAGGGCGCGAATTATAAAAAGGAAAGAAATGGAAAAAATAACAACATATTTTAAAGGCGTAAAAGCAGAATGGGGCAAAATCACTTGGCCGGAAAGAAGACAAGTTTTTGCACAAACACTAATAGTATTGGCCGTTGTTTTTGTTTTTACAACATATGTATACGGACTTGATATTATATTTAAAGCAATTTTAAAATTTTTGAGATTAATATAATTCAAAACAATAATTAAAAGATAGGAAATCACAAATAATGACAAAAGATAAGAATGAGATTGTAGAACATTTATCAGATATGGAATTAGGACAAGAAGGTATTGTAAAGGAAGAAAAGACTTCGAAAAAAGAAGAATTGCTCTCCGAGAAAGATGCTGAATTTAAAGAAGCAGTAAAAGAACCTAAAGCTCCTCAAAAGAGATGGTATATTGTTCATACATATTCAGGTCATGAAAACAAGGTAAAAGTAAACCTTGAAAAACGTATAGAGTATATGAACATGGGTGACAAAATATTCAGAATAGAAGTTCCCCAAAAAACAGTTACAAAAATGAAAGACGGAAAAAAGACAGACAGAGAAGAAAAAATATTTCCGGGCTACGTTCTTGTAGAAATGATAATGGATGATGATTCTTGGTATGTTGTAAGACATACAGCAGGCGTAACCAAATTTGTAGGTTCAGCAAAGAAACCGATACCTGCAAAAGAAAGTGAAATCAAGAAAATTATCCATAAAACACAAAATCAAGTTTCAAAAGTTGAACTTGATGTTAAAGCAGGAGATAAAGTCAGAATTATTTCAGGTCCGTTCTCTGAATTTATCGGTGATATTACGGAAGTATATCCTGATAAGTCAAAATTAAGAGCAATGGTATCAATATTCGGACGTGAAACACCTGTTGAACTTGAATACAAACAAATACAAAAAATATAACGGTTTTTGCACAGAATAAAGCTGTGGTAAAGCCGAACAGACTTGAAAACAAAATGATAAATAATACAAAAACAGTGGAAGGAACGGAAGTTCCGCCAGTACCACGAAAGGAGAAACAAAAATGGCAAAGAAAGTTGTAGGAAAGATTAAACTACAAATTCAAGCTGGTAAAGCAAACCCATCACCACCTGTTGGTCCTGCTTTAGGTCAGCACGGTGTAAACATTATGGATTTCTGTAAGCAATTTAATGCAAAAACAGAATCTCAAGCAGGATACATCATTCCTGTAGTAATTGATGTATACGAAGACAGATCATTTTCATTCGTAACAAAATCACCTCCGGCAGCAGTATTGATTAAAAAAGCAATCAACCTTGCAAAAGGAAGCGCTGCACCGAACAAAACTAAAGTTGGACAAATTACTCACGCTCAACTTGAAGAAATTGCAAAAATGAAAATGGAAGACCTTAACGCAACAACACTTGAAGCTGCTGTTGAAATGATTAAAGGTTCTTGCAGAGCAATGGGTGTTACGGTAGCTGACTAACAGCTATAAAGATTGATTAGAAACGTGGAAGCTTAATTGCGTTATGACCACAAAAGGAGAAAAAATGTCAAAATTAACAAAAAAACAAAAGAAAATAGCAGAAATGATGGAAGGTTTCAACCAACCATGCAATGCTAAAGAAGCAATAGAAAAATTACAAGAAGTATCAAAAGAAACATGCAAATTCAATGAAACCGTTGAATGCCATATGTCTTTAGGTATTGATGTAAAACACGCAGACCAGCAAGTTCGTTCAACAACAGTATTACCTGCAGGTTTAGGTAAGACCGTAAGAGTATGCGTTATTGCAAAGGGTGCAAAAGCAACCGAAGCAAAAGAAGCAGGAGCTGACGAAGCAGGTGCAGAAGAAGTTATTGATAAAATTGCAGGCGGATGGTTTGAATTTGATACTTTAATTGCAACACCTGATTGTATGGGTATGTTAGGTAAATTAGGTCGTGTTTTAGGACCTAAAGGTTTAATGCCTAACCCTAAAACAGGAACAGTTACTCTTGAAGTAGCAAAAGCAGTTAAAGATGCTAAAGCAGGTAAAGTTGAATTCAGAGCTGATAAACAAGGTATGATTCACGTTCCAATCGGCAAAATTCAATTCTCTACCGATGATTTGATGAAAAACTATATTACTTTAGCAGATGCTGTTTTAAGAGCAAAACCGTCATCATCTAAAGGTATTTACTTGAAATCCGTATATATAACAACAACTATGGGACCAAGTATAAAACTTGATTCAAAGAATGTTGCAGCGGAAGTAAAAGAAAACCTTCAATAATTGTTAATATTTTAGAAGAGTACGCCAAAACAGACGTACTCTTTTTTATCAGGGAGATTGTTGTAAGTGGCTCAACAAAATAGGGAATTTAAAGAAAACTTAAAAATAAATTTTTTTATTTTTTTATTAAAAACCTTTTTCTTAACCGAACAACTTTTTTTGAGGATAAAGCACATTAATTATCCTAAAGAACAGTTTATCTTTTCGATGTGGCACAGACATCAATTTTTGGTATACGGAGTAAAAGATAAATCAAAATTTTATGCATTAATAAGTGCATCTAATGACGGCGAAATAATTGCAAAAGCGGCTGAAATAGTAAATATAAAATCAGTCAGAGGTTCGACAAAAAGACGAGGTGTTGCTGCATCTTTAGAACTGATAGAAAAATTAAAAGAAGGGAATTCCATAGCTATAATGGTAGACGGCCCAAGAGGACCTATGGGCAAAGTTAAAGACGGAATAGTTAACATTTCAAAGCTCACCGGAGTCCCGATTGTCCCTGTTGCATGGGCATCAAAAAGCAAAACTTTTATTACAATTAATTCTTGGGATAAGTTTCAATTTCCGGTTGGTCCTTGTAAAACAATAGCTTTGTATGGTGATCCTATATATATCCCTGCTGAACTTGATAAAGAACAAACAAAAGCATGGTGTGAAAAAATTGAAAAAGAAATGCAAAGACTTGATGCCGATTTAAATGAAAACTATGAAAAATATTTAAAGTTATAAAACATTATTTAATTAATGATTTCTACATTTATTTTATAAAGTCATTAAATACGGATGTTTTTTTCTTTATTAATATATTTTGATTATCATTATTTGAATTAACAGGATAAGCAAACTTTTTGATATTTTGCATATCATTTAAAGATAACATAACAGAAATTTTTTCAGATAATTTCTGTTGTTTTGTAAGTTTGGCTTCAACAATAGCTGCCGGTATAAATGCAACTACAGCACCAAGTCCTGTTAACATACCTGATAAAGTTTTATTCCTGCATACTTTCGATAATTGATGACCTATATACCCGCCAACAGCAGTCGCAACAATATCTAACGGGCCAAGAATAGTCTCGGATAATGATTTAATTCCGACTGATTGCTCGTACAATCTTTCTCTTTGGTTATTTATAACCATTGCTGTATTTTTTTGCAAACGTTTTGCTTCTATTTCCTGCTTCGGAGTTAATTTAATTTGTTTCTTTGCGGCAAGACGTTCTTCAATTTTAGGAAGCTCTGTTTTTGAAAATTTTTCATAATCTTTCATATCCTTCCGAACATTCTTGAAAAATTCTATTGGTGATTGTTTTTTGTTTCTGTCCGGATTTTCATATCGCTCAGGATTTTCCGTAAACTGTTTTAATTGTTTATATTTAGTAGCAAGTATAGCCTTGTTTTCAATATCCGAAATATTTTTATTCAGTATTAAATATGTTAATAAAGGCACACCTATTTTAATTCCAAATGCTAATTTTTTATTTTTTATACCTAATACATCTACCAATTTATCCGATATTAAATATTCAAGAAAGCCTCCTGTAAACATCGCAGAATACGTGATATTTGCGGCAGTTTCCACTTTTCTCAACGGTTCTAAAACGTCATGTTCCACATTTTTTACAAGATTTTCAAACAGTATTTTATCTTCTTTTGCACTTTTTAATTCTTCGGGAGAAATACTACCGTTTGGCTCTTTATAAATAGATTGCATATATTTATCTTTGTCATGCAAATATACGGAATTATTTTTAGAATAATCATTTACGGACTGAAAAGTAGTAGAAAGACTTACTTTATCTTTTAATCGTTCTACTAACTGTGATTGCTGAGTTTCTTCATCCTTAACTATTTTCTGAACTTTTTGTTCTTGTTCGGGAGTCAAAACAGCATACATGTTGGAATCATTTACAATATTTTGTGTAGCATCAAAACTTGCTTTTCTTATAAGTCCAAGTTGTGATTTCATAGATCTTTTTATACCGCGGGCAAAAAATAATCCGGCAGCAATTGCAGAAACAGCTGTTGCTGCTTTAGGCAGAGGCATTTTTTTATTAAATACTGTTATTACTTTATCTTTATACTTTGTTAAAAGCTCTGATGCTTTTTTTGCGACATCATATTTAGCTGCTTTTTTATTCAAAAAAGGTATAATTTTTGTTATCGTTGCAGGTAATGCAACCAAAGCTGTTGTCAAAGACATGAGCTCTATATTACAAGTTTGATAAAAGGTTTCCGAATCTTCGGCTTTTTCATGCTCATATTTATCCAAAAGCAGCAAGGGTTCTGCTATTGCTTTAGCTTTATTTTTTAATGAATTTTTATCGGCAACAAAATTTTCAGAAGACTTTCTACCGTTATCTAACTCCTGATTCCACTTATTATAAGCACTTATGTGCTCTCTATATTTTGTATAGTATGAAAAAATATTATTCATTTAAACATAAAATACCTGCCCTTACCAATTGAATATAATGATAAACATAAATGAAAATTGTTATTTTTTCTATAATTATTTATATATTTTTACAATATTGTTTATGTTTTTAGTAGAATAGTTATAAACAGACAAAGAGGGATATTTAATGTCTTTAAATTCATATTTGGGAATAGATGTTGGTTCCGTAACAACAAAAGCAGCAATAGTAGATGAAAACGGAAATTTTATAGACGGATATATGACAAGAACAGCAGGAAAACCTGTAGTTGCAGTTCAGACATCTTTAAAACATTTAATACAGCAAGCAAAGCAAGAATATAATATATTGGGTGTAGGAACAACAGGCTCCGGCAGAAATTTAGCAGGCGCATTAGTTGGTGCGGATGTTATAAAAAATGAAATTACAGCGCATGCCGTTGCCGCAAGCACATATGTTCCTGGAGTCCAAACAATATTGGAAATCGGCGGTCAAGACAGTAAAATTATTATTCTCAGAGACGGTATCGTAACCGATTTTGCAATGAATACCGTATGTGCCGCAGGAACGGGAAGTTTCTTAGACCAGCAGGCATCAAGACTTAATGTTCCTATTCAAAATTTTGGTGAAATAGCACTTCAATCAAAATCTCCTGCCAGAATTGCAGGAAGATGCGGTGTATTTGCTGAAAGCGATTTAATTCATAAACAACAATTAGGCTACCCTGTTGAGGATTTATTGTACGGTTTGTGTCAGGCACTTGTAAGAAACTATTTAAGCAATTTAGCATTAGGGAAAGAGCTTCTTCCTATCGTAACTTTCCAAGGCGGTGTTGCAACAAATTCCGGTATGGTAAAAGCATTTGAAGAAGCATTGAATACAAAAATAGTTGTTCCCGATAATCACCAAACTATGGGAGCAATCGGAGCAGCATTACTTGCAATGGAAAATCATCAGTTCAACAGCACCCCAACCAAATTTAAAGGTTTTGCAGTAGGTGATATGGAATTCAATTCATATACTAATCAATGCAGCGGATGTTCAAACAACTGTGAAGTAATAACAATTGTAGAAGGCGAAATAACCTCCACCGAACTGCAAAATAAAAATGATAAAATTATCGCTCGTTGGGGCGGTACTTGCGGAAGATGGGATATAGGTTAATTTTTTAATTCATAATTCATATATTAAGAAATGTTACATAAGTATTAAAAAAGCCTCAAGATATTTGATAATTCTGCCGACATAGTTAATACAAGATATATGTAAGGAGTTCAAACTATGGGATTGGCAGCATCACAGGGACGTTATTTATGCCTCACCGCCAGAAATAGCGACCTGATATATGAGGCACAACAAATATCACAGCAAAGAGTTGCTCTGGCTCAATCAACACAGGAAATTGCGGAGAAATATAATGCGGCAATGAGTAACAGGATGTTGACGGCGGTATTACTTAACGAAAACGGAGAACCTTCAAATCAACCGTTAACTTATCAAACTTTGACACAGGCAGCACAAACAACCGGCGGCGGATTAGGTCTAAAACTTGTAGATTTAGACGGAAATGAAATTATTCCGGGCGATTATGTAAAAGTAACCACTCAAGACGGAGAAAAAGATCCTGAAAATAAATATTTTTATAATCTTTCGGATTTCATTAACACATATATGTCCGACTTGGATGATGAACAAAAAGCATCCTTCGGTACATCTTGGGAAGCCGCAATCAAATTCTATAACGAGCAATATACAGGCGACAAAACAGGAGTTGTAAATGTAAGTTTATACAGTGATGAAGTTGCCGAATATAATAAACAACATCCGTCAAACCACATACGTACAACAACTGATGAAAGATGTCTAGATAAAGACTTTTTATACAAAATGTTAACCTCAGGTCAATGGCTTATCCAAAAAGAAGATACTGAAGCTAAAAAGTGGAATGATCTTGTATGGCAAGGGTCAAGCAGAATTGTAGAAATCAGTGACGAAAGCGATGATGCACAAGCTGAAGCCGAATACGAAGATGCTATGGCTGAAATTAATGCAAGAGATAAAGTTCTTGAATTAAGATTAGAGCAGGTTCAAACACAGCAAAGTGCAGTTGAAAAAGAACTTGATTCCATAAAACAAGTTATCAGTAAAAATATTGAAGATACATTCAAAACCTTTGGTTAATCAATATCAAAACAACTGTATATGTCCCCAAGAAGAGTATTATCTTGAGAAATAATATCCTTACAATATATATTTTTTATTTGGTCGGTAAAATTATCATTTTCCGGCCATTTTAATTGCAATAAAGTATCAATTGTAACAATACTTCTTGCATCCATATTTGAATCCGCAATTTTAACAACAATACATTCTTGTTTTTGAGTATTAATAACAACACATAATCCGCAGGCTCCGACTTTTGCAATTAAATTTCCAGATGCATTAATTATTTCGGAATCAAGCCTGTTTTTTCCTCCGATTACATATGGATTATTTAAAAATGCCGATTTTATTTTTTCATATTTATTGTCGCAAAAAAGATTTAAAAACCCCCTGCCTAATGCTTCTAATGTTGTTGCTGTGACGGGAAGTCCGCATCCGTCTTTGCTTATTACAATTTCTTTTTTATCAACTTCGCAAAGATTACATACTTGTTTTATAATGAAGTCCGATAAAGGGTTTTCAAAATCCTTATAATTTTTTGTATTAAAACCCAATTCTTTACATATTAACAACATGGCAGAATGCTTGCCTGAACAGTTATTATGAAGTTTTTGGATTTCCAGATTATTTTTTATTAATCGATTTTGCTCGTCTTTGCTTAAAGGTTCATGCGGATGGCAAAGTAAATCATCCTCGGAAAAACCTGCCTTTTTCAAAATATTTTTTATAATTTCCTGATGATATAAATCTCCTGTATGCGAAGCACAGCAAACCGCAATTTCTTCTTCGGAAAGATTATATTTTTTATCCAATGCCAAATCAATAAGAGGAGAAACTTGAAGCGGCTTCATACAAGAACGATGATAAAATTTATACCCCTTATCTTCACCGATTTTACTTATTATTCCGTCTTTATTCATATGCAAAATAACGCCATAATGGATTTGTTCAGTCAATCCGTTACGTCTGTATTTTAATAAAGCTGCATATTCAGGTTCTTTAATCATATTTCAATTTTACATCAAATATTATTTTAATTTCCATTGTGCGTATGATTTGTATATTATTAATATTGTAGTATAATATTTTTGCAAAATTATATCTTATTATGTTGAGGTGGAAGTGCAGCTTCAGGAAGTAAAAGGTAATATTTCAAGAATAGTATATAATCCGGCAGGGAATCATTTACTGCCGTCTGATTTTTTACTTATTGAAGATTCTAACCAAAAATTAATTGCACAAATTTTAAATATTTCCACTACTGAAGATTCAAACAATAATATTGCTGATGTAAGATTAATTCTTTCAATTGATAAAGATGATAATTTGTCATATTACAACGGTTATATCCCGTTAAAAACATCCAGTGTTGTTTATATTCATCCGGATGAGATTATTGAATTGATTAAAAATCCCGAAGATAATATCTATCTTGGGAAATTATCAAATCATAATGAATGTTTTGTAAAGGTTCCTATGTCTTGTCTTAATGACAGACTATACATACAATCTGACAGATATGATACAGTAAAAACCATAATTCAAAACATCGTTGCCGAATTAATTTCTCAAAAGAATAAGGTTATAATTTTTGATTTAAACGGCAATTACAGTTCGGCAAATAATATTCCGAGATTAAAAATAGCAGAAAGTTTTAAGCTTCCTTTGAATATAGAAGCTTTTAATAACATTCTTGAATACGATACAACAGATTGTCCTATTGAAGATAAAGTTGTTATACAAAGTATTGTTCTTGAATTAAGAGAATATATCAAAACAATAGATAATAAATTTCTTCCGTTCACTTTATTTAAAACAGTCATAGATAAAGAACTGGAAACTAATCCGATTTCAGGTTTAAAACTTTTAAGAAATAAACTTTGGTTATATGCACAAGAAGGTATATTTGCAGAAAGTAAAACCCAATTTGAACTTTTAAATAATATTTTAGAAAACCAGAATGTTGTTATTATTGATGCATCATCTCTGGAAGATAAATGGTATAAATTTGCAATTCAAACAATACAAGAATTGGTTAAACAAAATTGTTATTTGATTATGTCTTTAAACGATATTGAGGCAGATAAAAAGACAATTACAAATTTATACAATAAACCCAATATTATACCTATAGTATCAACATCATATGACAGCAAATACAGACAAACATTAAAATCAATATGTAAAAATCAAATATTATTCAAACCTTCAAAAATAATTAACGATGAAGAAGCATACAATTATTATATAAATAGGATTAATTCAACTGAATTTATAGTATACGGCGAATCCGAATTATATATCCCGTTAATATTAGAATTGCAATCCTTTAATGCTTCAACTCCAAATGAAGTAACAGAAAATGAGATAAAAAAAGATGTAGACAGATTGTTTACTTTTCAAAAGAATAAATATTCAAAACCTAAAAACGTAATTGAAACAGAATCCATAGAAACCATGCCTATGCCTTCATCGGAAGATATAATACGCCCGATGTCGGCAAAAGATGATATTGTTCGTCCGATGTCAGTATCAGATGATATTGTTCGTCCGATGTCAGTATCAGATGATATTGTTCGTCCGATGTCCGTTTCGGGTCAAGATGAAGTTTATATTGAGCAAAAAGAAGACAAAGAACAAAACATAGATGATGATTTTAATGATGAAGACCTTGATTTCTTAGATGAACAAAATGAAGAAAAAATAACCATTGACGATATAAGAAAACCGCAAAAAACAGTTGAAGAGAAAAAATATGACATTTTTTCTCCTATTGACAATTCAATTGAAGAATCTGATAACGAAAGTTCTTTAATACAGGAAGATGAAGATAAAGAAATAGAAACTCTTCCCGAAGAAGATGATGATGAAGTTTTAGAAACTATTCAAAATGACGAAACAGAAGAAATTTCAGATATAACTGATATTGATGATGAAACCGTTAATTCGGAAGATATAGAAGTTATTAATGATTTAGAAGAAAATATTCAACCTTCCGAAGAAGAACCAACTGAAGACATCATTGATGATATTTCTGAAGAAGATACAGCAGTTGAAAACATTTCACAAGACAATAAGGAAGAATCCGTTCAAGAAGCGGAAGAAAACATCCAAGATACAGAAGATATTCTTGATGAATTAAATACAGAAGAATCAGAAGAAAAATTACCCGACAATGATTCTAAAGAAGAGACAGAAGATGATGCATTAGATGAACTTATTGAAAATAATCAAGAAGAAGAAACAGATGATGAAGATAATAACAATATGACTTCAATTGACGAGATTATCAATGACATAGAAGAGAAAGCTGACAATAGCAATTTATCTGATGCAAATACCGATAATACAAATTCCGAACAAAAAGAAGAGTCAAAACCGATTGAAGTAAATGCACCGCCTGTTAATGAAAATATAAAAGAAAAGAAATCTAAAAATCTTCCTTATTATCAAGCCGTAGATGATTATGACAGCATGCTTGATAAAGTACCATATCAAATCGGAGATAAAGTACACCATCCGAAGCTTGGAAACGGTGTAATTGTAGACTTTATGCATTTTGGCGATAAAATACAATTCTGCAGAGTAGACTTTGAAGATAAAGGTATAAGACTTTTGGACCCGAGAATATCTTCATTTGAAAAAATAGATTAAAAAAGCAGATGATTAAACATCTGCTTTTTTATTAAAGAATTTATTTTTATTATTTATTTAAAGCTTCCAATGCTTTTGCTGCTGCATCTCTAACATCTGCATCTTCATCGTTTTTAGCTAATTCAAATATTGTTGATAAATCAGCTTTGTATCCAGGTCTTGCAATATAAGATAATGAAGCTATTGCGCTTGCTCTTAACATTGGATTCTGATTTGATTTTACAGTATCTATAACTTTTTCTATACAAGGAAGGTCTTTTAATTCAACCGGTTGACCTTTTGCTGCTTCTACTTCTTTGTTTAATCTGTCTTGCATATAAGCTATTGTATATAAAGCATAGCGTTGATTAATTTCAGCCTTTTCTAACGGAGAAGGAGTTGTTGCTTTCTCTTTTTCAGCTGCAGATAATTGATCTTGAGGTTTTTGTCTTAATGCTAATACTTCAGGACTTGGAGCTTGAAGAGAAGAAGTATCTTTATCAATAATATCAACTAATGCATCAACAACTACTGTGTCAATGAGAACTCTGCCTTCCGGTTTATTATTTTTTACTGCTTCTGCGATTTCTTCAATTGCTGCTTTTTGTTCATCCGGATTTGAGCTTTTTAAACGACCTGCAAATGATTCAGGTAACGGTGAGTTATCCGGAATTGCCGGTTGTTGAATTGCAGGAACTGTTTGTGGTTGAACTACCTGCGGAGCCGGTTGTTGAGGTTGAACATATGCTGGTTGAATTTGAGGTTGTTGAGGAGTTATCTGCGGAGCAGGAATTTGTTGTACAGCCGGTTGTTGAGGTTGAACATATGTCGGCTGCATATATGGTTGAGGAGCTTGATTTACTGCCTGAGAAACAGGATAAGGAACTGCATATGGCTGCGGTATTGCTACCTGTTGTTGAACAGGAACATATTGTGCAGGCATCTGATAACAACCTTGAGGAGACATTCCCTGTCCCTGAGGATTTATAATTTCTATATTAACTCCGTTATATTGTGATTTTCCTGTACAATAAGGTTGTGAATAACAACTTGTCGTCGGATAATTATATAACACACCCGGTGTTTGATTATACTGAACAGGTGCAGTTTGAACTTGCGGTTGATAAGCAGCTTGTACTGGCTGTTGAACCGGCATATATTGCATTTGGGGTGTTTGTATCATTTTTAACTCCTTATTATACTACCTTTTTACACATGATTTAGCTAGTGTACACAATCATGAATACTTGTGATTGAAAAAAATTGCTAAATTAATCCCTAGAATTTTTAATTTAACTGCAAAAAAACCATAAATTCAAGTATTTACTGCAAATCAAGGGATTAACAAATCTTAATATTCCTATTTTAAAATATAAGAAATAGACAAAATTCTATTATAAAAAAGATTAAGCTAAATTTTTAATTGTAATATTTTGTTAATTTTTTATCAATTCACTAAAGTTTTTATAATTTAAGCCGACAATTTGCATGGTAGTTTTGTGGAGAAAAAAAACATGAACGAAAATACAAAAACTTTGCCAAAAATTGAAACAGACGTAAGAAAACTAATCGATAACATCGATAATGTTAAATCAACAGTAGATATATTCGATGTTATTGTTAAAGAGCAGTTTGAAGTTGCTGTCATATAAAACTAATATTAAATATCATTAATAATATTTAGCAAATTTGTTTATATTTTTTTTATCAGGGAATATCAAAATAAGAAGTTGATATTTTCGAGGCAGTCATGAACAAGGAAAAAATATTATCTAATGATACTATTCAAAAACTGAGAAATTTGCTCGGAAGCGTAAACGGCATAAAAGGCAATTTAGATTTATATTCAATATGTATAAATCAATCGTTGCACGGCAAAATAAAAGGTTAGGTATCAACGCATTTTTTTGCTATATTAATTAATGTGATAAACATTAAGAGAGCAAAATTATGTTAAAAGAGTATTTTTTGGAAAAAATAGCCGAAACAATTGATAATTTGAAAGAGAAAGGAATGCTTGGTCAAATGACCGCTGCTGATGAGTATTCTCTTCAAACGGAAATTCCCAAAAATGCTCAATTTGGCGATTTTGCAATTAATGTATCATCTCTTTCAAGATATGCAAAACTTCCGCCTGTTAAAATAGCGGAAACCATTGCCGAAAACATAAAAAAAGATAATTTTGAGATAAATATTGCAGCAGGTTTTATTAATTTTAAATTACATAATAATATGCTGAATAATATTCTTGCGGAGATTATAGATAAAAAACTTGATTATGCAAAAAATAACATCGGCAAGGGAAACAAAGTAATTCTTGAATATGTAAGTGCAAATCCGACAGGCCCGTTTCATATAGGGCATGGCAGATGGGCTGCTATGGGCAGTGCACTTGCGAATGTGATGAAATATTCAGGATTTGATGTCTATCAGGAATTTTATATTAATGATGCCGGAAGCCAGATACAAAAGCTCGGCAAATCATTATATATAAGAATTTTACAGGAGCTGGGAACAGAAATTAATTTCCCAGAAGATGAAGAAGAAGCAAAAAATTATTATACCGGTGAGTATTTAATTCCTGTTGCAAAAGAATTTGTAGAAAAAGAGCCTGTTAAAGCCGATGAAATTAAAAAAAATTATAACGGTAATTTCAACGGCGATGATTTAAAATTCCTTTCAAAATATGCCAGATTAAAGATGTTAAGTCTGCAGCAGGCATTATTGGAAGAATTTAACACTCATTTTGATAATTATTTTAGCGAATTAACTCTTCATGAATCAGGTAAAGTCGAAGAATGTATTAAGAAGCTGGATGAACTTGGTGTTTTATATAATAAAGACGGCGCATTATGGTTTGCATCATCTAAATATGGCGATGATCAGGACAGAGTTATAAAAAAGTCAGACGGCGCATATACATATTTAACAGCTGATATAGCATACCATTATAATAAATTGCAAAGAGGTTTTGACACTCTATTAAATATATGGGGAGCAGACCACCATGGCTATATTCCGAGAATGAAAGCTGCAATTGAAGTTTTAGGATATAATCCCAATTCACTTGAAGTTCTTTTAGGGCAGCTTGTAAACCTTGTTATGAATGGTGAACAGGTCAGAATGGGCAAGAGAACGAAAATGATTACTCTTGACGAATTAATCGAGGATGTAGGAGTTGATGCAACAAGATATTGGATGATTATGAGGAGCATAGATACTACTCTTGATTTTGACATTGAACTTGCCAAATCAAAAACGGATGAAAATCCTGTATTTTATGTTCAATACGCTCATGCAAGGGCCTGCTCAATTCTAAGACATGCCGTTCAGGAAAAGTTTGATGTTATTAATAAGACATCTACTGAACCATCTGTTACGGATTTAGAAAATATTATAAACAACTTAAAAGCAAATGATTTTGATGTTTTATGGGAAACAGATGATGAAAAGACATTGGAAACAACTAAAAAATTACTTCTTAAATTAGAGGAATTTAAATCGGTTGTTCAAAATGCAGCTAAAAACAGAACCCCTTATTTATTAACTAAATATTTACAGGAATTATCAGCTAATTTTCATCAATTTTATACTTTCTCAAAAGTGCTTGTTGAAGATGAAAAACTTATGTTTGCAAGATTATCTGTAGTCAAAGCAGTTACATTAATTCTTGAGGCAGCATTAAAACTTATAGCGGTAACAGCGCCTGAAAGAATGTAAATTACGGGTTAAGGGAAGAGAACAGTCCTAAGCAAGTCCTCTAAATCCTAAAAACAACAATCCAAAAAACAAAAATATTAACCCCATAATTAGAAACAAACCCAAATATATTCCGGTTCCTACCATTGCCCATATTTTTTGTATATGATGAAAATATTCGGAATTTTCCCATTCTTTATTTTGCCAAGCCCAAGTATTACCCTTTATTCCATACCAAATTTTCAATACTATAAATATAATAACTTGAATACCAAAAAAGTTCATAGAACCTGAGTCATACGAATGGGCATATTTTGTTGGAGTATCCGCAATTTGGGAGTATATACAAAACATAATTCCCAGCGCTAACGAAATTAAGGGAATATAACTGTTATTACACAACCCCCAAATCCAGTCAAAAAAGAATGCACCCCAGTTAAAATGTTTTACAACTTCTAAAGGGACTTTGGCAGTTGGACCTTTCCCTGAAGTATTTATTGTTTGCTTCATATTACTGTTTTGTAAATACGACATATTTAATTTTCTCTAATATAATAAAAATACTTGTATATAAATATAATCTATATTGCAATCAAATGCTAATTTATTAAGAAGATAAGTTAAAAATAAATTGCAAATATGTAAAAAAGTTTATTTTTTATATAACTTATTTAAATCATTTTGTTCTTATATAACTCAAAAGAAAAACAAATAAAGAATATAAAAATGTAGAACAATGATAGTCCTATTAATATTGCAATCCCTGCCATTGCCCATGTTTTTTGTATTGTATGAAAATGCTTAGAATCTTTCCATGCTTTATTCTGCCAAGCCCAAGTATTACCTTTTATTCCATACCAAAATTTAAATAATAATAATATACAAAAGGAAATAAGATTAAAAATTATTATAGGTTGCGATACCCCCCTTGAATTAACATTATTAAAATAAATACTTATTTTCATTGAAATTATATATTGTATAATTCCAAGAAACAATGAAATTAACGGAATCCATGTTTTATTAAACACCCCCCAAATCCAGTCAAGGAGGAAAGCACCCCAATTAAAACGATTTGCAATTTCAGAAGGAACTTTTGCCGTTGCGCCTGTTCCTGAAGTATTTATTATTTGTTTTTCAGATTGCATATTAGCACTGACTCTTAAATATAACCTATTCTTCTTTTTCGAATGTTTTTTATCAATATTAGACCAAATTGAGCAAATATAATACCTATTATAGCATGGATTGTAAAATTTTAATTATAAACCATCGTATAATATAAATCTTGAAAATGTTTGTAGTATAATAAGTCTGTTATAGTGCAAAGCACTTTTTTAGATTAGCGGAGGAACTCTTTTATGACTGTAAAAGATTGGTTCGAACAAAGAAAAGAAATGCAAATTGCCCGCAGGGATAAAGATACACAAATAGACGACAGCATTGGTAAATTATGGACAAAATGTTATAGCTGCAATGCTCAGCTTTTAAGAAAAGATGTTGAAGAAAATTTAGAAGTATGCCCTAAATGCGGATATCACTTTAGAATAAATGCAAGAACAAGAATAAATCAATTATTTGATGAAGGAACATTTGAAGAAATGTTCGGGAATATAACAACCGCAGATCCTCTTGAATTTGCTGATACAGAACCTTATAAAAAGAGAATAGCACTTGCAAAAGCAAAAACAAATATGAATGAAGCAGTTATTGCAGGTGTAGGAAAAATCGAAGGACAATTAGTATCTGCAGCCGTAATGGATTTTGAATTTATGGGCGGTTCTATGGGCAGTGTAGTGGGAGAAAAAGTTACACTGGCTATGGAAGAAGCTTTAAAAAGAAGAATTCCGATGATTGCGGTTACGGCATCAGGCGGAGCAAGAATGCAGGAAAGTATTTTAAGTTTAATGCAAATGGCAAAAACAAGCTGCGCTGTTGCTAAGCTTAATGAAGCAGGTTTGTTATATATAACGGTTCTGACTGAACCTACCTTTGGAGGAGTTACCGCAAGCTTTGCAACTTTAGGTGATATAATTATTGCGGAACAAGATGCAAGAATCGGATTTGCCGGAAGAAGAGTTATTGAACAAACCATAAGACAAAGCCTTCCTGCGGACTTTCAAACCGCAAATTATCTGATGAAATACGGTCAAATTGATATGATTTCATCAAGAGCGGAACTAAAATCTACACTTGCAAAGCTAATAAGACTACATGCAAAATAGGAGACAATAATGGCTATTTTGGATTTTGAAAAACCTTTGTATGAAATTCAGGAAAAAATAAAAGAATTAAAAGAAATAAGTGAGTCATCAGGTATGGATGTATCAAAACAAATAGAAAATTTTGAAAAACAAGCACTCGAATATAAAAAAGAAGTTTATGCCAACTTAACACCGGCACAAAGACTTCAAATAGCACGTCATTCAGACAGACCGACATTTCTGGATTACGTAAAATTAATGACAACGGATTTTACGGAACTCCACGGAGACAGAGAAGGTACTGATGACAGAGCAATTATCGGCGGTATTGCAAAAATAGACAATCAAAGCGTAGTTATAATAGGAACTCAAAAAGGCAAAACAACAAAAGAGAACCTTACTTATAACTTTGGTATGCCTCAACCGCAAGGATACAGAAAAGCATTAAGACTTTTCTACCACGCAAATAAATTTAATATGCCGATTGTCACATTAATAGATACACCGGGGGCATATCCCGGAATGAAAGCCGAAGAAACGGCGCAAGGTACGGCTATCGCAGTTAATTTAAGAGAAATGGCAAAATTAAATGTCCCGATAATAGCCGTTATTACAGGAGAAGGCTGTTCGGGAGGTGCTTTGGGTCTTGCTGTTGCAGACAGAGTATACATGCTTGAACACGCATATTACACGGTTATTTCACCTGAAGGTTGTGCTTCTATTCTTTGGAGAGATGCTGCTAAAGCTGCAACGGCAGCGGAAGCATTAAAAATAACAAGTGAAGATTTACTTAAATTTGAAGTTATTGACGGAATAGTTAAAGAACCTTTAGGCGGAGCTCATTGTAATTATGACAAAATCGGTAAAGAATTGAAAATGACAATTTTAAACGCAATTAACGAGCTTAAAGATGTTGAACCGTCAAAATTGAGAGAAGACAGATATAATAAATTCAGAAGAATGGGTGTATTTTGTCAATAAAAGATAAAACATATTGGGAAGTATGTATTGATATAAATCCGATTTGCGCGGATATTCTTTGCGATATAATTCAATCTAATTTTGAATGCGAAGGAATTATCACTGCAGAAGAAAAATATAAAAATCTTGAACTGATTGAAACAAGTGAAAATACTTTAAAAGCATACATAGTATCCGATAAAATTGATTTTGATGAACTAAATTCATTTTTTAAAACACAAAGGCAAGATTTAATTGATAAAAATATATTCAAAGAGGATATAGGAAGCTGGGATATAAAAATAAACAAACAGGAAATTACAGATTGGTCAAAGAAGTGGAAGGAATACTGGAAGCCGTCTAAAATTTCAAACAGGATTGTAATATGTCCGACTTGGGAAAACTATAGTGCAAAAGATGATGAAATAATTGTAAATATAGACCCTGGTAATGCTTTCGGAACAGGAACACATGCTACAACTCAATTATGTGTAAAGGCTTGTGAAAAATATATGCCAAAAGGTGCAATAATTGCAGATATCGGTTGCGGTTCGGGTATACTTGCAATATGTGCAAAAAAATTGGGTGCAATTAAGGCAGATGCCGTTGATACGGATGAAACAGCAGTAGAAACGGCAAAAATAAATGCAAAAGTAAATAACGAAAATGATATTAATTTTAAAACAGCTTCATCGGAAGTTTTAAAAAGCAATCAATATGACTTTGTATTTGCAAATATATTACATAATGTTTTAGCTGCTATAATGCCTGATTTAAAAAGAATTATGAAATCAGGTGCAAAAATAGTTTTAAGTGGTATTTTAGAAGGTAAAGAACCTGTAGTTTTACAGGCAATAAAAGATAATAATATGAAAATTACGGAAGAATGTAAGCAAAAAGAATGGATTGCTTATGTTGTTCAAAAGGAGATTTAAAATGGAAAAAACAGCAATAATAATTCCTGCGAGATATAATTCTAAGAGATTACAAGGCAAACCTCTTTTAAAAGTATGTAATAAGCCTATAATTCAATGGGTATGGGAAAGAGCATTTAAGGTAAAAAGTGCTGATGAAGTTATTATTGCTACGGACAATCAGGAAATTTTTGATTGCGCAAAAGGTTTTGGTGCTAAAGTTGAAATGACATCAGAACACCATAAATGCGGAAGCGACAGAATTGTAGAAGTAGCAGAGCGTCATCCTGATTTTAAATATATTATTAATCTTCAAGGTGACGAACCTATGATAAATACAGATTGTGTTGAAACCGTAATTAAACTTATCAAGGAAGATAGTACTGTTGATATTTCAACTCTTTTAACTTTAATTCCCGAAGATGAAGATTTAGACGACCCTAATATGGTTAAATGCGTAACGGACATTAACGGATATGCGTTGTATTTTTCTCGTTCAAAAATTCCGTATGAAAGAAATATAGGAATTGCTAAATTTTATAAGCATATAGGAATATACGGATACAGAAGAGAATCTTTATTTAAAATGACAAAAATGGCTCAGCCTGATATTGAAAAAGCCGAAAGTTTAGAGCAATTACGAGCTTTATATAACGGAATGAGAATAAAAACTGCAGTTGTCGAATATAAAGCAATCGGAATTGATACAATTGAAGATTTCAATGCATTCAAAAAGCTCGCTGAAAGTAAATAACTAAATATACTGTTCTTCTTGGATAGCAACTGCACAAATAGAAGTGGATTGAATACAAACTTTTTTAACCGGTCCTATCGTATTCTTTTCAATCAGTCTTGGAGTGGGAGAATTAAGTTTTAAAATCTGAGTTAATTCATCATACAAAGCTATAGGCTCTTCAACATAAAGAACCAAAGGAGCCGTAGTTCCTTTTAAAAATACAAGTACAGACAATCTTTTTTTTAGGTTCCCCTGTTGAAACGGTTGCGGCATACTATCTCCTTCTTTCACTTATATATTGATATTATTAAATTATGTGTAAAAGGTCAAATATTTTAGTAATCATAACAAAATGCAACAATTTATTAATAGTAAAGATTGAAGAGAGTTGTTTATAGTACAATTTTATTGTTATGTTTGATAATTTATCGGATAAATTACAGGAAATTATAAAAAAAGCTTCAGGCAATGCATCATTGACAGAAGAGAATATGTCAGATGCATTAAGAGAAGTCAGACGTGCTTTACTTGAAGCGGATGTCAGCTTAAAAGTAGTAAAAATATTTATGTCCAATCTCAAAGAAAAAGCAATGGGAGAGGATGTTATAAAAGGTGTTAACCCATCACAACAACTTGTTAAAATTGTTCATGATGAACTTGTTAATATATTAGGTAATGAGAACAAGCCATTAGAATTAAATTCTCATCCGTCTTTAATAATGATGCTGGGATTACAAGGTTCCGGTAAAACAACTTCCGCCGCTAAACTTGCCGTTAAATTAAAAAAAGAAGGGAAAAACCCTCTTTTAGTTGCGGCAGACGTATACAGACCTGCAGCTATAACGCAGTTAAAGACACTGGGTGAGCAGACTTCTACTCCTGTATTTACTATAGACGGTTCAACAAATGTTCAACAGATTGTAACAGAAGCAATTGAATTTGCAAAAACGAACGGAAACAATGTTGTAATCATTGATACAGCAGGACGTTTACAAATAGATAATGAAATGATGGCTGAATTAATGCTTATAGACAGAGCCTTTAGTCCCGATGAAAAGCTTCTTGTAATTGACTCTATGCTTGGTCAGCAAGCAGTAAGTGTTGCCGAAAATTTCAATTCTCAGCTTGATATTACAGGTATTGTCTTAACAAAATTAGACGGTGATTCAAGAGGCGGTGCGGCATTAAGTGTTGTACATTCCGCCGGGAAACCGATTAAATTAACAGGTACCGGCGAAAAGCTTGATGCTCTTGACGATTTTCATCCGTCAAGAATGGCAGACAGAATTTTAGGAATGGGTGATATCGTCTCTCTTGTAGAAAAAGCTCAAGAAGTATTTGATGAAAAACAGGCAAAAGAATTTGAAAAGAAAATGGAAAAAGCCGAATTTTCATATAATGACTTCTTAAAAATGCAAAAACAAATGAAAATGTTCGGTTCTATTGATAATATTCTTGGTATGCTTCCTATTCCGGGTTTAAACAGAGATGCGAAAGAAACAATTGCCACTGAGGGTGAAAAGCAAATGAAGAGAATAGAATCCTTTATATCAAGTATGACACCTGAAGAAAGAGCAAATCCGTCTATAATGAACACATCAAGGAAACGCAGAATTTCAGCAGGCTCAGGTATTCCTATTCATGAAGTAAATCAAATAATTTCACAGTTTGACCAAATGCGCCAAATGATGAAAGGATTTTCAGATATTAAACAAAAAGTTAAAAAAGGGAAATTAAAAATTCCTAAAAATTTTGGGGGAAGACTTCCTTTTTAAATATTGAGAGTGGAGTAGTTATATGTTAACAAAAGCAATGATAATGGCAGCAGGAGTAGGTTCAAGGCTGGAACCTTTATCAAGTATTGTTCCAAAACCGCTTGTTCCGTTAGTCAATATTCCGACAATGGATATTCTTATGTCCCATCTGGCAAAATCAGGAATTAAAGAAGTTATTGCAAATACATTTTTTAAAGCAGAACAAATTCAAAATCATTATAAAGAACATAATTTCGGAATAAATATTGATTTTATTAAAGAGCAGGAACTTTCAGGAACTGCAGGCGGAGTAAAAAAATGTCAATTTTTCTTTGATAAAAATCAAGATTTTATTGTAATGTCAGGCGACGGTCTAACAGATATTAATATTCAAGAAGCATATAAATCTCACGTTAAATCAAAAGCAATCGTAACTATTGTCGCTAATGAAGTTGAATACAAGGAAGTCTCCAAATACGGAATCATTGTGACGGATGAAGACGGGTTTGTTTCTTCTTTTCAGGAAAAACCGAATATAAACGAAGCGAAATCAAATCTTGCAAACACAGGAATATATATTTTTAACTACAAAATTTTTGATTATATTCCTGCAAATGCTTTCTATGATTTTGCCAAAAATGTATTTCCGTTGTTTTTAGCGGAGGGAACACCTATTAATACATATATACATAGAGGATATTGGTCAGATATAGGTTCAATAGAACAATATAAAAAATCAAACAGAGAAATAATAGAAGGTCATTTATCCGATATATCAGCAAGCATTATTAACGGAAAAAACGGACGATATGTAGCAGGTAATAATTTCAAGAAGGCAGATACAGCATTGATAATCGGAGAAAATGTTTTCGGAAATAACTGCGAAATCGGAAATAACTGCAAAATAATTAATTCCGTTCTTTGGAATAATGTTAAAGTAGAAGACGGTATAACTATAGAAAATTCTATTGTATTACCTGATATAATTGTTAATAAATCAATTGTTAACAGCGTTTTATCAAATATAGAAGAAAAAATCAAGCAACCCGTTTAGAAAGAGGCAAATAATGATAATCGTAATGGAACCATCGGCGACGCCCGAACAAATCAAGACAGTTGTTAATGCATTACATAACAAGGGGTTTAAAACAGTACTTAACCATGGCGATGTAATGACTGTTATTGCGGCAATTGGGGATAAAAGATTAATCGAGCCTCATTCTTTTCAATCATATGAAGGTGTAAGAAGCGTAAAATTAATACAAGAGCCATACAAACTTGCTTCAAGAGAAGGTAAACAAGAAGATACAATTATAGAATTTTCAAACGGGGTAAGAATAGGCGGACTTGAGAAACCGGTCTTAATAGTAGGGCCTTGCTGCGTTGAAAAAGACTTAGACGGATTATTAAAAGTGGCTGATGCAGCTAAAGAAATGGGCTGCCACTTTTTAAGGGGCGGTGCTTTTAAACCAAGAACATCACCCTATGATTTTCAGGGATTGGAAGAAAAAGCTCTTGAATATCTTGCAATAGCAAGAGAAAAAACCGGATTGCTTATTGTAACAGAATTGATGGATACTCTTGATTTGGATTTAGTATGCCAATATGCGGATGTTATTCAGATTGGTGCAAGAAATATGCAGAATTTCAAATTATTGCACGCAGTAGGCAAATGCAATAAGCCTGTTATTTTAAAAAGAGGCCCTGCCGCATCAATCAGAGAATTTTTATTAGCGGCAGAACATATTATGTACAACGGTAATGATAAAGTCATACTTTGTGAAAGAGGAATAAAAGGCGTAGATAATACAGCAACAAGAAATACTCTTGATATAACTGCAATTCCAGTTATAAAGAAGTATTCACATCTTCCTATAATTGTAGATCCAAGTCACGGAACAGGAAGAAGATATTTAATTGAGCCAATGGCAAAAGCAGGATTAATAGTAGGTGCGCATGGTGTTATGATGGAAGTACATCATGACCCTGAGAATGCATCTTCTGACGGAGCTCAAAGCTTAAGCATTCCGATGTTTAAAGATGTTGCAAAGCGATTAAATAAACTAATCGGAAGAATAGATTATGACAATAAACATCTTATGAGTAAGGTATAAAAATTGTATAAATTTAATTTTGAGCCGGATGACTTTCAAAAAGAAGCATTCGAATGTATAGATAATTCAAAAAGTATTGTAGTTTGCGCTCCTACCGGCGCAGGAAAAACCTGTATTGCAGAATATGCAATAATGAAAGCTCTTGATGAAAATACAAGATTGTTTTATACAACACCATTAAAAGCATTATCAAATCAAAAATTCTACGATTTCGGTAAAAAGTACGGGGAAGGGAACATAGGACTTCTTACGGGAGATACTTCCATAAACAGAGAAGCCCCCATTGTTGTTATGACTACTGAAGTATTTAGAAATATGCTTTATAATACCAATTTTGGCAAGGTGAAAGATAATTTAAAAGACGTAAAATATGTAGTGCTGGATGAAGTTCATTATATGAATGATGAACAAAGAGGAACTGTTTGGGAAGAAAGCATAATATATTGTCCTAATACCATACAAATAATAGCATTGAGTGCTACAATTGCGAATTCTCAGCAGCTGTGCGATTGGATAAATACGGTTCATTCAAAGACAGAGCTAATATATACTGATTTTCGCCCAGTACCGTTAAGACATTACTATTTTGACTCATCAAAACCAACCGAAATACTTCCATTATTAACTCCGGATGGTAAACTCAACAGAAAAATCAAACCTGAAAAGAAAATGAATTATTATTCACGTCAGGCAAAAAAAAGAAATACCGTTAAAGATGTTATTATGGTTCTTCATAAAAAAGAGATGCTTCCTGCAATATTCTTCACATTTTCACGTAAGAAATGCGATGAAAATATGGAGCAATGTGCAAATATAAATTTGATAACACAAGAAGAAGCAAAGCAAATAAGAGTTGAAATAAATGAATTTTTAAAAGAACATACCTATTTAGAAAACAATAAAAATTTGGAATATTTGTATAACGGAGTTGCCTCCCACCATGCAGGCTTACTTCCATCTTGGAAATTGCTTGTTGAAAGATTATTTCAAAAAGGTTTAATAAAAGTTGTATTTGCAACAGAAACACTTGCCGCAGGAATAAACATGCCGGCAAGAACAACCGTAATTTCCGCAATAAGTAAAAGAACAGATTCCGGTCACAGAATGCTCAGTGCAAATGAATTTTTACAAATGTCAGGTCGTGCCGGAAGAAGGGGTATGGATAAAATCGGTTATGTAGTAGTAATGGGAACTCAATTCCAATCACCTGACGAAGTTGCAGACTTGGTAAGAAGCCCATCAAACCCATTAGAAAGCCGTTTTTCACCAAGTTATTCAATGGTATTGAATTTATTACAGAACTTAGAACTCGAACAAGCAAAAGAACTTATTTTAAAGAGCTTTGGTTATTTTTCATCAAATGACAGATTAAAACCCATAATTGTTCAACAAATCAATATAGAACAAACAATTGCAAAACTAAAAGCTGAAAAATGCCCGTTTAATCTGACTACTGAAGATTTACTTGAATTTAATAAATTAAAAGATAAATATATAGTATACAGAAAATTAACCAGAACTCTTGAAAAACAGGCGAAACAAAAAGGTAATAAAAATGCACCCGAAGTTCTGGAATATGCGGAAAAGACAAGAGAAATAAGGCTGGCTATGGAAAAATACAAATGTGAAGTCTGCCGTGCATATAAAAAGCATATGAAGAACCTTGATGTAATTACCCGCTATGAAAAACGTTATAAAGAAATTTCAAAAAATATTGAAAAACAAAAAGATATTTATTGGAATAAATTCCTCGCACATAAGGATATTCTGGAGAAATTCGGATACATAGAAAACGGTTATCCGACAGATGCAGGAATAACCTGTTCTATGGTCAGAGCGGAAAATGAACTGTATCTTTCCGAGATAATATTAAAAGGTGTACTAAATGAACTCGAGCCGTACGAATTGGCATCTGTTATATGTGCATTGGTAACGGAAGATTTAAGAAGTGATGTATACCCCGATTCTCCTATCAGCAGAAATACAAGAAAAGCTCTTAATAAAATAAAGGAAATACGCAAAAAAATTGCAATTATACAGCGCGAACACGATATAGATACTGAAATGTATATTAACTCGTACTACTGTCCGTTAATAGAGCAATGGGTACAAGATACTCCGTGGGAAGACATTGCAAAGCAGGTTGAATCTTCGGAGGGTGATATTGTTAGAATATTTAAACGTGTCGTAGATGTACTAAGGCAGTTAACTATATTGCCTAATCTGCCCGAGGAGCTGAAGTCAACAGCAAAAACAGCTATGCAATGCATATTAAGAGAACCTGTTGATGTTGATTAACCGTATATAGCTTTTATGCCTTGCAGATTATTAATCAAGCTATCCAGTGCTTCTTTATTTCCTTTTTTAATTTCTATAAATTTTAAAACCATTTCACGGCTTGCATCCGTTTCAAGAATATCCATAAGTCCTGTCATTTCTTCATTTGTAAGTTTCATCATTTCGCTTACCTGAGCAACATAGTTAATATCCATTTCTGTTTTACTGGATATGAACATATAACCTTTCCCTGTTAAAAGCCAATTTATATTGACACCAAACTCCGTAATTAATGCATTTAAGAATTTAGGACCCGGTTGAGCTTCATCACGTTCGTAACTTCCTATTGTCCTTACAGGAATATGCAGTCTGTTTGCCATTTCAGTTGTTGTAATTTTTAATGTTATTTTTAATTCTTTAATTCTTTGTCCGATACTCATAGATATCACCCCGAAGCTTTGTTACATTATGTTGCAAAAATATTGTATAATTTAACATTATAATGTAATATTTATATTATATATTATATTATAATACAATATCTTACAAATATATTATACAACAAAATAGATATTTTTTCATGATTTTTATTTTGTTAAATATAAAAAGATATAAAAATTGAAGGGGACTATTATGAAAAAAAGACATTTACGTCTTGTTATTTCTAATGGGGAAAATGAAGAGAAGAATGATGTTTCGGAATATTGGAATAAATTTAAAGATTTTATAGAATGTATCAGTTTATCGAAAAACGAGAAAATAATCATCATAAAAGATTGCTTAATAAAAATATATAAAGATTATGAAGAAACAACAGGAATAATAGATGTGCCTTATTATGTAAGAGCCGACATGCGTATATCACAAATAATAAAAGATAAAAAAATAAATTATTATTACAATCGACTAAAAAAATTCAGAAACAAGAAATTATCATGAAAAAATAATGATGATATAATTTTCATATGGGTAAGAAAATAATATCAACAAATAAGAAAGCTTTTCACGAGTATCATATATTTGACAAATACAATGCGGGAATGGTATTAACAGGAACAGAAATCAAATCCGTAAGAAAAAATGCTGTCAATTTAAAAGACAGCTTTGTAAGAATTGAAGACGGAGAAGTTTTTTTATATAACTGTCATATAAGCTTGTACGAGCAGGGTAACAGATATAATCATGAAGAAAAACGAACAAGAAAGCTGTTATTAAATAAAAAAGAGATTGAAAAAATGCTGGGTAAAATAAAAAAGGACGGCTATGCAATAATTCCTATTGAATTATATTTGGAAAACGGATGGGCAAAACTTGAAATAGCATTAGCTAAAGGTAAAAAGTTGTATGATAAACGTGAAGATATAGCTAAAAAAGCACAAAACAGGGATATTCAGCGAATGATTAAGACAAAAAACAAATAATTTTTACAAATTGCAGATGAGATATTCTGCAATTTGTATTTTTCGGAGAAATTATATTTGTTGTAAAATATTGATAAATGAGAAAAAACAAAAGGAATATAAAATGACAACTCCATTAACGGGAAATGAGATAAGAAAAGCATTTATAGAATTTTTCAGAGATAAACACCAATCGACAGAGGTGCCGAGTTCAAGCCTTGTACCTGATAATCCGACGGTATTATTAACAACTGCGGGCATGCTCCAATTTTTACCTTATTATTTAGGTCTGGAACAACCTCCGTTTAATCCTGCAAGAGCTGTTTCTTGCCAAAAATGTGCAAGAGCAGGCGGTAAAGACTCAGATATAGAAAATGTCGGAAGAACACCAAGACATCATACGTTTTTTGAAATGCTTGGTAACTTTGCATTCGGTGATTATTATAAAAAAGATGTTATTCCATGGAGTTGGGATTTCGTTACTAACTATTTAAAATTAGACCCGAAAAGATTGTGGATTACCATATATGAAACAGATGAAGAAGCATATGAAATCTGGACAAAAGATGTTGGAATTCCTCCGGAGAGAGTTATAAGAAAAGGCAAGAAGGATAATTTCTGGGGGCCTCCCGGAGCAACCGGTTCTTGCGGGCCTTGCAGTGAAATCCATTATGATTTAGGCGAACATTTAAAATGCAGTGATGATTGTTCAATTGCAACTTGTGAATGCGACAGATGGGTAGAAATATGGAATTTGGTATTTACAGAACTGTTTCAGGATGAAGAAGGCAACTTCTCTCCGTTAAAGAAAAAAAATGTTGATACCGGAATGGGCTTAGAACGTATTGCAATGGTTGTACAAGGTAAGGAATCAACTTTCGAAACGGATTTACTATACCCGATTTTACAAAAAGTTTCGGAAATGGCAAAAGTACCTTATAAACAGGATAAAAAGACTGATATTTCATTAAGAATAATAACAGACCACGCAAGATGCGTATCTTTTATGATAAATGACGGTGTAATTCCAGGAAACGAAGGCAGAAGTTATGTTTTAAGAATGATTTTAAGACGTGCTTTAAGACATGGCAAATTATTAGGTTTAGAACTTCCGTTTTTAAGTGAAATTGTCGATACAATAATTGGTCTTTATAAAGGTCAATATCCTGATTTAGAAAAGAATGCGGAAAAAATCAAAACCGTTATAAAGACAGAAGAAGAAAGATTTAAAATCACATTAGACAGAGGATACAAACTGTTAGAAGATTTAATGCAGAATTCTAAGCAAATAAACGGAGAAAATGCATTTAAATTATATGATACATTTGGTTTCCCTCTTGAGCTGACAATTGAAATCGCAGCAGAAAAAGGTGTTACGGTTGATACAGAAGGCTTCAACGAAGAAATGAAGAAGCAAAAAGAAAAAGCAAAATCTGCAGCTCATAAAATCAGCTTAACGGATGACCTTGTATATGTTGAAGTAGAAAACAAATACGGTTCTACGGAATTTACCGGTTATACGGAGACAAAAACCGATGCTAAAATTATCGCTACAATTGAGGCAGGCGATTTTATTGATATAATGCTTGATAAAACACCTTTCTATGCCGAATGCGGCGGTCAAGTAGGAGATACCGGTATAATTGAGGGTAAAAACTTCAAAGCAGAAGTATTAAATACATTTAAAGTAAATAAATTATTCGTACATCGTGTACAAATGGTTAACGGCGAAGCTAAGGAAGGCGATTTTGTTACTGCTAAAATAGATGAAAACAGAAGAAAAGAAATCGCAATACACCATTCAAATGCACACTTAGTACAAGCCGCTTTAAGAAAAGTATTAGGTGATGATGTACATCAGGCAGGTTCATACGTTGATGAAGAAAGAACCCGTTTTGACTTTACATTCCCTCGTGCAATGACAAAAGAAGAAGTACAAGAAGTTGAAACTATAATTAATAAATGGATTGCACAAAACATCAAGCAAAATACCGAAGTAATGAATATTGAAATGGCAAAGAAATCAGGAGCTATGGCATTATTCGGAGAGAAATACGATGATAATGTAAGGGTTGTAAAATTCGGAAATGTATCAGCTGAATTATGCGGAGGAACACATTGTTCATCAACCGGCGATATACGTTTAGCAAAGATAGTTTCAGAAACGGCAGTAGCAGCGGGAACAAGAAGAATTGAAGCTGTTTGCGGCGATTCCGCATTTAAGTTTTTAAGCGAAAAAGCGGAAATTGTTGATAAAATAGCACATGCTTTTAAAGTTCCATATAATGAGATTGGCGAAAGAATTTTAAAGATGGGTGTTGAGAATAAGAATTTGCAGACAGAAATAGAAAATCTGAAAGCAGAACAAGCAAAATCCAAATTCCAGTCATTCATATCAAAAGCACAAGATATTAACGGCGGCAAATTGTTTATATCTCAAGTTGAAGCATTTCCTGCAAATCTTGTTAAACTCGGAAGTGAAATTTTATCTTCAAAACTCGGCAATAGTGTAATTGTTCTTGCTTCAGTTGATGGAGATAAAATTAATTTTGTTGTAAAGGTAGATAATAACTTTGTCGAAAAAGGCATAAATGCAGGTGCAATTGTTAATAAACTTGCAGCCGCAACAGGAGGTAAAGGCGGAGGAAGACCGCAGTATGCACAGGGTGCAGGCAAAGATGTATCAAACCTCAATTCTGTTTTGGCAGAAATTGAAAAAGAAATAAAACTTTCCGTTTAAAAAAAATAGTAAAAGGGGGATAGATTATCCCCCTTTTTTATATAGTTAAATTAGCGGGAGAAAAGTTTCATAAATTTATTAAAAATATTTGCCGGTTTATCTTTATCCTTTTCGATATCTTCGGCAGTTGGCTTTTCCGCTATAGAGAAGAAAGGATTATCTTTGTCTATAGGATTTGTTGTATGTGACTTTAAATAGTCATGCAAATGTATTTCTTCACCTTTTTCAAAAGATAAATATTTTTCTATGAGATTTTGTGCTGTGTGTTTAAATTCTTCTTCGGAATTTTCATTTTCAAAACGACCTTGATTGTGCATTTCTTCCAATAATTCCTGATATGAATTCAATGCCCTATCTTCATTGCCCGTTTCAAGAAAAGATGTAAAATTAGAAATTTTTATATGAATAGCAAGTTCATCTTTTTGTTCTTTTATGTCGTCTTTTTGCGGAAATAAAAATACATCTTGATCTTCGGAGTTTACAATTAAGTTATTAGATTTTTGAAATTTACACGAATTAATAGATAAATCATCTACTGAAAAAGTAGTCATTTAAAACTCCCCATATCCTCTTATATTTATAAAAACATTTTTTTTAGAATAATTTTAAAGTTGTTTTTTTTCGTTACATTCTTAACAAACTTTCGGATAAATAAGCAATCTATTGAAACTTATATTTTAAAACGATAAAAAACAAATGTTTATAAAAGTCCTTCGCAAAGAAGGAAACGACCTAACGGAACTACTTCGCAGTATTTTGACAGGGAATCAATAAAACATTTATTTTCGCAGAAACCTCCTGAAAGATATATTTTATCCGGTTTTTTAGCAAAATTCCAAGCATTAAAAGCAATGCCGTGTATAAATTTAGATACAGCTTCTGTTGGATTACCGCCTTTTGCGATATCATCCATTATTTTTTCAAGTCCGAATATACCGCAGGTAATCACATATTTTTCATCAGAAACAGACAAATCAGATGTTTTAACATTATAGAATTTCAAAAGCATTTCTATTGTAGCACCTGTTGAGCTTGAACAGCTGTTATTCCAATCCAAATCTTTAAATTTCCCGTCCTTAAACTTTGCCCATTTAGAATCACGGCTTCCCATATCAAGGATGATAGCATCTTCTTTTACGTGTTTTTTAAAACCTTGAATTAGTGCTATTACTTCATTTTCATAGTCATTTTTATCTTTAAGCATTGATAAAGACATATGTCCTGTCGCCTTATCAAACTTAAAATTAATGTTTTTCAATTCAGAAGACGGCATAACATAATATTTAAAGGCGTTTTCTTCTTTTACCAAGTATTTTTCGAATCCAACCATCAATGAGGATGAAGACTTTTCAATTATTTTAGACCACGTTGTGCCTGCATCAAGTACTATATTAATCATCTCAACCTCAAAAATGCTTCTATTTTTGCTCTTGTAGAATTAGTAATTGTATCATCAATATCTATATACAGACCGTTGTATTTATCTGCCAAATATTTTGCCAATTGTGCTTTAGAACAAAAAGATTGCGAATAAAATACCGTAGGAACATCTTTATCCACAAACATTTCAAGTTCTATATCAGCAGGAGCCATTGCTTCAACACATCTTGTCCAGCCGTATAAATGTGTTTCATCGGGGAATAATTCAAGTATTGATAAATCATTCGGCGGAACTCCCCAGAACCCGAATTTAGCTTTGCATTGTTCATAGTTTGATGTTACAGGTTCATATATATTTCTGGTAATTGTTTCTACTTTTTGTCTTAAAGGCATATTAGACGTAGAAATTAAAACATTCTTTTTAAAAGTTTTTTCTTCAAATATACTTTGAATAACAGGAAAGTCCATATCTTTTAACAGTTCAAAGGCAAACCAGCCGCTGTCACATTTATCTTTTCCTATTGGTGCCAATATTTTTATAAAATTATCTTTATAGAAGAAAGCCGAATTAATAATATTTTTTATAATAGAGCAATAGGCTTCGGGCAGAATATCCTGTTTTTGAAATCCGTAATCCAAATCCAAATCCACCCATTTAGCATTCGGGTACATTTGTTTATATTGTTTAATTATATCTGGATGAGGATAACCCCAGAATCCTATTATATTTTTCTCGTTCATAGATTAATTATAATATAAATTATTTTAACATTTATATTTTTGTAACAAAATGGGCGAAAACACAAATAGCGCTTTACCTCCACACCGAATGTGATGTATAATAAATACTCTCGGAATATAAGTTTCGGGCGGGTTGTAAACTATAGGAATGAAATATAGTGATTTTATATAGGGAAGCTGGTTTAAACAAGTTTATATGTCATACAATGTCTGACATATAACAATTGTCAGGATTGTAATGCCCTATTTGACTTGCAATGACTGAAAAAACACAACTCAAAAATAATAAAAAACAAACAATAGGAAATTAGAATAAGTAAGAATGAGAGTATCATCATGGCTTTAACACCGAAAAAAAAGAAAATTACAGGTACTAAAAGAAAAGATAAAATTACTTGGGTTAATAAAATAGGCTGGAAAAGCGCTTTGACTGTTGATGCAGGTGCAGGTCATGATTCTATTGACTTTAGAAAAAGTAACTATGCTAAAAATAAATTAAACGGTCAAAACGGTAATGATACTATAAGGGGCGGTAAAAGAGCTGACTCTATTAATGGCGGTGCAGGAAGTGATAAATTATTCGGTTATGCAGGTAACGATACTCTAAAAGGCGGAACAGGAAAAGACCAATTCACAGGCGGAAAAGGTAATGATGAAATCAGTACGGGTTCAGGCAC
>JAEEGL011294788.1_pt1 | contig 32202 bp, 60 predicted proteins | sample 9134231 | NCBI WGS metagenome assembly JAEEGL01 (sample SAMN16246548, study PRJNA631951) | gut metagenome | biome: gut microbiome; feature: rumen; material: fiber-attached | host: Bos | place: Iran: Karaj | collected 2018-10 | reverse complement strand
GTTAACCGCTCCCACCAGTTCCGACCCCTCCCACATACCACCCGGCAAGGGCCGAGAGTGGGCGGGTGGGGGGGGGTTGGGGGGGGGGAAGGGGGGGGGGGGGGGGGTGGGGAAAACGAGACTGCGGAAAATGGGGAAAATTGTGGGTGTGGGTGCCCGTCCGGTGGTGGTGGGGTGTTCGGTTTTTTTCATTCATTTTGGTACTGAAAATCCCTTTGTTTATCGGTGTTTCAAGAATTTTGGTGTAAATAAAAATTCATTTTCACTTATGATAAAAGTGAAAGAAAATTTGTCATTATACCTTATATATTATTAAGAGTTGAAAGAAATTATACACTTTGCTTTCAATTCTAAAAATATGTTTAAATTTTCAGATACTTGAAAAATCGTGGTTGAAAATCTCGAAATACCTTTGTTTATGGGTGTTTTGAGAAATGCTGTACAAAAATATTTACGTCGTTTCCCTGCCTAAAAATCTATCATTTGTAACTAATTTTTACTCATTTGCTAATTTCAAGTACACAAACTTTCAACACCTTGTCACATTGTATTCAACACTTTCAAAAAAAATGAAAAAAAGATATTCATATATGAATATAAAAAAATTCTCAAAAAAAATTTCGAAAAACTCTTGCAAAAAGCTACAAAAACCACTCACATTTGCAATAGTTCCGAACAACAACGGAACCGACAAGAATTCATATTTCGAATATGTAAGTTTGTCTCGCTCTTTCTCATTCTGCTACACCACTTGCGAAACGGCGCACACACAAAACGAGCTATGCTCGTATAGAGACCCACTATGTGGGTACGAGCGCGGGATTAGCGGAAACGAATTGTAATCACGGGTGTGGGATTATTAGTCAGGATACTTGTCATATCTTGCATGGCCCCAGGGTGTACCCTGTAAGGTCATAGGGCGTCCGTTTTATGTCGGCGCAAAATAGACACAAGCTCGAAATCGGTTTTATAGGTAGCGAACTAACTGTAATCTGTAAAGGCGTAAAGGCATACGCTATAGCTATCACGATGCAGGCGCGAAGACTTTAAACCGAATCCTTAGGCGCACAAGCTGGGGACTTGGAGGAATGCGAAAACTGCAAAAGCTGAAACTTCAGAATGCTTAATGCGGAATCTATACTCTATTGCGTGGGGCAAGTTCGACTCTTACCACCACGCACGAAGTATATTAACCCGAATCCCCTGTAAAGGCAGGGGCGGTAAGAGTCCGCAAAGAACGATTATGAAGAACGTAACAATTAGCAGAAAGCAAGAGACTAAGGGAATGCGTGGTATCCTCGACCTTACAGGTAGGCTGCCACAAGTACTCAAGCAGTTCGAAGGTATCTATTCCGCAAAATTGCCGGAAACCGACGGACTGACAGTCGAGGGCTGGATGGAGGCGCACGGTGTGTCTCGCTTCGTTACACCCAAGGGGAACAAGAAGGGCTATACGCCCGCATTGGTTAACGCCGGATTTAACGAGGCTATGTTGTTGAAGAGTGACGATGGCAAGGTCATGGGTACATGCATCTACAAGAACGTGGTTGCAAAGTACATGCGTGAGGAGAACGGTGGCGAAAAGGCTTACCGTGTCTATGCCAGCGAGGAGTCCGCATTAAGCGCAGAGGGAAAACCCATCTCGAAGTATCAGCTCGTACAGATTCCGGATAACTGCTGGAGTGTCCGTACTATCCTGCGTGGCCTCATTCAGAGTGCCCATCATGACAAGGAGACCGAAAAGGTGAGCAACACCGCTAAGGCGTGGGAGGATGTCAAGGAGTGCTGGATTGTGGTGACTGAGGACAAGAAGCTCAAGGCCATCAAGGTCAGCAAGGAACGTGTAGTATTCTGATTATCTGTTTTCATAGCCAGACACCGGACAGCAATGCGGCGGTGGTGGGGGTCTGTCGGTAACCCCCCTGGCACAACGTACCATTTGTATAACAAAAGCAGTTGGAGGGCGCTCTCGCGTGGGCCTTCCTGTCAAAGCCGTGGAAAAGTTTATCCTGGGCAACAATGGGACCAAAGTGTTTTGGACCCGCGACATCGGTGAGCGTAGGCTCGCCGAATTGAGGTTATGGGAAGACAACATAACCAAGATTGACATAGATCCGTGTGAGCTTGGAGAGTATTCAATTCGCAGGGTCTCAGTTCTCATTGCTCTGACAGGGAAAATCGGAGACCGCATGTGGAAGATTGTCCCGTATACGAAAGAGAACATTGACAAGTACTTCGGACACGCCTATGTTGTCACAGGTCGCAAGATTCGTCACATCGGAGGCAAGCAGAGGATTGGCAACATCTATGACATCATGCGGCAGTACGAAGCTGATTGGCGTGAGGGCGAACTTGAGGATGGACACACGAATGCGCGTAATTGCAAGTATGGTTCGGACATCTTCAGGGCTGGTATGGGCTGCAAGACGAGGCCAAGGGTGACATCCAAGGTACATGAGGGCGGCACTATCAGATGCGTGACTGTGACTAAGAGATTCCAAAATAGTAGATTAACATGTGTCTGCAAGACACGCAACATTTTGTAGGAGGACAGAATATGGGATACTATTACGAGCCCGATGCAATCGTAGACGAAGAGACCTACGATGCAGCTATGTGGAATGAGGTGGAATCAAAAAAGCACCTCAACGACAACATGCTCATGCCGGACTTTGACGAGATTTCGGAGGAGGCATGGGATGACGCTATGGATGCGCTGATGGAGGACGAGGACTACATAAAGGAGTACGAACAGATGGTAGAGGCAATGGAATACCCAGACATCACGTTCTACGACGATACGCCGGAAGATATTCGTCTTGTGATAGGTTCGATAAACTGCTGCCTGAATAGGAACAGCCACAAACTGAGCGAGCCAATCCACATGGAGGTGTCGCACAAGGTGTTCAAAAACGGCAAGACCAACCGAGTTGAAGAAGTGGTATACAGGGACGGGAAACTGTGGACACAGGAATATCTCCCGAAATTTGACTGCTGGGAACAGAGGTGCCTTGAGGCATACGAGAAGAGTGCGCTTGATAAACTTCTGAGTGCGATTATTGACGATTTATTCTAATAAAAATGACAAGAGAACAGAACATTGCAGCCATCCGTGAGATATTGCGGGACTGCGGAGAAGAGAACGACTGGTGTGAGAAAGTATGCGTGGTGACCTATGCGGGCATTGAGACCACGATTGTATTGACTACCGGTAACAAGGTGGTGGTGACTGATGACGAATGCGGCATGTTCGACCACATCGAGACCTATGCGCCCTTTGAGGTACAGGGATTCTATGAGGCACTTGTGAAGAAATACGGGAGGACTGAATCATGAAGAATCTTATTATCGCCACCATATTCGCGGTGACCTACGTATTCGGATATGCAAGCGGGGCACAGGACTACTACTCCAGGTACATGCATGAGCGTGAACTGTGCAATGCGACCAGTGAGATGCTTCACGACTACTGGCAGTTCCTTGACGTTGAACTGACAGAGGACGGAGACACGATAGCAAGACACAACTTCTTTTGGGACGTAATCTCAGAAGGCAGGTCCTTTGAGGTTGCCGATTCACTGCGCGGAGGAGACTGGGAAGACTTTTTTGAGGACTGGTAAGATGAATGACTACGAGAGAATGGTGCTCCTATCCAAGGCAGTCCACATCCTTGAAGGAAAGGAGAAAGTATCGGTAAGCAAGGCGCGTGAGCTTGTAGTTCGTGTACTTTGCGACATGGAAGCAGAATATATTGATGAGATAATTGCCCGTTCTGAGCAGAAATGCGGCAGACACCCAGGGGTACGCCCATAACATCATCGGGGCTGGGCGGGCGCAATGGCAAATGCCAGGACTTAAGTTGTTGTTCTAAAAATCAAGAGATTATGACACAGAAATTTGGACACAGGGGAGAGACCCTGCTGAGAAGCCTTATCTCAGGGTTTATTAAGGCGAAGGAAAAGTGGCAGCTCAGGTACGAGCAGGCCACCAACGAGTACTTGAAACTGCTGGCTCTTAGCTGGGTCAACTGGTATGCCGAGGAAATCAGAGCTTACAAAAAGATTTTGAGGGAGGGCGTTAAGGTATGATTACGAAAGAGTACTCGGTCAACAGCATGGACCATGTGGATGACCTCGTAGACAGGCTGTACGACACATACACACGGGTCGAGGTGGTGCAGTGTTTCAAGACATTGGTTAACGTTATCGTCCTTGTGGCGGTAGGATATTAAGGAGGACACGTCTATGATTTCCAGGATGCCCAGAGCACTAAAGAAGAAGGCCTACGATGAAATCGTTGGTATCTTCAGGACTATGGCAAGAGCTGGGGTCAACATGCGTGTGATTCCCTTTCGGATGAAGGAACTGATGCAGGAGTATGAAATCTCCAACATGGAAATAGACCTCCTGCGCAGGGAAGTACAATACGAAATCGACTACAACATACTTTTAATCAAATAGGAAATGCTTACATTTGGCAAACAACGGGGCAAGAGAACCCGTATATCGAGAATGGCTGTCGAAAGCCACTGGAACGACTTCACCAGGAGGTTGGAGGAGACTGTAGTAAAAACGAAGCTTGCAATCCGGATGACACCCAGCGGCAAGCGTATAAACTATTCGTTCCAATGAAAGAGACATTCAGATTCGTCCTTGTTATCCTGCTGGTCATCCCCAGTCTTCTTGTGTTCAACGAGAGCGGGAACCTTTGGATAAACGCAGCTGGACTCCTGTACTCTGCCGTCATGTTCTTCCTGATGTTCGGCAACACCAAGAAGCTGGAGGCATGGCTCAGCAAAGTGGAGAAGTACGAGGAACACCTAATGGACGCAAAATAAAGTAAACAGGTGTTAATTCTTCAACGGGGCTGGGGTGACTCGGCCCTATTTAATAATGCACTAAAACGAGAAAAATGGATAAGAATTTAGTATTTTTCGGAGATAGCGGACTGACATCTACATCCGCTAACCATGTGGTTAACCTTGCAAAGGAATATGCCCAGAAACAGGAGAGTGAACTGAATTCCGTGTGTTTTTACAATACCCAAATCGGTCTGATTGGGACGGATGTGAAGAACACTGTTAGTATTGGCATTTCTGAGGAGCAGCTTTTGGACATCCCAGCCAAACTGGAAGAGATTACGAAAGCCAAGTCACTGATCGCGTGGCTGCGTGAGGCTATCAAGGCGCGTGATGCCATGTTCGAGGCAGCCAACACAAAGGACATTGAGGAATGGTACAAGGAGCGTGGTCTTGAGTTCTGGAATGCACCCAGCCGTCCCACACCGTTCACAAAGGACGATATTGTAGCAACCCTGAGCATCAAGGAGCGTAACCATATCTATGCCCTTGAGACCAAGTGCTCTGTTATCGGCAAGTACATTCATCCGGACGGAAACTACTCCAATGCCCGCAAGAAGCTGGCTAAGGTTGTGAATGCGCCCTACGAGGTTCATGGAGAGGGTCGTGATGCCATGGTGTACGAGTTCAAGCGCACGATTGAGCTTGAGGATGCCGACGATATGTTCTTCAAGTTACAGGCTGAACATCGTGCTGCCCAGGCTGAGCTGAACAAGATACTCCACGACATTGATGAGAAGGTCCGTGAGGCTAACATGGCTCAGAATGCCCAGTACGCTGAGAAACTGCGTGAGTGGGACGTGGCTGGCAAGAAGCAGCTGACCGAGTTTGAGGCATGGAAGAGCGAGGAGACAAAGCGTATCGCTGACCTCAAGATTGTCATCCCAGACCACCTCAAGGGAATCTATGAGACTGTGAATGCGTTAGGAAAATAATATACATGTGCGGGTAACCCAGGACTGACCTCATTGGAGAGAAACCTGGGTGTATGCATGAGGAAAGGCGTTCTTTTAAATTAATTATTAAGAATCAAGTTAAACAATGCGGTTGTGCTATGCCGTCCAAATGGAACATGGCATAACCTTTCTCCAAGTGCCGCGAACTTACCAGCCTGGGATGCATTGATTTGCGGAGGCTTTGTTCTTGCTCTTGTTGCGGTTTGGAGGTTCTTGATATTGTTCTTGACTTCATTCTTGTTGCGTTTTTCCAAGTGCAGCCCGCACATTTTATACCAATACGACAATGATTGCGAATTATACCACAACCGAGCAGAGCAAGGCTTTGCTTGAGGCTGGGCTTGACCCGATGACAGCTGACATGAAGTATATCGGTTGTTCTGAGGATAAGCTGTTTCCAGACATGCATAAGTATTATCCGTCATTTGACCAGTTCCTCAATCCTGTACTGCCATGTTGGACTGTTGCGAGACTGCTTGCTTTGCTGCCAGACACAATCACGTATTATGAGACTGGGAAGCTTCGTAAGCAGTACCACCTGGAAATCTCAAAGTATGAACCATGGGACTACGGGGTTTGCTATATCTACGGATTCTATCCAGATGAATCAGTCCTTAAGGAGACTGGTGGAGAGAATCTTCTTGACGCTCTTGTGGAAATGCTGTGCTGGGTCATGGATAACCACTATGAGGATGCTGAAACACAATCAAAAATCATTAATGAAGAATAATTATGGCTTATTCAACAGATGAAGTCGCCCACAGATGGGCGCACAACAAGGTCGGCAAGAGCGGAAGTATCAACGGAGCTTCCGTGCATGCAGACAAAATCAAGTTCTACAGTTATCGGACAATCATTGCAAAATATGTCGATAGGGAGAAGAAAGTTGTCCTGTTTGATGACACGAATTTCAGCCGTACAACAATAGGACACCAGTATTCGGTAAGGGGCGCCCTGCCTGATGACGTGAAAGTGATTATCGTGAAGGGGCTGAATGGTCTCTACAGTTACTCATGGGACACAAATGAACGTATGGCGGTTGTAGATAAGATTGTTCGTGAAATGTACAATCAGCTTAAACCATATACTGTGTCGAAAAACTATTCTTTTGACCCATACTCCTTGACACGCTTCAATTACGAGAATGTTCCAGCAATAGATAAGCTGAACGAATTGTACCATGATTGCAGCCTTAAAAAATGGCTGCGTTGCAACTATGGCAAGTTGGGTAAGTTCAGCAGGGAATCGCCCATGTATTATATGCGGCAGATGGTGAAGGCACTCATTGAGAAAAAGCCTGTCAGCGAAGTCGTGGATAACACCTTTGGCTCCGGAACCTGGGCAGCCTACTTGAAAAGACACGATGCGGTGGACAAGGCAAAAGAGACAATGCGTAAGACCAACATGTTCATGCGGGACTATATGGGGTTTGACTTCGAGCCTTTCAATGGTGGCAAGAACACGTACAGGATTCATAATGTAATCAAGTCCAATTGGTCGGTCAAGGAGCTTCGCAAGATGACTGTGAGTGAGCGGATAGACATCCGTGCCCAGGTCAAGTACAACAGGGAGCACGGAATCTACGGAAAGGACATCTTCGGAGAGGAGAAGCGCAAGAAGGATTCTTACCTGAGAGCCTTGAAATTCCTGGGTATCACAACCTATAAGCCATATCGCTGGGGAGACGATACTGAGGAAAGGATTATTGACAGCATGGTTGACGGGGATAAGATGATTTACTCAAGAACCCAGTACGACCATGTTATCAAGGCAGACGGAAGTGTTGGCAGCTATATAAGGTATCCTAAGGAGCTCCAAAAGGAATTCAACTTTGCCCAGGATTCCGAGCTGTACAAGATGTTCTGTGAATATCCTGATAAGACATTGTTCAAGAAGCGCCTCCAGCAGAAACTGTCTCTCCATCAGAGACGTGTCAAGGGCTACTGGTTACAGGAATGCATCAAGGAGAATCCTAACCTCCAGCTTTCGGGAGATGAGAACCACATGCTCAACGAAATGATTATCCGAATGGAGCACTGGGCAGCTGAGGAGGCAGAGCGTAGGAGAGTTGAAACCCAAAGACGTGCCGAGGAAGAGCGTGAAAGACTTGAGCGTGAGAGACAGCGGCAGCTTGAGAAAATCAAGGCTATGGATGAGTACAGGAACGGAGGTATGGATGCAGTCCGTGAGTTGTACTGGTTCAAAGGTGAACAGCTGCCCTACGAGATACGCTTCAACCCGGATGTCAACTTCGGTGGTAACGTCCTTCTGAGATTTGCACAGCAGGATGGCATCATTGAGACATCGAAGGGTATCAGACTGACCTTTGAAGAGTGCCACCGATACTGGAAAATCATCAAGCGCTGGCACGACACTGGAAAGTTTGAGAACAACGTCATGATGGCTGGGTATCATGTCAATTCCTTCGAGAACGATATCCTTGTTGCAGGATGCCACAAGATAGCCTACTGTGAAATGGAGAGAATGTACGCTGCCATGTGTGAAAAAGAGGCTGCGTAAGAAATATGGAAATACGTTTTTCATAATTAGTGATTGTTAACCGGGGGCTGGGTGTCATGCCCAGTTCCCCAATTTTAGGAAGAAAAATGAAACAGGAAATAATTGAACAGATGCGCTCACACCTTTCTGAGAACGCAAACTGCATAAATGATTTTGAGAAGTATGACGTTCCAGAAATTACGGAAAACCTGGAGCCATTCTTTTGGTCGGTTCGTGAATACGGCACATCACTCTGTCACATTGGTCCGACAAGGATGAACAGGTTGCTTGAGAATGAGGCGAGCAGGTTCCAGATATTCCGCGACCACGAGGCTCCGATTGCAAGCATTATGTACTGGAGTGAGGGCAAGCTGTTTTTCTTTGATGGTTTTCAGCTTGTAAGTATCGAAAGAGATGATATCCAGTGTATCTATAAAAACATCTGGTGTAATGAAATCTACAAGGTTATTGAAAGGCATCCAGACGAATTTGAGATTTGCGACAAACCGCTGGATATCCGAATGGAAGAGTGCGTGGCTGCAAAACTTGATGAAAGCATGGCATTTGCAAGGAGCATCAGGAACACCAGCCTTGAGGAATGTTTATCAAGATTGTCCAAGCACCCAAGATTAGGAATAGACCACTATATCACGCTAATGAGTGATTTTTCAGAGCATGGCTATCTGTTCTTTGAGAATCTGAATGGAGAGTGCAGAATGAATGGCGGCGTTATCTATCACGGCAACCCCAAAGAGGGCTATAAAGAGAATTCAAGTGTACAACTAAATCCCAGCTACGGCTGGTCAATCCATACTTAATATGGCAAAACAATTCAAACAATCCAAGTTCCTCGTAATCGAGGCTACCGAGGCAGAGCTCGCTGCAATAGGTTTTGGCTTCCCAATTCAGTTTGTTGGTCGTGTCATTGTATGCGACAACTGCAACAAGCAGATTAATGGTGAAGCGTGCTATTTCATCCCAGTTTTGAATAGGGTGTTCTGTAAGGAATGCTTTGACCACTGGAATGCTACTGCTGAGCATTTCTCAGAGGATGACAACTATGAGAAGATGCACTATGACGGAGTAAGGAATAAACTAATTGAAATAGGAGTTTGGGAAGATGAGTAAGGAATATCTGTTTGATTCAATCCTTGACGCCAACACAGTAGCTGAGATTGCCAAGGAAAACAACATAACCGAGGACCAGGCTGCGAAGAAATGGTTCAGTGATGTGATTTGTGAGTATGAAGGCCGCTTCTCTGAAATGCCCTGGTTTTACAGCTTCATTGACACAATCAACAAGGACTGGGATCTCTATTACGACTACGGTGCATCCTACTACTTTGCTGTCAACAACAAGAAGAACCTGGACGATATGTTCAAGAAAGCACTCCAGTTTGTCCGTGACAACAAGGACTGGAGCGAGGCTTGTGAGGCTTATGCGCTGGAGACCGTTGACAAGATGAGATATCCGATTGACCAGGCATCTGAGGAAATCGGTGACAAGATCCGTGACCTCATGGATGAATTCGGATACAGGAACGACCTGCCGGAAGACTGGTGGGAGGACTACGACATTGATGATATTTTCTTTAAGTTATAACAATTAAAACAATCACAATTATGGACGATCGGATTTATAAGCAGGAAGAATATCGTGGGTATACCATAAAGGTGCTCTACGATGATAACCCGCAATCACCAAGAGAATGGGATAACCTGGGCACAATCTACTCGAACCACAGGAGATATGACCCAGACGGACACTCCATTGATGAAATTATCGATGATGAGACAGGCAAGCTGGACAAGGAGTTTGTGAAGAGTCATATTATGCTCGAAATCTATGCCTATGAGCACGGAGGAATCACAATCAGTACAGGAAGAGGCGGGCAATTCAGTGACCCCTGGGATAGTGGTTTGTTCGGCATTATTGCCGTATCGAAAGAAAAGGCAATCAAGGAATATGGCAAGAAAATCTGTACCAAAGAAGTTCGTGAGAAAGCCTTGAAATACCTTGAGGGTGAGATTGAGACGCTTGACCAGTACTACACTGGAGATGTCTATGGCTACGTTATCGAGGACGAGGATGAGTGCGAGATTGATTCTTGCTGGGGCTACTACGGAAGTGAGTGGGTTGACAAAGACCTCATCCCAGAGTGCAAGGCAATCATCGACCACACAATTGAAGCCCAAGAAAAGAAGCATGAGGAAAACCTTGATAAGGTCAAGACAAACATCCTGCTCTTTGTTGGCGACACGTTCTTCTCTGGCTTGGAGTTCTTCAGGGTTTCCTCAGATATGTTTGGTCTCCCAGTTATCGAAAAGGCAAGACTGAAGAAAGGCAGGCTGCGTGATGAGTTCTTTAATATGGTATCGCTCCAGGAAGTCCCTGACAGCGTGCTTGATGATATGGTTAAATTAATTGCATAAGATATGTCGCATTACAAGATTTTCCAGGTAAGTCCAGTCCAGATTGAGGATGAGGACTACATAACGGCTGATGAGCTTCAGGACGATATGGTTGACGGTATGTATACTGAGTTCACAGATTACATTGATGAAGAGCTTGACTCCGAAAAGGTACTGGATGCGCTCCAGTCACTTGAGGAGCTTCTTGGTGACATCTTCTATATTGAGGGCAGAATCCTGACATTCAAGGGCGCTGATGAGTTCGTAGACAAGTGGGTTGCTGAGATGAAGGGCCAGCTTGAAAATGTCACGCCAGAAGATTCGCTTTCATTCTGGAAGCTTCACAAGATGACAACACAGACACACTTGATGGTTTGGGACAGGTTTATGTGGACTGACGAAGACGGAACAAAGAGTTACCCAAATGAGCTGGGCGATTTCATCCTGACCTGTCGCAATTATTTAGAGCCAGGTGATAAGATGTATGTCGGCGGCATTGTAGGATTCCATTTTTAACTATGAAACCAAGCAGGAAACAGATGATTTGGACCGTGATTGATGCGGTACAACATGGAAGAATACCTCACAAAACCCTCCAAGACGATGATGCTATGCTTTCTTACCGAGTTATTGAGGATGGTGTTGTTAAGGAGTGTGTGGATGAATTCGATGGTGTTGAGCGGTCTGCCCCATATTTCGTGTGGTTTATCGCTGGAACTGGGTATGAGAACTTTAGCATACCCCTCTCTGATTTGACGGATGAAAGTCTGTTGAAGCTATACAATCTTTTCAAATAATAATCAATAAAAACAATTACAATTATGGCAAACAACATTTTTGGTGGTATGGATTTCAATTCAGTAGGCGGTGTAATGGTTGCACCCCAGCAGCCTTCACAGGTTATTCAGGCTGTTGCTGCACCGGCTGTTATCGATACCGACCACTTCAAGGACTGGAATGAGTTCAAGACACAGGACATCACGCTGGAGCAGCTGAAGCGCACGAACCGGGAGCTCAACGGAGGACAGCCTATGCATGGTATCCATCACTTCGATATGGTTGAGCGCGTCATGGAAATAGTAAAGGATGCAGGGTTGCAGGCTGAGGTATTCGATATGTTCGCTGCAAAGTCAGGAGGCTCCCAGTATCCAGGTGTGTCACTGAACAAGGATATCGCCAAGACACTGGTTGACGAGAGGGCTGAACTGAACATCGCTGCATACACTGTCCGTCGTATCTACACCACCATCCACATCAATGGCTTCGATGACGGTGAGAGTGACCAGAGCATCGCAATCTCCTACCACCAGCAGGGTATCCAGGCTGCAATCGGTCGCAATGTCCGTATCTGCCACAACCAGACAATCCTCGGTGCTGACAGAAGCATCCAGACCTATTCGAGAGGTGGCGGTAGGCTGTCTGAGAAGGTAACATACAAGGAAGTGCTTGCAAAGGTTCGTGAATGGGTCGAGAACATCTACAACATCACTATGCAGGACGATGAGAAGATTGCACGGATGAAGGCAACGGTCATCCCACCAGCCAAGATCTTCCTGCTTATCGGTATGCTGACTGCCACCCGCGTTGCAATCGATTCCAGCCTTAAGGATGTCCGTATCCAGGGAACCTACCCGCTGAACAACTTCCAGATCAACCAGATGACTGAGCAGCTGCTTCTCCGCAATGCCCATAACAAGCAGGTTACTGCCTGGGACTTCTACAGCATTGCGAATGAGATGTACAAGCCGCATCTGATGGATACCACCCAGCTGTTCCCGCAGAATGAGGCTATGGTCCAGTTCATTGATCAGTACATAATGACTCCTGCGGTATAACGTGACAATTAATAGAAAAGATTATGAGACTATCAGACACAATCGACAAGATGATGAACGACGCAAGACAGCGCGTCATCGAGACAATAAGAGAGCGCGACATCAAGGTGGTGAACCTCGTTATGACACAGGAGGAGTTTGCCAAGGAGAATGGCTACGAGGATGCCGAGGATGCCGAGGATGAATATAACGACTACAGGAGTAGCGAAGCACCGTGGGTTATCTTCTTTAACAAGTGGGGTAACGGCGTTGACTATGCAGCCCTGAGCGTGGAACTGGTGGACGGAGAGCACCCGAAGTTCAAGCTGAACTGCTATAACAGCGAGAACGGCAGCGACTGGTTTTACGACTACGACGTGACCCAGCTGTCGATGGTGAACGTCTATGATCGTATGCTGGAAGAACTGGGAATTAAGGACGAGTCGGAGAATGTATATGTATTCACAGCTGAGCAGGCGTTGGGAGGCGATATGGCAGATACTATCATAAAGGTGTTCCAGACAAAGGATAAGGCACAAGGTTATATGGATAAGTTCATCCATAGCAGTGATGATGACGAATCAATCGAGGACTATGTGAAACGTAAGGGCTGGGACACGAATGAGTCTGATGGCATCTATATGGCATGGGAGCCTAACCACTATGCGACAAACCACATCGAGATAACGATAACTGAGTGTGAAGTAGAATGAGATTGTGGTTCAGTTCATTGGCCAGTACATAATTCTGGGTTGATATGGAAGGAAAAGTAAAAAAGATAGGAATCCTGTTTCATGGTCTGAGTGTCTGGAACGAGAGAAGCTTCTGGGTTGTCGTTGTTGACGATGACAAGAAGGACGAATTTCTCAAGAACTACACTCAGACAGAATGGGACAAGTACGAGGAAGTTCCGATTGACTTCCCAGAAAAATATAATACTTAAAGAATATGGAAGACAAGATTTTGACAATGTTCTTCTCTCCAGACCGCTGGGAGGCCGCTATTGAGAAAGGTGTCGGAAAGGACATCAACAAGGCCTACCTCTACCAGCTGACAAAGGAGGAGACAAGAGCGCAGATCTACATGATGATGAAGGAGGGCAAGTATGAGATTGCACCTCCTCACACAATGCAGGTCCCAAAGGAGACTCCTGGGGAGTTCAGGACGGTGTATGTGAATGAGCCCGTTGACAGAATCGTGCTCAGTATTGCGAACGACCTCTTGTTTGAGCTCACACCAGACAGGATACACCCAAGCTGCAAGGCATACCGTAAAGGGATAGGCTGTGGGATGGTTGTGCAGGAAGCTGTCAATCAGTCCCACAATGTGTCCGGGTTCGCCAATGTGCTGGGATGGAAAAGCGATCTTAGCAAGTATTTTGATTCAGTTCCCATCCAGTTCATTGACAGACAGTTTGATATGGTCGAGGAGCGTTATGGTAAGAGTGCATTGATTGATGTGCTTAGAAAGTACTATCACTCAGATCTTTACTTTGACACTGACGGAAAGCTCCAGTCTGCATATCAGTCACTCAAGCAGGGGTGTTCAGTTGCAAGCTGGCTGGCTGATGTTATTCTGTATGACATTGATTTTGAACTAAGCGGTCTCGGATATTATGTCAGGTATTCAGATGACATGCTGTTTGTCGGCAATGCCTATGAGAAGGCAATGAAGGTGCTGGAACGGAAACTGTTTGATATGGATATGAAGTTGAATCCAAAGAAAGTGGAGTATCTGGAGCGTGGCAAGTGGTTCAAGTTCCTGGGATTCTCACTCAACCTGACAAAGGAAAAGGACAACATCACCCTTGCGAAGTCGCGTATCAAGGCATTCCAGAAAGAGATTGAGGCAAGGACGATCCGAAAGAAAGGTACGACATTCCAGCGTGCCCTGAATGCAGTGAACCGCTATCTCTACAAGGGTAACGGAAAGTATTCCTGGGCAACACAGGTCCTTCCGATAGTCACTGTGAAGAAAGACATCGATGAGCTCAACAAGTTCGTCATGGATGCCCTCCGAGCAGTGAAGACCGGCAAGTATAAGATCGGCGGTCTCGGATATGTGAAGGACAATGCTGAAGGCTGTATTGTACGTGGAATCGGAAGGAATGTCAGGATGAACCGTATCAAGACAGGTGATGACCTTGGAGGATATCTGACTATCGGCTGTATGGCGAACGCCATAAAGACAAGAAAGGGCGTCTACAATACACTGGTAGCCCAGCTGTAGTGAAATCTTGAAGCGCATCATAATGGACACAAGGCATCGGAATTCATTTCTCTGGGTGTTGAAGGCAGCCAAGAACCAGGTATTATACAGGATATTCCTGTATCCCACCAGGTTCTTTGGCGGCCTTCACAGCCACAGAGTTCAATCTGAAAAATAAAGGAATGCGCCGCGATGATGAGTGTCCGCATAGCACAATGCGCAGGGTAAATGACATTTGATTCAGAGCACCTGGAGCTAATAGCTGGTGTGCCGGCAACACCTTTCCGGCAAACCAGCTCCTTCCAGGTTAAACATCTACAGAATAAAGTAATGTGCAATATGTACGATGCCCTGCTCTCTATGTTCCGTACAGGACATTGTTCCTGGGTATCCGTATTTATCAGTATGACTCTCACTTCGTCTTCTTACGATTTCGTCGATACTGTCCTATCGACGAAGCCTCACAAGACGAATTAAAGTCATCCTGAATCTGAATAATAAAGGAATGTACCGTGGATACGGGGAACACTTGCCAAGCACATGGCTATCTGGCAGGGGTGGCTGATTCACATTACAGTCAAATAAAGCTCACCCGCACAGCCCATACGATCAACACTTTGATCGTCAGTGCTGTTCTCATGAGCTTAATTAACTGTACTGATCTGAAAAATAAAGGAATGTGCCGTGCCATCGGAACCAGCAAGAAGCGTGAGTTACATGCATAAGGAAGCCACAAATTTATGATAACGGTTCAGACACATCTGAGGACCGATCTCATAGATCTGAGATGGTCCGTCAGATGTACCCACCGAAATCAATCTGAAAAGTAAAGAAACACGCCATGGCTTTTGGATGCATGATTTTAAAACAAAATGTAGAATGGAGACGATTTTTGAAAAGGCAGTTACCGCTGTTGAAAATGGTGAGAAATTCAAGGTTGACCTCGTTAAGAGGAACCTGTCAATAGGCAGGGAATACCTTATCAAGAACGGAAAGTACGAAGGGAAGCTTGCACCGTTCAGTTGCTTCAGCATAGGTACGCTGGAGGATCTGTATGAGGTCTACAAGCATTCCAGGCCTTCCGAAAGGAACGACAACAAGAAACGCAGGTACTTCATGGCTCTCGGTCTTGATGAGCTTAGTGAGGAGGATATGCTGTATGGTTCTGACAGGGAGATTGCGCAGCTCAGACTTGAGCTCTATTTCCTTATATGGATACTATCAGGCCTGTTTGTATGGGACGAGGAAAGCATGGGCAAGTGGTTCTGGCAGTCACAGCACGACAAGGACCTGGTGATCCTGAGAGAGTGGGTAGAAGAGAAATAATCAATAAACAAAACATTTTTACAACATTTCAAAAGACACAATTATGAAAAAGAACGAAACAAAGCTGGTATGCCCCAACTGTGGTGCAGAGTTTGAAATCAATGAGCATGAGTGCACAGTGAAGAATGCAACTGTTATCGGTGCAGACTCCGGGCTCGGAACAATCTACATGAAGCTGAAGGACCGTAAGGAGCAGCTGGTGAGCGAAGGCATCGACATCACCAAGTACTTCTCCATGAAGACTCCCAGCGGCGTAGAGAAGCTGATGAAGTGGGATGGCGATATCCCGGTTGCCGTTACCTCTGACGATCCGGTTCTCAAGGCTATCTTTGATGCAGGGACAGTTCCCAACCGTACCCTCTTCCGTCGCTGGGTCATGGCACAGGTGTTCCAGGGCCTTATCTACAAGGGCTACTTCGGCGAGGGGTTCACTGCATGGATGCATTCCAAGGGTTATGAGTATTCCTGGAAGATGACCGTTGAGGAGTTCCGTGTACAGGCTGAACTGTATGGCAAGGACATGGAGAACTTCACCAACCGTAACCGTTTCTTTAACAAGAAAACGGCTCTCGGTATGATCGACGATTACCTGTCGAAGCTCGATATCGTAATCAATGAGAAGAAGAGGAATCACCTCCACAGGTGCAAGGGTGTTCCGTATATCTGCATCGGTGGAAACAACGTGTTCGTCTCCGATATCTCCGACAAGGTTATCATGCCGTTGAAGAAGATCCGTTTGAAGATAGAATCGATTTACGGCGATCCGAAGAAGCTGTATGTGGCATTCGACATGTTCAACAAAAAGAGAGTACGCCTTTGCTGGACAACCTGTTTCAGCGCTGTCTGGGCTGATGCATACAAGGGAGCTGGCGCATTCTCAACGATGCAGAATCTGATTCTGTTCCACAACTGCAAGTTCAGGGATGAGCGCGGACGTTTTCTCTCCAGTGCCGCCTCTATCAATATGCTCAACAAGAAGGCTGAGGAGTATTCGCATGAGGGCTGGCGGCTGTTCGGGCTCATGAAGAAGCTCATCGAAGACAACGGTGTCGATATCAATAAGAAGCGTGCCGAGTGGAGGGATAAGAAGAGCATGAAGAGAAACATCCCTGTACGCTAATAGGTAAACGAAAGGTATCACGGCCAGCACCTATTGGGATAGCATGATTTATTCATCCTGAATGACGAGTACCACCATTCTGGATCTGAACAGCCTCTGTCAAGTCTGTTTAGATCCACCATTCAGGTACCCTTCGATTCAGGACTCAATCTGAAAAGTAAAGAAACGTGACGTTGCTATTAAATGGTGCTATATATAAAAAGATATGGGAAAAGCGGATCACCAGTGTCCGAACTGCATCTGTTATTCGCCGGTTCGTGACGAGTGTATTCTTACAGGATGTCCGGAGTGTTACCCGGAAATTCCTGAAAAAGTCTATTATGGATTAGTTGAGTGTAAACATTTCTTTAAAAAATAATATGAGAAGCGAGACATTAAAGAAGCTGGACGAGTATTCAAAGGAGTACAAGCAGCAGTTGGGGGTCTATGGCATCAGGCTGAGGATCGAGGTTGACATTGAGAACAGCTACGTTGAAAGGATTGACCCTGAGCCTGAGCAGGAAGAAACCGACGAGGACATTGAGGATGCCCAGCCGGAAGTTACGGATTCACAGAATGCCGACACCCAGTCAGAAGAGCAGGTGGCAGAACAGGAAGAGGCTGAGGTGATTGAGGTTCAGCAGCCATCCAATTTCAATTACGTTGAGAGGTATATGATACTTGTCAATGACGAGATGTTCTCGAATGAACTGAACGCTGACGAGGTTATGAATGACATAGTGGCGCTTACAGAGACATTCAATATCTTCAAGAACCTCCCGGCAAGACGGTATGAGAAGATCATATTCGACCGTGAGACTGAAAGGATAAAGAACGAGCTGAGGACTTGGAGCGACAAGAGCTATGACTTCTTCCCGGAGGAGGTATTTGCCGAGGCAAGCGATGATGATGAGTATGAGGCATGTCCGAGCATTCGCACCTACATTGATGAGATCGATATCACCGATAACAGTATCTACAGCTTCATTGTGCATAGGGTTTTCATGGATGAGAATGACAACATCACGCTTGTTGGACGCATCCAGAACGACACGATGCTTGGATATGATGATGAGCTTACAACAACACTCGGAAGCGTCCTTCCCAGTGACCTGGAACTGATCCAGATCCCAGTGTGCGATAAGACAAACAACATTATTGACGAAATGACTGAAGAAGATGGAGAACAAACTGAAGAATAGTACCCTTGTAAAGGTATGCGATCAGATTATGGCAGCTAATATGGCCGAGTACGATGATGAGAAAATAGCAAAGAAAACCGCTATGCGGGATTTCTGGAAGCTTATCAACGGTGACGCATCTGAAAAACAGGATATCATTGATGACTACGATATCGAGTGCCTTCGTGTCTGTGAGTTCTGTGGTGAGCTGATGGATGAGGGATGGATGCTTGACAGCACGGTTGTCTGTTCAGATGAGTGCGCTGCCAAGTTCTTTGAGGAGTCTGTTGAGGAGTTCAAGTACCGGATGAGCGACGAGAACTTCATCAAACAGGCTATGGAATGGGACAAGTGCGAGAAGAAGTACGATGAGCTGACCCAGGAGGAGCGCTCCAAGTACTACGATATTGCACTTGACAGAACTGATTTCTATTGGACTGAATTTGAATGATATGGTAAGGATTGCCATTATTGACCACGATGAGCACATTCTCTATGTGGAGGAGATTGAGGATGAGGTTCTTGCCAGGTACGGTTATGATGAACAGAAATTCATTGATGACAATTACAACATCGAGAACTATTCTTGGGACTACATAGCTGAGGGACTGTTCCTTCCAGCTGGTGAGTCTGATTTTTGCGATATTGATTTTGACACTATACTTGATTAGCTATGTTAAGTTACGAGAAATTTGAAGAGGCCTGGAATGACCTTGAGAGAAGAGACAAGATTGCGCTCTTTAACGAGTACGCTTGTGAGTACTGCCCAGATGATCAGATTTACAACTTTGACGAGGACTTCTTTGAGATCTATTTTAGCGGCAACCCAATGGAGGCTGTAAGAGCTGCCTTCTTTGGTGAGATTACCTGCTGGAATGATGAGTATATCAGATTTAACGGCTATGGAAACCTCGTATCAATGAGCGACTACCAGGCTGCTGAGTGGGCTGATGACTATACTAAGGAAATCTATGAGCATGAGAATCTTTGGAGTTCTTATATTGATGAGGATGACTACGAGGAAGATGAGTGGAAGGAGGATGCTGACGCCACTCTTTCCGAACTATTCAATGGTGGCGTGAATCAGGACGCGATCGACACCTTCATTGATGAGCAGTGGGACAAGGACGAGGATGACGAGACAAACATCATTGAGTTCAGAAAGTGGTTCAAGGAAAACAACCTGGATGAGTCTGGCAAGTACAGGCTTAAGCTGGATGAGGACGCCACAGAAAAACTGACACCTTCCTTTGAGGAGGATATTGACTACGACATTGCCGCACGCTTTGTTGAGGACTCTTGGGATTACGATATGTCTGATGATGACAACATCCAGGCATTCGCTGATTGGTATGAGGATATGAACGGTGAGAAACTGACTATTCTTTAATGGCATGGCTAAAAATCAGATTCTTATAGAGAAAATGTACAATGCTCTCTGGGATGGTGAAATGTTAATAGGTGAAGACCTGCTTGTTCCCCTTCCCAGCGACGAGATTTCCTGGATTGATGACATTGACAAGGTTCTTGATGGCGAGGACGATGAAGGAAGCAATGCCAGGGACTACTATGGAGACTGGAGTGAGAGCGACCTGCTTGCTGAAAAGGCAAGGCTCCAGTTGATTGTGATTGAGGAGTGTTTTGGAAACTTCATGGAAAGAGTAAAATGATTGAAAAGAAAGAATTCGTTGACAGTATCATGAACCTGGAGCCTGGTGAGTATATCGATGTGCTCCTTGACAACAAGACAGATGAGCCCGATGTCATTTTCACAAAAAGAAGATTGTTCGGGCAGAGTATGATTATCGGCAAGTGCCTGGGTGATGGCTCCACGTTTATAGCGAATGACAGCCTTTACAGTATTCCTGAAGACACGATTGAGGGGTACTATGATGAAGTGTCTGAGCGTTGGGATATTGAGCTTGGCAAGCCATTCAAAATGAAAGACTGGGACTAACAACAATATATAATTATGAAATCACTTGAAGAGATATTACAGGAGTATTTTGGCTTGACAGCCCCCGTCTTCCCAGATTGTAAACCACAGAGAGACGAGTATGGTGACTGGGATCAGAAAACCCTGCTTACCGATAAAGGCTGTGAGGCCTACATTAAGCTGACAAACCTTGTGGAAGATTTGGGAAACCTGGGCGTCATATCCACTACGGATGCCCAGAACGCTATTGAGAACCTGGATGAAATTCTAACTTTAGAATTATACTAAAATGGACGGAAAATTAGCACTGACACCCCAGCAGCAAAAGCTGATGGACGAATGGAAAGATCTTAGCAAAAGGATGGACGAGGCTGGTATCATGTTTGCTATTGATGACGAGTTTAACAACATTTATGCTCTGAACGGAAACAATATTGAGGAAACGGCTGATGAATTTGATGGCATATTTGATGACGATGACGAAAATGGGTTTGTTGGGTTCGACGATGATGAAGATGCCCAGTTCATGTTTTTCCCCAATATGACTCAGTTCAACTCTGCCTCAAACAAGCTGTATATTAAATATAAGTAAGGTATGGTAACGCTGAAGCTAACCTTCGAAAGTGAGGGCAAGACAATAAAAAGAACGGCAATCATAACTGACGATCTCACTGACCTCAGCACCAGCAAGAAAAACCAGGCCGTTGACCTTATCACGAATAGCTACTGGGATGGGTACTGGTCGCTGATATTTGAGGACGGCAATACACAGTATGAGGTTGAGTTTGAATTTGACAAGGAAAATCGTGAGCCTACCCTGAAACCGAGAAAGGCAATAACCTGGGTGGACGATGTTGTTGTTGATTCTCAATTCGTGACTACTTTGAAAGTTATTAAGTGAAACTATAAAAAATAAATGCTATGACACTGACTTACGAACAGGAAAGCGCTATTGCAACCTTGCTGGACATTGTGTTCAGCACGAAGTTGTTTGAGAAGGACGATGACGATGAGGATTGGGTCCACACCACTGGCAACACAATCAATCTGGAGTCTATGCACGTTGTGGACTATGAGCAACTGAAGAAAATGAACGAAGAACTAAATCCAACATACCACTATGACTACTGCGTCTGAAACAAAGCCGGAAGCAATGTGTATTGTGAATATAAGGTGGAAGAGGATTCGGCAACTATAGTACAAAAGTTTTACTTTAAACAAGAAGATTATGATTAAAAAGTATTTTTCAAACGATGACTGGGCATCTCCTATCATAGAGATCTACCACAACCCCCAACTTGAGAAGTATTTCCTGACAATTAATGATGACAGTGAGGACTTTGACACGTTCAAGGAGGCCGCCATGAGGCTGAAGGAACTGCTCCCAGGTATTATAGGACAATTATTTTAACAACAAACGCTAAACACTATTATGAAAAAGGAAAAAGACATCTGGACGGTTGAGTGCAGCAATATCACGACAGAAGAGGGTGTGTTCAACCACCTCAGCGCAGTGCTGTACTATGATGCGGAAAGTGCGATAGAGGCCGCCAAGAAGATTGCTGATGAATATGCAGGTGACGATGACGTTATGGAGGCCACTGTATACGAAGGCGAATACCAGACAGACACTGGTGATGTGTTCGGTGAGCCTTATGACATCTTCTGCGCAACCAACAAGTCACCTGTTGACAGTGCAAAGGCAAGGATGGACGCCGGGTTCTGTAAACTGTATATTGACTATTATGCAGTTGATACCGTAATCCGTACTGAGAATATCGACTATGATGGAAAGAGCTACTTGTCAGTATCCATTCCCAGCCCGTTTAGTGATATCAATGGCTATGTTGTGATTGCTGAACAGGCTCTTGACGATGCACTTACAGACGATAGTGGAGATTATGTTGATAAGTCAGCTGAGGATATAGACAATTGGATAGTCTGTTACTGTCCAAGGAAATGGTTCAGCCTTCCAGCAAACGAGTTTATCAAACTGATAGTAAAAACATTCTCTTGATATGGACGATGAAAAGATAGTATACTTGTTCTCGGTGAACAGATACAACAGGAATGAGGTTGAGATGATGCGTCCGAGCGATTTTCCTGACCACGCCACTGGGACGATGACACTGAAGGAGCTTGAGTCACACTGGAACAACAGGAAGAACGGCGGTCTGACAATGGAGATTGAGAAATACTGGTGCAGAATATTATAGCTGGGGTTGTTCTCCAGCTATTTCTTTATGAAGTCTAACTTTAAAAAGAAACGAATATGGAGCCAATCAAAATCCCAGAGGCCGAGAGACTGTTCCGTCTGCTTGGCACGTACCAGAACATGAAGTCCATGCTTGACATCAGGAACACTTCACCAGTTGCTTTCCGATTGCAGGCTGGGCGAGGACAATACGTAACAGCTGACGATCCTGAAGGTGTCGAATTGTTTGAGACGCTTGTGAATACGAGGATCGAGCAGCTACAGAATGCAATCACAGAACTCTAATCTATAATTACGTTTTGTTTTAGTGCATTTAATTTTAGATACCAGCGGTCCGAGAGGATAGCTGGTTTAATTTTTATTAAAGGTTTGGAATTTATAAATTTAATTATTAATTTTGCAAAATGAATAAATTGACGAGAAAAGAACTTGAGAGTATCATTGATGAGTTGAGGTCACACCAGGAAACGCTTAGTGCACTTGGCGATGAGGAGCAGGACAAGGCAGACAACATGCCTGACAACCTCCAGATGTCTGAAAGGCATGACCAGTACGAGGAAACGGCAGAGAAGCTACAGGATGCTGCAAGCGGACTTGACGATGTGATTGATCTCATCCAGGAAGCGATTGACTTGTAATGGACAGAATTAAACTGGGGAATATGATCACTGAGAGGCTTCGGGACAGGAAAAGTTACGTCTTTGTCCCGAAAGGCCTCAGTGAATACCTTGTTGCCAGTATAGAGAGGCCCGACCAGATGAACAGGAACTACCTGACAGGCTCCCTTATCGAGTACCTGAAGAAAAGAAAGCTGAGCCTGGTGGTGTCAAATGAGGTGTATGGTGAAAAGAGAGTGCTGGAGTCCAACCTGGATATTCATCTTGTGATAAGGAAGGCAATGTCGTTCTTCATGATATCCGACACCGATCTGGCAGATGAAGGCCTTGACTACCACTCTTACTGTGGAACGGACACATCAATCAGGATAGACAGGTTCCTTGAGCTTATGGAAAGGATGAAATTTAAAATAACTATTAAATAATGAATCTGGTAAAGATACTTATTGTTGGAGTCTTTTTATATGTTGCAATAAGGCTTGTGATAATAATAGGCGGCGCAGTGCTGGATGTGAGCGGTATGATGCTCCCTTCCAGCGGTACTAAGGATGAGCAGATAAACAAGTCTCTCCATGATGCTGGTGAGTGGTTTCATGAGCATTCGGGACAGACTGATGCTGAACGGGAGAAGTCAATGAATGCCGCTGGATTGTACAAGAATCCGGAGACAGGAAAGTATGAGGAGGATTCGGAAAGGTTCTCCCGTGACATGGATGAAAAATTCGGAAGGATAGGTGAATGAATGGGATTTTCGACTGGCTCATATCGCTGATATTCATAGGTGCATTTGTGTATATCGTGTTCGGGAAACTGTTCACGGTACTTTATGGTTTGTTTATTGAGCTTTTAAGATCACTTGGAATGATGAAATAATGGAGAACTTACTAATCACTGTCGGGTTACTGGTGGCTATTTTATTTGGGCCGTTGGTAATCCGGCTTGCTTTTTTAATAATGTGTATAGTCTGGGATGTTGTTTTGATACCCGGACAGGTGTTGAACTTTACGACTCTTTATATGGACCACCAGAAAGAAACTAAGAGGGTGTATAATGCATGTATTGCGTACTGGGAACTGAGCAAGGTTCTGTTCGGAGGCAAGGACAGCATAATATTCATCAATAACCTCCCTAAAGACAGTCCTTTCTACAATGATGCGATGGATATTGCGGAGGAAATGGGAGTTGCATGGGACAAGATGACAATCGAGCAGAGCGACGCTATTACGCTTGGACTGCTTGAGACATTGTTCCTGAGGATAAGATCAAAGTCAAGGGTCGATGTAGTTGTAGATGTTAAGTTATATGGCACAGAAAAAAATAATGGAAATCCTAAGGGAAAAGGACGTCGTTAAGGCAAGCCTCATATTCGACATCCCAGTTGATATCCTGAAGAAAATGAACGAGCAGGGTCTTCTCAATGCTGAGAGGATCAAGGCAATGGTCATCAAGCAGGACTTCCTCAATTACAAAAGAATCATAAAGCAGAAGTATGAGGGCAAGTATGAGGAAGGGGAGATCCTGGCAGCCCTCAGGAAGGAGTATGACGTGTCGCTGAAGGAGATAAGGGATATCGTCTACGGAAACGTCAATAACCTTGGTATCTTTTGCAGGTGTTGCGGGAGAAGAATAGGTAACCTCCAGGCCAAAAGATCTGGTGGTCTGTGTATCTCCTGTAACGCAGACTCATTACCAAAACTGTAGTATATGAATGAAAACAAAGCATGTATGCTGGCCGATAAGTTCGGTCGGCACTATGATTTCGTCCTGTTTGTCGTTGGCGATGAGGTCATTGCCTGCCGGACAGGATCAGATACGGGCGCCAGATTGCCTTCACACTTCAGTGTCATGGAGCTGGAGAGGACGATGTGTATGCTACATCGTAACAATTTGAGAGTAAGGCTTTTGTGGTATGTTGACAAATCTGGAAAGTACACACTTCCAGATGTTGATGAATTACTTGAAGCACAGGAATTAGACTATTAAGCAAGGTTAAATCCAGAAAACATAAGTTAAAATAGCAACTGGCAGTTTTCGGCCATTCTATTTCAAGATGTCAGCACTAAGTTGTTGGCATCAGAATTCAGTTGTATTTTTCAGATGAATGTAATAAACAGAAAACAGATGATCAAGACCAGAATCAAATTTTTCAAGTCAGAGAAAGACGGTAAGACCCTTGTCGGTTATGTTACTGAGAATGAGAACGGTGTTTACCGTGGTTGCAGGGAAAGCTCCCCAGTAAAGAAAAAGGTTGTTATCCCTGATGTGTGCCTGGCGCAAGGTATGGTGGAGAACGCATTGTATGACTGCACCATAAAGCCGATGAACAGCGGCGAGGGATTCATTGCAGTAGAGGCATCCCTTTGTCAGTTCCCAGCAATTATCGACACAACAGTTACTGCAAATCGTTTCAAGGTTGCGGTAAGGTTCGGAAATCAGGAGATAGTTTATGACCCCCAGTTCGGACGTGAAGCCAGCAGGAATACTGTAGAAGGCGTCCTTGATGTCCTCAGTTCCAGGAATGACATACGTGACAAGGACAAGGTTACGGATGCATTCCTGAGGTCTGCCAATATGGTGTGCGCACTCTACAATGACTATAGAAGACACCAGCTATGATTGACAGGACAAAAGGCATTGCCGTTGACGCTGCACACTCGATGAAGAACAAGATGACGGAATTCCGTGGTGTTGACCTCAGTACCGGCAAGGAGATATTCCATGAAAAGCTGGGCAACCAGACGGTCAACATCGGTGAATTCCTTGCAATCGTTGAGGGTGTGAAGCATATTTACGAGACAGGCTATGAGCCAAAGGTGATTTTCTCTGACTCAATGGTGGCAATCAACTGGTTTGTGAACAGGAAGACCTCATCTGGAAAGCGTAACATGGAGCTTATGAAGGCCGAGTGTTACCTTAGGTTGATGGATGAAAAGATAAAGGACATAAGAATAATCCACTGGAACAATGAACGCTGGGGTGAGATAGCCGCAGATTTTCACAGGAAATAATATGGAAGGTTACAAATTGGATTTCGGTTCTGACACACTGAAGCTCAGGTTTTACGCTATGCTTGCTGAAAAACCTGAAGGACAAAAACTGATCAGGGAAAGGGATGAATACATAAGGCTTGGAAAATATGCCGAAGCCCTGGAAGTGTCTAAGAAGATAGAGAAAGTGATGTCTAAGGCATTTTCGTACTATGTAAAGGAGGCTGAGGAGAAGGCAAGGAAGATAAATATACTCCAGCTCGGCCTTCCTCATGAGGTTGTAATGAAACTGAACGTACTATATATCACTGCATTCATGACTGCTGATATATTGGAGAGCTGCATCATGGATATGGATAATATGGTAAGGAAATATGATTCCACAATGTCCGTGAAGATGTTCGATGAGCTAGGGAGGCAAACAAGAAGGCCCAGGGTATACTTAGGATGTTCAGGCAAACTGAGGACATTACCAATCTTCCCATCTGGAGCGATGAGTGCGACAATATGTATAAAATGATGATAAACAAATCAAATAAGATCTTAAAGGAAAACATAAAGGACAAATTAAAAACAAAGTAATTATTATGGGAAACTTTACGAAAGTGGATTTGCTGAGTTCCACTTCAAAACTCAGCCTATGTGAGAATGAGATCGACCTGGTGATCACTGGAAGCGCAACCCCCGATTATCTTTTACTGAACAAGGCTATTATGGATCAGGTTATCAAGAAGGGATTTTTCAAGATTAACGTGTACCAGGATGCGGAAAACAAGGTGCTTGCCTTTAATTTTGGTAAGACTGGTGATATTACCGCCGTCTCCAATACCGATCCTGAAAAGAAACGAGGCGCATTGAGACTGACAAATAAGAAGCTGATTAAGTTTATGTGTGAATTCTTCGGTATCAATCCTGCTATCAAGTGCCACAATAAGCTCATTATCTCTAACAACAAGGCAAATTCGACTGAAATGATGATGTTCTATGTCAGGAAAAGCATTATGGAATGCGTAAACTTAAAATAATATGGATAAAAAGTATTGGTTTTATTTCGGCATTGGCACCAAGAAGGGCCAGGTCGTTCACAAGAATGGAGTGGTGGGCTGCGACAACATGGATGTGTGCCCGGTGATTGACATAGAGAACAGCGTCATGGAGGAGGATCAGTGCCCAGAATTCCATGTAGCCTATTTCAAGGAGGTAGACAAAAGCATGTTCGATTATTTCAAGGAGGCGCTGGCAGCTGAACGCCCAGTAATTGTCGAAGAGCAACCCCAGGAAGTTGACCCATCACAGATAATGGGTGGTGGCGGCCTCGGTATGCTGGGTGGCTTGCTTGGTGGACTTGCTGGTGCAACTGGTGATGGAGATACCCAGCGTGGTGTACGACAAAGGTAATAAAAAAGGAGAAAAAGTATAAGGCATGAACTGGCTGTATACATCAACAGTCCTGCTTTTCATTGCAGGCGAACTTTCATTTGTCTACGGGTGCTTCAAAAGCAACAAGACGTTGAAAATCATAGGTGCTGGAATCTTCCTGTACTTCTGCATCATGGCTCTTGCTTGGAAACCATTCCCCAAAGCCATTGACGTTTATCGTGGAAAGACAAGGGTGGAGAAAATCTACAAAAACGGCAAACCTGTTGACTCTGTGGTAGTGTGGAAAAATCATTTTGTAAATTGTAACTGATTTATAACAACGAATTAAACGAAAGGAACTATGTTTTTAGACGAAGAATTAGAGTCCATCTATCAAGATGAGACTATCAATGAAGAAAAATCATTCATGCTGTTTCAGGCATGTCTAAAGCGCATACCGAAACCCGACCAAGTGAGACCGCAAGACTTCCTGAATAAGATTCGGAATATTGAAGGCGGTTGGAAACTATTCTGCAAGCGACATCCTCAGTACCGACCCGAAGGCTTTCGTGACTTAATGATGAAGCTAAGCGGCGACATTCTAAGCAAACCTGTACTTAAAGACTTACATTGGGACTGATAATGCCACGAATTTAATGAATTGAACGAATTAAATAAAAGGAAATATGAATAAAGAGAAATGGCAGTCAATGACTGACGAGCAGAAGACTTCGTATATGAGAAAAGTCTTCAAGGAAATGAACATCGGCGATAGTTTCGATTATGCCGAATGTCGCAGAGTTCATGACAGAATGACCGAAGCGGGTGTCGGTACGCACGGCGTATATCAGAACCCGTGCATCGTTCTTGAACTATTTGACCCAGTTATGGCATCGACCATAATGAGTTGGATGTATCGCAATTTTGATGATAACGGAGACGCCGTTGGCTATGCTCAAGGAAGTCCAGCACCGCTATTCGGATATAATCTGGTTGAACTAACTTTCGATAAGGGTACGCTCATGGAGTTCTCTGACGACGAAAAGCAAATACTTCGTGAGGCTATGCGAATCATCGGAGAGAAAACGAAAATGGAGGGCAAGAAGACGGAGGAGGACTGACGTATGGCAACATTAAGCGATATGGCATTTGACTACTCGTTGAAGCGAGGCACGGGCAAGAAAGCACAAGAAAATTTCTTCGCAGGTGCAAAGGCGGTCATTCGTGAGATTCAAGAGGCGCACGAAATCGGAGGCATCGACGCGGTAGTTCAACGCATCAATAGTTTTATCGAGGAGATTAAGCGGTAGCAAATTCTTCACTCTTCAATCTTTGCAATTTTATCAAGAATTATAAAGAATTATAAAGAAAAAGGAACTATGAGCTTAGATTTGTACATCAGAAGCCGTCAGCCCGTGAAGCATCGGGGCACTGGCGTATTCATCCGCGACAACGGACAGACGAGAGAACTAAAGACCATCGAGGAGGTGAAGGCTCACTTCCCAGATGCTGACACAAGCGACATCGACATCCGCGAGTGGGAGGATGACGAACTCTTCCACTGCAACATGACGCACAACCTCACGGAAATGGCAAGCCATGTGCCGATTGAGGGAACAGACGGAGTGGTGAAATTGCCACGCGACTTTGAGCGCGAAAAGTCTGACTTTAAGCCCGAACCGTTATCGGCATACAATCTGCTGTGGCACCCAGAGACAAACCCGCTGCTGAAGAACGAGATCATCCACCGCAAGGATGAAGACGGTGAGGAATGGGACACGGAGGTGACACGCATCGACGCGGAACTGATTCGCCAAGTCTGTGCCGTTCACCTCTACATCAAGTCGCATCGTGAAGAATTATCGAAGTACAACCCTGACAACGGATGGGGCAGTTATGACAATCTGCTGAAATGCAGCGGCGATTTCGTGAAGGTGTTGCTCGACATTCCAGCCGAGGAATACGACAACTATTTCCTCTATTGTTGGACGTAGGCGGTAGAATTAGAAAGAATTATAAATAATTATAAAGAATAAGGAACTATGGCAGCAACAGATTATGTTATTGTGACGGGATGGATGAACGCCTACCTCACGAAGAAAAAGAAGCCCACAAAGAAAGGGTCACAAACAATGAGTGAAGACCGCCGACCCATCACCGATGGCGAAATGATTGGACTCTTTGAGTTCTATCTGCGCAAATGGTGTGAGGAACATGAAGGAGAGGACACCGTAGTAATTACCAACAGCGACGGCAAGAAGATATTCGAGGCGACGCTATTAGATAAGGAGGATAAGGAACTATGAAACTGACAAGTATTACATTCACAGGAATCGACGAGCACACCGATTTGGAGCACGTCGAGCAGATTTCGCAGTGCTACCCATACGTGGAATGGGGCGTGCTGCTGAGTTATCACCACAAGGAGAACGGCAACCGTTATCCCGACCCGCACATCCTTGAACACCTCGACACGCTGAACCACGTCAGGATCGCGGCTCACATCTGCGGAGGCATGGCAAAGGACGTGGTGGCAGCTGAGACGAAAAGGATGCATGAGCACCTTGGTTACAACTTCGACATGTTCAAGCGGTGCCAAATCAATCTGAATGTATCGGCACGCTATGCGGAAATGCGCTCAATGCGCCCATTCGACCGATGCCTGGATGAAGTCATCATGCAGATGGTCAACAAGGAGGCACTTCGCAGTTGGCTGAGATATACAGAGAAACCACTGCCTCATGTGTCATACCTACTTGATGCAAGCGGCGGTCGCGGCATCAACACCCCAATTGACATCTTCGACGATGACCCGGACATTCGCGTGGGCTATGCCGGCGGCATGAACCCAGACAATGTAGGCGATAAGTTGCGGCATTTGCTCGACCATCGCAGCTATGCCGAGTTCTGGATAGACATGGAGAGCGGTGTGCGCGACGCTGACGATTGGCTCGACCTTAACAAAGTGGAGCAAGTGCTGAAGGTGTGCGACCCCATCATCAAGGAACACGAAAGCAAGATGCAGCGGTAGCAAATTCTTCACTCTTCACTTCATAAATTGCAACTGATATGGAAAAGCTCAAGCATGGGACGCCTGAATACTGGAGAGACTGGTACTGGCATCGTGGTGGACGCGAGAAAGTGCAGGCAAAAAGGTATATAAGGGAATACGAAAGGCTCAAAAAACAAAAACAATAAATCATTTTTAAATTTCAGTAATATGACAGACGAACAAAGAATTTTACTTGTGCGGGAACTTGGATCCAGGTTCCCCTATGGCCTCAAGGTCAACTGTAACGGACAGACATTTGAAATCGCCAGTTTTAGCTACACAAGGCCAAGAACCGGAAAAGAGAAGAACTGGTGTGTATGTGGTGACGGATCTGTGGTATTCGGTATAGATGACTGCAAACCGTACCTGAGGCCTATGACAGACATGACTGAAAGTGAGGAGGAAGAGCTGAGGAGCATCATCAAGACAGACATAGAGTCAGACGAGAAGGCAATAGGAAGGGTGGTGGACCTGCTTAATTCAAGCATGCTGGACTATCGCGGACTGATATCCCAGGGCCTCGCAATCGAAGCTCCTGCTGGAATGTACTAACATCTAAAATGAAACACCTATGACAAGAAATGAAATAGAAAATGCCGTTGTTGAGACGATTGAGGAACAGACAGGGCTTGACAAAGAATCAATTGCCCTTGACAGTGACCTTGAAAGCGAATACGGACTTGACTCACTTGACTGTGCAGAGCTTCTGATGGAGCTGGAAGGGAAGTTCGATGTCCTTGTCCCAGACAACAAGATAGATGACATAAAGACGGCCAGGGATGTCGTTGATGTGATTGACGGACTGATAAATAATTGATAATAAAACGTTTTGCAAAAGGCCACAGCGGTGGCGCCATACTTAAATGCAATCACCGGCATCCGTGAGGTTCCCGGTGTCCAGGTCCAGTAGCTCAGTTGGATAGAGCGTCTGCCTCCTAAGCAGAAGGTCACGGGTTCGAGCCCCGTCTGGATCACACGCAATAGAGCAAATTCCGTTTGAAGAGGCTGATGTGAATCAGTCTGTACCCTCCAGGTAAGTCGAGCCTGGAGGGTTTTCCATTCTATGTGGCAGCTTTCTCGCGTACATTGTTTTGATGTGTATGTGCATGTGAAAAACAGGCTGCTTAAGTTTTCTTAATAACATCTTAAGAATTATTAATTATCAATGGTTTTGCTATTTCGAAAAATCTTGATAATTTTGCGGCGCACTCAGACAAGTGAATCTGGCAGATGTGCATTTTATGTCCATTTTGTATGATGGGAATTGGTATTTTTCAGATATTGCTGAAGGCTGAAGAGGCCTGACTACCAGCTTGTTACAGTAAAATACTGTATTGCTTGGAAGTGCATCCCCTCACCTTCCGCAAAAGGAGTCTCACACTCCACGATTCACGCAAAAGAGAACCAATGACGGTTCTCTTTTGTGCTTTGATAAGAACCATGGGACAGAGAACCAAAAACCTGTCCCCTTGATTCCAATGAGACATAGGAAAAACTCGATAGAAAAGTTAAATCTATGGCAGAAATTGATACTTTTTCGGGCAAACAGAGCTGAATATCAGAGAAAAATGTTACCTTTGCAGCCAAAGGCCCGCTACCCTGAAGACAAAGAAGAACTTGCCCGCACGCTTACACCGCAGGCCTGCCGACAAATCATTGACGAAACCAAACAGATGCAGCAAT
>JAEEGL011390155.1_pt1 | contig 32203 bp, 15 predicted proteins | sample 9134231 | NCBI WGS metagenome assembly JAEEGL01 (sample SAMN16246548, study PRJNA631951) | gut metagenome | biome: gut microbiome; feature: rumen; material: fiber-attached | host: Bos | place: Iran: Karaj | collected 2018-10 | reverse complement strand
GCCGTCGTAGGCACAACCGCTGCGCTGAACTTCACAGCCGAAGGCGCAGTCACCGAAATCGAGGCCGGCAAGCCCTACCTCATCAGGTGGACCAGTGGCAAGCACATCGTCAGCCCGCTTTTCACCGGCGTAGCTGTCAACAAGACAATGAACGATGTGGTCTGCACCTCTGGCGAAAAGGCAGTCACCTTCAGGGGCAACTACGACAAGATGACCTACAGCGAAGACAACACCAGCGTCATCTTCATCGATGATGACAACAATCTGGGCTATCCTCTGGCAGGCGCCAGCATCGGTGCTTTGCGCGGCTACTTCCAGCTCGCAGGCCTGACAGCAGACGGCATAGAGTTCGTCACGAACATAAACCAGTATGACCCAGATGGAATTGAGGCACTCCCCCAAAGGGGGAGCGGGGAGGGGGCTTGGTACGACCTCAGCGGTCGTAAGCTCGCAGGCAAGCCCAGCATGAAGGGCATCTATGTGAATGCCGGGCGGAAGGTCACAATTAAGTAAATAAGGAGACGCCCCATAGGGGCAGAACAAGGGTGGCAAGACGCTGGAAGCGTCTAAGCTCAGTAACCGAGGGTACGAGCTTAGCGAAGACCGCTTTGCGGTCTCATACGAGCCACCAATCCTAAAGCACCACATAAGTAATTGAATTCTTAGGCTATCTGACATATTAGTCAAAAGTTTGCCGGACACCAATAAATTGCAATAAAGACCCTAAAGTCATTGGTCAACTATGCGTGTGTCATCGGCCAACGTAACGTGTTGCGATGGGCAACGTAACACGTTACGTTTGGCAACACACCGTGGTGTGTTCTTGGATGCTCCAGCATCCAAAGCGCACCCCTAAGGTGCGGAAGCGCAACACTCCCAAATTTGTTTTTTTCCAAATTCATTTTACTCGTCACTCGTCAGGTTTGCTTGTAATCCTCTGACAATCAGAGAATAACACCCTGATGAGTGCCTGACGAGTCATCAGGGCACTCGTCAGGGCCTATGTCGCTGATATTCTTTACGTTAGAGGCGAACCTGACGAGTGACGAGTGTTTTTAATTTTGTCTGCAATTACCCGATAGGCGGTCTGCAAATATTCGTTTTCAGCAATACTTTCCATAATAATTGGCCATTCTTTTGCTCCTTTTCATAAAAAGTGTTAACTTTGCGCACAAATATACAGTAATCAACTAAAATACTAACATTATGAAACGTACAACCACCTTCTTGGCGAAGGCATTATTGATGCTGTTCGCTGCGTTCTTCAGCTTCACAGGAGCAAGGGCAATCGAAGTGGAGATTGGCGATGGAGGCGAGGAATTTAACATTTACCTCCCCAGCTACAACTACTACAAGTACTCCCTGACGCAGCAGATTTACACTGCTACAGAAATCGGAATGGCAGGAACCATCAATTCCATTGCCTTCAAGAACACGGGAGCAGAAAAGACGCGTACCTATTCAGTGTATATGCTGCACACGGACAAGGAGACATTTGAAAGCGGCTACGACTGGGTCAGCATGAGCAATGCAGATTTGGTATTCTCTGGTGATGTGACCTTCGCCGTTGACAGCTGGACAGAAATCAACCTCGAAGCGCCTTTTGACTATGATGGCATTTCCAACCTGATTGTTGGCGTAGCAGACAACACGGGCGACTTTTCCAGTCCGCCCCTCATGGCATGTCTGGTATTCAATGCCACAAGCCAGGCCATCCGTGCTTACAGGGATGCCTCTGCCTACGACGTTTCCGCGCCTGGTGTTAATTGCACCATTTTGAATGTTAAGAACCAGATTGTTCTTGACATTACGCCCAGCGGCGACACCAGCATTGAAGCGCCCGCAACATTTGAAGTTCCTATGGTCACGGAAAATTCAGCAAGGCTGACATGGACTGGCGGCACAGGCGTCTTCAATGTAGAGTACAGGAAGACAACTGACACAGAGTGGACACGCGTTCTCTCCAACTCACCACTTTTCACCTATGTGCTGTCTGGCCTGGAAACTGGAACCAAGTACTACGCTCGCGTGCAGTCGGTAAGCGGCAGCAATGTCAGTGCATGGAAGTCAGTTGCATTCACCACAAACTATGTTGTCCCATTCCCCTTCTTAGAGGACTTCGAGAATGGTATGCCCAGCCACTGGAACAGATACTTAGGCCTGCTGGAAAGTGTTTTGGCAGGCGACGCCACCCTTGAAACCATATATAACAGCTGGTATGTTAGCGATAAAAATGGAGTTTTAAATGGTAAACATGCCTATTTGAATATCTGGGGCAACGGCACTAAGTATTGGCTTGTCACTCCCGCCATACCCGTAGAGAGCAATGCCCACCTCGCCTTTGACGTGGCTTATACAGCATATAGCGGCACGGCACAAGCGCCCAAGACAACTGGCGACGATGACAAGTTCGTCGTTCTGGTTTCAACCGACGGGATGGCCACCTGGACCATTCTTCGCCAATGGGACAATGCTGGTTCCGCTTATGTGCTCAACGACCTTACCCCTTCAGCGCAGTATATCTCCTTAGACCTCGATGTCTATGCCGGAAAGAGCGTGAACGTGGCTTTCTATGGAGAATCCACTATTGCAAATGCCGACAACTATATACATATCGACAACTTCGCCGTTGAGACCAAGCCCTTATGCGAAAGGCCCTCAGATTTCAATGCCTCTGGTGTTACCGGACATACGGCAACACTGACCTGGACAGGCGGCACCGGCACCTATAACCTGGAATACAAGAAGGCTGCCGATACGGAATGGATCCGGAAACTCTCAAGCACAACATCAACCACCTGCACACTGACTGGCCTGGAAGCAGAAACCACATATCAGGCCCGCGTACAGTCTGTAGGCGGTGGCGGAACCAGCGGATGGAGTACTGTAAACTTCACCACAACGATAGCATGTCCCGCACCAACCAACCCCGTCTGCACAGCAGTCACCGCAACCAGTGCAACACTCGACTGGACGGAGAACGGCATAGCAAGCAGATGGGAAATCTGCCTGAACGATGACGAGGAGAACCTCATCAAAGTCAGCAGCAAGCCCTACACCTTGACAAGCCTCAACGAGGATCAAGAATACACCTTCAAGGTTCGCGCTTGCAACAGCGACACAGAGAAGAGCGCATGGTCTGCCAACGGCGCATTCCAGCCGACAAGCAAGTGGGTTATCGGTTCTGGCACAGCCACCGGCGCGTCCCTGCCCTCTTACACCTACTACAAGTATTCTCTCACACAACAGATTTATACAACGGCCGAGTTGGGTGCTGCTGCCTTCATTCACAGCATCGACTTCTACAGCACCGCAACAGAGCGCACGCGCAATCTGGACATCTATATGGTTGCCACAGACAAGGAAAGCTTCGCAACCAAAACCGACTGGGTTCCCGTCGCAGCCGGCGACCTCGTCTTCAGCGGCGAAGTGACTTTCCTTCAGAACGCCTGGACGACTATCGAGCTTGACAAACCTTTCGAATATGCGGGCACAAGCAATGTCGTTCTCGTTGTGGATGATAACACAGGCTCAGAGGTGTCGAGTCCATCCTTCCGTGTCTTCGATGCTACCGCTCAGGCGCTTCGCGCTTGTGCCGACGGCATCAATTTCGACCCGTTTGCCCCGCCAACCGAAGGGGGTAATCTTGCCATTCTGAATGTGAAGAACCAAATTCGCCTGGTTAAGGGCGAAGCTCCTTCCGCTCTGAAGCCCACTGGCCTTAAAGTCAGCTACACTGGCGGCCTTGAAGCTACAGTAAGCTGGGTAAGCGAAGAACCCTCCTTCGACATCGATGTGAACGGCACCGTGACAGAAGATGTGGCCAACCCCACCACCCTGACCGGCCTCTCCTATGCTACCATATATAATATAAAGGTACGCGCAAAGAACGACAAAGGTGTCAGCGACTGGACAAGTCCCCTCACTTTCACCACCGATATTTCCGATGATATGTGCCAAATCAAGCTTGAACTCACCGACAGATTTGGTGACGGTTGGAGCGGCAACGCCATCAAGATTGTGGATGTTGCCACTGGCATCGTTATCGGCACATGCGCGAACCAGGACCTGGATGGTAGCTCAGGGGTTGAAGTAAACACGCTCTATGCTTCAGTCCCCAACAACCGCGACATTGAGTTCCAGTTTGTAAAGGGCAGCTATGCCAGCGAATGCTCCTGGGCTGTTTATGATGTCAATGATGAACTCATCTTCGAGGGAACCTTTGTAGGACAGAAAAATGATGAAATCAGCAGCGGCACCCTTTACACCTGGCACGTCGATTGCACAGTATCTCCTTATAGGAGACCTACCGGCCTCGTAGCCTCGGAGATTGGTTCTCGCAAAGCCACTTTGAGTTGGACAGAGAATGGCACAGCCACTGCATGGGTGATTTCTGTGAAGAACATCGATGCAGACAGCGAAACACTGGTCAATGCACCCACGAATCCCTTCACCGTGACGGGTCTCAATCCCGAGACAGAATACTTTGTAAAGGTTCGTCCCGCTGGAGAGAACGCCAAGTGGAGCGAGGGCATCAGCTTCACCACCGGCATTGCCTTCCCCGCTCCCACAGAACTGGCAGCAGACAATATCACAGTCTCCTCTGCCGAAATCAGCTGGACAGGCAATGAAGATGCCAGCCGCTACAACCTGCGCTACAGAGTTACCCCATCAAGCGTTATCGACTTCGAGGACAGTTCAATGGGTGAATGGACAACCATTGATGCCGACGGCGACGGATACGACTGGGTTCTTGGCTCAGAAGTTGGCGGCATTTACTTGAAAGAAGGTAGCAGCCTTGCCGGAAGCGGCAACGACAGTTCTCTAGACTTTGTGACTTCCGGCTCATACAGTAATCCTGCGGGTACTGCTCTGACTCCCGACAACTGGCTCGTTTCTCCGCTCGTTAAGTTGGGCGGCATCATTTCCTTCTGTGCCAGTGGACAGGACGAGGAATGGGCAGCAGAGCACTTCGGCGTAGCCGTTTCCACAACAAGCAACACCGACCCCGCTGCCTTCACCATGCTGGATGAATGGACACTGAATGCTGACGGCACAGGCAGCAAGAGCAGCAGAAGGAAAACCCAGGGCGCATGGGGTCTCTTCACCGTTGACCTCAGCGCGTATGCAGGACAGACTGGTTATGTGGCTATCCGCCACTTCAACTGCACCGACCAGTTCTTGCTCAACATAGACGACATCACCATCGAACAGCCTGCTGGAGCAGAAGAGCCATGGACTGTTGTCAACAATGCCGCTAACCCCTACACCATCGAGGGGCTTTCACCTGAGACCAAATACACAGTGCAGGTGCAGGCTGTCTATGCTGGCGGCGAGAGCGAATGGAAAGGCACAAGCTTCGTCACCCTCGAGGAATGCCCCACCCCTGTTAATCTTTCTGTAAAGGCAGGCTCAAGGACTGCTGTCCTGAGCTGGACAGAGAACGGCGAAGCCACTGCATGGGAGATTTGCTTGGACGGCGACGAAGACAACCTCATCGCAGCCGACAGCAACCCCTTCACATTGACTGGCCTGACCCCCGAGACCGACTATACAGTTAAGGTTCGCGCCATCAACGGCATGGAGAAGAGCAAATGGAGCAAAACCGCCGACTTCACCACTGACATTGCATTCCCAGCTCCCACAGAACTGGCAGCAGAGAGTGTCACAAACAAATCTGCTGTCATCACTTGGACATCAGATGCCAGCGCAACAGGCACAATGCTGAAATATGCATCATTCAACCACCCAACCGACCTCGAATGGAATCAATATGACGATGACACCTATAAGGGGAACCTTGGAGGCTCATTTGGCACATGGATATGGGGTGTGATGTATCCTGCCATTACAGGCAACGCCCTGACCAAAGTCTCAATTTATGAGTCTTCATTGTTTAATACAGAAGACATCACGATCTACATCGCCGAAGGCGGTGACGACGAACCCGAAACATACCTCTATGAAGAGACTATAACTCCCGAAGCAGCCGATGCTTTCCACGAAATAACATTGGGAACCCCCATTGGACTTACACCCGGACAGAACCTGTGGGTTATCCTCGAGGAAAGCGGCACCCATCCAATGGTCGGATGTGATGCTTACTCAGAGCCAAACAACACATGGATATATAGTTCCGGATGGGATCACATTACAGATTATGGTTTGAACTATGGCTGGATGATTCGTGCTGAAGTAGGCAACATTGACTTTGAATCTGTATCTTGGGCGTGGGGTAATGTGACCTCTCCCCAAAAGCTGGAAGGTTTGACACCTGAAACACTCTATAGCGTCGCAGTGAAGAGCATCTACGGCACTGAAGGCGAGAGTGATTGGACATATATGTCCTTCGTAACTGCGGAAGGTACCACCAACATCACGGCTGACCTTGCCGCCGACGGTGCAACCCTCACTTGGGAAGGTACAGGCGACAGCTACAACGTACAGTACAGAACAGCCGACGAAAGCAGGAAGTTCTTCGAAGATTATTTCGAGGCTGGTCTCGACCAGTGGACGCTCATCACAGAAGGCGAAGGCGAAGGGTGGATTATTGACACGTCCTCCGGAACCCATGGAGCCACATCCTACAGCTGGAAGGAAGATGTTGCATACAATGTCAACAACTGGCTCATCACTCCCCAAATCGAGTTTGGCGGCATTCTGCATTTCAATGTAACTGTTCATCCCGACTATCCCGACAGCTACGAAGTGCTGCTCTCCACCACCGGCAATGGAACCACAGACTTCACAACTGTGCTGCAGCCAATGGCAAAAGGAAAGACAGGCAATGTCAACATTGACCTCAGCGACTATGACGGGCAGAAAGGCTACATTGCCATCCACCACGTCGATAAAGACAGCTACCTGCTCTTCATCGACAATTTCTACGTCTATGATGCGGTTCCCGCAGGCGAATGGCAGACAATGGCTGTGACCGAACCTACCGCAACCATCAGCGGCCTCGTCAACAACAGGCTCTACGAATATCAGGTTCAGAGTGTCAAGGACGGCTCAACGTCAGAATGGAGCGACGCAGGCGAATTTGTTCTGCTCACCCTGGACAGCAACACCGACAACACCAAGCTGATAAAAAAATACGAGAACAAGCTGGCTCACGTCACCCTGACAAACCGCACACTCTACAAGGACGACGGATGGAACGCGCTGACCCTTCCGTTCGACCTCTCTCCCGAACAACTTGCTGCTTCGCCGCTTGCCGATGCAGACTTCCGCACATTCAACGGCGTTACCGTTGAAGGAACTAAGGCAACGCTGAGCTTCACCGAGAAAGGCGAACTTGACAGTTCTGGCCTCATAGCCGGCAAGCCATACATCATTCAGTGGGCAAACGACAGCAACATCGAGAACCCAGAGTTTGCTAACGTAACCATCAAGAGTGAGCCTCAACCTGTGACATACAAAATCGGCTCTGTCTATGTCTCCTTCCTTGGGATTTACTATCCATCAACCTTCGTCGGAAAAAACAAGAGCATACTCTTCATCGGTGCAGAGGACAAGCTGTTCTGGCCAACGGCTGGTACCAGCATCCCTGCCCAGAGCGCATACTTTACGTTATGGGGTGATATTGAAGAGATTGATATTAAGGAATTCAACATTCCCATTCCCGACTGCATCAGCCTCACCCCGACCCTCTCCGAAGGCGAGGGAGAATGGTATGACCTGGGCGGACGCAAGCTCGCAGGCAAGCCCAGCATGAAGGGCATCTATGTGAATGGTGGACGTAAAATCAGCATAAAATAACAAAACTATCTATACAAAATGAACACAAGAACTTTCTTTTCACGTACCTTGATGTCATTGCTCCTTGCCCTGCTGGGCATGGGGGCATGGGCAGAGAATGTAACAACCGAGCAGGCTCTCAATGAAGCCATGGGCTTTTTGATGAGCCAAAAGACAACCTCCGGCAAGCCTCGCCGCGCTCCTGGCACAATGCCACAGCTCACACTGCAGGGCAAGGTGAGCGGACTCTATGTATTCAATGTTGACACAGACGGTGGCTTCGTCATTGTCTCGAATGATGACCGCACCATTCCCATCCTCGGCTTCAGCGAGAGCGGCAGCTTCGACCCCAACAATATGCCCGACAATATGCGGGCTTGGCTGCAAGGCTATGCCGACGAGATTGCCTGGCTGCAGCAGCACGGCTCTAAGGCAAGCGGCCCCAAGAAGGCTCGCGGCAAGGTTGGCTCGCACAGCACCGACCCCGTAGCTCCGCTGCTTAGCACGACATGGGATCAAGACGCACCGTACAACAACCTGTGCCCGACATTTTCTGATGACCCATATTATGGCACCGGCACATGCGCCACTGGCTGTGTGGCAACGGCTATGGCACAGGTGATGAAGTACCACGAATGGCCGTATGATGAAACGCAATCCATTCCATCATACACATCCCAGTCATATAATATAGACATGCCAGCCCTCCCTGCCATCACCCTCGACTGGGCAAACATGAAGGACGACTACTCTGGCAGCAACACCCAAGACGAGGAGACAGCCGTCGCCACACTGATGCTGTACTGCGGCTGCTCCGTGCAGATGGACTATGGCCCCTCGTCGGCCTCCTATACCGACATGGTAGCATACGCACTCAAGGATTATTTCGACTACAACAACAGCACCGTACAGTGCGTAAGGCGCGCGGCATACACATATGCCAACTGGACGGACTTGATTTATCACGAGATTGCCAATGCCCGTCCTGTTGTCTATGGAGGCGACTCGTCAGGAGGATCCGGACATGAGTTCGTGTGCGACGGCTATATGTTCGCGGACGAGACCGACTACTTCCATATCAACTGGGGCTGGAGCGGCTTGAGCGACAACTACTTTGTCCTCTCAGCCCTCGACCCTTACCAGCAGGGCATTGGCGGCAATGATTCCGGCAATGGGTACAACCGCGACCAGGATGCCGTCATCGGCATCCAGAGGTCAATCGACGACGGCACAATAGCAGATGTTCCGACCCGCACCATCAGTCTATATGCCAGCAGTATCACGGTCTGCACCCCCATCGCTGTCGTCGGGCAACCTGTCCGGGCCATTCTCAACGTCCACAATTCCAGCGAGGACGAATATGACGGCGAAATCGGGATTGCCAGAATGGGGGAAGGAGAAGGATTCAATGTAGAGTTCCTCAATACAGCCGTGGTTTACATCCCCGCAGGAGAGACGAAAGACTGCGTCATCGAATTCATACCAACTAAGGCGGGAACATACAACCTTATAAGCTTCTTTCCCAGTTTAGAATATGGAACCACTTTCGATGGCGAGATCAGAGCCACAATAGATGTCCTCGAAGAGTGGAATAAAACAACCAACCAAGTCGTTCCTGTCTATGGCCTCTGGTGCGACCAATACAGCCAAAGCCAGTTCATTATCGCGGAAGCCTATATGCAGGGCATGCAGGACGTGTTCATCAAAGGTATGACCTTCTATGCCGAACAAGAGGATGTCAGCTGGGGCGATGCCGAGTTCGACGTATATCTGAGCGAAGTGAGCGAGACCACCATCTCCGAGCTGATGGACTGGAACACGTTGGAGAAAGTCTATGCCGGCAAACTATCCATCAGCGGGAAAAAGATGGATATAAGCTTCGACAATGCCTTCGCATACCACGGCGGCAATCTGCTGATAGGCATCAACCAAACAGTACAGGGCAGCTACATTGACAGTAACTGGTACGGCATCTATGCCAACGAGGCATCCTATGGCGGCTTCTGGAACATAACAGAAAACACCAGCCAGCAAAACTTCCTGCCCATTGTCAGCTTCGACCTTATGAGTGCTTCCGACTCCCAGAAACCCACAGATCTCGCAGTAAGCGACATCACCTCTTCCTCAGCCGTCATCAGCTGGGATGGCAGTGCCGACAGTTACAATCTGCGCTACACAACTTACACACCCGGGACAGTCCTGTTCACCGAAGACTTTGAAAACGGACTTGACGCACAGGGCTGGACTGTTGTCCGAAACGGCGAAGGCAACTATTGGACAGACTGGCAAAAAGAAAGTGCCACGGGCTTCGTAGGCCACAAAAACCACGGCGGCAAATGGGGAGCAATGGCAAGAGATTATAACGGTAACGAGACAGTGAATGTCGATAACTGGCTGATTACACCCCAGCTTGCCTTGGGCGGCACATTGACGTGCTGGATGTACGACATGTACTTTGCAGCTCAATGCGATATCTATGTCTGCACGACGGCATTCGACCCAGACAACTTCGACGAAAGCGTCTTCACAAAGGTTTATGAGCCTGTCAACGCATACGCCGAATGGACAGAGCAGACCGTCGATTTGAACGCATTCACAGGTCAGACGGGCTACATTGCCTTCCGCCATAAGGGCGATGTCTTCTTCATTGACGATGTCACCGTCACTGGCCCCATTGACCTGTCTGACACATGGACAACTGTGCCTGACGTCACAAGCCCATACACCCTTGGGGGACTTGCCGAGGACACTTCATATATGGTTGAAGTGCAGGCTGTCCAGGGCAATGTGGCTTCCGAATGGGTAGGCATCACCTTCACCATCCCTTCGTATAATCCTGTTCCCTACAACATCACAGCCGACCTTGCAGCCGACGGCGCAACCCTTACTTGGGAAGGCACAGGCGACTTCTACATCGTGCGGTACAGAACAGCAGGTGACACCGAAGCCGTCTTCTTCGACGACTTCGAGAACGGGCTGGACCAATGGACCGTCTATACCGAGGGTGAATCTTCCAGACCAAACGGATGGAACTCACAAACGAGCAGCAACATGGCCACTGCTTTAAGCGGAAACCATTTTGCCAGTGCATGGAGTACTGGCTGTAATGCCGACAACTGGCTTGTCACCCCACAGCTGACGCTCGGCAAGGAGCTGAGGTTCTGGGTATATGTCAATCAGTATTGTCCCGACAGCTATGAAGTCCGGCTCTCAACCACAGGGAACGCCATTACAGACTTTACCGAAGAGTTGCAGGCTTTGGCTCCCGCACCCGACAACGGAGGATGGAATGAAGTGGTCATTGACCTGAGTACATACGCAGGGCAGACGGGCTACATCGCCATTCACCACGTCAGCAACGACAATAACTTCCTCTTCGTTGATGACTTCGGAGTCTATGATTACACAACTCGCACAGGAGATTGGGAGCAAATGACTGCATACGACAAGACAGCCACACTGAGCGGCTTCGCCACCAACACCGGTTACGAGTATCAGATTCAGAGCATTAGGGAGGAGACCGCTTCCGAATGGAGCACTATCCAGGACTTCGCGCTGCTCACGCTTGCCAACGACGAAGACAACACCAGCCTGATTAACGCCTTCAATGGCAAGAAGGCTCATGTCACGCTCGCAGGCCGCACATTCTACAAGGACGGCAACTGGAACACCATCTTCCTGCCCTTCGACATCAAATACGATGATTTGGCATCCACTCCGCTTGCCGGTGCCGACTTCCGTTCACTCACTGGCAATAAATACGATGGAGAAAAGACAACACTGGAATTCTCCTTCAACCTCGCTTACTGGGGCGACGACTTCGAAGGCAACTATCCCCATATAATCAAGTGGGAAAGCGGCAGCGACATTGTCAATCCCGAATTTGCCAACGTGACCATCACAAGCGAGACAGATTACACTCAAATCTATAATCACACTTCCGGCATCCGTGTCACCTTCAAGGGTACATACGCGCCCATCTCCTTCACCGACGAGGACAGGAGCATCCTCTTCATTGGCGAAGGCAACAAGCTCAACTGGCCTTTGGCAGGAGCCAACATCGGCGCGATGCGCTGCTACTTTGAGATTGAAGGCGCAGAAGCCGGCATCAAGGAGTTCGTCACGAACCTCGACGAGGATGATCCTACCAGCATTAGCCTCCCCCCGACCCTCACCGAAGGCAAGGGAGAATGGTTCGACCTCAGCGGTCGCAAGCTTGCAGGCAAACCTACCATGAAGGGCATCTATGTGAATGGTGGACGTAAAGTCAGTGTAAAATAACAAGATGAAGCAACACGAAATGAAAACAAGAACTGTCTTTACGCGTACATTGTTGTCATTTCTCCTTGCCCTGTTATGCACAGGGGCTTGGGCAGAGAACATAACTACAGAGCAGGCTCTTAATGAGGCTATGAACTTCTTGATGAGCCAAGAAACGACCTCCGGCAAGCCGCGCCGCGCCCAGGGCACCACACCGCAGCTCACGTTGGCAAGCAGGGTGAGCGGGCTGTATGTGTTCAACGTGGAGAACGACGGCGGCTTTGTTGTCGTCAGTAACGACGACCGCACCCGTCCTATCCTCGGCTTCGGCGAAAGCGGAAGCTTCGACCCCGACGTGATGCCCGACAATATGCGAGCTTGGCTGCAAGGCTATGCCGACGAGATAGCTTGGCTGCAAGAGCACGGAAGCACAGCAACCGACCCCCGAAAGGCTCGAAACAAGGTCGGCACCCACAGCACCGCTGCCGTCGCTCCCCTGTGTACCTCAACTTGGAACCAGGACACGCCCTACAACAACCTCTGCCCCACATACAGCGACGGCTGGTACGGCAGCGGCAAGTGTGCAACGGGCTGTGTGGCAACGGCTATGGCACAGGTGATGTACTATCACAAATGGCCTGCAAAATCGACGAAGGTCATTCCCGCATACACTACCTACAGCTACAATATGAGCCTGTCGTCGCTTCCTGTTGTCACCTTCGACTGGACGCACATGAAGAACAGCTACTCCGGCAGCTACACCTCCACCGAAGCAACAGCCGTGGCAACCCTGATGAAATACTGCGGCTATGGTGTGAAGATGGACTATGGCCCATCCTCAGGCGCTTATACTGAGGACGTTGCCATTGCCCTCAGGGAATATTTCGACTACAACCCCTACACCACGCGCTTCGTGTCGCGCAGTTCCTACACCTACGAGAACTGGACGGACCTCATCTACCACGAGGTGTCCCACAACCGTCCTGTCTGCTACGGCGGACTCTCCGACGGCGGCGGACATGAATTCGTGTGCGACGGCTACAAGTTCGAGCTGAACACCGACTTCTTCCACATCAACTGGGGTTGGGGCGGTCTGAGCGACAACTATTTCGTCCTCTCTGCTCTCGACCCCGACCAGCAGGGCATCGGCGGCAGCACTTCTACCGACGGTTTCCACTACGGGCAGGATGCCGTCATCGGCATTCAGAAGTCAACGGCAAGCGGCACGACAGCAGATGTATCACCCAACATCATCGATCTCACCCTGAACAGCATCACTTTGAGCGAAACAGCGGTTGAGCCTAACACAGCGGTCAACATCACATTCAACGTCACCAACAACAGCACAGACCCCTACGACGGCGACCTCTGGCTGTGCCTGAGGCAAGACGACGATGACTATCTCATCGAGTGCGAGAGCGTTGTCATTCCTGCCCAAACGACACAAAACGTTGTCATCACTTACACACCCACCCAGACAGGTTCCTACACCTTTGTCTTCTGCTACATTAATGCTGAAGGCGAGTACGTGGTCAGCGAAGAGGCAACGGCAACGCTGACTGTGGCCGAGAACCTGACCAACGGCGTTGTGCCTGTCTATGGTTATTGGACCGACAACTATTCCAGAAGCCAGTTCATCATTGCAGAGGCAAACATCGAGGACATGATGGGGGCCACCATCACAGGCGTAACGTTCTATGCCTCAGAAAGCTCCGTCAGCTGGGGCAGTGCCAAGTTCGATGTCTATCTGAGCGAGGTGTCCCAAAGCACCATCAGCTCCCTCAAGACCTGGAGCACTCTGGACAAGGTTTACTCCGGCAGCCTGTCTGTCGTCAACAAGAAGATGACCATCACCTTCGACGAACCTTTCTATTATCAGGGCGGCAACCTCCTCGTGGGTATCAACCAGACCCAGACGGGCAGCTATCTGAAGGTGTCCTGGCATGGAGAGTCCGTCAACGGTGTCTCTGTGGGCGGCTACGGTTCGAGCATCAGCCAGCAGAACTTCCTGCCCAAAACAGATTTCAACTTCATCCCTGGCGCCAACCCGCCAGTGAAGACGCCTAAGAACTTGGCTGTCAGCTACAACGGCGGCACAGAAGCCACAGTGAGCTGGACCAGTCCCCTCACCTTTTTCGACATTGACGTGAACGGCACAGTGACGGAGAACGTCGCCAACCCATGCACCCTGACAGGCCTTGAGCTTGCCACCACTTATACAATAAAGGTACGCGCGAGGGATGGTGAGAACGTCAGCGACTGGACAGAGCCTGTCAGCTTCACCACCGACCTCTCTGCCGAGACGTGCCAAATCAGGCTCGAACTCACCGACCTCTTCGGCGACGGATGGAGCGGCGCAGCTATCAAGATTGTGGATGTCTTGACAGGAACAGAGTTTGGCACCTTCACCAACACCAACGAGGCGAAGAAGAACGAGGCACAAGTCTATGCCGTAGAGGTTCCAAACGACCGCGACATTGAATTCCAGTGGATTAAGGGCAACTACGACCACGAGTGCGTCTATGCCGCCTACGACGTGGCAGGCAACCTCATCTTCTCCGGCAAGAAAAGGATGACTGCTCCCGTCACTTATCATGTGGATTGCAACGCCGCCTTCTTGGTAGAGCTTGCCAACAGCGACGACAACACTGGCCTGCTTGAGTCCATCGACGGCAAGGGGAACTGCAACGTGACACTTGCCAACCGAACGCTCTACAAGGACGGCTCTTGGAACACGCTCTGTCTGCCCTTCAACCTCAACGACCTAACCGGCACACCGCTTGAAGGCGCCACTATGATGGAGCTGGGCAACAGCGTAGGGTGTGGCACGGGCTACAACGCAAGCACCGGCACGCTCACGCTCGACTTTGTGCCTGCCTACGTGATTGAAGCTGGCCATGCCTACCTCGTGAAGTGGGAGCTGGAGAGTGACCCCATCAGCAATCCCACGTTCATAGGCGTGACCATCAATAGCGAAGACCCTGACAACCAAAAGGTCATCAGCACCGATGGCAATGTCCAGTTCAAGGGCACATACACTGCCACAACATTCACAGATGAGAACCAGAGCATCCTCTTCATAGGCAGCGGCAACAAGCTACACCATCCTATACCAGGCGCCACCATCGGAGCACAGCGTGCCTACTTCCAGCTCATCAGCAGTAGCCCCGCCAAGCAGTTCGTCCTCACCTTCGGCGAAGACGATGCCACTGGCATTAGCTTCACTCCGACCCTCCCCGAAGGCGAGGGAGAATGGTTTGACCTCAGCGGTCGCAAGCTTGCAGGCAAGCCCACAATAAAGGGCATCTATGTGAATGGCGGACGCAAAGTCTCTATTAAGTAAAAGTAAACATTAGCAATATGAAAAAGACATATTTGAAGCCCATCGTTAAGACGGAAAGTGCTATGCCTGTAAGTCTCCTGTGTGAGAGTTTTAACAGCAATGTCGATTTAACCCAAGGCGGCGGCAGCGACGGCGATGCTCGCGCTCAAGAATGGAGCATTTGGGGCGACGAAGAATAGCGAACAGAAACACGGCACGCTGCGATAACAAACTCAACGTGCTGTGATGGCAAACTCAACGTGCCGCGATGACCATCGCGGCACGTTGAGTTTTCAGATGCTCCACAGAGTATCTTATATCCTGTTGTTTTTGGGGAATACTATACGGGGTTTGAAAGTACGTGCCTCCTCGAAGTCCATGAGGGCGTAGGACATGATGATAACCGTGTCGCCCACAAGAACCTTACGCGCCGCAGCACCATTGAGGCAGATACAGCCCGAACCGCGTTCGCCGCGAATGACATACGTCTCGAAACGCTCACCGTTGTTGTTGTTCACCACCTGCACCTTCTCGCCTGCGATGAGTCCCGCAGCTTCCATCAAGTCCTCGTCGATGGTGATGCTGCCCATATAGTTAAGATTCGCCTCCGTCACCGTGACGAGGTGCAACTTCGATTTCAAAACTTCAATCAACATCTTATTTATTTACTATTTGACGATTTACGATTTACGATTTATTGTTTTATTTACTATTTGACGATTTACTAAATAGTCCATAAATAGTAAATCGTAAATAGTTAAATCGTAAATCACTTATATCTAATGTGGTCGATGAGGCGGATTGGTTTTGTGCCGCAGAAGACAGTGATGCAACCTACGATGCTCGGGGCATCGTCCCAGGATGCGACATCTGCAAGGGTGTCTCCGTCAACAATGCTGAAGTACTGCACCTCCAAACCGTCTATGCGGTTGATTTCCTCTACGACATAGTCGTGTGTCTGCGGCACGGAAAGACCGAGGGTGCGACTCTCGTTCATAACGCGATAGATGTTGGCGGCAGTCTTGCGCTCTTCCTCGGAGAGAAGCGCGTTACGGCTGCTCAAAGCAAGGCCGTCGCTCTGGCGGACAACAGGGCAAGGCACCATTTCAAGTTTGAAGCCAAGGTCGTCCACCATACGGCGGATGACAGCAATCTGCTGATAGTCCTTTTCGCCGAAGTAGGCACGGTCCGGCTCGACATACGAGAAGAGCTTGCTCACAATCTGGCATACGCCGTTGAAGTGTCCGGGACGCATGGCTCCTTCCATCACGCTGTCGGTAGGCGGATAGCTGAACTGGCGCGTGTCTGGCTCGGGATAAATCTCCTTCACGCTCGGAGCGAAGGCAATGTCCGCCTTGTACTGCTCAAGCAGACGACAATCTGCATCGAGCGTGCGCGGATAGCGTTCCAAGTCTTTCGGGTCGTTGAACTGAGTGGGATTGAGGAAAATGCTTACAACGGTCACATCATTTTCCTCTACGCTTCTGCGGACGAGCGAAGCATGCCCTTCGTGCAAAGCACCCATCGTGGGCACAAAGCCGACGGACTTTCCCTCGCTGCGAAACGAGGCCAGACGCTCGCGAAGCTGAATGATAGTGTTTATTACTTCCATGCCATAGATAAAAATCGCACAAAGGTACAAAATTAATGAAGAATGAAGAATGAAGAATGAAGAAATATTCCCCTTTTTCTTCTAAAAAGTGTGAAAAGAAGCACAAATCCTTTGTTATTTGCATAATTATTTGTAATTTTGCACAGCTATTATTGCATAGGAACGATGACCAAGGCCAAGAAGATACTCTACGTTACACAAGAGATGCTGCCTTTTGTGCCCGAGACCGACATGGCTCTGATGGGCAGATTCCTGCCTCAAGCAGTTCAGGAGAAGAGCAGGGAGATACGCTCCTTCATGCCCAAATGGGGTATCATCAACGAGCGCCGCAACCAACTGCACGAAGTCATCCGACTCAGCGGCATGAACATTGTGGTGGACGACACGGACCATCCCCTCGTCATCAAGGTGGCAAGCATCCCAGCCGCCAGAATGCAAATCTACTTCATTGACAATGACGACTTCTTTTCCGGTCGGAAGATGGCTTTGGAAGAAGATGAAAACGAATATGGTGACAATGCCGAGCGTGCTACCTTCTATGCCCGTGGCGTACTAGAGACCATTAAGAAGCTGAAATGGTCGCCCGACATTATTCACTGCTTAGGTTGGATGAGCGGTCTCCTTCCCCTCTACATCAAGACAGCATACGCAGAAGAACCTTCGTTCCGCGACTGCAAAGTCGTCTTCACTCCCTCCACCCAGACACTTCTCTCCCCAGTTCCCGAGAACATGGACAGCATTATCGCCTTCCGCAACACTTCCATCTCTGCAACAAGAGGTCTGGGCGAAAAAAGGCTTGTGCCCATGCTCAACAAGTTGGGCATCAAGTTTGCCGATGGCGTTGGCTTCCTTGCCGATGACCAAGAGCTGACAAGTTTTGCAGAAGGACTGGAGAAACCTATCCAGCAAACCCTCACCCCGGAAGAATACGGCATCTACTACCCCACTTTCTACGATACCATCTGGAACATCGGAAGAATAGAGGACGAGGATGAACGGCGATAACACAATGTTCATCGTGAAATTGTTAACCAACAAGATTATGAAACACTACTTTCGGGCATGGTCTGTTATCATCCTGGCCATAGCCTCTTTTCTTATAAGCTGCGAAGAAAGCACAGAATCGCTGGGCATATATCCTCAGCAGAATGCCATCCAGACATCATCGGCTTCCTTTGATATCCTGTCAAGCAGCGTTGCCAACAATAATGTGCCTGCCAACAGCACCACTTGCTTCTTGGGCAAAGTAATAGACCCCGAGACGGACAAGGCCATCACTGCGACCTTCGCTGCACAGTTCCACACCTTCGAGAACTATGTTTTTCCCGACGAAGCTCACATCGTCAAGTCCAACGGCCACCTCTGCGAGTCAGTTGATATCCGCCTCATCATCAGAAGCACCTTCGGCGACAAGAACAATCCTATGAAGGTAGAGGTTTGGCCTCTCAGCAAGGACAACGACAAACTGCTGAAGGAATCGGAGAAACTCTACACTAACACCGACCTTTGGCAATACGTGGACGACAGCGAGGGGAAGCCCGTCGCAACGAAAGTCTTTACTGCAACAGACTATATCGTGAGCGAGGACCAGCGAGCCAGCGATAACTATACACCACATGTGCGTATCGTGCTGCCACAGGAGGTCGGAGACAAAATCATGAGGGCGTATTACGACAACCCCGACCCTGAAAAGTCTCCCTTCCGCGACTCCTATTCCTTCATCCGCAACGTCTGTGCTGGCTATCTGTTCCGCATCGTCAGCGGCACAGGCACGATGCTCAATCTGACGGTTAGCACCTTGAACATCAATTTCAGCTACAAGACCGATGATAATCCCGACGTGCCGCTGTCTTCTTTCTGCCGCTTTGCAGCAACGCCGGAAGTCATTCAATGCACACAGTTCGAGAGCAGCGACCTGTCGGAACTGATTGATGCCTCGAATGCCTCGGACTTCACGATGCTCAAGACACCTGCTGGCATCTGCACAGAACTCGTGCTGCCCGTTGACGAGATATTCAATGGTCACGAGAACGACTACATCACCCGCGCTTCCATCACCTTAACCCGCATCAACAACCAAGAAGACGATGCAAAGGACGATGACTACGCGCTGGGCATACCAAAGAGCCTGCTTCTCGTGCGCAAGCAGAACGTCAGCAGTTTCTTCGAGAACCATCAGCTGACCGACTCGGAGCAATCCTTCACCACATCTTTCCTCACTGCCTACAACAGCTACACCTTCGACAACATCGGCGACCTCATCACTTATTGTTGGAATGAGAAGAAAGATGGCATGGAGGCATCAGGAACGACAGAGGCAGAATGGGAGGCAGCACATCCAGACTGGAATCACGTCGTGCTTGTTCCCGTTTCCGTTTCGACAGCGACGGACGCCAATGGCAACACTTCACCTGTTTCTATCAATCAGGACCTTAGCCTTTGCAGCACCAAACTGGTACGCGGGACGACAGCCAACCCCATCAAGATGCAGGTCATCTACAGCCACTTCGCTGGAGAATAACATCCATTAACTATAACATTATGAAACATCTCTTGCTTATCCTGGCCATGTTCATCAGCCTGGCCACCATTATGCCCTCCCCTGCCCATGCAGGCAAGAAGCGGGATGCCCGTGTCGCTTATGTCTTGAAGAATCTCCGACTCAAGAGCGACGTACAGGAAAAGTTTAAGCCTATCCTCGATGCCTATCTTAAGGAACTCGGCGACCTGAAGGATACCTACAAGAACCTAAAGGACGAAATGCAGGATGCCATTGATGCTAACAAGCTCACTGCCACTCAGTGTGACCAGCTTTTCGAGGCCAAGCAGAAGCAGGAAGAACAAGAGCCTGCCCTGAACCGCAAATGGTATGCGAAGTTCAAGACTGTCCTCACCACACAGCAAGCTTATAAGGCAATGAAGCTTAGCGACGACAAACTGGAATGAAATCATTTACTATTTGACGATTTACTATTTACGATTTATTTACTATTTCATTATTTCGTTCCGCCAAACATCGGAAAGAGACCATAAATAACCCAATAGCCCAATCGCAAATAAATAGTAAATCGTAAATAGTTAAATCGTAAATTACATATATGGCAACGACAGACGACAAGAAGATCATCTTCTCGATGGTCGGGGTGAGCAAGGTCATCCAGCAGAACCAGAAGCAAGTCCTCAAAAACATCTACCTTTCTTTCTTCTACGGCGCAAAGATTGGTATTGTTGGCATGAACGGTGCGGGCAAATCTACCTTGATGAAGATTATTGCCGGCATTGAACAGCAATATCAGGGCAATGTGGTGTGGAGTCCGGGCTATAGCGTTGGCTATCTTGAGCAGGAACCCAAGCTCGACGACAACAAGACGGTTATCGAGGTGGTGAAGGAAGGCGTGCAGCACATCGTGGATGCCTTGCAGGAATACGAAGACATCAACGTGAAATTCGGTTTACCCGAATTTTATGAGGATGAGGACAAGATGAACCAGCTCTTCGCACGGCAAGGCGAGTTGCAGGACATCATTGACAGCACCGATGCTTGGAACCTTGACAGCAAGCTGGAGCGGGCAATGGACGCTCTTCGCTGTCCGCCTGCCGACCAGCCCATCAACACGTTGAGTGGTGGTGAACGCCGTCGCGTGGCACTCTGCCGTCTGCTCTTGCAGAAGCCCGACGTGCTGTTGCTCGACGAGCCGACGAACCATTTGGATGCAGAAAGCATTGACTGGCTCGAACAGCACCTCACGCAGTACGAGGGCACGGTTATCGCCGTGACGCACGACCGCTACTTCCTCGACGATGTGGCTGGTTGGATTCTCGAACTCGACCGAGGCGAAGGCATTCCCTGGCAAGGCAACTATTCCTCGTGGCTTGAGCAGAAGACCAAGCGCATGGAGCAGGAAGAGAAGGTGGCAAGCAAGCGCCGCAAGACGTTGGAACGCGAGTTGGAATGGGTTCGTATGTCGCCCAAGGCACGTCAGGCAAAGGGCAAGGCGCGCTTGAACAGCTACGACAAGTTGCTCAACGAAGAGCAGAAGGAGCGTGAGGAGAAGCTTGAAATCTTCATCCCCAACGGGCCGCGCCTCGGCAACAAGGTCATCGAGGCACACGGCGTGTCGAAGGCCTACGGTGACAAGGTGCTCATCAAGGATCTTGAATTCATGCTTCCTCCCAACGGCATCGTGGGTGTCATAGGCCCCAACGGCGCAGGCAAAACCACACTCTTCCGCATGATTATGGGCTTGGAACAACCCGACAGCGGCACCTTTGAGGTGGGCGAGACGGTGAAACTGTCGTATGTAGACCAGCAGCATCAAGACATCGACCCCAACAAATCGGTGTATGAGGTGGTGAGCCAGGGCAACGAGACCATCCGCATGGGCGGCAAGAGCGTCAACGTGAGGGCATACCTCAGCCGCTTTAACTTCAGCGGAGCCGACCAGGAGAAGAAATGCGGCGTGCTCAGCGGCGGCGAGCGCAACCGCCTGCACCTGGCCATCGCACTGAAACAAGAGGGCAATGTGCTGCTGCTCGACGAGCCCACCAACGATATCGATGTCAACACGCTGCGGGCACTGGAAGAGGGCTTGGAGGCCTTTGCGGGCTGTGCCGTCATTATCAGCCACGACCGCTGGTTCCTCGACCGCATCTGTACGCATATTCTGGCATTCGAAAAGCTGCTGGCAGGCGATGAGGCTGCGGCCGAGAGCAACGTGTTCTACTTCGAGGGCAACTACAGTGAGTACGAAGCCAACAAAGCCTTGCGTTTAGGGCTGGATGAACCGAAACGCGCAAGGTACAGGAAACTGATGGAGGAATGAAGCAGATAGAGAGTCTGAAGGAACGATACAGGTCGTTCGGGGCCTGGCAGAAACAGCCCCATCAGGTGGCACCGCTCGCAGAGGATGAGCGCGAATGTCCTACCTGTGGCACTCACTATCAGGGCAACTACTGTCCGCGCTGCGGACAGTCGGCCATGATTGGCAGGTACTCAATGAAAAAGGCGTTTCTGCTCTTCCTCGACGTGTGGGGACTGGGCAACAGGGGCATGTTCCGCACCCTGCGCGACCTGCTGCTGCGGCCAGGCTATATGATTTACGACTATCTCTCGGGCATGCAGATGGCCTATTTCCCACCGTTTAAGATGTTTTTCCTGATTGTAACACTATCAGTGCTCGTCGAATCGGGCTTGAACCTGAAGGGCGAAAACCGCATAGAGAGGGATTTGTCGGAATTTAACAGAGGCTTGGAGCAAAGCCAGAAATCTATGACAGAGGACGAATTCGCATCTTTTGAGGAATCAGTCGAAGACCAGGAAAGGGATGAAAAGGCAAAGCACCTTCTACAAACCTTCCTGACCGTGGGAAAAGAAGCGTACACATGGTATACCAAACATAAGTCGATAGCCGACCTTTTCTTCCTGCTTGTGTTCTCGGGCCCTCTTTATCTGTTTTTCCGTCATTCTCCCAGAATTCCCGACATGCGGTTCACCGAGTTTTTCGTAGCACAGGTCTATATTGACAACATGATGATGGTTTATTCGGTCATCTTCTCTATCTTATGTATGAGTCAAGTGTTTACTGCACTGACCTGTATTCCGGCCGTCATTGCTTTGAAACAACTGTCGGGCTATAGTTACTGGCGCACAATACTCAATGTAGCCGGGGCTCTTTCCATTTTTGGCATAGTCGCGCTATTTTTGTTCATCGCCGCAGGCATTGTCGGTATTGTCGTAGCCTACACCTCATTGTCGGCACAATAGTCTTTTTAACTTCCCTTTAACTTCACAGAAAAGTACAATGAACTGGCTTCAATTGATTTCCAACTGCCGACTGGGACAGGAGCACCGTCATCTGGAACGGCACGATGAGCGCACGGAGTTTAAGCGCGACTACGACCGCCTGATATTCTCGGCACCCTTTCGCCGACTGCAAAACAAGACGCAGGTGTTCCCGCTGCCAGGCAGCATCTTTGTACATAACCGGCTGACACATTCACTCGAAGTGGCCAGCGTGGGTATGTCGCTTGGCAACGACGTAGCACGGGCGCTTTGTAAGAATAATCGTGATTTCATCGATACTTTAGTACCCGAGATAGGGCAGATAGTGGCTACGGCATGTCTGGCTCACGACCTGGGCAACCCGCCCTTCGGACATTCCGGCGAGAAGGCCATACAGACATTCTTTACTGAAGGCAAGGGTGCCTACCTTAAAGACAAAGTGTCGACAGAGTTCTGGAACGACATCACCCGCTTTGATGGTAATGCCAACGCCTTCCGCCTGTTGACGCATAGTTTCAAGGGACGACGCGAGGGAGGCTTCGCCATGACCTACAGCACCCTGGCCAGCATCGTGAAATACCCGTTCCCGGCAGGGGCGGCCACGAAAAACAAGTTCGGATTCTTCACTTCCGAGCGTATGCACTATGAGGCACTTGCACTAAAACTCGGTATACCGCAGTTGTCGGCCGAGAGTGGGAAGGAGCGCTGGGCACGCTATCCGCTGGTCTATCTCGTAGAGGCTGCCGACGACATCTGCTATGAGATTATGGACTTGGAGGATGCTTTCAAACTGAAGATTCTCACCTTTGATGAAACCATGCAGTTGATGCTTGATTTCTTCGATGAAATGGGCAAAAACCGCATCATTGAACGTATCAGCGATGAACACCTGACCGACCAGAACGAAAAGATTCAATACTTGCGTGCCTGTGTTATCGGCAAACTGGAGAACGAATGTGTGAACACCTTCCTGCAGCATGAAGAGGAGATACTGGCCGGTACGTTCAGCGGGTCGCTCATAGACCATATCTCACCGCTGCAGCATGAGGCCTACGTAACCTGCACCCGCATTTCCAAAGCCCGCATATACAAGAGCCGTCCGGTGCTCGACGTAGAGTTGTCGGGTTATCGTATCATGGCCACCCTGATGGAACTGATGATCGAGGCCATAGAGCATCCCGAACGCTACTACTCCCAGCAGTTAATAGACCGCGTGAGCAGCCAGTACGACATCAGCAGCCCTGACCTCGAGACGCGCATCATGGCCGTCGTCGACTATATCAGCGGCATGACCGATGTCTATGCACTGGATGTCTATCAGAAGATTTGCGGCATCTCGCTGCCTGTTGTATAAACATGTGTCGTTTAATCAAGTTGCGGGAAAAAATGTGGTGCAAAACGCCAACTTAATGGCCTGTTAACATTTTTTTGCCATTATTATGTGGTAATACCACAAAAATTTCTTAATTTTGCGCCAATATGTTGCGACTACCTAAAATAATCAACAAGACCTTGTCATTAAGGCTTAGCCTGATGGTTGTTTCAGCCATGGCATTGTTGCTTATGGCCTCAATGATTGTGATGCTGTATTATTCTAGGAAAGCCGTGAAGGAGGAGGCTTTGCAAAAGGCATCACAGGCACTGGAGGCTACCGTGCAGAATATTGACAACATACTGTTGAGCGTGGAACAGACGGCAGGAAATTTCTACTTTAGCCTGCAGCCATACATCCACCAGCCTGACATGATGCACACCTACGCCCTTGAACTGGTGGAGTCGAATCCATACGTTGTGGGTTGTGCCATCGCCATGAAGCCGGGCTACTATAAGGACGGCGAACTGTTTATGGCCTATTACCATCACAGCACGACCTCTGCCAACTCACCCATTGTGCAGTCTGAGACCTTTGTCAACAGACCTTATACAGAGCAACTTTGGTATACCAGGCCCATGGATACCTACAAGCCGGGCTGGATGAATCCCTTGGGTAACAATCAGCAGTTGGGCGAAGTGACAGAAACGCAAAATACCAGCGACTATGCCCCCATCATCACTTTCAGCCTGCCACTCTCCGGTGATGACGGTAAGCCTGCTGGCGTGCTGGGGGTTGATGTGTCGTTAGACCTGCTTTCAAGCATTATCCTGTCGGTGAAACCGTCGCCCAACTCCTATTGTACGCTGCTCGACAGTATTGGCTCGTATATAGTACATCCCGATGGCGACAAACTGATTCGCCAGACGGTCTTCACCATATCAGGCCATTATGCCGACCCGTCGGTCAAAGAGGCTGCCGAAGCCATGATATCAGGACAGACGGGCTACAAGCCGTTTCGCAAGGATAACACCGACTACTATGTGTTCTATAAGCCCTTTTCAAGGGCAGCCATTCCCGGTCGCTCCATGGAGAGACTGGGCTGGAGTGCAGGTATCATCTATCCTGAGGATGACATCTTCGGCGACTACAACAACTTGTCGTATTATGTGCTGGCCATTGCCGTTATAGGCATGCTGCTGTTGTTCTTGCTCTGCCGCGTTATCATCCACCGCCAGTTGAAACCCCTGCTTATGCTCACCGCCTCGGCACAGCGCATAGCAAAGGGCAAATACTTTGAGCCCATACCCGACAGTCATCAACAGGACGAGATAGGCCGCCTTCAGGACAATTTCCAGAAGATGCAGCAGTCGCTGGCCAGTTACATCGGCGAGTTGGAACAACTTACGACTACGCTGAAGGAGCATGGAGAGGACTTGCGCACGGCCTATAACGAGGCTCAGAAAGCCGACCGCATGAAGACATCGTTCCTGCACAATATGACCAACCAGATGGTAGGTCCAGCCAACTCTATCGACAGGGATGTCGATACCTTGTGCAACTGTCCCGATGCCGCTAACCGCAGCCAACTGGCCGACAATATTCAGAGCAATGGTAAGACCATTACCGATCTTCTGAAAAACCTGATAAATATTTCCGACGAGGAACGTATAAGAAAGGAGGGTGATGATGAAAAATAGCCTCATTTCCTTATTACGTTTGCCTTCGCGCAGCCTTTCTGCGAAACTGAGTCTGGCAATACTGCTTTTTGCCATGCCGATCTTTATCCTGTCGTTGGGCATGCTTTTCAAACAGTCGCGCATTATTATCAGGAATGAGGCCATAGGGCGCGCCAATAGCGTGCTCGATGCCACGATGGAGCGCATTCACCGCAACGTCATTACCGTAGAGACGGCCACTAATGCCTACAGTTGGCAGACCGTAAAATACCTGCATCCCGATTCATTGCTGGCCTTCTCCTATCGCGTTGTGCGCTTTAACCCCCATATTGATGGCTGCTCCATCAGTACCGAACCGGAGGTGTTCCCTCAGTACGGCAGGTATTTCTCCGTCTATACCGTCAAAGAGAAAGAAAACGGCAAGGACAGCATCGTATCGGTCATCGAGGAGCAATATGAATATTTTGAGAAAACTTGGTATAAGTTGCCTCATGACTTGGGGGAGCCGCGCTGGGTGGTTTTCTTCGATGAAGCCGACTCGCTCGAACTCACCTTGGATGGCATGGTGGCTTCTTATAGTGTGCCACTCTACGATGACAAGAGCAGTATGGTAGGCATCATATCCACCGACCTCTCGCTGTTGCGACTGTCGAAACTTATCTCGGAAGAGGAAAAACCATACCCCAACTCCTATTTTGCGCTGATAGACAAAGAGGGTCGTTATCTTGTCCATCCTGATTCTACCCGTCTGTTTACACAAACTATTTTCGACGGTGCCGACCCCAGGAGTCAGGCCGACATCATTGCGTTGGGCCACGAGATGACGGCAGGTAACCAAGGGTGCATGTCCGTCAATGTGGATGGGGAGCCTTGTCTGGTATGCTACCAACCGCTACCCAGCACTGAATGGAGTCTCGCCCTGGTATCTCCCGACAGCGACGTGCTGGCCGGCTACCACCGCCAGACCTATATCATCATCCCTCTGCTTGTCATCGGACTCATCCTTATTCTCTTCCTATGTCACAGGACCGTGACACACGCTATCAAGCCTATCAACGTACTGCTCGACAAGACGCAAAGCATAGCCGGGGGCAATATGGAAGTGTACATCCCACGTAGCGAGCGTGAAGATGCCGTAGGCCGGCTACAAAACAGTTTTGCAACCATGCTCCAGTCACTCAATTTCCACATGGGCAGTGTGCGCTATACCGCCGGCCAGGCCAGACAGCGAAACGATGAGTTGATGGAGGCTACGCGCCTGGTTGAAGAGGCCGACCGCCAGAAGACGGCTTTCATACAGAATGTGAGTCATCAGATACGCACGCCGCTGAATATCATCATGGGCTTTTCACAGATATTGAAAGCCCAGGAAGTAATCTCGGAAGATGACACGAAGACCATCGCTGACACCATGCGCCATAACGCCACGCTGCTTTACCGCCTTGTGCTGATGCTCTTCGATAGTAGCGAAACCGCAGAGTCGGAGGAACTTCTGGCCACCAAGCAGGATCGCGTGTCCTGCAACGATGTGGCTCGCGAGGCCGTAGGCTACGTCAAACTTCACTATCCCGAAATCAACATTTTATTCCAGTCGGATGTGGACGATGAGTTCTGCATCCTGACCAGTCACGTCTACCTGATGCGTAGCCTGCGAGAGATACTATATAACTCGGCCAAATATTCCGACGGCCAGCATGTGGCTATGACTATCAAGGTGACCGATACCACCGTCCGCTTTATTGTTGAGGACACGGGCAAGGGCATTTCTGAATCCGATCACGAACTGATGTTTAAGTTCTTTGCCAAGGTCGACGATCTCTCAGAAGGTCTCGGCCTCGGCTTGCCGCTGTCAAAGCGCCATGCACAGAATCTGGGTGGTGACCTTATCCTTGATGAAACATATCACGACGGTTGCCGGTTTATCTTGGAATTGCCGCTGAATCAATAATAAAATGATATAAACAGCAAACTACAATAAAGAAAAATGAAAAGCAAACTACTATCATTAGCACTGCTCTTTACCTTGGCAGCGCAAGCACAGACAAGACAGGAAATAGTATTACAAGACAACTGGCAATTCTCACGCGACAAGGCCTCATGGCAGACGGTGAGCGTGCCCCACGACTGGGCTATCAGCGGGCCGTTCGACAAGAAATGGGACCTGCAGGTGGTGGCTATCGAGCAGAACGGCGAGAAGGAACCTACCGAGAAGAGCGGGCGCTCGGGAGCACTGCCCTGGATTGGCGAGGGGCACTATAAGAGAAATATATCGATTCCATCGGGATTTTCTGGACATGCCGAACTTCTCTTCGACGGTGCCATGGCCGAGCCGACAGTATACATGAACGGTCAGAAAACGGGCTACTGGGCCTACGGCTACAATACTTTCCGTGTGGATATTACCAAGTTTGTGAAACCCGGCGATAACCTGTTGGAGGTCGATTTGCAGAACCTGGAGGAGAGTAGCCGCTGGTATCCCGGCGCTGGCATCTATCGTCCTGTAACGCTTATCCTCACCCCGCAGCAGGCGCGCATCGACGATTGGGGCGTTACTACGACGACGAAATTGCAGAAAGGAACGACGAAGAACGGTGCCGACATTACCGAATTCACCATCGAGGTGCCCGTGGCCGATGGGAAGCCCATCATAGCCTTGACACTCATCGATCCCGACGGCAACAATGTGGCCAGCCCCAATCTCGCTCCCACAAAGGACAGCAAGGCTGTAGGTAAGTTCAGCATCCCTGATGCCAAACTGTGGACTCCCGAGACACCCTATTTATATAAGGTACGTGTGACCCTCTACGACGGCAAGAGCGACAAAGACCACAAGGTGTACGATGATTTTGGCAAGGTCATCGACGAGAAGACCTTCACCGTGGGCTTGCGCACCGTCAGCGTGTCGGCGAAGGGCGGCTTCCAACTCAACGGCGTGACACGAAAGATAAAAGGCGTGTGCCTGCACCATGACCTCGGCCCCCTCGGTGCCGCCATCAACAAGGCTGCACTTATCCGCCAGATCAAGATGATGAAGGCCATGGGCTGCGATGCCATACGTACCAGTCACAACATGCCGAGCCAGTGGCAGATGGACATCTGCGACTCCTTGGGCATGATGGTCATGGCCGAGAGTTTCGACATGTGGCTCTATCCTAAGTGCAAGAATGGCTACGCCCGCTTCTTCCGCGAGTGGGCCGACCGCGACATCACCAATCTCGTGCTGGCCAATCGCCGCCATCCCAGCATCGTGATGTGGTCGATAGGCAACGAGATTCCCGAGCAGTATAGCAAGGAGGGTACTGAGATAGCCGCCCACCTGCAGAACCTCTGCCACAAACTCGACCCCACGCGCCCCGTGACACAGGGCATGGACCGTGCTGAGGATGCACTTCGGAGTGGCTTCGCACAGGTGATGGACGTACCAGGCTTCAACTACCGCGTACACAAATACGAGAACAACCTGAAACTGCTGCCGCAGGGATTCCTGCTGGGTTCGGAGACGGCCTCGACGGTATCCTCACGCGGCGTGTATAAGTTCCCCGTGGTGCCCGATGACAACGCACGCTTTTCTTCGTGGGCCAAGGGCTACGACCCCAACGCCATCAAGACGGCCGACGGACAGTGCTCGGGCTATGACGTGGAATACTGTCCGTGGTCAAACCTGCCCGACGACGACTGGCGCTGGCAGGATGACTATCCGTGGGTCATCGGCGAGTTTGTGTGGACGGGCTATGACTACCTCGGCGAGCCGTCGCCCTACGATGAATACTGGCCCTCGCGCTCGTCGTACTTTGGCATCTGCGACCTGGCCGGCCTGCCCAAGGATCGCTACTGGCTCTATCGCTCGCACTGGAATAAGGACGAGCACACCATCCACCTGCTGCCCCACTGGACGTGGTCGGGACGCGAGGGCCAGGTAACTCCCGTCTATTGCTACACCGACTACGATGAGGCCGAACTCTTTGTCAATGGCAAGAGTCAGGGGCGAATCAGGAAGCAGGCCGATGTCGCTTCTGTTACTGCTCAGACCGCCTACAAGCAGTCTAACCGCCTCGACCGCTACCGCCTGCGCTGGAACGACGTGAAATACGAGCCAGGGGAGATAAAGGTGGTGGTCTATGATGCCGACGGCAAGCCCGCTGGCGAAAAAGTGATGAGGACTGCAGGCAAGCCCGCCCGCCTGCAAGCCGATGTCTGGACGCAGGCCGGGGCATCCGGATTCTCCGGGGGTTCCGGGACATCCGGGTCATTCGGGTCATCAGGGTCATCCGGCAAGCCCGTCCTCCGTGCCGATGGCCAGGACCTGGCTTTTGTTACCGTCAGCCTGGTCGACAAGAACGGCACCCTCATCCCCAATGCCGACGACCAGTTGCGCTTTGAGGTCAGCGGTGCCGGCACCTTCCGTGCCGTCTGCAATGGCGATGCCACTTCGCTGGAGTCCTTCACTGAGCCTACCATGAAACTCTTTGCCGGACAGTTAGTGGTTGTGGTGCAGGCAGGCACGAAAAAAGGCCAGTTGACGCTCAAGGTCACTGACCCGCAACGCAAACTGACACAGAAAGTTACTATTCCTGTGAAATAGACACCACGCGCGGAACGACCATTTCTGCTGTTGTCGATCACCTTGCCTTGTTGAGAAACTAGATTAATAATTAGTCATAATGATGAAGTATATTGCTTTTACATTTTTGTTTTTGGCCTTGTTTTTATGCTCATGCCATAATAACCAGGCAGGTGTGACACCCTCTTCTGATGTGCAAACGGAAGATACGCCAAGAACCATTACGGAAGACATGGCTTACGAGGGAGTGAACAACTATTGCCACAGCGCGTATGACTGGAGCGCAGCAAATGACAATCCTGACATGATGTCTTTGACGATGGGTGAAGAGACTGACTCTGCGTATCAGGTGGTGTTCCGCAGTTATACCGGTGCCTTTGTGCATTTCTATGTCGATAAGACAAGTGGCACCACAAGAATAGTGGAGAGAGTGCCGTCTCTAAATGTCGAGGAGGAAGCCGGAACCATCAACTTATTTGATTACTTGGAGAAATAAAACTGAGAAAGTTAAAACATCAACAAATACCAGTTATGAAGAAGACTTTGATTACAACGATGTTGGGCATCGCAGTGGTGACAGCATCGGCACAAAGACAGTTGTTTGATTTCGGCTGGCAGTTTACTCACTGCGGGAAGACGGTGAGCGTTGACCTTCCGCACGACTGGGACATCTTCGAGGGGCCTAACTCCGGCAGGGGGGCTACGGGCACTGGCGGCGGATGGTTCGAGGCTGGCAAGGGTGAGTACCGCAAGACGTTCAAAACACCCGACAGCGAGGTGGTGAAACTCCACTTCGAGGGTGTGTATCAGAAGGCTGAGGTCTATGTGAACGGCCAAAAGGCTGGGCAGCATCACTATGGCTACACGCCGTTTTCGGTAGATGTGACAAAGTTTTTAAATAAAGATAAGAAGCAGGTCAATGAGGTTGTCGTGAAGGTGGACAACTCCGAGCAGCCTAACTGCCGCTGGTACAGCGGTTCGGGCATCTACCGCCACGTGTGGTTAGAGACCATGCCTGCGCTCCATATTGCCGAGAATGGTGTGTTTGTCACTACGCCGGAGGTGAGCGCTGATAAAACGAAGGTGCAGGTGGAGGTGAGTGTGCAGAATGAATCGCAGACCGACCGCAATGCCACCGTTGTGGTGGGCGGCGCACAACTGATGGTGGCTGTGAAAGCAGGCGAGAGCAAGACGGTGACAACGACTCTTTTCGTCAACAATCCGCGTCTGTGGTCGCCGGAGAGTCCGACGCTCTATGAGGCAAAGGTGGAACTGAAGGAGAATGGTACCGTCATAGACCATGCAACAGCGAAATATGGCATCCGCTCGTTCTCCTTCGATGCTGAGCGGGGCTTCGTGCTCAACGGTAAGAAGGTGCTTATCAACGGTGCCTGCGTACACCACGACGACGGCGTGCTGGGTGCCCGTGCCTTCGACGATGCAGAAATCCGCAAGGTGCGACAGATGAAAGAGGCCGGCTTCAACCTGATTCGTACAAGCCATAATCCCACGACACGCGCCTTCCTCGACGCCTGTGACTCGATAGGTATGCTCGTCATCGACGAGGCGTTTGACGGCTGGCGTACGCAGAAGAATCCCTACGACTACTCAACCGTCATCGACTCCTGTTTCCGTCAGGATATCCACGCCATGGTGCTGCGCGACCGCAACCACCCCTGCGTCATCTCATGGAGCATCGGCAACGAGGTCATCGAGCGTAAGGACATCCGCGTGGTCTATACCGCTCGACAGATGAAGCAGGCTATTCTTGAATGTGATGCCACGCGCCCCGTGACCGAGGCCCTCTGTGCCTGGGATCGCGACTGGGAGATCTACGACCCACATGCCGAGGTGCTCGACGTGGTGGGTTACAACTACATGATCTTCAAACACGCCAGCGACCATGAGCGCAACCCGAAGCGCGTGATGTGGCAG